>Ga0209013_10001377_pt1 | contig 22410 bp, 21 predicted proteins | sample Cruoilmetagenom2_FD_187291 | JGI IMG/M metagenome (GOLD analysis project Ga0209013, IMG submission 187291) | Oil polluted marine microbial communities from Coal Oil Point, Santa Barbara, California, USA - Sample 2 (SPAdes) (version 2) | ecosystem: Environmental > Aquatic > Marine > Oil seeps ... | reverse complement strand
AGTTGGGCGATCACGGAAGCGGTGGAATGCTGCAATCCCGGTTGATAGGCAAACGCGTCACCTCCAAACAACTGGCGCTGGGTCTGTGCGATATGCCGGGCAACTTCATCAATGCTTATGTGCTCGGCAGCGTTGGCGCTACGGGTGCGGTGGTCGGCGCTTGTGCGACTTTTCTCTACAACCTGCTGCAGGGCGTCAATGACATCCACAGTGGCAAACGCCGGGTGGTGGTGGTCGGCAATTCCGAAGCGCCGGTCACGCCGGAGATCATTGATGGTTATCGCACCATGGGCGCATTGGCCGAAGACGACGATTTGAAGGCACTGGATGGAGTAAGTGGCCATGCCGACTATCGACGCGCCTCCCGTCCATTTGGCGAAAATTGCGGTTTTACCGTGTCCGAGGCGGCGGTCTACACCGTGCTGATGGATGATGATCTGGCCATGGAGTTGGGTGCGACCATTCATGGCGCGGTGGGCGATGTGTTCATCAATGCCGATGGTTTCAAGAAATCGATCCCGGGACCGGGTGTCGGCAACTACGTGACGGTCGCCAAGGCGCTGGCCATGGCCCGGACTCTTCTGAGTGAAGATGCAATACGCCATCGCAGCTACGTTCTTGCACACGGAACCGGCACGCCGCAGAACCGGGTTACCGAGTCACACATCCTCAACGAGGTGGCCAAAGCTTTCGGCATCGACTCCTGGACAGTGGCGGCAATCAAGGGCTATCTGGGTCACCCGCTGGCGCCGGCCTCCGGTGACCAGTTGGCCAGCGCGCTGGGTTCCTGGCGGTACGGCTGGATTCCCGGCATCAACACCATCGACCGGATTGCCGATGATGTGCATGACAGCAACCTGCATTTCAGCACCAGGCATATGGAAATCGATCCAACATCCATGGATGCAGCGCTGATCAATTCCAAGGGATTTGGCGGTAACAATGCCACCGGTCTGATTCTTTCACCGTTCGTGGCGCGTTCGATGCTGGAGAAAAAGCACGGAACCCGGGCTTATGCCGATTATCTGAACCGCAATGAGGTCATCACGCAGGCTGCACAGGAGTACGACAAGCAAATGTCGCTCGGTAAGATCGCACCAATCTATGAGTTCGGTCAGGGTGTGGTGGACGGGCAGGACCTGTCGATCTCGGATCGCGAAATCGGCATCCCGGGTTTTGAAAAGAGCGTCGACCTGGATTTGTCCAATCCCTATCCCGATATGACGCCTTTGATGAGTTCATCGGACGATTAGCCAATATCGGCAGCTAATTTGTCAAAACCCACTCGAACCGTAAGCTTCCCCTGGGTTCGGACATCTCATTGGTTAGCACTTCTGGCATCATTCTGCCTGATACACCTGGACTGGGCTCCAGAATTGATGAAGAATTCCTGCGGAACTGCGAGCAATATAGTATAAAACCATGAAAGGATATTCCGCACTATCACTGATAAGAAATGCGCTGAGCGGGCACCAGAAATGGAAGCCGGCCTGGCGGGATGCTACACCTAAAAAGCATTATGACGTGGTCATAATCGGTGCAGGCGGACATGGGCTCGCCACAGCTTATTATCTCGCCAATAATCATGGCGTCAAGAATATTGCAGTGCTCGAAAAAGCTTACCTGGGTGGCGGCAATACCGGGCGTAATACCCAGGTGATTCGCTCCAACTATTTCTGGCCGCAAAGCTCAGCGTTTTTTGACCGTTCATTGCAACTCTATGAAGGTTTGAGCCGGGAACTTAATTTTAATGTCATGCTCAGTCAGCGCGGGATATTGACACTCGCTCACAGCCACCATGAACTGGAAGGGATTCGGCGCTGGGCCAACGCGATCATAATCAATGGTATTGACTCCAGGGTTATGACTCCCGCTGAAGTCAAAGAGCTCATGCCGTTGATCAATCTGGACTGCCGCTTCCCCATCCATGGCGGTTTCATCCAGCAGCGAGGCGGCACGGCGCGGCATGATGCAGTGGCCTGGTCCTATGCGCGTGCCGCCAGTGAACATGGTGTCGACATCATCCAGCAATGCGAAGTCACAGGTTTCAAAACCCATGCAGGCCGTGTGACCGGCATTAAAACCACGCGCGGCACGATCGGTGCGGACAAGACCACTATCGCAGTAGCCGGACATACCAGTGTGCTTGCAAATATGGCCGGATTTCGTGTGCCTGTCACCAGCATGTCACTGCAGGCCATGGTCAGCGAACCGGTCAAACCCTGTCTGAGTACCGTCGTGCTGTCCCCGGTCATTCACGCTTATGTCAGCCAGTCGGACCGTGGTGAACTGGTCATTGGCGGTGGCGCCGATGTCTACAACAGCTACGCACAACGTGGCGGCATTCCAATGCTGGAAGAAGTTATTTCTTCTGTATTAGAGCTGTTCCCGGCATTCAGCCGTCTGCGGCTGATGAGGCAATGGGCCGGTACCGTTGATGTCACCCCGGATACAACACCGATTATGGGCAAGACACCCGTCGATAATCTCTACATCAGCGGTGGTTGGGGCACCGGTGGTTACAAGGCCATCCCCGCGGGCGGCGAAACCATGGCTTACACGATTGCCAATGATCACCCGCACCCACTTATTGAGGGATTCGGGCTGGATCGTTTCGAAACGGGTGCGCTCATTGATGAAGGCGCGGCGTCGGGAGTAGCTCACTGATGTTGCAGATTACCTGTCCACACTGCGGTCGCCGGGATGAGTTGGAATTTTCATTCGGTGGTGAGTCACATGTAACCAGGCCACCACTCGACTCAAGCGATGCAGAGTGGTCTGATTATCTCTTCAACCGGAAAAATCCGAAGGGTATCCATTACGAGCGCTGGATACACAGTTACGGTTGCGGACGCTGGTTCAATGTTGCACGCGATACCGTGACGCATGAAATCCACGCCACCTACAAGATGGGTGAACCAAAACCGGATCTGGCGCCTGAGCTGCTGGATGGGGACAGCAACTGATGACTCCGACACAGAAAAACCGTTTAAACCAGGGTGGTCGCATTGACCGCAGCAAACCTTTGTCCTTCAAGTTCAACGGTAAAAAGCTCCAGGGCTACCAGGGCGATACCATTGCATCAGCTTTACTCGCAAATGGGATCGGCACCGTAAACCGGAGTTTCAAATACCACCGGCCGCGCGGTGTGATCTCCGCTGGCGTGGAAGAATCCGGCGCCCTGTTGACGGTATCGGAAGGTGACGTCGACGTCCCTATTGTGTGTTCAACCATCCGCGCCCTGGCTGACGGGCAGGAAATAAATAACCAGAATTGTTTCCCCAGCGTCAATTTTGATATCGGGCGTATGGTCGATTTCACGCATAGATTCTGGCCGGCTGGTTTTTACAACAAAACTTTCAAGTGGCCAAACTGGCGCTGGTATGAGGCATCGATCCGGCGCATGGCCGGGCTCGGAAAAGTACCGGCAGGTGAAGATGCCAACAAGTACTTCCACCACAATCTGCATTGCGATGTGTTGATCGTTGGCGCGGGTCCTGCAGGGCTTGTGGCAGCGTTGAGTGCGGCAAGGAGTGGCGCGCGAATTGTCATTGCCGAACAGGATTCCGAATTGGGCGGAAGCCTGCTGAGACAAGCTGCAGAAATGGACGGAGCAGATTCAGACGCATGGATCGACAGCACGAAGTCAACGCTGGATAAGGCTTCCAACGTTACCATCATGGCTTCGTCTACGGTCTCCGGTTATTACGACCACAATGTTCTCACCATCACCGATCGCTCAACGACGGGTGTCAAGCGATTCTGGAAGGTCCGCGCAAAAGAAGTCGTGCTGGCCACCGGCGCCATTGAGCAACCGCTGGTATTCATGAACAACGATCGCCCCGGAATCATGCTGGCCGGGGGGGCAATGGAATATGTGAATCGATATGCGGTAAGACCACGTGATTCGATGGTCGTTGCCACCAATAACGATTCGGCCTACACGGTTGCGTTCAGCCTGCATGACAACGGAGTGCGTGTACCGGCAATAGTCGATGTGCGCAGAGAGATAGCTGGCGACATTACGCAACAGGCGATTCATCGCGGCATCACGATCATGTCCGGCTCGGTTATCACAGATACAGTGGGCTCCATGGGTATCGTCAAAGTCCGGGTTGGCACTTTGAGTGCTGACAATCAATCAGTCCAAAGCATGACCGGTGAAATCACCTGTCACGGTGTTGCAATGTCAGGCGGATTTAACCCGACACTGCATCTTTTTTCACAAGCAGGCGGAAAGCTTGAGTATGATTCTGAGCTTGCCTGCTTTCTTCCAAAGGAATGCCGGCAGCGGGTAACGGTCACTGGCAGTGCCAATGGCAAGTTTCTGCTTGCTGATGCCTTAACCGAGGGTGCGCAGGCAGGTTCACACGCCGTAACCAGGGCCGGTTATGAGTGTAACCCGATCACAGTTTCAACATCCGCTTCAGACAGCTACAAGCTGGACGCTCTCAGGATTACCCCGGCGGGAGATACCAGCCGTCAGTGGGTTGACTGGCTGCATGATGTTACCGTCGCAGATATCGAACTGGCCGTGCGGGAAAATTTTGTTTCTGTCGAACACCTGAAACGCTATACATCAACCGGCATGTCGGTCGACCAGGGGAAAACAAGCAATCTCAATGCACTGACGCTTTTAGCCAAACTCACCAACCGGCCCATTGAAGAAGTTGGCGCCACCACGTTCAGGCCGCAGTTCATGCCCGTACCGATGGGAGTGATCGCCGGCCAACGCCATGGGAATTTCTACAGTCCGGCACGTTTATTACCAACCCACGACTGGCATGCAAGCCAGGGGGCTGTATTTGAAAGTTACGGCCCGTGGCGGCGTCCCGAATACTACGCGAAAAATGGCCGTGACCGGGATACCGCTATACGCGAGGAGGCCCTGGCACTGCGCCGCAGCATTGGCTTTTTTGACGGCTCACCACTGGGCAAAATCGAAGTTAAGGGTCCGGACGCGGGCGAGTTCCTGAATCGTATCTACGTCAACAATGTACTGACATTAAAACCCGGTCGTATTCGCTACGGGCTCATGCTCAACGAGAACGGCATCGTTATTGATGACGGTGTATTCGCCAGACTGGACGATGATCTTTATCTTGTCAGCACTACCGCGGCAAACGCGGATCGTATCGCCGGATGGCTGGAAGAATGGCATCAATGCGAGTGGCCGGATCTTGAGTTGATCATCTCACCGGTGACCGCCCAGTGGGCAGTGATTACGCTTGCTGGACCAAATTCTAGAAAGTTTCTGGTAAGTATTGATTCTAATATAGATTTTTCAGCTGAAAACTTGCCCCACATGACGCTTGCGACAGGTACTTTCCTCGGCGCCGAGGCACGGGTGCAGCGCGTCAGTTTCACCGGTGAAATGAGTTTTGAGATCAGCGTGCCCGCGAGGCGCGCACGAACGGTCATTGAACAGCTTTTTGCAGCCGGTGGCGATCAGATCGAGCCCGTGGGAATCGAAGCCATACTCGTGCTCAGAACTGAAAAAGGCTACCTGCACGTGGGATCAGATACCGATGGCACCAGCAACGCGCTGGACGTTGGCTTCGGCGGGATCGTTAACAGGAAACAATCGGATTTTGTTGGCAAGCGGTCTCTTCTTCGTGCCGAAGACCAGCGAAAAGACCGGCGGCAGTTTGTTGGCATTGAACCGCTGGATGAAACTGAAAATTTGCAGGCAGGAGCGCATTTTGTCACATCACAGGATGAGACCCGCCGCAGCGAGGGCATGGTGACATCGGCCTGCTTCAGCCCGACATTGCAACGGGTTATCGGCCTTGGTTTGCTGGAGTGCGGATTTGAACGCAAAGGCGAAACTGTGACCGTTTTTGATGAAGGACGGACATTCAATGTACGGATTACAGACCCGATTTTCTACGATTCCAGCGGGGAAAAGATGAATGGCTGAGCATCCTGGTTATAATTTGAAAAAAGCAGATCAACACTCGATTGTTCGCTTACGGGTTTGCCCGGATGGTGCAGACACTGCTGGCAAAGCAATGCAACTTCCGCAGCGGGCATTGCAGTGGCTGGATGGTAATCCGGCTATCCATTGGCTCGGTCCGGATCAGTGGTTGCTGACCAGTGAGAGTGAGTCTGCCGTGGATATCCTTTCCCATATCGATAGTGCTTTGTCGGGTCAGTTGTATGCTGCGAACGACATGTCTTCGGGGCTTGTATGTTTGTCTGTAAGCGGACCGGCTGCCCGCACCGTCCTGGCGATGGGTTGCGGCATTGATATGCATCCGGATTCATTCACCGTGGGTCAATGCGTTCGCACGCGTTTCGCACAGGTTCCGGTGTTCATGGTTGCCACCGGAGACCTTGAATTCAAGTTGTACGTGGACCGGAGCTATGCGCACTATTTACATGAATGGCTGTCTTGCGCCGGTGAAGACCCGATTACGCATACTCATCGTCAAATGTGATGATCCAGCGTTATTTATCGCCGTCTTGCTCGAGCGTATACGAAAGCGTGGTGTGAGCCTCGTACAACTTTTCAAACCAGCCTGACAATTCTGGATGTGTGCCCCGGTGTATTTGCAAATTTGCCAAAACTTCGAGGATACTGAGATGTTGATCTGCATTCACCTCAAGATTCGATTTCAGATCATCCAGTTTGTCGTTGGCGATTGCCCTTTTATGCGCATCACTCATGTCATTGTCTTGAAGAAAATTCATCAGGCCGATGATCTGAGTAAGTAAGTTATGGATTATTTGACTTGTGTCACTCATGCTCTGCTCCCGAAAGTGTCACTGACATTATCGGCTAATGTCATCGATAGAAACAGTAAAAACCCCGGCTTTAACACCGGGGTCACTGGCATATTGAGGCCCAGGGACATTTAACTTGCCAGTGCCTGGTCATACCCATAACTATTCCAGATTTATGACTATCTTGCCCCGGGCATGCCCTTCTTCAGAATACCGGATCGCCGTCGGAACCTCACTCAATGGGTAACGCCGGTCAATGACCGGTGTTACCTCTCCGGCCTTCATGAGGTCGCTCAGGACGGTCAGATCTTCTTTGCGCATTTTCGCTATAAGCATGACAAACTCCTGCCCCACGAACGGTGAATATATCAGCGCCATGATCGGACTCATTAATGGCCCGAGCCAGTTACCTTTTGATCCACCGATGATGACGAAGATACCCTCGGGATTCAAGGCCTGCCTGTTCGCTGACAGCGAGTGATTACCCACCATATCCATGATCAGGTCGTAACGTTGCCCATTTTCGGTGTAGTCATCCTGAGTGTAATCAATGACGTGATCTGCTCCGAGTGACCGGACCATCTCCAAATTCCGTGTACTGCATACGCCGGTCACCTCGGCGCCATATGACTTGGCAATCTGCACAGCAAACGTGCCCACGCCTCCCGACGCGCCGTTTATCAAGACTTTTTGCCCCGGCTTTATATGTCCCTTGTCGCGAAGAGCCTGTAATGCAGTGATTGCCGCTATAGGCACAGAAGCCGCCTGCTCGAAGGTCAGATTGGCCGGTTTCAACACCAGTGCCCGGTCTTCGCGAATGGTTACATACTCGGCGAAGGCCCCTCTTCCCCCGCCAAATACCTCATCTCCCGGCTTAAACTGCTTGACGTTTCTGCCAACTGCCTCGACCGTTCCTGCAAAGTCCACGCCGAGACCTGTGTTTTTTGGTGCGCCGAGACCGGTCCCCAAGCGCATGATGTACGGCGAGCCTCTCATGTAGTGCCAGTCAAGCGGATTAACGGCTGCTGCCTGAACCTTTACCAGGACCTCATTGACCGCTGGAGCCGGCTTTTCAATATTCGCGGCTTCAAGAACATCGGGTGAACCATAGCAACGATAAACGACAGCTTTCATCAGCTTCGCATTCTCAGGGAATACAGGCGCCGGTCCGCAAGCGGAGTTGTGGCTCAGCATGAGGGCCAGCGACGAAAGCGCAACCGCCACTATAATCAGGAAAACTCCTGTGACTTTGTAACGTAGCTTCATAGACCAGTCTCCCATTAGTCGAGGTGGGAATATAACTATACACAGGCGCCGCGCTTTTGCTCGGCATAATGGCGGCGGCTAAGCCAGGCCGCCTGGTTGGAAAATGGGTGGAAAACCGGACTCGCCCGTATACGTGTAAAAAATACGCAACGGTCATGGTCTTCCTCCAAAAAAATGTATCCGGCCACTTCTCAAACTGGCCACCCGGATTCATAAGCAAGCTGGTAAGAGAGCCGGGAAATATGTATGCTCAAAATACATGAAACCGTATATATTTTCAAACAGCCAGAGATTCGGACATGAGCGATCACGAAAAAGGAGATAAATGAGCAAGGTGTATTGCAAAGCGAACCCGATTTGTGGGCTTTTTCTGCTTTTTCTGCTTGCTCCCTTTCCGGCCGTTGCGTCGGAGCAGAAAAGCGATGCTTCCAGCCTCGCGGGCATTTTTCTGACCGACACCCCTCTCATTGAAGATTTGCTTGTGCTCAGTGATGAGATTGGCGGCCGTATAATGGGATCTGTGGCTAATGAGAAGGCGATTGAATGGGCGCTTCAGCGTTTTCGTCATATCGGCCTGACGGCGGAAAAGGAATCATTTCCAGTGCCGAAGCGATGGCTGCCGAAAACGGCCTCGGCCACGATCGAGGGATATGATCTGAGTTTCTCACCACGAGTCGTTGCTGTTCCTTTTTCAACAGCAAGCAAACCTGAGGGCACTACCGCGGCGTTGATCTACGCCGGTTACGGATACGAGGAAGATTTTCAGAAAGTGAGCCAGACGATTGCGGGCGCCTTTGTACTCGTAGAGACCAAAGAACTAACGGATGAGGATGGTTTAATAAGCGGGCTGTTTGTCCAGTATTCCCGCGCCAGGGAGATCGAAAGGGCCGCCTTTGAAATGGGCGCTGCAGGTGTGATCTACATGTCGACGAGATCGAAAGGACTTCTTTACCAACATAAAGCCTCTCTTGGGCCTGACAATGTGCACCCGATGCTCACCATGGAACGCGAGGGCGCCCAACGTGCCGTTCGTCTTTTGAAATCTCATAAGGATCTGAAGATAACGGTAAATATTGACGTCACGACCGCAGACCAGTACACCAGCGCCAATGTCGTCGCCGAACTTCCTGGCTCGGAGCTGCCACAGGAAATAGTATTGCTGGGTGCACACCTCGACTCCTGGGGTCTTGGAACTGGAGCACTTGATAATGGTGCGAATGTCGCCGTTGTCATCGATATCGCCCGCCAGATGCAGAGACTTGGAATAAGGCCCCGGCGAACAATTCGCTTTGTATTGTTCAATGGCGAAGAACAGGGTTTACAGGGCTCGTGGGCCTATGTACGGCAACACGAGGAGGAACTCGATCGTTACGTGATGGCGATTTCAATGGATCTTGGAACCGGAAAGATAACGGGTTTTTTTGAAAACGGCCGACCGGCAATAAACGCCAGAATTCAAGAGTTACTTGCGCCCGTGATGGGCATGGGTCCTTTTCAGTCAATCAGCGAGATTGCGACGGGCACCGATACATTTGATTTCATGTTGCAGGGTGTCGCAACTACGGTGCCTCTTCAGGCGGCAAGCAATTACCCGTCAAATTACCATGCCGAGTCGGATACCTTCGACAAGGTGGATCAGGCTCAGCTGCGCATCAACGCGAGTATTATTGCCACGCTCACCTATGGGTTTGCGGAAACGGATGTGAACTGGCAGCGGCACGATCGCGAGCAAGTCGAGGTGCTGGTCGAATCCCTCGACCTAAGCGACACTCAAAAAGAGTTTCCGCCCTGGCAAGGCTGGCTGGCAGGATCCCGTGGCCGTCGCCCGGACTGAATACATGCAGCAATGCGCTCCGCAGTGTGCAGCACTCGCAATAAATTACTTCCCCAAATCTTAGCGATATCATGCTCGCTGTAACCACGTCGTAACAGCTCACCGGTGACAGCAGCAGACTCACTCTCATCCATCCATCCAGCGACACCACCGGCCGGAAAATCTGAGCTAATCGCCACATGTTCAATACCAGCCACCTCAATGACATGATCAATGTGGTCGACATAATCTGAAACTGTAGCGCGCGGCCATCGCTCATCCAGATCAATGACCCGTTGGCGATAATCCGCAAGCTCCCTACCGGTTGCCTTAGCTATGGCGGCCATACTGGTAAAGCCCATCTCTGATTCGATTTGGCTGATCGCCGCACGCTTTTCCGGCGGGTCCATGCGCACATAGGGGGCGTAGGCGACAACACTGATAACGCCCCCTGTTTGAGCGATCGCTGCCAATTGCTCGTCGTCCATATTTCTAGGCACGTCAAGCACCGACCTGGCGCTAGAATGAGAAGCAATAATCGGTGCAACACTCAAACGTGCTGCATCCAGAGTGGCTTTTTTGGAGATGTGCGAGACATCTACCAGCATACCCAGGCGATTCATCTCGGAGATTACTTTGCCTCCGAACTCGCTGACTCCATCGTGCTCGACGGGCCCATCACCATACTCTGCGACCGGATAGGTGGAATCAGCGATGTCATTGTGACCGCTATGGGCAAGCGTCATGTAGCGCGCGCCAAGTTTGTAGTATTCGGCCAGCAGAGACAGATTCTTCCCAATGGCAAAGCCATTTTCTATGCCGATCAGGGCCACCAGTTTGCCGGTATTGTTGATGCGGATGATGTCATCTGCCGAGTAGGCAATCCCAATTTTGTCTGGATAGAGGTTTTCCGCCATTCGGTGAATGGCAGCAAACCTGGTTCGCGCCGTGGCCTCTGCTACAGCGTAGTTCGCGATTGTTCTTGGCATCTGGCCCACATATACAGTGAAGAACGCGGCATCCAGACCACCAGCCTGCATTTTGGGGATACTCACGGGGTCAGCCGTCCAGACACCCGGGTCGACCCTATCCGTGGCGAAATCGGATGGAATATCTACGTGAGTATCAATTGTCAGGAGGCGATCATGAATTGACTCTGCCGCCGATTGTTGATGCGGTTGCCCGATGATGTCTCCGGTACTGTCCGTCTCACGGCAGCCCGGGATACAGGCCAAAAATATCAAGGCACAGAGATAAACAAACAGCCTGTTGACATGAGTTGCTTCATTCACGCTGCTTACCAAGGATCCGCCCTCCGCGTATACAATTCCCATGGAAATTGTATACGGTTTCATATAACATATATACAATTTCATATAATTATCAGAATTAGCACCAGCTTTTTTCCAGTCCGGGACATCGGACCAGCCACTGAGCGGCAAGATGTTTTTAGACTCCATTAAACATCCGACCCACAAATCAACCCAACGGGCAGGCGTCCATGTCCGTATTTCAATTATTACCGGAAGAATCGCTGAACCGCGGTGCTTTGTGATCAAATTTGACTAAACTTTGAACAAGGAGAACAAAGATGTCTAAATTATCGGGGACCCCATTATTGGCGTTTGCCATTGTAGTGAGCGCTGGGCTTTATGTCGCCCCTACCATTGCGCAGGAAGAAGAATTGGTGCTGGAAGAGGTCATCGTCACTGCCCAAAGACGCGAGCAGTCAGTGATGGATGTGCCGATCAGCATCACGGCCTTCACCGCCACGACGATCGAGGCGAACATGATCCAAAATGTGGATAACTATTTTGATATGTCGCCAAATTTAACCATCAGCCAGGGCGCGACGCGAGCCGGAAATGTTTCGACTTCCAGTCAGGGACTTGGAATACGTGGTATCAGTAATGTCGGGGGCGATTCGCTTTCCTACGGCTTTTACATCGATGATTTCAATGCCACCCGGGCCACGCTCAACCCGCAATTGATCGACATGAATCGCATCGAAGTACTGCGTGGACCGCAGGGCACGTTTTTCGGTAGAAATGCCTCTGCCGGCGTTATCAGCCTTACCACGAACAAGCCGATTGATCTCCTGGAAGGCGACATTGCGTTGCAATACAGCAGTTTCAACACCTGGGAAACCTGGGGAATGGTCAATGTTCCGGTTTCCGAGAAATTCTTGCTTCGGGCCAGCGCCAAGTTTGCCGGAAGCGATGGCTACGGTACAAATTACAATGAGATCGGCGGCGACAATGGCTACAAGCACAAATATGTCCGCGTGGCGGGGCGGATTCTGCCCACTGATAGCTGGACTATAGATTTGACCGCCACATTCAGCGACGAAGATCAGGACGATCTCGGTTTAATCGGCACTGGCGTTTACGTTCCGGGTGCAATCGGCGGATTTCTGTGCTCTGTAGCAGCATCTGAGTGCCCGCATGATACCGAACACGGGATCTACCCCCAGAACACGGAATTTTTCAGCCATAACAATCCGCTGAAGGTGAAAGATGAGTACCAGATGTATACCGCTAATGTCGTTTGGGAAGGTGATGACCTCGCGTTCACCAGTGTTACCGGCTACATCACTACCGATTTTCACCGCGACGGCGAATTGGATATGGGCAGCATAGACATTGTGAATGAAGATTTTGAGGACATCGAAAAAACCTCAATCAGCCAGGAATTTCGCCTGCAATCAAACAGCGACGGCGCATTTGACTGGATCATTGGTGGTATATGGGCTAAAGACACTCATGATGAAATTGAATCCATAAACTTTGGCACCGACCAGACTACGCTTGATTTTTTTGGTGTTTTTCCACATTTCATTATCGAGTTGAGTGAGCTGGACCGTACCATCAAAAGCACGGCCTTGTTCGCTGAAGGTACCTGGCACGCTACCGACAGATTTTCATTGACCCTGGGCGCCCGCTGGTCACAAGATAATATCGATGTCAAACAGAAACAAATCGATTTTGAAACTCCGCTTAAGCCCCAGGCAGATTCGGATAAATGGAGCGATATTTCACCCCGTTTGGCGGGTACATTCGCAGTAACGGACGAAATGAATCTCTATGGGACTATCGCCAAAGGCTGGAAATCCGGAGGCATTAATCTTGAGCTAACCACGCCCGATGACCCGGTGAATAAATTCGATGAAGAAACTCTCTGGAATTACGAAGTGGGCCTCAAATCCGAATTTCTGGATAACCGGCTCCGCACCAGCCTGGCTTTGTTCTATATCAACTGGAAAGACGTCCAGGTCAATGCCAGCCGTCTGATTATCGAAGATGGCGAATTACGGAGCGTCCAGGGTGTCAGTAACGGCGCAAAAGCAACCAGCAAGGGCTTTGAATTCCAGTTAACCGCGCTACCGATTCCTCAACTCATAATGGAATTTGGCGTGGGTTATCTCGATTCCGAATGGGATGACTTTGAAAATGCGCGTACCGGCTTCGGCGAACTGGATCTTTCCGGGCAACCGTTACCCAAGGCGCCTGACTGGACGATAAATGCCAACGCCCAATATGACATCGAGCTGGGCTCCAACTGGGATGCTTTTCTACGGGCAGAGTATACCTATCAGGACGATTTCTTCTATGATGTCAACGGGACAGCAGGCGCGCTGCTCGGTTTCGAGTTTCCTTTCCTGATTCCAAGTCGCAGCGTATGGAATTTCCGCGCCGGTGTGCACAACGAAAAATACAGAATAGTTGCTTACGTCGACAATGCATTTGACGACAACTTCTATACCGCAACCTTTGACTTTGGCTTCTCCAATGGCGCGTCTGTCGTACCAGGCTTCCGGTCCTGGGGGATCAGGGCTACAGCGTTTTTTGGTCAGTAGAGGAAACCATTGATGAATCTGAGGCGATGCCTGATGTTGCAAACTTTGCTGTGCTTATCTGTCCTGAGCATGAATGTTGTGGCTGAGGAGGCAAATGTTCCGGCATTTTCGATCAAGGAAAATATTCTTATGCTCTACTACAAGGATATTTCCCTGGTCGTGCCTTTTTACGAAGAAACCCTGGGGCTTGCCAGGACTTTCAATGACGATTGGGTGAAAATTTACCAAATTACTGCAACTTCATTTGTTGCCCTGGTTCAGGAAGGCGAAGGAAGTTTTCATCGCGCGAAAACTGATAATGCAGTGATGTTGAGTATCGTCACGGAAGAAGTGGATGCCTGGTATAAACGATTGAAGCGGGATCAGAACATCGTTTTCCTTAAAGATATTTATGACAACGAACACGCCCCGATTCGAGCCTTTCTAGTAGAGGATCCTGGCGGATACAGCATTGAATTTTTCCAATGGCTCAATGCGGAAAACTGAACACAGGACGAGGGTCAATAATGAGTTTGAGGCATAAATTTTATATATATATTTGTTCCATAGTCTTCCTCTTGCCTCAATCGCTCATTGCAGACGCAGATAAGGACGTTTCCTTTTTTGTTATTGGCAAAACCCCCGCTTACTTGCAGAATTTAAGTGGAAAGTTATCCTATGAAAAACACTATCTGTTTGCTGAGATATTTCTCAAAGAAGGAGGCGGTGTGAAATCGGCGACGCTGTTTCCTCCCGAGGGCGGCAAATTCAAAAGCATGGATTTTCAACATGCAGGCCATGTGTGGAAAGTTGAGCGGCAGGATTTCGGGAGCCTGGAAGATTTGGACAAGGCTTTCCCCGATGGGGATTACGAACTCACAATTGAAACGGCTACAGGAAATAAATACAGGGAATCCGTCGCACTCAGGTTTCCAGGTAATGTGCGGGAGTTCACCCAGACCATTTCCGTCTATTTCTATCAGAGCGGGCATTTGGTTGGTCAGGAAACCATAGACTCAGGTCAGGATTTGCTAATTACCTGGAGCCCCTTCAACAAAGGCCATCAAGATCCGCGGGGTATTTCTGATGACTTGATATTTGCGATCTCCAGTGACTGCAACGATCAACCCTTTGCACGGACGGCATTACCTTTTGTTGCAATACCTGCACTTTCCTATAACGACAGTCAGTTTCGCATTCCCGCAGACAGGTTACAGCCGGGTTCGCGCTATGAGTTGGTGGTTGAACATGCTGAGATGGTGGATACCAAAAGGGCAGACAGCGGCATTATTGGACTGGCCACTTTCCCGACCGTGACCAAGACAAGTTTCAGAACAAGCGGTCCGGCAAATACAGACTGCCCTGTGCAATAAGTTTGCAAAGACATTATTTACGAGGAGATTTCGAATGAAACCAAAAGAAAATCAAGCTAGTTCCAGCTTAGCGATGCACCAGAAGCGAAATGAGGATCTGTCGCGACGCAAATTTCTGCAAACCGCTGTCGCGGCAGGAGCGGTGGCGGCAGCAGCACCCATTACCGGCATCGCTCTGACCCGGAGCGAAAAACAAAGCTCAAAGCAAGAGTATCCGATGGAGACAATCCTGAAGCGCTATGGCAGCGAATTTGGCCCTCTCAACCGAACAGGATAATCCGCAAATTAGCGATCAAGTATTAAGGAGTATCAACAATGGCAGTTTTCGAAGTTGAAAGTTGGCTGGTAGCCGAGGGCAAGGATCATGAGCACGAGGTGGAGATGCGTCGCTGGTTGTCCTGGGTAAAGGAACATCCGGAGCTGTTCCCTGAGTGGAAGAGTGTGCGTTATTTCGAAAAACATGTTGCTGGTGATGACTCGGGACGGCACATGGTTATGTGGGAGTACGAAAGCCTGGCTGCCTACGAGGCCTACAAGGCCAGGCGCAAGGACTACGAGGGACCCTACAAGGAATACAAGGAGAACGACCCCTATTACAAGGGTGTGTTCATTCACAGTCGCATGCGCATGGAATTCTGGAAGGACAAAGAGCGCAATCTGTGGATTGAATAACGAGGCTGACCAGAATGTCTTTTGTAGGTTTACCGCAAACCAGCAATATGACAGGGTAGAATTCAGTCCTGGGCACTCAAATATGGCCAGATTGCGTGGAGCTCTGGCTGAAGGCATGATTGGAATAGCCGTTCAATGTGCTGGGATTTTAAATGCCTGAAAAGCAGTGTTTTCACTGATGGAACGGTTCAAATCCAGGCTGTAGATTCAGATGTTGGAACCCTGAGTTTCCTTTGACAAGCCTTCCAGGTCCTCATCACTCATGATGATATCGCGGTAGGTAGCACCGGCCGGAATCATCGGGTAGACGTTGGCCTCTTTTTCCACGATTACGTCCAGCAGGTAGGGCTCGTCGGGATCAGCCAACATCCTGGCAAATGCCGCCTCCAGATCTTCCGGCGCTGCAACACGCTCAGCCCTGACCCGGTAACCCTGCGCTATGGCCAGGAAATCCGGGTAGACATCCTTAACTTCCCGGGTCTTGACCTCCGATATGGGATCCGACAGGTCTGAATTGGAACGGTGGCCGTCGTAAATCATGTCCTGCCACTGGCGGACCATACCCAGCCACTGGTTGTTGATGACCACGATTTTCACGCCGATGCCGTAGCGCCGGCAGGTACTGAGTTCGTGAATGGTCATGTTGAGACTGCCGTCACCGTCAATATCGATGACCTGGCGTTGCGGCTGAGCCACCTTGGCGCCGATTGCGGCCGGCAGGCCGTAACCCATCGTGCCAAATCCGGAACTGGACAGGAAAGACCGGGTGCGCGTGGCGCGGTAATGCTGCATGGCCCACATCTGGTGCTGGCCCACGCCCAGGCTGACAATGGCCTCTCCCGAGGTAATATCGCTAAGCAGAGCGATGGCTTTTTGCGGGCTGATGCCCTTTTTCTCAGCCACCGGATACGGAAATTCGGCCTTCAATTCCTGGCAGTACTCACGCCATTCGCGGTGATCTCCTGGCTGCACCGTGATCAACTGCGCCAGCGCCGTCTTGAGCTCGGCACAGATCGGCAGTGTCACGGTTTTGTTCTTGTTCAACTCGGTACGGTCAATGTCGATGTGGATGATCTTGCCGTGTTTGATGAACTCACCGACCTTGCCGGTGACCCGGTCATCGAACCGCACGCCCAATGCGATCACCAGGTCCGCCTCGTTGACGGCAATATTGGCGTACTTTGCACCGTGCATGCCGAGCACATCCACGCATAAGGGATGCCCCGGTGGAAATGCCCCCAGACCCATGATGGTCGTGGTCAGTGGCGCACTGAGTTTCTCGGCAAAGGCCAACAATTCCAACTCGGCGCCGGCTGATACAACACCCCCACCCACGTAAAGGACGGGACGTTCCGCTTCCGTGATCAGCCGCAGACACTCTTGCAACTGGTCTTCGTGCATGCCGCCAACCGGTTCTTCGGGCACTTCGATTACCGCCGGCATGCGTGGCTCAGCGTAGTTGCCATCCGGATCACGCGGATAATGCTGCTGGATGTCCTTGGGGATATCGATCAATACCGGACCCGGGCGGTTGCCAAGAGCATGGGTGAAAGCCAGGCGCACCGCAGCCGGAATCCGGGCGACGCGGTCGACCAGGTAAGCCCGCTTGGTGATGGGTTTGACGATGGAGACGATGTCCACTTCCTGGAAGGCATTCTTGCCCAATAGCTGGGACGGCACATTACCGGTAATCGCAACTATAGGAATTGAATCGCTGTTCGCATCGGCGATGCCGGTGACCAGGTTGGTCGCGCCGGGACCCGAGGTCGCCAGGCACACACCCACCTTGCCGCTGACCCGGGCGTAACCCTGGGCAGCGTGGGCAGCGCCCTGTTCATGTTCAACCCGGACACAGCGAATGCCGAAATCGCGCAGTACGTCGAAGATTTCCAGGTTAGCCCCGCCGGGATAGCCGAATACAACGTCTACACCTTCCAGTTGCAGGCTCCTGGCCAGGATCTGGGCGCCTTTCAGGGCGCCTTCACGCTGCTCCGGCTTTATGTCAGACAGCTTGCCTCCGGAAATGGTGGCAACGTCCTGGTAGGTTACATTATCGGTGAACATTGTTTTCGGCCTGGTAATTCTTGGTTTAAAAAAATCTTGTGATTTCTTTGCCCGCCCAACCAGGCTTCAAATTAGAGAACAAGATTATATACAAACCTTGAAGTTCTCGAAATGGCCTCATTCGTAAAAGCCAGGCAAAGACTACCCGAACAGCTAACCGACGCAAGAGCACCCAGGCACAAGAATTTCTGGATTCGGCCGAAGATGCACAAGCACAAACTCGACACCCATACACCCATATGATCCTGCCGCCTGGCCGGAGTCATAACAATGGTGCAAGAGCTATCCAGGGGCGTAACCGGGAAGGTAGTGGAACAAATTCGAAAAAAGGCGAACATCGATGAGAGCGCGTTCAGCAGTATTATCGGATATTCGCGATGGCTGAAAACACCAAACGTGGCTTTTGACAACGCGACACCGTTGAAATTGCTTTCATCCGAAGTCTGGTCCGACTTGGTGGATGGCCTGATCGCCCAACTTGAACTCAGAATACTCCCGGCCTGATGGCCAAAGTCTGGCGAATAGTCAGCCCCCGGTGTACTTCTGAAATACTAAGTGGGGCTGGGGCTGCGCAATTCAGAGGGCGTTGGAACCGTGGTGGCGAGCAAATGACTTACACGGATATGTCTCAATCCCTGTCCATGCTCGAACGGCTTGTTTATATGATCAGCCCCTTTCCAGAAATGAGCATTGGGGCGATTGAAGTTCCTGATGAATGCATCAAGTTCCCTGGCAAAGAGGAAGCTGAAATAAGGGTGCTTCTCACCGATCACCGTGTATCCCGGAATATGGGCTCCGGCTGGATTGCCAGTAATCTTAGCGTAGCACTGGCGCTCCGTTGTGCTTGCGGCAGCTATGGCAATGGCAATGAACGACGCCAAAGGATTGTCCCGTAATCTCGTAACGAACCGGGGCTATTTGAGAGTATTATTCTTTAAGCTCAACGAGAACAACTTCCAAAGGTGCGCCACTCAAGTTCTCTGGTAAATGTTCTTGGGCATCACTCCAACCAGCGGTACCGGCTGGTGTAGTTGATTCCTCGGACGTGCCATCAGCTGAGGTCATTCGGACAGTGGCTCCGGTCAGAAAAACAGCCACGTTCGGACCATGTGAATGCATAACGGACTTTTCGCCTGGGCCGTATTTGATCCGAATTATACGAATTCTGTCGTTCTCAAACTCGACAGTGTAATGCTGTGGGTCTGCTTTTACCGCGTCTTCAGCTATCGTCGTGGTTGAAAAGAATGTCGCTGCAAGGAAAGAAATACCAATGAGCTTGATCATGTGTTGAACTCCTTAAGATTTTATTGCTTGAGTTAGTTATTCGTGGCGTAGCATGCGCTCTATTTCATAATGCATGTTTGTCAGTATAGGAGATTTTCATAATATTGCTGGCACAATAGACCGATGATTCTATCCGCCGAAGACTTAGGAATTGAAATCGACTTCGGGCCTGACCAGCCCGGAGCGATCCTACAACGCAAAGATAAAGTTGGTACTGCCAAATTAAGCGAAACCATGGTCATTTCGTGCCAGATACGCCTTGCAGAGCATCTTCGTGACGCCCATTTTCGCTTTTAGACTTGCACTTTCGAGCGAGTTGCAGCGCCCATTCATCACAGCCCTTCGCAGAAGGATGGAAGCCGTCTGTTGCGAGGTGATCTGAATCGAGTCCCAGTTCCACATCAACATAGTGAGCGTTGTTCTGGTCTACCGCCTCACGCAATACGTGATCCAGCATGGCAGCTCTTACGCCAGCCGGGAATCTCAACGGTTGTGGTGAGGCAGTAAACTTTTCCATCGGCGAAAAGTGGACGCTGCTGGTTTTGCGTTAGCCTGTACAAGGAAGTCCGGCGGGGTAACCCGAAGCTCATGCAGCAATCCGTCGAATAGAATTCGTTACGCCATTGCAAATGGTAGAAACTCGCCGAATTGCGGAGGCTGCCTGAGAAGCCGTCTTCATTCCCTTACAACCCAGCCCTGGAAAGACAGTATTTGTTTTCCCGAGTTTATGACATGGCGATTGCCTGCACGCGCTGGGGCAAGATCTTGTAGATCACGCGTACCTCTCCGTCCTGTCGGAAAGGGTAGGGTCTTTGATTGAGATACAGCTCGGCGAGATCATCGATGTGCTCGTCGGCGCCTTCCTCGGTGATTTCGTCCACCATGCCGCGCACTTCGAGCCAGCGGTAGGGGTTCTCCGGGTCCACCGCTAACACTGTTACGTTCGGATTTGCCCGCATATTCCTGTCTTTTACGCGCCCTTTCGCTGAATTTACCCAGACATGTGAGCCATCATAACTGCACCACACGGGATTGACTTGTATTGCGCCGCTCTTCATGTACGAGGCCAACTGCACGTAGATCGGATCCTGGAGCAGGTCCAGGTGGGTATCAGGTACTGATTCGTTCATATATACCTCCGCTTATTTCGGGGACAGTTTAGTTTACTGCAAAAAGTAGTTGTCCCCGAAATTAGCGTTCTTCATTTCCTCTCGACCCAATATTTCATTTTGACTTCCATTCAACTGAATGCTGCAACTTAGACCATTCATCGCGAGTAATCCGATAGATCGGACCATCTTCGCCATAACTACGCATGGTTCCATGGTCAACAAAACCCGCCTTAATCAAAACGTTTCTTGATGCTGAGTTATCTTTATTGATTGTCGCGACCACTTCTATCAATGGCGTTTCCTGAAATACAAAGTCAAGTAACCGCCTACTTGCCTCGGTTGCGTATCCACGGCCCCAAGCCGAACGCCTAAGAAAATATCCGATTTCAACATTACCCTCCGGCATTTTTCCGGGTGTTACCAGACTGAAATCGGTGTCGTCTTCCTCGATTGGCATCGGCAGCAGTGCAGCAGTTCCATACTTTTCCCCGGCTCCTCGATCGGAGATGCACCATATTCCAATGCACCCATCACCTCCTCTCTTTGTCCAATTAGACATTTCATTGCTTATCGCGGCTTTGGTCATGGGACCACCAACGTATTCGGCGACTTCAGGATCGGTAAACATTTCCAAACAGAGGTCAAGATCAGTTGGTGCAAATGGGGTTAGAGCCAAACGCTTACTATGCAGTTCCAGGTTCATTGCTGAATCATCGCCCATACACTCCTCAATTCCAATGCGAATGACTGTTTCTGGCCGATTGTGAACTAAATGGCACTGCAATATGAGTCAGGTGGTGGTCTGCTTTCCGGCGGTAAGCGGAGATCATTCCCATGATGTTCTTTTATTCCCTATCGACCCACTGCTGCAATAGCATATGCATCACGCAATAGTATTCCGTTATCACAGCAATCTAGGGGAATGTTTCTAGCCTCGAATCCATTACATCCCTTGCTTACAGTCAGGCTCGTCGGGCAACGTCTAGACCGTGTTCTGGCTTCTTTCCCGCGATTTTTTTCAGTTTTTCACGGTCACAGATGCTGACCTGTTTAGGGCCTACTCGCAGTACTCCGTCATTCTGGAAACGTGACAGTACCCGGCTGATAGTTTCTGGGGTCAGCTTCAGATAGCTGGCAATGTCATATCGTGACATAGCCAGGTGGAGTTCACTGGCAGAATAGCCACGGCGATAAAAGTTTTCGGAGATTGATATCAGAAACAACGCAACGCGCTCATCCGCACTCGGTTGCCCTGCTGTGGATTCAAGCTCACTGATACGCGAACTCATGACACGGAACAGTTCGGCTTGAAGTTCCGGTAAATGGCGCATCATTCTGGAGACTGATTCAATGGTCAGCCTGCAAACCGCGCTGGTTTCGAGCGCAACGACATTGGTCCGTTGCCGGTGAGCATGAATGGCATCCAATCCGATAACATCACCTGGAAAAGCGAATTCCAGAACTTGTTGTTTGCCTTCGTGATCGATTACGTAGCTCTTGAAGCAACCTGTGCGCACGGTAGCGATAAAACGAAATTCTTCGCCAGCGAGGAACAAATGCTCACCAGGCTGAATCGGTCGCGAACGAGTCACGATCTGCTCAATCCGATGTGTCTCGCCAGCAGAAAAGCCCTGGGGCAGGCACCGGTCATGCAGGGCACACCGACTACAAGCTAACTTAATGAGGCCAGCATAACGAGCGAAATCGCAGACATTGTCAGCTGTTTGCACGCTTTCCATTCGCCACCCATCAATTGATGCATCGTTTATGCACTATATATCTTTCAGAACTGTGTCTTCAAGTGTATTTCTAGTTCTGTCAACTGACTATGCGCTGCGGTCGGCATGGTGGCAATTGAAAGCGGGCGGGGAAGGTTTCGTGGCGAACTGCGCGGCCATTGGTCAATCTGCTCCTGCCAGTTCCTCACACAGCGCCTGTCCACCCGGAATCAGGCGGCTGAGTTCCATGTCGCCGGCCAGGTCCTCATCCGTCAGCGAATAGCTCAGTTGCGCATTGCTGCAATCGGTGAAGTCGATCGTCATCGTGCCCACCGGGCCGATGTTGACCGCCTGCGCATCGTCAAACCGCCCGCCCGTGGTTTCCCACACATCGATCGCGGCTACAGATCCCGCAAAATCACCCTGCGCCGTCAGCCAGTGCTGTCCTGATGCGGTGTCTTTGCCATAGGTAAACCAGGCGACAAAAATATAGTTGCCACCTTCCGGATTGGGGTGGGCGTCAATCAAAAAGCCCTGTCCGAGCGTG
>Ga0209013_10001376_pt1 | contig 22445 bp, 20 predicted proteins | sample Cruoilmetagenom2_FD_187291 | JGI IMG/M metagenome (GOLD analysis project Ga0209013, IMG submission 187291) | Oil polluted marine microbial communities from Coal Oil Point, Santa Barbara, California, USA - Sample 2 (SPAdes) (version 2) | ecosystem: Environmental > Aquatic > Marine > Oil seeps ... | reverse complement strand
ACCAGGTTTTCTTCAACCCTGGCTTTGGCATCATCAAGTGCTTGCTCTGCAAGCTCCGCATTTTGAAGCCCATCGCTCATTTGTTTCTTGCGTTCTTCCATAGCCGCAATTATTGGCGGCCATACAAATTTCATGCAAAACCATACGAATATGGCAAATGAAATGGCTTGTCCGATCAGGGTAGCATTGATATTCACGCTAGCACCTCAGTTAAAGTCAGTTGGATTTTCGATTTTTTAAAACTATTTTGCATATTGCTGTTTTACTATTTAAGCAGCAACAACGAAAATCAGATACATTCCAATACCTACACCGATCATTGGAACCGCATCCAGTAAGCCAGCCATCAGGAACATTTTACCTTGAAGCATTGGAGCCATTTCTGGTTGACGGGCTGAACCTTCCAGCAAGCGACCACCTAACAGGCCGAATCCGATAGCAGTACCCAAGGCACCCATTCCAATTAATATACCGCTGGCTATATAAACTAAACCTTGTGCAATTTCCATTGTTACTCCCAACTCTCTTTTGTTTTAGTGAATGTTTAAAAGTGAATTATTTTAATGATTCTCGTGAGCCATACTCATGTACACGATCGTCAATACCATAAAGATAAATGCCTGTAGTGTGATCACCAGAATATGGAAGATCGCCCATGGCACCGATAAAGCCCACTGCGCATACATAGGCAATAGTGCAATCAATATAAATATCATTTCACCGGCGTACATGTTTCCGAATAATCGTAAGCCCAACGAAATTGGTTTGGTAATCAGGTTAATTATTTCCAGGAAAAGGTTTACAGGTATTAAAGCCCAGTGATCAAAAGGGTTTAGTGCAAGTTCTTTTGTAAAGCCACCTACACCTTTTACTTTAAAGCTGTAATACAAAATAAGGAAAAATACTGAAAATGACATACCCAGAGTAACATTGGGATCTGTAGAAGGCACTACCTTCATATAGTGAATGCCTAACATTTCACTAATCCTGGGTATAAAATCAACCGGGATTAAATCCATGGTGTTCATCAGGAAAACCCACATAAATATGGTCAGTGCTAACGGGGCTATGAGAGGGTTGTTACCATGAAAACTATCTTTAACGGTATCGTCTACAAACTCAACGATCATTTCGACAAAGTTTTGCAAACCGCCTGGTACGTCGCTGGTAGCATTTATAGCCACACGTCTGAACAGGAAAAGAAAAAATACGCCAAGAGCAATTGACCAGCCCAGCGAATCAACATGGAAAGCCCAAAAGCCCATTTCTTTTGCTTCTTCAGCAGAATGAGCAATACCCCAGGACCCATCATGGGTTTGCCCAAAAGTGAGGTTCTGCAAATGGTGCTTGATATAATCCGTTGAGGTTATAGCGGTTCCAGCATCACTAGACATAAATCTATCCAAACATTAACGGGGTTAATTCTTTTTACTTTTATTATTTAAATAAAAGCGCTGAAAACCATACTGCACTTTGAGCCAATAAATAGCCCAAAAATAAAAACAAGGCATTTGTTGGTATTTCAAACAAAGCAATGAAATTAAATGCCAAAGCAAACATCACCACTACCAACACAAACTTTCCTACTTCTCCGGCATAAAACGAACCAAGAACCTTGTCCGCCATACGCGCACCGGCAAAACGAAATACCCGGTAAGCAAAATATGCCTGGCCAACAATGCAAATTGCACCACCAAGCAATAACGAAAGTCCTTTTTCAGGAGAAACTAAATACAAAAGACCTGACACAGTCACCGTTGTCAATAACTGTAATGCCAGCGCTTTTACTGCCATTAATCTGCCAGGGCGAGCAATAGAATTAGTCACTTGCCTTTCTCAAACCTACTCAATCTCAAATATTGGTCTTTTCAAGCCCTTAGCATTATCAGCCAGGCTTTAAGAACCGAAATCATGCAGTTTTGAACCAAAACGGCCCACGGTCTTAAATATCAAAGCCCCAGAATAGTGCAAAATCGAAGCGCTATGTCCAGAGCCCTAAGCGGCGGGTATTATAGTGATCAATTGCTTATTTTTCAAGGCAGTTACTGTCTAAATTATCAAATATCTTTAATCCAGAAGGCCCAACTTTTACCATGAACCCGGAATGGGCTTGTTTATTTTGCAACCACTCCAGGCTTGGGCTACTGAATGTGCTCCAAAATCCCATCAAGTTCGTCTAAGGAGTTGTATTTTATAGAAATGCTACCTTTGCCTTTAGCCGTGCACTTAATATGTACTTCTGCTGCCAGTTTTTCAGATAAACTGTCTTGTAATGTTTTCACATCAGGGTTTATCTGTGAGCTTGCGGCCGGTTCAGTGCTTGCTTCTTGCTGATGTTTTCTTACCAGAGCTTCTGTTTGCCTCACAGACAAACCTTTACCTACTATTACCTTAGCAATTTTACTTTGTTCGTGGTCAGCAAGACTCAACAAGGCTCGAGCATGCCCCATTTCGATATCGCCACGCTCTAACAGAGTTTTAACACTTTCTGACAAATTCATAAGACGCAATAAATTAGCTACCGTACTGCGAGACTTACCCACTGCGTTAGCGATTTCTTGCTGAGTCAGTTCAAATTCATCCTGTAGACGCTGCAAGGCTATAGCCTCTTCCATTGGATTAAGGTCTTCGCGTTGTATGTTTTCAATTAAGGCCATGGCTATGGCGGCCTCATCGGGGACATCCCTGATAATAGCCGGAATGGTTTCAAGTCCGGCTTTTTGACACGCTCGCCAGCGGCGCTCTCCCGCGATTATTTCATAGCGGTTTTCTCCCAGAGGTCTTACCACTACCGGCTGCATTACGCCCTGGGCTTTAATGGACTCTGCCAACTCTTCCAGGGTTTCTTGATGCATGTTTGTACGCGGCTGATAACGACCACGTTGAAGGTACTCCAGAGGCAGGTCTTTTAATCTATCCTGTTTAGAAGCCACTTTTGTTGTTTCTTCAGAATTAAGCTGGCTGCTTTGTTGGATATTGATTTTTGCGCCGGGCAGTAATACATCCAGGCCCTTACCCAAACCGCGTTTTTTTGTTGCCATTTTTTTTCCTGATTTTAAATTTGCGCTTTTTTAAAAATTTTTAACTATACAGAGGGTTCTGGATACTTTTGTTAGTTAGCACTTACCAGCTCTTCATCTCTCTCTTTTTCGTCTTTAGCCTGTTCTATAGATGCTTTTTCTTCCCTTGTAATCATCTCACCCGCCAAAGCTAAGTAGCTTAGGGCGCCTCTTGATTTACTGTCATATTCCAGTGCTGATTCACCATGGCTTGGCGCTTCTGCCAAACGGACATTTCTGGGAATGACGGTTCTGAATACCTTGTTTTCAAAGTGCTCGAATAACTGTTCAGAAACATCTTTGGTCAAACTATTTCGTGGATCGTACATGGTTCTTAATAAACCATCAATTTCAAGTCCGGGATTCGTCAATTGTGTTATTTTGCTTACCGTTTCCATCAAGGCTGTCAAACCTTCTAACGCATAATATTCGCACTGCATGGGGATTATGATTGAGTCAGAAGCCGTTAAGGCATTAATTGTCAGCATGCTCAGGGAGGGAGGGCAATCGATCAGGATGTAATCGTAATCATTTTCAACTTTTTTTAACTGGTTTTTTAATTGATATTCCCTGGAATCCACAGACAGCAGTTCTACCTCTGCAGCAGTGAGCTCCTGATTCGCAGGGAGTAAATCATACTGGTTTTTGTTGCGCTGAATAATCGTTTCTTTAATATCGGCATCATCGACCAGTAAGTTGTAGGTACTTATGTTTAGTTCGTGCTTATTAACTCCGCTGCCCATGGTCGCATTGCCCTGTGGATCCAGATCCACCAGCAAGACCCTGCGTTTTGTTGCTGCCAGGGAGGCTGCCAGATTAATTGCTGTTGTGGTTTTGCCCACACCGCCTTTCTGGTTTGTAATTGCAATGACTTTACTCACTTGGCTGCCTCCGCTTTAAAGCCCATGATTTGCTTTAAGCAATTAATTTTATTTGGTTTTTTAAAACTTTATACAATAAGTTATCAAATAAGCTTTCTTGTAGTGTTGCCTGCCTTCCTGCGTAAAATTACCAAATTCCTGTTTTCACTAAGCCCAGGTACCTGAAGCGGCTCAATGGAGTCTACTATAAAACCTTCCGGCAAGGTTGTTATCTCATCGTTTAATATTTGTGCTTTCATAGCCAGAATTTGAGTCGTGGATTTCAGTAAATGCCCAGTTAACTTAAGCATTTCGGACAAAGATGCAAAAGCTCTGGTTAAAATAACATCAAAACCTTCGTCAAATTGGTATTTTTCTATACGTGAATTTTCTACAACTACATTTTTTAATCCAAGCTCCAGGCTAACCTGGGTTAAAAAACGGGTTTTTTTTCCATTACTGTCTAACAAAACATAATTTTGCTCATCATTGACTATGGCCAGGATCATACCAGGAAGGCCGGCCCCAGTGCCCACATCAAGAATTTTTTGACCCTCTACGTAAGGAAGGACGCTGAGGCTGTCCAGAATATGCCTTTCTACCATTTCAAATGGTTCTCGTACACTGGTTAAGTTGTAGGCTTTATTCCAGCGGATCAAAAGGTTGAGATAATCAATAATTTGCTTATATTTCAAGTCTGACAAATTCAGATTTAACTGCTCGCAACCTTGCCTGAGCCTTAACTCTACTTCTTTTAACTGATTTTCATTCAGAATGTCAGGCGCTTTGCTTTTCAAGGATATTTTTCTTTTTTAAATGTATTAATAATAAAGAAACAGCCGCCGGTGTAACTCCAGAAATTCGGCCAGCCTGGCCCAGGGTTTCTGGTCTGACAGACGACAGTTTTTGACGAACCTCATTAGACAAACCCTTAACCTGGTTGTAGTCCAGGTCTTTGGGTAAAGCAGAGGCTTCATGTTGTTTTAATCGGGTGATTTCTTCTGTCTGACGGTCGATATACCCCTGGTATTTAATTTGTGTTTCTACCTGATCATTAATTTCTTTTACTGCAAAACTTTCAGCCTCAATTATCTGCAAATTTTGATAAGTAATTTCAGGTCGCTTCAATAAATCATGAAGGTTATATTCATGCTTCAGCGGACGCCCCAGTTCCTGGGCTACGCGATCACCTTTTTCTGTACCAGGCTGGATCCAGGTTTCTTTTAATCTCTGGGATTCACGCTCTATTCCTTCGCGCTTTTCGCAAAATTTTTGCCAGCGGTTATCATCAACCAAACCTAAATTTCGACCAGTTTCGGTTAAACGTGCATCAGCATTGTCTTCACGTAAAGTGAGGCGGTATTCTGCACGGCTGGTAAACATTCGGTATGGTTCCTGTGTTCCCATAGTTATCAGATCATCAACCAGGACACCAATATAGGCTTCGTTTCTTTTTGGATACCAGCCTTCTTTATTTTGAGACCTCAAACTGGCATTCAAACCCGCTAACAAACCCTGTGCAGCAGCCTCTTCATATCCAGTTGTTCCATTTATTTGCCCCGCAAAAAAAAGTCCGTTTATGCATTTTGTTTCAAGAGTAAATTTTAAATCCTGGGGATTAAAATAATCGTACTCAATAGCATAACCCGGCCTGGTAATATGCGCCTGCTCAAAACCTTTCATTGAGCGAACCAGATCTATTTGCACATCATAGGGAAGGCTAGTTGAAATTCCGTTGGGGTAAAGTTCATGGGTTGTAAGGCCTTCTGGTTCAACAAAAATCTGGTGAGAGTCTTTGTCGGCAAAACGATGAATTTTATCTTCAATGCTCGGGCAATACCGGGGTCCAACGCCTTCTATTACCCCGGTATACATGGGCGAACGATCCAGACCCGCGCGAATAATATCGTGGGTACGCTCATTGGTATGGGTGATATAACAGGATACTTGTTCTGGATGCTCTTCAACTTTGCCAAGGTAAGACATGACTGGGCATGGGGTGTCTCCTGGCTGCTCCTGCATCAATGAAAAATCAACAGTTTTGCCGTCTATTCTTGGCGGTGTTCCTGTTTTAAGTCTATCTACACGTAAAGGTTGCTCTCTTAAACGCTCTGCCAGAGCCAAAGACGGCGGGTCGCCGGCTCGCCCGCCCTGTGATTTTTCCAGGCCTACGTGAATAACGCCTCCAAGAAAGGTTCCAGCTGTTAATATTACCGATGAAGCATAGAATTTGAGCCCCATTTGGGTAACTGCGCCTTCTACAGTGTCATTATTAATTATCAGGTCATCAACGGATTGTTGAAATATTTTTAAATTTTCCTGATTTTCCAATAGCTTACGAATTGCATTTTTATATAAAATTCGATCCGCCTGAGCACGGGTTGCTCGAACTGCAGGACCTTTTCGGGCATTCAAAATTCTGAATTGTATGCCCGCAAGATCTGTAGCATGCGCCATAACCCCGCCCAGGGCATCAACTTCCTTGACCAGATGGCTTTTACCAATGCCACCAATGGCCGGATTGCATGACATTTGACCCAATGTTTCAATATTGTGTGTAAGTAACAAGGTGTTAGAACCCATACGCGCAGCCGCCAGGGCAGCTTCGCAACCCGCATGGCCGCCACCAATCACTATTACATCAAAACGGTTTGAACTATCCATTAAGAGTTTAAATTCCAGTTAGTTAGCCTGGGTTTAATCAGGTATCGACTTATTAAATTAAACCAGGAAAATCCTTACAAACACGAGTTTTCATAGTCCATAAGCTTTTTCGTGGTTTAAAAAAGACGGCTTGTGATTATATAGAGGCTTTGAGAAAAGAAAAGCGTTTTGTATGATTTTTATACAGCGTTACTTTAGTAGTTTCGCTTCCAAAACATACTCATAATCATGCTCAATAGAACATATTCTATCTCCGCCAGACATTGAAGCCATAGCGTATATTATTGCTTTTGTTTTCCCTGAAGAAATACCCGCCAAATTTTGTAAGCTAACCCCGTGTTCTATGGCCATTTCTGTAAGGTATTCTATCTTTAAACCAGGATCAACGGCTTGACAAAATCTGTCTACTTTTCTTACATCCCACCATAAAACTGCCATATAAGAAGAAATTATTAAAAGCAGGGAGGTATTGATCAGGGTTTTCCTGGAAATTTTCATTGATATTTTTCCTTTAAACTTTCTAGAGCAGCTCTATTTATTTTCCAATACAAAAGCTGGAAAATATTCTTCCCAGTAAATCATCAGAACTGAACTCGCCTGTAATTTCGCCTAAAGCCTGCTGCACGTATCTCAAGTCTTCGGCTAATAACTCTCCGGCTGCTGATTGTTCTAATTGTTTTTTCCCTCTGTGTAAATGTTCCTGGGCTTTTTTTAAAGCTTCAAGGTGCCTCTGTCTTGAAATAAATCCTGTTTCATGTCCAGAGTCAAAACCAATAATGGTTTTCAAATGATCCTTCAATAAATCTATACCCTCATTTTTTTTCGCGGATAACTTAATTAAGGTAGGATTTTTAGAGTCTGGTTTATTTGCTTCGATCACAGGTTTCTCATTTGTAATATCGATTTTATTTTGCACTACTATAAAGTTTCTGAAGCCGCGATGATTAAAACTACTGTCGATATTATCAAATTGATCTTTTTGTTCTAACCAAAATTGATTCCAAATATTTTCTATCTTAAAGTTTTTATTTTTTTCTTCTGATCCATCTACCAAAAATAAAATAGTGTCTGCTTTTTCTATTTCTTTATACGCTCGACGTATTCCTTCCTGCTCTATCGGATTGGTACTTTTTCTTAAACCTGCCGTATCAATAATATTTAATGGCAAGCCATCAATTTGTATATGTTCTTTTAAAATATCGCGGGTAGTGCCTGCTATTGGTGTAACAATTGCACTGTCTTTTCCAGCCAAATTATTTAACAAACTGGATTTTCCAGCGTTTGGTTCGCCAGCAATAACAACCGTCATACCTTCTTTAATTAATGCCCCTTGCCTGGCCTGATTTAGAACCTTATCCAGTGCTTTAACTATATTTTCTAAATCTTGAAAAATTTTTTTATCTGATAAAAAATCAACTTCTTCTTCAGGAAAATCTATCGCCGCTTCTACATATATTCTTAATCCAATAACTTTTTCAAGCAGCTCGTTAATTAATTTTGAAAAAGCTCCTTGCATAGAACGAACGGCACTTTTTGCTGCCGCTTCTGATGAGCTGCTTATTAGATCGGCTATAGCCTCTGCCTGAGATAAATCCATTTTGTCATTTAAAAATGCTCGTTCAGAAAACTCTCCCGGTTTTGCAATTCGTGCGCCTAATTGAATAATTTCTTTAAGTAAAAGATTAATTACAACCGGACCGCCATGCCCCTGTAGTTCTAGTACATCTTCTCCGGTAAAGGAATGAGGTTTTGGAAAAAAAAGGCTAATGCCTTCATCTATAATTTCTTTATCACCACAAGTTTTATAAAAAGGAGAGAAATGTGCAAGACGTGGGGTTAGAGGTTTGTTTTTTTTTAAACACAGAATTTTTTCTGCAATTTCTAAAGTTTTAGGTCCAGAAATTCGGATAACAGCTACACCACCATAGCCAGGAGGAGTAGCTATGGCAGCAATAGTATCAATTTCAGTAATTTTCATAGCGTAAAATCAAAAGATTAAAACTACTAATTTCCGCCCGCTTCAATTCTTTTTGTAATTATATATTGTTGAATTATAGACAGGGTATTGTTAACCACCCAGTAAAGCACTAGACCAGCAGGGAACCATAAGAAAAAGAAAGTAAACATGATAGGCATCATCTTCATTACTTTAGCCTGCATGGGATCTGGAGGAGTAGGGTTTAATGACTGTTGTATGAACATACTAACACCCATAATTAAAGGCAATACAAAATAAGGGTCCATAACGGATAAGTCATCTATCCAGAACATAAAGCTTGAATGCCTTAATTGTACGCTTTCCATTAATGCCCAGTATAAAGCAATAAATACCGGCATTTGTAATAATATTGGCAAACAACCACCAAGAGGATTTACTTTTTCTTTTTTATAAAGCTCTATCATACTCTGTGACATTTTTTGTCTATCGTCACCATGAAGATCTTTAAGACGTTGCATTTCCGGTTGTATACGACGCATATTTGCCATCGATTTGAAACTTTTTGCCGATGGATAAATGAAAATAGCTTTTACAAAAAAGGTCAGTATGACGATAGACAAGCCCCAGTTATTAACCATGTCATAGATATTATCCAGACCCCAGATTAATAATTTTGAAATCATCCATAACCAGCCTAGATCCAGAGTTAGGTCAAAACCAGGTGAAACTGCTTTTAATTTATCAATTATTTTTGGTCCAGCATAAAAACTGGAACTTATTTTTCCAGTTTCACCGGCCTGGACTGCAAGGGCCTGAGAAGTAAAACCAATAATATTTTCATTTTTATTATTAATTCGGGTCGTATAGGTATGAGATAATTCTGGATCAGGTATCCATCCACTGACAAAATAGTGCTGGACGATTGCGGCCCATCCTCCGGTTACTTTTTCTTTAACCTGCTCTTTTTCAAATTCATGAAATCTTAATTTATTGTAGGCTTTGTCTTCAGTCCAGTAAGCACCACCAAGAAATGGTTTCAAACCAAAGGTCATATCCACTTCGCCTGGCACTGAGCTATTATCACGTTTTATCTGGCCAAAGAGGTTTCCTTTCCATTCTTGTTCACTTTGGTTTTTAATCTCGTAATTAACATTAACTTTATACTGGCCTTTAAAAAAGGTAATAATCTTTCTTATTTCCACATTGCCCTGATAGGCAGTTAATACCACTTCCAGGGAGTCATTATCACCCAACTCAAAGTTACTTTTTTCTGCCTGATAATGTGGCCTGCCTTCTTTACTGGCATCTGGACCATCTCGACCTATCAAACCACTTTGAGCAATGTATGTTCTATTTGAGTTATTTTCCAGCAATCCAAAAGGAATGTTCGGATTATCTAGTGCGTCAAGATATTCTAGTAACTTTATGCCGTAAAAGTCACCTCCAACCGGATTGATAACATATTCAACAACATCTGTTTTAACGGTAATAGCATTGAATTCTTTAACAGGAACTTCTTTGATTAATACTTCTTCCTCTTCAACATCAGCAGTTGGAAGATCTGTATCAATTTGTTTTTTCTGGCTAGTGTCGTAACTGCTTGTTAAATCATTATTTGATAACGATGAATCATTTCCAGGCAATGATTCAATAGAAGCAACCGTATTTTCTACGGCTTTACTTTCCCCTTTGTCGTGGTAATCATGTTTCCACTGTAAAACCAGGCTGTAAGTAACTACTGCCAGTGCAGCAATTATAATAAATCTACGATATTCCATAGTGAGTTAGCTTCTTTGGTGTTGACAACAATTGTTTTTAATGGGGCTTTCGGGTACGGGATCGTAACCGCCCTGATGAAAGGGGTGGCATTTACCTAATCTTTTTATGCTTAAAAAACTACCTTTTAAAAGTCCAAATTGATCAATTGCCTGCTCACTGTAGGATGAACATGAAGGATAAAAACGGCAATTATTACCTAATAATGGGCTAATAAGATAACGATAAGCTCTTATGAGTAATATAAATGGATAAGTACTTAATTTGTGTATCATAATCTTGTACTAGAAGATTTCATTGTTTTTATTCTGGTATTTTTCGTAACATACTGATTTTCATTATCTGACCAAGGAGGATAATATCAGTTCTACGACCTTACAGTCAGTACACTTTTTTCAACTCGGCTAATTAACTGTACCCAAAGTTGCTCCAATTCCTGGTTGATTTGCTCATTTGTAGCTAAAGCAGAACGATTATTCCTTAATAAAACAACAATATCCAGGTTTTGTAGCCGATATTGGTTCTCCTGGAAAGATACTCTCACAAGTCTTTTAATCCGATTTCTATCTACGGCTTTTTTAAGATGTTTTTTAGATATGGCCAAGCCGAGTCGTCCAGTTGACAACTCATTTCTGCATGCTAAAAAAAGCAGGTACTTTCCACCACTTTTGAATTCAACGTTGTTAAAAACGTTTTGATAGCTGCTGGCAAGGAGTAAACGCTGAGATTTTTTAAACGTTTTGCTTGTCAAAAAAGCAATCTTTTATACAGCTAAACGTTTACGGCCTTTGGCACGTCGTCGGGATAGTACTTCACGACCATTTTTTGTAGCCATTCTAGCTCTAAAACCATGGGTACGTTTGCGTTTTAAATTACTTGGTTGGAAGGTTCTTTTCATGGTTCTACGCTTTTACTTAAATGATCAGTGTTGATTTGGGGACAAGGGACGCAATTGTATGTCTGTTGGATGTGTTTGTCAATTGTGTTTTTTTAAGGAATTCTCTCTTTATATATTAAAAAAAGATTATATATATATTTTATATTGTGTTTATTATTAGTCATACCGATTTTTGTTAGTAAGCTATTTTTATCCAAAATTTTCAATTAGTTGGGCTTATGATAACTCTGTAAATTTCTGGTGGTTTCATTCTGTATTAAAATGTTTAGAGTGTGGATAAAAACACTAATACGTATACAAAAATACTTTGTAATATCTTACCTTCAGCTTAGCAACAGACTATCCACAGCTTGTTAAAAAACATCTTTTTTTCTTTTTGATTATAAGTTTTTTTTGTTAAAAAATATTTCCATTTTAAGTGGATAAGCATGCTCAAGGGGTATAGTATTTCTCGTTCGTTTCTATATAAATATTTTGTATTTGGGAGTTCATTTTTTAGTGGGAAATTCTCTTTGGCCAATGTGCGTAGAGCGCTTACAGAATGAATTGCCTGCTCAGCAATTTAATACCTGGATAAGACCTTTGCAGGCTGAAAAAAATGGAACTGATCTAAAGTTACTTGCGCCTAATCGTTTCGTTAAAGACTGGGTGTCTGATAAGTTTTTAGAGCGTATTACAGAGCTTCTAGTAGAGCTTGCAGATGAAAGCCCCGCTCCTTCAGTTCTAATGGAAATAGGCTCTAAAACCCAGATAAAACCCGTACAGAAAGTTTTTGATAGTAGCCCTGTTTCTGATCTGGAAAAAAAGGCTGACTCATCTATTCTTGGTAATAGACGGAACGTTGAGGTTGAAGGCTCAATTAAACATACTTCCAGTCTGAATCCAGCTTATAATTTTGATAATTTTATTGAAGGGAAATCTAACCAGCTTGCTCGTGCTGCTGCTTTGCAAGTTTCCGAAAACCCTGGCTCTGTTTACAATCCTTTGTTTATTTATGGTGATTCTGGTTTAGGAAAAACTCATTTAATGATAGCAATTGGAAATCAAATTTTAGAAGATAATCCTAATGCAAAAGTTGTGTATCTTCATTCAGAACGTTTTGTTGCTGATATGGTGAAAGCTTTACAAACTAACACAATGAATATTTTCAAGCGTTATTACCGAACGGTTGATGCATTACTGATTGATGATATTCAATTTTTTTCTGGTAAGGAAAGATCCTCCGAAGAATTTTTTCATACTTTTAATGCCTTGTTAGAAGGTGGCCAGCAAATGATTTTAACCTGTGACCGATATCCCAAGGAAATAAAAGGGATGGAAGATAGGCTAAAAAATCGTTTTGGCTGGGGTTTAACCGTAGCTATGGAGCCACCGGAACTTGAAACTCGGGTAGCGATTTTGATGAAAAAAGCAGATGAATCTAATGTAGATTTACCCCATGATGCTGCTTTTTTTATTGCCAAGCGTATTCGTTCCAATGTTCGAGAGCTGGAAGGCGCTCTTAAAAGAGTAATTTCATATAGTGTTTTTCAGGGTAAGCCGATCACAATTGTTTCTGTAAAAGAATCCTTAAGGGATTTGTTGGCCTTACAGGATAAAATGGTCAGTATAGAAAACATACAAAAAACTGTTTCCGAATATTTTAAAATCAAACTTGGTGATCTTTTATCCAAACGTAGGACGCGCTCTGTTGCACGTCCCAGGCAAATTGCTATGGCTTTAACCAAGGAGTTGACTAATCACAGCCTTCCTGAAATTGGTGATGCTTTTGGTGGGCGTGATCATACAACTGTATTACATGCATGCCGAAAAATAAAAGAGCTTTGTGATACTAGCAGCGATGTTGAAGAGGATTATAATAATCTTTTAAGAATCTTAACAAACTGATTATTATGGAGATTTAATGAAATTTATAGTTAGTCGAGATGCCTTATTAAAACCCTTGCAAAATGTTTCGGGTGTGGTTGAGCGACGCCATACATTACCTATTCTATCAAATATACTTTTAAGTATAGAAAACAATACCTTAAGGCTAACAGCAACAGATCTTGAGGTTGAGCTGGTGGCTATTGTAAATTTAGAATCTGTTGAAGAGGCGGGTGAAACAACTATTCCTGCAAGAAAACTTTTTGATATTTGTAAAACCTTGTCTAATGAAAATGTATTAAATGTAGAAGTAAAAGATAATAAGGCGACAATAAAGTCTTCAAGAAGCCGTTTTACTTTAAGCACCTTGCCTGCGGGTGATTTCCCAAGTCTTGAAGAAGGGCTAGGAACTACTGAATTTCGAATTAATACGTCAAAATTCAAGCACCTGATTGACAGCACTTCCTTTGCTATGGCTCAGCAGGATGTTCGTTATTATTTAAATGGTATGCTAATTGAGAGTAAAGCTGGTTCGTTAAAAGCCATTGCTACGGATGGTCATCGATTAGCATTGTGTGAAGAGAACTGCGAAGTGGGTGATATATCTTCGACCAACCAGGTAATAGTTCCCAGGAAAGGCATATTAGAGCTTTCTCGTTTATTTGAAGAGGATGAAGAGATTACAGTTATTATAGGCTCTCATCATATTAAAGTTTCCGGATCAGTCTTAACTTTCACATCAAAATTGGTGGATGGAAAGTTTCCAGACTACAATCGTGTGCTACCCAAAATGTCAGAAAATATTATGACATGCGACAGAGAGCTACTAAAACAAGCACTTAGTAGGACAGCTATCTTATCAAACGAAAAATATCGTGGCATAAGACTCCAGTTTTCTCAAAATAACCTGTCCTTGTATGCAAATAATCCTGAACAGGAAGAAGCGGAAGAGCGTGTTGATGTTGAGTATTCTGGAGCCGAGATGGAAGTAGGGTTTAATGTTGCTTATTTGATTGATGTTTTGTCTGTTCTTAAGGAAGAAAGAGTATCCATGTCCTTGGCTGATTCAAATAGCAGCGTTTTAATTAATGGATTAGATAGTGATAATAAATCGGCTTATGTCGTCATGCCGATGAGGCTATAAATTATTTTCTAAATGGCCCTAACTCGTTTTGAATTAAATAATGTTAGAAACCTGGGGCGGGTGAAAATATTTCCTGCAAAAACTTTTAACCTTATTTATGGGAAAAATGGCTCTGGAAAAACCAGCTTGCTAGAAGCTATCCATATTTTATCTTTAGGACGGTCATTTAGAACACTAATAAACCACAAACTTATTTCTAACGGTCAAAACTCCTGTAGTGTTTTTGGGCAAGTATCTAAAAGCAACAATATTAACCCTGAGCATGATCTAGGCGTACAAAAGTCTACCCAAGTTAAAACTCAGGTCAAAATTAATGGCGAGTTGGTAAAATCCGCCTCTTTGTTGGCCGAGTATTTGCCACTTCAACTTATTACTCCACAAAGCATTGATTTAATTGAAGGCCCTGCCAAATATAGAAGGCAATTTGTCGATTGGGGAGTGTTTCACGTGGAACACCTTTTTATTGATCAATGGAGGTTAGTACAAAGGCAAGTAAAGCAGCGTAATGCCTTATTAAAGGCAATCTCACAGGAGAGAGATGCTAATAAAACTTTGAAACTTAAAAATGAGATTGTTTCCTGGAATAAATTATTAGTGTCATCTTCTATCGCCGTAGATGAGGCGAGGAAATCTTATTTATTGGAGTTCATTCCTTATCTACAAGAATATATTGATATTTTCTTACCTGAATATCAAATATCTATAGATTATTACCCAGGTTGGCCAAAAAAGAGTGATTTGGCTGGTTTGCTGGAAAACACATTTGAAAAAGATTTAAAGCAGGGCTATACATTTTATAGTCCAAATCGCGCAGACATTAGATTAAAAGCTGGAGGACTTCCTGCCCTGGACGTGCTCTCACGTGGTCAATTAAAGCTTCTTGTATGTGCTTTAAAGTTGGCTCAAGCCAGGCATTTATCTGACAAAAAAAATTTGCAAAGCATCTTTTTAGTTGATGATCTTGCGTCAGAGCTAGATCCGGATAATCGCGCCATTCTATGCTCTTCTTTAGGAGATATTGGGGCGCAAGTATTCATTACTTCTGTAGACAAAGATAGTATAATCAGCTGTTTACCAAACAAGCAATGCAATGTGTTTCACGTGGAACATGGCGTATTTAACAGTTCCAACTAGTTGTTTTACCTAACAACTAGCAGAGCATATATTTTCCCGGAGTATATACCTATATGAGTAATGAAAGTAATTACGATTCTTCCAGTATTAAGGTGTTGAAAGGCCTTGATGCCGTCCGAAAGCGTCCGGGTATGTATATTGGTGATACAGATGATGGAACAGGGCTTCATCATATGGTTTTCGAATTAGTAGATAATTCCATAGATGAGGCTTTGGCTGGTCACTGTAGTGAAATTATAGTTACCATTCACCCCGATGAGTCAATTACAACCATGGATAATGGTCGAGGTATTCCGGTCGATATTCATGAAGAAGAGGGCGTATCTGCAGCAGAAGTAATTATGACTGTTCTTCATGCGGGTGGGAAATTTGATGATAATAGTTACAAAGTATCTGGAGGTCTTCACGGGGTGGGTATTTCAGTTGTTAATGCCCTTTCAGAAGAGCTGACACTGACTATTCGTCGAGACGGTAAGCTATGGGAGCAGGTTTATGTTCATGGTATTCCACAGAATCCCATCGCTATCGTAGGAGAATCAACTTCTACGGGTACTACGTGTCACTTTAAGCCAAGCCCGGAAACCTTCTCAAATATTAAGTTTAGCCACGATATTCTAGCAAAACGCCTAAGGGAGCTATCATTTTTAAACAGTGGCGTTCATATAGTACTTAAAGATGAGCGTTCTGGCGTGGAAGATGTATTTGAATATGAGGGTGGCTTGAGCTCTTTTGTTGAATACCTTAACCAAAATAAAGCCCCATTAAATAATGTATTTCATTTTAATTTGGATAGGGAAGGCTCTAATGGGGATTTGATCGGTGTTGAAGTGGCCATGCAATGGAATGATGCATATTCGGAATCTGTTCAATGTTTTACTAATAATATTCCACAGCGGGATGGCGGTACTCATTTAGCGGGATTTAGAGCAGCATTAACGCGAACTTTGAATACCTATATTGAAAAAGAAGGTCTTGGTAAGAAAGAAAAAGTGAGTACTAGCGGTGACGATGCGAGAGAGGGTCTTACAGCCATTATTTCGGTTAAAGTGCCAGATCCTAAGTTTTCATCTCAAACAAAAGATAAGCTTGTATCGTCTGAAGTAAAATCAGCTGTAGAGCAGGCTATGGGTGAAAAGCTGACGGATTATCTGCTTGAAAACCCTCAGGAAGCAAAAATTATTATTAATAAAATGATTGATGCAGCGCGGGCGAGAGATGCAGCAAGAAAAGCACGTGAAATGACCCGCCGGAAAGGTGCTCTAGATATTGCTGGTTTGCCTGGAAAGTTATCAGATTGCCAGGAAAAAGACCCCGCTTTATCCGAATTATATATTGTGGAGGGCGATTCAGCTGGAGGATCTGCTAAGCAGGGTCGTAATCGTAAAACCCAGGCTATTTTACCTTTGAAAGGTAAAATTCTGAACGTAGAAAAAGCCAGATATGACAAGATGCTTTCTTCAGTGGAGGTAGGAACCTTAATAACCGCCTTGGGATGTGGAATTGGCAGAGAGGATTATAATCTAGACAAATTAAGGTACCATAACATTATAATTATGACTGATGCCGATGTGGATGGTTCTCACATCCGTACATTACTGCTGACGTTCTTTTTTCGTCAAATGCCAGAGTTAATAGAAAATGGTTACATTTATATTGCTCAGCCACCACTGTATAAAGTGAAAAGGGGTAAACAGGAACAATATGTTAAAGATGAAGCTGCGCTTGAAGAAAATTTAACTCAACAAGCGATTGAAAATAGCATTCTTGTACCAGGAGAAAATATACCTGCTATACAAGGCCTTGCTCTGGAAGCCTTGATTAAGGAATACCAAAAGGTAATGGCTATTTGTTTGCGTTTGTCGAGATTGTATCCACAAAACATACTGGAACAGTTAATTTATAGCCCGCGATTAAATGAGAATGACTTTTTAGATGAATCTACCATGGATCAGTGGATAGGTGCTTTTGTTAAGCGATTAAATAGCTTAAGTGACGGTTCTGAAAGGTATGAAGCTAGATTAGAAAAAGACCAGGAACGAAACTGGTTCTATCCTGTTGTTTCAATTATTGCCCATGGTATTCTTGATGATCATAAGATAAAACACGATTTTTTTCTTTCTAATGAATATAAGGCAATTGCTTCATTGGGAGAGAAATTAGCAGATTTAATAACGCCTGGCGCTTGCATGAAGCGTGGTGAGAAACAACAGAGTATTGAGACTTTTGCAGAAGGGTTAGACTGGCTGATGGACGAAGTTAGAAAAGGCCTAGTAATTTCCCGCTACAAGGGCCTGGGTGAAATGAACCCTGAGCAGTTGTGGGAAACAACCATGGATCCGGAGACCCGGCGTATGCTTAAAGTAACCATTGAGGACTCAATAGCTGCCGACCTGTTGTTTACAACTTTAATGGGTGATCAGGTAGAGCCGCGAAGAGATTTTATTGAGAAAAACGCCTTATCAGTAGCCAACCTGGATGTTTAACAATCAGCTTGATCTTCTGAAAGTCGTTTAAAAAACCTAAGCTGAGTTGAGAAATTCAATTTAAAGTTGAACGGCCTGCTTGTCTAGCTCATCCAATTGATGGTGTATCCAGGATTCTACTTCGTTGTTTACATCTTTGGCTTTTCTTCCAGATGTTTCAATTGGCTTTCCAATAATAAAAGAAATCGTACCTGGTTTTTTTAAAATACTTTTCCTTGGGCAATTGATCCCTGAATTGTGCGCTATAGGTAAAATTGGAAAGCCAGATTTTACTCCTAACATTGCGCCACCGGCATTGAAGCTGGATCGGTCTTCGGTTTTTTGTCTGGTGCCCTCAGGAAATATCACTACCCAAAACCCTTCTCGTAAACGCTGACTTCCCTCTGTTAAAATTTTCTTAAGTGCAGCAGACTTCTTAGATCTATCAATGGCTATGGGGTCTATAAGCTTAAATGCCCAGCCATAAAAAGGTATTTTAAGTAACTCCTGCTTTATTACGGTGGTTTGTGGCTGAAATTTCATCAACAACAAAATAGTTTCAAAGTCACTTTGATGGTTGGATATAATTAAAAGGTTTTTGTTTGTGGGAATATTTTCTTCGCCCAGAATTTCATAATTAACCCCACATATTATTTTTATAGCTTTTATGTATACAGAAGACCATGAAACAATAAATTTAAATCTTTTCTCATATGATAAAAAAGGTAAGGATATAGCGATTAAAAGAAAATGAGCAATAGTAAAAAAGACAATAAAAATTAAAAATAAAAGAGATCTAAGAAAAGTCATGGTTAGTTAACCCTAGGAACCGCATAGTGGGTTTAAAATTGGTCTTTTTGAGGATACCTTTTGGTAAATCAAAAGAAAGAAGGGGTTTCCAGTAATTCATTCACTGCCTCAAACAGGTTTTCATAAATGGGCACATCCATTAATTCATTTCCATTTGATAGTAAGGTGTTATGACCTTTCCCCGTTAAAACCAGTATTGGCTTACAATTGGCGGCTCTTGCAGCACGAATATCACTAATAGAGTCGCCTATGAAATAACATTCATTTAAACGATGATTATCAAGATGTTCGCTGATTTTGAGAAGTAAGCCGGGTTTGGGTTTTCTACATTCACATTCATCGTCAGGGTGGTGAGGACAATAAACAATATCGGAAATTTTACCACCAGCGGCTTCAACTTTATGATTCATTTTATAATGAATTTTTTCTAACTGGGCTTGATCAAATAAACCTCGAGCAAGCCCTGATTGATTAGTGGCAACAGCTACATAATAACCCGCATCACACAGAGATTTTATAGCTTGATCACTGCCAGGAATCAGTCGCCATTCAGATTCGCTTTTGATATAGGCATCAGAATCTTCATTTATTACGCCATCACGATCCAATATTATTAATTTTGAGTACATATATTCCTAAAGTTAAATATAAAATCGTATACCAGTAAAATTTTTTTACTAAGCTAATTCTGAAATATCTGCAATATGCAAAAATAAATTATGTAATTTTGCTAATAAATTTAAACGGTTCTTCCTTATATCTAAATTTTCATCCATAACCATCACGTCGTTAAAAAAATTATCTACCGTAGTGTGTAAGGTAGAGAGTTCAGTTAACGCCTCTGTATAAAGGCCTTTATCAGCAAGAGTAAAAAGAGTTTTGTTTAGTTGATCAACTTCTTGAGCCAGAGCTATTTCCGTTTCATGGTGTAATAAATCCGTATTAACTGCCGGTTTATCACCAGAAATAAGATCTTGCTTGGCCAGGATGTTTTTAACACGTTTGTTAGCGGCACAAAGAGATTTAGCTTCTGGAAGTTGACTAAAGTGGTTGACTGCTTGTACTCGGCAATGAAAATCAAAAGGCTGTGTGGGTTGGCGGTTTTCTACAGAAATAATGACCTTTGTAGGTATTCCCTGTTCCTGATAAAACGCCCTATAACGCCCCTGAATAAACTGTAGTGTTTGTTGTAAGGTGTCTTTATTAGTAAGCTTGCTATCGTATTGCAAAATACAATTATTTATCAGCTCAACCAGGTCAAGATCGAATTCTTTTTCTATAATTATTCTCAAAACACCCAGGCTGGCTCGCCTAAGCCCAAAAGGATCTTTATCGCCTGTTGGGGTTTGACCAATTCCAAAAATGCCCACTATGGTGTCAAGACGATCAGCAATTGCCAGGGCACAACCGGTAAGCGAAACTGGTAGTTTATCACCGGCAAACCTGGGCCAATATTGTTCTTCCAGAGACTGACAAACTTCTGCCGGTTCATTGTCGTGCTCTGCATAGTACCTGCCCATAATGCCCTGCAGGTCGGGAAATTCACCGACCATTTCGGAATTTAGATCAGCTTTTGATAATAAGCCAGCTCGATGTGCAGATTCTTCATTGCCACCAATTTTTGCATTGATCAAACGAGCAATTTTACTTATACGAATTGTTTTCTCGAGCAGGCTGCCCAATTGGACCTGGAAAATAATATTTTCAAGTTTATTGCTACGATTGTATAAGGTTTGTTTTTTATCAGTTTCAAAAAAGAATTTTGCATCGGCAAGGCGAGGTCTGATGACTTTTTCATTGCCGGATACGATTTGTTGTGGATCTGCACTTTCAATGTTAGAAATGGTAATAAAGTAAGGTAATAATTTACCCTCTTCATCGGTAATCGGGAAATATTTTTGATGTTCCTGCATTGAGGATATAAGCGCCTCTTGAGGAACGGAAAGAAAGTCGGCATCAAAGTTTCCAAGTAATGCTCTCGGCCATTCCACCAGGGCTGTGACTTCATTCAACAAATTCTGATTTATTTGAACAATGCCATTGGTTTTCTTAACTACATTCTCAGCCTGTTCCTCAATGATAGCTTTGCGCTTGGAAAAATCTGCAACAACATGTGCCTGTTCAAGAAGCGTGTTTTCATAATCTTCGGGGTTTGTAATTGCAAGAGACTGGGGTTTGTGGAAACGATGGCCGTAGGTAAGGCGATCTGAGTCCATTCCTAGCAGGTTGCATTCAACAACTTGAGAACCATGCAGAAAAAGCAACCAATGAACGGGTCGAACAAAGGGAGTTTTATGATTTCCCCAATTCATTCGCTTGGCAATGGGAAGCTGATTAAGAGCCGCCGCTGCAATATCAGGCAAAAGCTCTGAACAGGTTTTTCCTTCCTGGGTTTTTTTGAATACCAGCCAGGCACCTTTGTCTGTTTCTTCTTTTTGTAATTCCTCAACGCTTGCCTGATTTGATTTGGCAAATCCCAAAGCTGCTTTGGTTGGTTTTCCCTCTTTATCAAATGCAGCCTTTATAGCGGGGCCTCTGCGCACTATAAGTTGATCTTCCTGTGCCGAAGCAAGGTTTTCAACAAATATGGCCAGGCGCCTTGGAGTGGCAAAAACTTTATAGGCCTTTAGGCTTAAGCCCGCATCCTGAAGGCCATTGACAAAAAGGCGAGCAAAACTTTCAGCCAGAAAGGCCAGGTTTTTTGGAGGTAGTTCTTCACAACCCAGCTCGAATAACAAATTTTCGGTGCTAATAGCTTTTGTTGTCATGATTTAGCCTTTGCTGATTCAAGTGCAGTGATTACTTCGGCCTTTATGTTTTTATCAGCTAAAGGAAAACCCAGTTGATGTCTGGATTGGAAATAGGATTCAGCCACTGCCTTTGCCAGGGTTCTAACCCTGAGAATATAGCGTTGTCTTTCTGTTACTGAAATAGCTCGGCGGGCATCAAGAAGATTAAAGGTGTGGGATGCTTTTAATACAAACTCATAAGCAGGTAATGGCAAATTTTTTTCAATCAAGATGAGGCTTTCTGCTTCATAAATATCAAATTGATTAAATAATTCTTTCACGTTGGCGTGTTCAAAGTTATAGGTAGACATCTCTACTTCATTTTGATGATATACATCGCCATAAGTTACAGTGCCATTTTCGTTTTCTGTCCATATCAAGTCGAAAATATTGTCTTTGCCCTGTAAATACATGGCTATGCGTTCAAGGCCGTAGGTAATCTCCCCGGTAACCGGATAACAGTCTATGCCGCCGACTTGTTGAAAATAAGTAAACTGAGTGACTTCCATACCATTGAGCCAAACTTCCCAGCCAAGACCCCATGCTCCTAGTGTTGGTGATTCCCAGTTATCTTCTACAAAACGTATGTCGTGCACCAATGGATCTATGCCTAAATGACGCAAGGATTCGAGATACAGATCCTGGATATCATCAGGTGATGGTTTGAGAACAACCTGAAACTGGTAATAATGCTGTAGTCTGTTTGGGTTTTCTCCATAGCGACCATCCGTGGGTCTACGACATGGCTGAACATAGGCGGCAGACCATTTTTCCGGGCCAATGGAGCGCAAAAAAGTGGCGGGGTGAAAGGTGCCTGCGCCTACTTCCATATCCAGGGGTTGGGTTATGACGCAACCTTTATCAGCCCAGAATTTTTGTAATGAAAGTATGAGCCCCTGAAAGGTGCTTGAATCTGTATTGTTTGACTCGATCATGAATGGAATCTTGTCTAATTAAAGTGGGTTAGAGGACAGAAATGCTAAAAGAGGCTGACAAGTATACCTGAGATACCAAAAGTTTTTAACAAACCCTGTGAGAACTTTG
>Ga0209013_10001375_pt1 | contig 22450 bp, 23 predicted proteins | sample Cruoilmetagenom2_FD_187291 | JGI IMG/M metagenome (GOLD analysis project Ga0209013, IMG submission 187291) | Oil polluted marine microbial communities from Coal Oil Point, Santa Barbara, California, USA - Sample 2 (SPAdes) (version 2) | ecosystem: Environmental > Aquatic > Marine > Oil seeps ... | reverse complement strand
TGGGAAGATCTCCGACAAGTTGATCTTAATTTCTTTTGTATATTCGGCATTTTCGTCGGCCCATATTCCTTCTACTTCCTTACCCAGCCATTCGGTCAGCACCTCATCGTTGGGGAATACAGCGTTCTTAGCCCCCATTTCGGAAGCCAGGTTCGCCAGTGTCATCCGCTGATCAATAGTAAGGGTCTTCACTCCGTCACCGTGGTATTCTATCGACATATAATCAGCCCCACTGGAACCTATCATACCAATAATCCACAGCGAAATATCTTTGGCATATACGCCACTGTTCAGTTTTCCGGTCAGGGTAATTTTCAACGATTCGGGTACCCTGAACCATGTTTCGCCCTGCCGCCACAACCCGGCTGCTTCTGTGCGGTCGATCCCGGCTGCGAAGGCATTGAATGCTCCGGCGGTACAAGTATGGCTGTCGCTGCCTACGATGACCATTCCCGGTTTGGCGTAATCGGCCATGATCTGGTGGCAGATACCTTTTCCTGCATCGTGAAAATTGGTGATGCCCTGTTCTTTTACAATATCACGCACTTTTTGGTACTGGTTGGCCAGTGCCGCTGTAGTTGGCGGTGCGTTATGATCAAGAACGATCATTAGCTGCCCGGGATTCGCAATTTTTTCACCACCCATTTTCCGGAAGGTGTTGAAAATACTGGCCGTATTATCATGGGTGAGGATAATGTCAGGCTTTTTGAAAACAATGCTTCCTTTTTCGGTATTAAATATTTTTTCGACAAATGTTTTTCCTTTCATAACAGGTGTTTTTGCGTATTTATGAGCCAAATAAAACGGATGACAATTTAACGGCATTAAAATTTTAGAGCAAAAATATGCGTATTCTTTTGAATTTACCTTTTTCGAGAGGATAATTGTTCACAAAATTATTCCGTCAAAACAGGAATAATTTATAAAATGATAATGTTTGCGGAATCAAAACAATTTTCTATTTTTGCAGTCCCGTTTGAGGGAGGTTGGCCAGGGAGGAAGTCAACGGGAAATAAGGGTTCCTATTTTTTGAAGTTAGTAATTGATAAGCAAACCCTCATAGGTTGGAGAGGTGGGAGAGTGGCTTAATCCACCAGTTTGCTAAACTGGCGTACCTAAAAGGGTACCGGGGGTTCGAATCCCCCCCTCTCCGCACGTTCATTACATTTACGGGGTATGGCCCAGTCCGGTTAAGGCGCCTGCTTTGGGAGCAGGAGATCGCAAGTTCGAATCTTGCTACCCCGACAAACGAGAAGCCCTGCACTGCGTGCAAGGCTTTTTTGTTTTTCGAGTGCAGCGAGAAGAAGACATTTCTTTTGTGCCTTCCCATTTCCAGGATCAACGAATAAAGCGAGTTAATCCTGGTAAGGAACCTTAGCTCACCAGGCTAACTAAAATAAAGAAGATTATAGGAGCAACACACTATTTCAATTTGCGGAATTAGTCTGAAAAGTTTATTCCAATCACCATTTTTAGATTTTTTTTACTCTGTTTTCTATATCTTTTAATTCAGTCATGTTAGTTATATAAAAAACAAAGTTAACCATATATTATGTTATTTCAGTACCTTTGAACTATGCCTGCCTTATATGGTAATAAGTCAGGCTGATTTAGCCCCGTTTAATCAGTTCACCCTTTTTTAACGGGGCTTTTTTCCCTCTTGGAATGGTCTCCTGAATATGCCACTTAAGCCAAAGCCATCCCCCACACCACTTCTATACAATCGTTGCTAATGAAGTAATTTCCGTGCCTGGCAAAGAGCAGTCCACCTAAAATATTTTAAAATCGAGTAAGGGTTTTTCTCTGAACAACTGTCTTATTTATAAGCACATCTGTATGTAACAGAGGAAAAGAACACCTTATTGAAATAAGCATATAGATCGTTAAGCTGTTTGTCCGTATGATGAAAAATTATCAAATATTCCTGATTATATATGGTCATGAACACAGTGTATATACATCCTTCAAATCACCCTAAAAATTATTTGCCATGAAAAAATTATTATTACTCTTGTTAGGCTGCATCCTTTTTCCAAATATTCTCTTGTCGAACGGTGTAGCCATTAAAAATGCCCAGAACAGTGAGTACTTCCGTCTGCTCTCATCGAATGTGGAGGTAACTGTTTACGACCAGATTGCCATTGTTGTGGCCACGCAAAAATTTCTGAACAATACAGGCGAAAAAACTAAAATCAAGTATGCGTTTCCTTTGGCAGAGAGTGCAAGCGGCATCGGCCTCCGCTGGAAACTTGGAAACACCTGGTATTCTGCGAACATTTCACCTTCACCACAGGATACGACTCTTCCCGGCGGTGGTACCGGAAATGAGGCTCTTCAGGAATTTCTTGGCGACACTCCACTTTTCTTTAACCTGGAAGACTCAATCGCCATGGATTCCATTCTGTTTATTGAGTTAACCTACGTACAACTCCTTCCTTACGATTTTTACCAGGTTGACTTTCAGTATCCCAACGATTACACCTTAATTCAAAGCGAACTGCTCAATTATCAGCACATTCATTTCTCACTGGAATCGCAGCGAAAAATAACGAATATTGAGCTTCTGAGCCATACTCCTGAGTACATCTATTATAATGACAGTACCGCTGAATTTGAATTTGAGGTATATGAAACACCTGCCAACCTCGATTACAGAGCATACTACGAACTCAGCCCGGATGATCTGGGTTTGTTCAGCTACAGCACATTTATCACAGACACGGCTTTTCACTGCGACTTATACGGAAATGGTTTCTTTACATTCATTGTTGAGCCCGATCCGCAATCAGAGGTCATACAAAAAGTATTTACCCTGATCATTGACCGCTCCGGAAGCATGAGCGGCAATAAAATTATCCAGGCAAGGGATGCAGCCTCCTATATAGTTAACAACCTGAACGAGGGTGATTATTTTAACATTGTAGATTTTGCTTCGTATGTATCCAGCCTCTTTGAAGACCATGTGGCATTTGACGCGGCTTCACAATCAGATGCACTAAACTATATCAGCAATCTTCAGGCAAATGGTTCTACCAATATTTCCGGTGCATTTTCAACGGCAATCCCTGACTTTGCTTCAAATGATACGACCCTGGCCAATATTATTATATTTTTCACCGATGGCGAAGCAACTACCGGTTTGATCGATACAGATGAGATTCTGGCACACATTCAGGACCTGATCACTACTAATGAAGTATCGAACCTCCAGATTCACACATTCGGGATAGGCGAATACACAAATGAATCCTTACTATCCCAAATCGCATCTCAAAATAATGGCCTCAGTGAATTCCTTGGCAGTGATGAACTGGAAGAGGTGATCACTGCGTTTTACAGGAAGATCCGAAATCCTGTCCTGATCAATACACAACTGTCAGTTAATCCCCCTTTGCTCACCCAAATCTTTCCTAACCCTCTCGATAACCTGTATCTTGGCCAACAGCTAATTGTAGCCGGCAGATACAATGAAGCAGCTCCAATCAATGTAACATTCAGCGGGGAAGCGTTTGGCCAGCCTCAATCGTATCAATATACCGTTGACCTGGCTGACACAACTATACCGACATACCAGTTTCTAACCAAGCTATGGGCAAAGAAGAAAATGGACAATTTGTATATTTTTTACTACACGCTTGACCCTGACTCACCTGAGGCTGAAGAAATTAAGAATGAAATAATTGACATCAGCATCTGTTATAATGTGATCAGTCCTTTTACTTCCTATACAGGGGGAGGAACGGTGTTTATTGAAGACTCTTTTGAGGAAGAAAATGCGTATGGTGACGAATTATGCTATGCCTATCCAAACCCCTTCTCTTCTGAAATATATATTCATTTTATCGTTAAAGAGCTGGCATATGAAACGGCAACCTTACAGGTATTCGATGCATTTGGCCGGCTGATTGATGTGGCAACCATTCAATTAAACGGAAAAGGGGAATACACAATTCTCTGGGACGGAAGCAACCAAGAAGGCATCCCGGTTCCTTCGGGCTATTACTTTTACACAATTCAATACAACAATCAAATCCTAAATGGGAACATTATTAAACTATAAAATAAAGACAAGGGGAAGTAAAGAAAGGGTTTTCTAATCGGGCTGCACCTGCATTTACAGACATCCGCTTAAGCGTGCTGATTTTTACCTGGAGGGTTATAATATGCAGGTGCTCTCTTTTTTAACGGAGCTCAGGGAGTAATCCACGACAAAATATTAACTTTGTCGTTTAATCATCATAAATGTTCTGTCTATGCCCGCTAAATTTCCTTTCATCAAAGCTGTTTCAATCGTACTTAGTATTGTCTGGTATCTGCAATGGTTTTTTCTGGCAGTACTCATTGTCATTTCTGTTTTGATCGCCACAGATAATTCCATAATTAACACCGATAAGCTGGAGGGTTTTCACATACAGTTTGCCCGCTTGGATATTCAAAACACAGCTTCTGCTGCCGACAACTTTCAAAATGATGTGTTTTTAACGAACGGTGAAGGACGGCTCCACATAAAAGATGCCGGTTATAATTTTATCTACCTCCGGCTGCTCAGTGTATTTATCGATTCATTGCTTTATATTTTCATTATTTATATGCTGAAGAAGATATTTTCAGGCCTGAAGACAGATGTGTTTTTTACCAGGCAGAATGGTATTTATATAAAATACATTGCCTATGCCATATTAGGCCTTGCGTTAATACCAGAGATCATTAATTATTTTGTAAACCTGTACATTTCTGAAACACTGGTTATTGAAGGGATCGTTTTTAAAGCCCGGTTCGGATTTGATTTCCGGGCAGTGTTCCTGGCCTTACTCATTTTTGTTATCGCCAAAGCATTTATTCGGGGGGCCGAATTAAAAGAAGACCATGACCTAACTATTTAATTCAAGAGACCATGCCCATAGAAGTTAACCTTGATGTAATGCTCGCCAAGCGCAAAATGACGTTGACAAAGCTCTCCAACAGCATAGGTATAACAATTGCCAACCTCTCCATCCTTAAAAAAGGAAGAGCCCGGGCTATTCGTTTCTCCACCCTGGAGGCAATCTGCAAGGAACTGGATTGCCAGCCGGGGGATATACTGTGTTATATCCCTGAAGACGGTGAGGAGTAATACGAACTGAATACCTACGTATCAGCAATCTACCTTCCTCATTTTAATCTCACATACTTTTCTTACAATACTTTATAACCTGTGTGACAAATTCTACAATTGAAAAGGAACAGCAAGATCATAAAACGGGCAGATGGAGCAGCCCGTCTCAAAACATCTCCGGGTTTTATTAAAATGTTATTAATTATAACGTGTTACATTTTGATATAACGATTATTTTTTATTATTTAGCGGTAATATTTTATCGATAAGCAATAATGAATCATGAACATCACACTTAAGAAGCCGGTTTCCGGTATCCTGGCATTTCTTATCATCTTACTCACCATGCCTCTTGGTCATGCCTTAATGATCATGACCGAACACGTTTTTGGCAAAGCCTATGTTTTTCAGGCAGCATTTGTTATGGGATTGCTGGGTTTGGTGCTGTTAATTTTAGGCATGAAAACGCAAAATGAGACAAAAGCAACATTTCTGGGCTTGTTTGCCGGCTTGCTGATCTGGACCGGATGGATTGAATTTTCTTTCGTTTTCTTTGCTCATCATCTTGGTATTCAACCTTTAATCGAAAATGGCGAAGTGGTCACCAAACCCGAGTATTTAATATTGCCATCTTCCATTGGTTTTCTGTCAGTTATATTTATCTATTTTTTGTTTAACCGCCACACGCAATGCAATTTTTTCAGATGGCTGCAGCGAAACCTCAGAATGAAATTCGTGAATAGAATACCCGCAGAAAAAGACAGGCCGATAGCGTTAATTACAACTACCGAAATCATCACCATTCTCTGGATCTTTTACATCGCCTTAATGCTGATTTATGACAACAGAATTTTTGGAGATCACCATCCCGTAACCTATTTATTTGCCTTTGGATCGTTGTTATGGTCGCTATACTTATTTATTAACCTTCTTAAGATTAACAATATAGCCTATGCCATAAGATATGGGATACCCGTGGTGATTATTTTCTGGAATGTTGTGGAGATTCTGGGAAGATGGAATATATACAATGAAATATGGGTAGAACCTCTTGAGCACAAGATTGAGATCCTGTCCATATTCATCGTCCTTGTGTTATTGATGGCCATCCTTTTCTATGAGCGTAAACATAAAAAGTCCAAATAAAAACGGTTGTATGGAAGTAAAACGAATTTTAATAATTTGATAAAATAAAAAGACAATTCACATAATTAAGTCACATTAAAAAATTAATATGAAAACCAAAAAATTAACCGGAGCGCTTTTAGTAGGAGGCATTATTTTATTATCGGCGTGTACCAATCCAGGTGCAAAAAAAGAGGCAAACGCCGAAGACAGCAAAGATGTTCAAACTGCAGAAACAGTAGTAAATGAGGAACTTCCGGTACACATGATACCAAACAGCCCTGAAGGCGCCGAAGCTTATTTTTCACCGGATGATCAATCGATGATCTTTAACGGGAAAACCGGTGATGACGAACATCATATGGTATATACCATCAACATTGACGGTACCGGTTTGACGCAAATAAACGATAGGGGAGCTGACGCCTGCTCCTATTACCATCCTGATGGAAAAAGTATTATCTGGACTTCTACACGCGATAATTTAGATATGCATCCGGGAAACTATTCAGACCCTAAGGACTATCCCCAGGGTGCTGAACTTTACACTTCAGACCTTGACGGAAGCAGTGTGAAAAGACTGACAAATAACAAATATTACGATGCGGAAGTTTGTTACAGTCCTGACGGAACAAAAATACTGTTTGGCAGGCAAATTGACGGTAAAATGGACATGTGGCTCATGGATGCCGACGGCACAAACGAACGCCAGGTAACTTTTACTGATGACTGGCAGGAAGGCGGCGCCTTTATTATGCCCGATAACGAAACGATACTCTACCGTGCCTGGAAAAGAGAAGATGAGGGAAAACGTTCTAAAGACATGCAAATCTTCACCATCAAAACTGATGGCAGCGACTTCAAACAAATTACCTTCGAGCATGGGACACACTGGGCACCGTATCCATCACCGGATGGTAAATATTTTGCTTACGTGAAAATACTGCCACCACACAATTTCGAGATATTTATAAGAAATCTGGAAACCGGCAAAGAGAAACAACTTACCTACAATGAATCTTTTGACGGCTTTCCTGTCATTTCACACGATGGCAAAACACTGGCATTTTCCTCAGGAAGAGATGCCAACGGGGAAAGAAAACTCTATCTGTATCTGATGGATATTTCCAGTCTTAATTTGTAAAAAAGAAGGAAGATGTTAACATGAAGAACATCATGAGTAAAACACTTACCATACTGGTTATCCTGAGTGTTGCCCATGACTTAATAAACAGAGAAAAAAACCTTACTTTTACAGAGGCGGGCGCAAAAGGAAAAACAAAAGCAACAAGAAGGAGCAAGGTGAAACTTGACATTGGACAATAACGGTTGATATTATGAGTGACGGTAAACATGACGTATTGCTCATTCAACCTGAGAAATAAGCTGAGAACAATATTTGAAATTACGAACAAGAATATTATAAATTTTAAAATCAGAAAATAATGAAAAGAACACTCATTTACATTTTATTGTTAGCCTTTGCAGGCTTTGCTTTTAAAAGTGACAAGCCTGCTTATGTATTGTACGACCAACATGGAAAAATGGTCAAGTATGAAAAAATGATCAAAGACCTGGTGCAGGCAGATATTGTATTTTTTGGCGAATTGCATACGGATCCGATTGCGCACTGGATGGAGTATGAAATTACCGTTGATTTATATAAAGAAAAAAAACAAGACTTAATTATCGGTTCGGAAATGTTTGAAGCCGATAACCAATTGCTTGTTGACGAATACATAGCCGGAACCTATGCCGATAAAAAATTTGAAGCCGAGGCAAAACTCTGGGGAAATTACAAAACCGATTACAAACCCGTCATGGATTTTGCCAAAGACAGCGGCTTACGGTACATTGCCACAAATATTCCGCGCAGGTATGCTTCTGTTGTTTACAATAATGGCTTTGAAGGTTTGGATGATTTGAGCGATGAAGCAAAAGAGTTGATTGGACCCGACCTACAGAATCTTTATGATCCGGATGTCGCCTGCTATGCCAATATGATGAATATGACGGGCATGGGCGCACATGTCAACGAGAATTTCCCGAAAGCGCAGGCTGCCAAAGATGCTACTATGGCTCATTTTATTCTTGAAAACTGGTCGGAAGGCAAGCTGTTCTTCCATTTTGACGGCGCCTACCATTCAGATAATTTTGAAGGTATTGTGTGGTGGATAAACAAACTGAAGCCCGGACTGAATATCAAGACCATCAGCACGGTTTATCAGAGGGATGTGGAGGAACTGGATGAAGAAAACATCGGGAGGGCCAATTATATCTTTGTCATACCAGAAACCATGACCCAGACAAACCGCTAGATTTAATGCTTAAAAAAAACAGGAAAGAATCTGTTCGTAAACCAAAAACGTTAGTAATGAAACAACAGTCCCGTTTTATCATCTTTTTAATTTTAGTGATTGGATTTACTACCACTGTTGCACTTGGTTTACAAGCACAGAACGTTCAATTGACCATTGTAGATGAACAAACTTCCGAGCCTTGTGCTTTCTCTAATATCATTCTTTACGACAGCAACGATAACTACATCGGAGGAATGGTTTCTGATATAAACGGACAAGCAGCACTCGATATTCAAGAAACCACCAAAATAGCAATTTCATGCGTTGGTTACCAAAAGAAAACTTTAACGATTGAACCTGGAGAAAATAAAACGATAAAACTTGCCGTGGATTATGTGGGTCTGGAAGAGGTAGTGGTTACAGGTCAGTACGAACCAAAAAAAGCAGACCAGTCGATCTACAAGATTGATGTCATCAACTCAAAAACACTTACCGAAAGAGGAGTAAACAACCTGGCCGAAGCCCTGTCAAACGAAACGGGCATCCGCCTGAAGGTGGATCCTTCAACAGGAACGTCCATCGAGATGCAGGGAATGGGCGGTGAGAACATAAAATACCTAATAGACGGCATACCGATCGTAGGACGTGTTAACGGTGACATCGACCTGTCGCAAATAAACATGGAAAATGTGGACCATATCGAAATTGTACAAGGGCCCATGTCTGTTGTGTACGGAACAAGTGCGCTGGCGGGTGTTGTAAATATCATTACAAAACAAAACACCAAAGCCCGGAACATTCTAAAGGCAAACACATACATCGACACCAAGAACAACTACAATTTCGGCTTATACGGCTCAATAATAAGGGGGAAAAACTCTATAACAGTTTCCGGTAACAGGGATATGTTCCAGGGGATTGACATAAACCTAAATGTGGATACAATCAAATTTCCATCGGGCGAAGACCGCTACATGGAGTTTAAACCTAAAAGAGTTTATAACGCCGAAGTGGAATATGCTTACAGGAACAAACATCTCCAGTTTAAAGTAAAATCCCAGTACATGAATCTGCTGCTGAAAAATTATTCCAACCCCACTCCTATGCTCATTGCCTATGACGCTGATTATTATACTACGCGTTCCATTAACAGCATTACGGTAAGCGATCAAGTATCAAGCTCTGTATCGTATAATATTATAGCGGCTTACACTTATTACGGCAGAACGACAGACCGCATCAGTTCCGATTTATCTACCCTGGAGAAAGTAGTAACAAGCTCGTCTCATACGGTCTTTAATAATATGATGACACGCGGGAATTTTACACACGCAAGAAAAGGATCGGTCATCTCCTACCAGTTTGGATGGGATATTAATTACGAAACCGGCCAGGGAGATAAAATTGAAGATGGAGCTCAAATGGGTGATTTCGCCGCATTTATTAGCCTGCAATACACACCCGTTAAGCAACTTACCATTCAGCCCGGATTGCGGCTGATCTATAATACAGTTTATGGGGCACCGGTTATTCCATCCCTCAATCTTCAGTGGAATATTATTGAAAGCCTAAATTTCCGCATATCCTATGCAAGAGGATTCAGGGCACCTTCTTTAAAGGAGCTTTATTTAGACTTTAAAGATTCTAATCATAATCTGGAAGGAAACAAAGACCTGAAAGCTGAAACAACAAATAGTTACAATACAACTTTGACCTATAAATATGGTAAAAACAAACAGCTGTTCAAATTAGAACCCAGTTTCTTTTATAATGACGGAAAAAATGTTATTTCATTAATTGTAACTGATGTTGAATCGAATTCGGCAACCATGGTCAACCTAGGTGGAAGAAGAACTTTTGGCGGAGTTATCAGTGCCTCGTACATACACTTTATCGGTTTAACAATAGGCGCAGGATTCGGTTTTACCGGAGAAACGTTTGACTATGAAGGAGACGGAGAGTATGCGCCGGTTGTTTACTATAACAATTATACATTTAATGCAAAGTATAACCTGAGGAAGTACAAGCTGATCTTTATGGCCAATCTGAAGTATTATGGCAAAACACCTTCTTTAGCTGTCGATTCAGACCCCGAACCTATTGAATATTATCAGGTATATACCGACCCGTATGGAGACCTGGAAGTTTCTATAACAAAATTATTCTGGAAAAACAGACTGACATTAGTACTGGGAGGCAAAAACCTTCTGAATAATTATGAACGAAGGACCTATGGTTACATAGGGGAAACATACGAATATTTAGGGCCAATGAACTACGGCAGGACCTTCTTTTTTAAACTGAGGATAAAACTGTCAAATTAGATACGGCATTTATTGAGTGAAAAAAAACAATATTTTTACGTCGAATTAGCGGCCTGATATTTGATAAAACACCTGACAACAAATGAAACGTAAAGCGATGAAGAAAATAATATTGACCGGAATTACAGTACTTGTTTTAACGTCTTGTTTTAAGGAAATCGATACAGTGCCTTTGAAAAAAACAATTGAAAGCACGTTTACGGTTCAGAACAGTATGAAGACAACACAGTCATTTTACTATTTCTACGAAAACATTGTTGAAGAGGTAAGTACTGCTTCTCCCAGAAGCTGGGATCTAGCCTTTGAATCGGCAGGAGAAGGCAGCAAAGTGCTGCTGGGATGGGCCACCGGATCGCTGGCCCATAAAACAGGGAAATACAATATTGCCGAAGTAAGCCAGGATGAAGTTCTGGATTACATTAACAATTCCGATGAATGGACATTTGATGATCCTGCATATACGAACTATCTCGATTCGTTGAGCCTGCAAAACTGGGAAGACGGCGAAGTATATATCCAGAACAGGGGTATTGAGAATGACAACTATTACCTCATTCAATTTGTGGAGAAAACCGATGACTCCTATACGTTTAATTATGCAAAAGCTACTGACAACCAGAACATCCAGACTTATGTAATAGACCGGAGTGACGGATTGAATTACATCTATTTTTCGTATGATGAAAATGCCACGGTAACTGTTGAACCCCGGACTATCGAATGGGACATTGTTTTTACACCTTATCTGGGCTGGTGGGAGACACTTACTCCGGGCGAATTTGCCCCTTATACCATAAGCGGCATATTAATTAACGATGAAGGTGGCGTAAGAGTTGCTCAGATATTTGACGAAAATATTGATTTTGAAGATATCGACTCAACCTATATCGCTACAAGTGAATTTACCGACTGGAAAGGTGCCATAGGTTCGAACTGGAAGATACTGGGCGAAGTTGGCTCTGGAAATTTATACGAAATGGATCCGAAAAAGAAATATCTCCTGAAGAAATACGATGTGCTAACGGGGGTTTACAAGTATTTTAAACTTAGAATAATTGATTACAAACTTGATGGTGAAGACCATCATCCAACCGTGGAATTCAAATTCTTAGCAAGCGAATAAATAATATTTACCACCAATAGAGAACCGTGTAAAAGAATTCTCTGAAATAAAACTTTTTAAAAAAACAAGGACATCCTGCTTTTTTACAAGCAGTTAACTGTAAATAAAAATCCATATGAAGAAAGCATTATATTTATTGAGCCTCCTGTTAGTCGCAGGATTGATCTCCTGCCAGAATGGCAACAAACAAAATAAGTTACAATTAATTGCCGGCACAGGTAATCCGGGTTTTACCGACGGGACTCATGCCGAATTGTTTAAACCGATAAGATTAGCGCCATACAAAAACAACTCAATACTCTTTGCTGATATTAACAACCATGCCATCAGATTTGTTGACCAAAACGGTGACGTAACAACCATTGCCGGAGGACCTGACAAGAAGGGATTCGCTGACGGCAGTGCTGACTCAGCTAAATTCAGCAATCCGCACGGAGTTGCTTACGATCCAAAAACAAACACAATATTTGTAGCCAGTGCCAGTAATCATGTGATCAGAGAGATCACTGAAGCGGAAAATGGAGAATTTACCGTAAAAACGATTGCCGGAGTACCGGGAGAAAACGGCTACAAGGACGGTTCTTCCGATTCGGCCCTGTTCAACTCCCCGCACGGAGTTGTTGTAAGGGAAGACGGTGCTCTACTCATTATTGACATCGGCAACGCCAAATTACGACTTATAAAAGACGGCATGGTTTCTACCATTGCCGGAAACACAGACGCCGATCCGTTAAAAGTAGATTTTTTCTACCCAATTGATCTGACCCTCGATGGTGAAGATGTTTTAGTGGCTGATGCCGGAAATAATGAAATATTCAGGATAAAACCGGGCATATCTGCTTCTACCATTTATTTAAACGATACTTTAGATACGCCTCATGGCATTACAACGGACGAGAACGGATCAATCTACATTGCTGATATGGGAACAAACCGTATTCTCAAAATTGACAAAGAGGGTAATTTCTTCACTTTAGTAGATGCAACAACTGATACAACTTCTGTTTCGCATCTGAAAAAGCCTGCTGCCGTATTATACGACAACGGCTTTCTGTGGATTGCCGATTTAAACAATCACCAGCTGAAACGGTTGGATTTACGCGATTAAGCCTCCAATGTAACAAGAACACGTATAGCAGGCGGGGAGTTAATTAGTCAAAGTACTCTAAGATCTTTTGCCGGAATTTGTTTTAACCAACTGTTTCTTCCCGTCAACAAAAAAAAGTCTCTCCATAATCTGAAGAGACTTTTTTTTTAATACTTTTCAATTACTTACGGCAGCGGTGTAATTGCTCCGACATAATTAAGAGTTAATAATTTAGTACCGGTTTCAGTAAATTCACCTGTACTCCAATCATAAGTACCCACAGAAAGAATCATGTTGTCACCAGTAATCTTATATACGCCTGTTTCTACCTCTTGTATAACCAAATCAGCAGAACCTGTCTTGCCAATTGAAGTCCAGTCATACGCCATACCTGCATATTTTGCGGTATAACCAAAATCATAAGTGCCCACATGGTCATTAATTGTATCACCTTTTGCCAACCATGTATACGTACCTGGTAATTCACCTATTCCATAATTAGGATATAACTTTAATAAATCAGGCAAAGTATCGGCTTCTGTCTCATATGTAAGTAATCTTATATATGTTGAACCCATTGCCGAATACCAAAACATATCAGTAGTTATATCAAATCTAACGTCATCTAACATATAGTGATTGTCAGGTGCATTAACGACAATAGTCTGCTCCGTTAAATTACTTCCGTCACCGTTAGTGGCTGTCAGTTTAACCGTTACTGCTCCTTCTGTCATAAAAACCACCTTTGGGTTAGCTTCGGTAGATACCTGATTGTTCCCAAAGTCCCACAAATAGCTATCAGCATCCGATGATGAGTTGGTAAACTGAACCTCTTCGTACTGCACAACATCAGACGGTGCATAAGTGAAACCTGCGGTTGGCAGAACTTCTTTCTTACAACCATCAAAAGCAAGGATAAAAATCATTGCCAGGATTAAAGCACTTCCTGTTTTCATTAAATTCTTCATTTTAAAAAAGTTTAAGTGTGAAAATTGTATTAATTATTAAAATTATAAACATTCTCATAGATTCTATGCAAAGATAGAAAATATTTCAATTATTTATCGTATTTCGATGATATTTTATCTTTTATCAACAAAGTACTTATGCTTTATAGATAAAAATAACGAGAAAATTACGTGGATAGTATCACCCAGGTAAATAACTGACACACTTTACATAAAATTAGTTGCACGCAATGAGGCATATTAAGTCCGGTTGAAGATTATATCTTATGGAAACCTGAATTAACTAATTAAATGTCGATTCTTTGATTAAAGCCCTGCTTTTCAAACCCCGATCCCCAGTTCACCTTCCAGCGCCTTCATCATCTCTGTGGCCTTTCCCTGCAAGAAGATATCGGTAATACTGTGTGTATAGTTAGAGGGTTCGATATTGACCTCAATAATCTTTGCACCACTGCTTTTTGCAAGGTGCGGTAATTGACTTGCCGGCATAATCTCCCCTGTGGTGCCGATTACCAAGAACACATCAGCTTTTTGTGCCGCTTCCACCGATTTCTGATAAGCCAGCGGGGGGATGCCTTCTCCGAAGAAGATGAAGTTGGGTTTGATAAGCCCGCCACATTCGGTACAACTTACCGGAAGATTTTCCAGATCAACCTCCTCTACCGTGTACCTCTTCCCACATTTTGTACAAACCAGTTCTCGTGAATTTCCATGAAACTCATACACCTCTCTGCTTCCTGCCCTCTGGTGCAGGTTGTCAATATTCTGTGTGATGATATTTTTCAGAAGTCCGGCCTGCTCCATGGCTGCTAAAACTTGGTGTGCCATATTGGGTCTTGCTTTACCGAAAAAGTCATAAAATATTTCTTTAATCACCTGCCACGATTCCAGCGAATTTTCGTGAAAATAATCAATATCGAGTACTATGGGATCATACTTACTCCACAGGCCTGTAGCCCCCCGGAATGGCGGAATACCACTCTCGACCGATATGCCCGCACCGGAAAAAGCTGTTGTGTAACGCGAATTCCGTAACAGATCGGCCGCTTCTTTAATAGGTTGATTCATACACATCGATTTTAAGACAGCTAAAATTAACTATTTTTTTCTGTCATTCGAATCACGACGGGCAGATCAAACGAACAGGGTTCCTTTTTAATTAAATTTGTGACTTCATACAACCTACACCAAATGAACAGATACTTAACGATTCTAATCCTTTTCCTGATTTCCTGCACTGCCGTTTTACAAGCTCAACAATCTTTTCAGAATGTTGCCGCAGCTATGGGCATTTCCGGCCAGACGGGACTTGGGCATGCCGTAGGCTGGGGAGATATCGACAATGACGGTGATCCGGACCTTGGACTTTCCAACCAGGAAGGCGACGGTTTCTGGTTTTACCGAAATGACGGTGACCACTTTACCAACATCACGGCATCAGGCGGACTGGGCATCGTTCCTGGCGCCAATAAGATCATCATCGCTGAAGTCACAGGGGATGAATTCAATGACCTGATCATCCGCACAAGGAGCAGTACCCAGTTTCTGTTTGAAAGTAACGGCGATGGCACATTTGACAACATCACGGCCGGTTCAGGTATTGCAGGAGCCGCTGTGTACAACATCGCCGATTTTGACAATGATGGAAATACTGATCTGCTATCAGTAGCAAATAATTATTATTCTATCCTGTACGGTAACGGAGACGGAACTTTCCAAACCGCAGAGAATATTACACCTTACATCTCTTTCTGGGGAGTTGCCGTGCTTGATTATGACCGCAACGGATTTATGGATTTTTACGCAACCACATACGATGGCGAAGAAAACATCCTGATGCACAATAACGGTGACGGCACATTTACCAACACGACCATTGCAGCGGGGCTCTCTTATCCTGATGCTGCTCATGCCATCGATGTGGGGGACTTTAACAACGATGGGTGGATCGATATCTATCTCGGAAGTTACTCTGCCCTGCCCTGCAAACTGTTTAAAAACAACGGCGATGGTGCTTTTACAGACATTGCTGCTCAGGCTGGTGCAACCGGGCATAACGATACGCGTACGGTTGCCTTCGTGGATTACAACAATGATGGATGGCTGGATATTTTTTCATCACACCACGATTTTTATTCGTACTCAAATACGATGCTCCGCAATAACGGTGATGAGACATTTACTGAGGTAGCCACAAGTCTCGGTCTCTCTGGCGAATGGATGGGCGATTATTTTGGCCAGGGCTGGGCCGACTATAACCGGGACGGTGCTATGGACCTGTTCGCTGCCGGACATATCGACAAATACCAGTTGTTTAAAAACATAAACTGTCCTAACTCTTTCATTAGCTTCCGATTGCAAGGCGTCCAGTCAAACCCTAACGGGATTGGCGCACAGGTGGATGTGTGGCTCGGCGGGCACCGGATATCACGAAATGTGTTACCTAACGGCGGTTTCCATGATTTCAGCGACCTAGATGTACTCGTTGGGTTAAACGGGGCTTACTCGCTGGACAGTATTATTGTTTACTGGCCTTCAGGCATTATTCAGAAACTGGGGGCTACAAATGCAGGTGAGTTCCTGACCATCGTTGAAGATGAGACAACTGATATCGGCTGGCTTGATAACAAGAGCAACAACCTGCTGGTGTCCGTAACCCCCAATCCTGCTTCTGACCGGGTTGTCTTGCATGTACAGGCAACGCATGAAAGTTACATCACCATCACGTTGATAAATACTCAAGGTCAGGAGGTTAGGAAGATATTCCAGGGTGCAGTTGATGGAAGGGAACATCAACTAACTATTCAGGTGAACAAACTGACAGGCGGAATTTATTTTTTGAAAGTGGAAACAGAAAATTCTGTTCAGATTAAAAAAATCATCGTTTTGTAATGATTAACTAACTTTTCCGACTAATCATTCACTGTAAAAAGAAAAGGATGACCACCGATACAACAAAAATTCTGTCCGATTGGGTAAATGAATATGCTGATGGCCTGTTGTCATGGGCTGTGCATAAGGTGTCGGATACCGAACTGGCGAAAGACCTGGTGCAGGACACATTTCTGGCAGCCTCCGAAAAACTGGATGGATTCCGGGGCGACAGTTCACCCAAAACCTGGCTATACTCCATCCTGAATTTCAAAATCATCGATCATTACCGTGCAAAAGTGAAACAACCCGTCAAACTGGGTAATCAATCGTTCTCCAGCTTCTTTACAGGGGATGGAGAATGGATTCAGCAAAAGAGGCCGAAAGACTGGCATGAAGAAGAGCAGCACCTGCTTGATAATTCTGATTTTCAGGAGGTTTTAAAAAAATGTATGGACGCCTTACCGGAAAAATGGAGTGCCTGCGTAAAGCTGAAGTACTTATTGAAAAAAACAGGGGATGAAGTTTGTCAGGAACTGGATATTACTCCGACTAATTTTTGGCAAATAATCCACCGGGCAAAACTTAACTTACGAGATTGCATCGAAACAAACTGGTTCAACAATTGACAATAGAGATGAAAAAACTAATGCACATATTGTTTCTTTCCTGTCTGAAGGCTACGGAGTTAATCGAAAAAAAACTCAACTTCAAACTTTCGGCTAAAGAAAGGATCCAGCTAAAGGCGCACAAAATGATGTGCAGTGCCTGCAGTAATTATGAGAAACAAAGTGTACTAATCGAAAAAAGCCTGGAAAGCCAGGAAGAGATCACGGAATACAAACTTGACCTGGAACAATTCAAAACATCTCTTATCGAAAAATTGAATGAACAACCCAAATAACCCGACATCAAAAGCTATTCGATTTCCTAAGATTACATTTACCAACGCTCATCATCTTTCTATAGACAAGTTTGTAGAGATGGATTACCTGTCCATCGAAAAATACAACATTCCTATCGAACTTCTAATGGAAAATGCCGGACTGAATCTTGCCCGACTTACCGCTTCTCTTACAACAAAATCGGATAGAATACTTATAGGTATTGGCACAGGAAATAACGGTGGTGGCGGGCTGGTGGCTGCTCGTAGATTAGCAGGCTGGGGTTATAAAGTATTTCTGCATCTACCGGATATCAATTTAAAAGCATTACCACAATTGCAGTTAGAGCGGGCATTAACTTTTGGCGCCAAAGCAAAACTCATTGAAAACCCCGCTGTTTTTATTGATGCATACCTTGGCTTTTCCCAACGCTTACCCCTATCACGTGATTTGATTGAAATAATAAGGAAAATAAATAAGCTTAGCTGCAATAGGATCTCTCTCGACATTCCAACCGGTTTTAATAAAGCTACCGGAGAACTCATATTTAAGCCAGACATTATACTCACCCTGGCTGCCATGAAAACTGAATTAGTGCCCTTGCTTTACCAAACACAAATTTATATTGCCGATTTAGGCTTACCACATGCAATTTATGACGAATTTGAAATAAAACAAATTCCAGCGTTTAAAGAAAGTGGAATCATAAAATGTGAAGTATGAGAAATCCTTAGATACTGAATTTATTTACCGCAATCCCTATGGCTGCTTTCACTCCGTCAGCAGCACTGGAGATGATACCACCGGCATAGCCACTCCCTTCACCAACAATATAGAGATTTGTAAAACCCGAACATAACCGGTTTTCATCCCGTTCTACCTGTATGGCAGCCGACGTTTTACTCTCCAGACCCATTATATTCCCTGTTTCGAAGCCTTTAATCTTTCGGCTAAAATCCTTCAGTCCGTTACGCATAGCCGCACTTACCGCAGCAGGAAGCAACTCCCATAACGGAGCCGGCATCACACCGAAAGGGTAGCTGGTTTCTATATTCTTATTCGACTCTGTTTTTGAAATAAAGTCCTGAATACTGCAAAAAGGCGCTTTGTAACTACCTGAGTAATTGTAGAAACTTTTTTCCAGTTTTTCCAGCCAGTCGAGGGCCTCTGCGGCACTTACTTCGCGGCCCAACAGATCATTTAAATGCAGGCTTGACACACAGGCAGCATTAGCAAACTTCGCATCACGCTGATATTGACTCATGCCATTAACAATATTTGAATGTTCGTAAGCTGTAGCCGGAACCAGCACGCCACCGGGGCACATGCAAAAGGTGTAAATTTGCTGGTTACCATCACCTTTGGATGTAAGACGGTATTCGGCAGCTTTTACACCCATAATATGTGGTTTACCCCATTGAGCCATATTAATCAGTTCCTGCGGATGCTCCATGCGACTACCAATTGCAAAGCTTTTAGCATGAAATTGCACCCCTCGCTGCATCAGCATTCGATAGGTTTCGAAAGCTGAGTGGCCCGAGGCAATCACAATATAATCAGTATCCAGGCTACCCGCTGTGGTAATGGCCTGTGTAACTTTTCCATTGACCACTTTTAAATCTTCCAGCATAGTCTCAAAAAGCACCTTTCCACCAATCTCCTGAAACTGTTGGCTCAGTTTGCTGACAATCACTTTCAGCTTGTCGCTTCCCAAATGAGGGTGTGCCATATATTCTATTTCTTCGGGTGCTCCGGCCTTAACATATTGGGATAAAATGAATTCTTTTTCCAATGAAATGCGTTTGCTCCGCGATGTGAGCTTACCATCAGAAAAAGTACCGGCACCACCTTCACCAAAAGCATAATTACTTTGCGGATCAAATTTTCCGCTTTTCTCAAAGTGTTGTATACCTGCGTCGCGCTTATTCACAGCTGTTCCACGATCAATTAAGGTAGTATTAAAACCGGCTTTTTGAAGGACGAAAGCCGCAAAAAAACCTGCAGGACCCGTACCTACTACTACCGCTTTTTCATTTCTTTTTTTATATGGAATGATGAGTTCCGGTTTGTCTTTTAATTCGTCACCGCCAAATTCAGGTGAGCTCACCAATACACGTATCTGCCAATGGATATTGTTCTTCTTTCGGGCATCGAGACTTTTATGCTCAATCTGATAGGTAAAATCGGTAATATTCAGAAGCCGTTCGATCTTTTTTCTCAATCGTTCAGAATTGTAACCACTTGGTTGTTTTATAGTAACATGTTTGAAGCCCATCTCGCAAAAATAGAAAAAGAAGGATTAAAGTGGACGATACGAGATGGCAGAATAAAAGACGACTTAGATCTTCCCGCTTTTTTAAGAGAACTATTCACCATTTATGTCAGGATTTACTTTTTACCCGACTGATAGTTACAAACATTGAATTAAAGCATAATTACCCGGCTAATGTTACATCGCCTGCTAAAATTTATGGGAAAGCAAAAGGGTATAATTTGATCACGTTCAAATAAAATAACAAGATGTCAATTTTAAAAGTAACAATAACAACAATTATTCTAATCATGAACATAACCACAATGAATTCACAAACAGACAGAAGTGTAAATGATGCACAAGGGCTGAACATTGGGGTTGACGCTCCTTTTTTTCGTGCACTGGATGCCGACAGTAATGAATTCAGCCTTTCCGAAACATTGCAAGAACAACCTGTGGTACTTATATTTTACCGCGGTTTCTGGTGCCCCGTATGTAACAAACATCTGGGTTCCATGCAGGACAGCCTGAAACTAATCGAAGATATGGGAGCCAAAGTCATTGCAATTTCACCAGAGAATCCGGAATACCTGGATAAGATGGCGCAAAAAACCGGTGCTGAATTTACGCTTCTGTATGATGAAGACTATAAGATCGCTGATGCTTACGATGTGACTTTCAAACCCACTTCAATGCAGTTGTTCACTTACAACACACTATTGGGTGGAAAACTAAAAAAAACACATTCCGACGAATCGCAGAAACTGCCTATTCCGGCAACATTCATCATCAATCAAAAAGGCATCATTGTCTGGCGACAGTTCAACCCCGACTACAAGAAAAGGGCATCTGTTGATGATATACTAAAAGCACTTAGCAGAAACGGTGTTCCGCATAAAGATAAAAATATTCTGTCAGGTTATTGAGTAATAACAGACTATTCAATAAAATAATAATAAACGCTAAAAAGGATAAAAAATGAAATGCACTAAAATTTATACGAACGCAACACAGAAATTAGCGGGATTAAAAGATCTTCCGCCATTATTCTTCAGATTGATTCTGGCTTACGGCTTTTACGGGCCTGCTATGATGAAATGGGGTAACATCAACGGTATTGCCGACTGGTTTGGCAGTATGGGTATTCCGTTCCCTACACTTAATGCCTATATGGCTGCTTCTACGGAAATGGCCGCGGTCATACTTCTACCTTTAGGCCTGGCCACACATATTATCTCCATCCCCCTAATGGTTACTATGGTCGTAGCTATTGTCACGGTACACCTTGGCTACGGGTTTGAGGCAGGCAACAACGGGTTTGAAATTCCTCTGTACTACATGCTCATGCTTTTCGCTCTTCTCATAAACGGTGCCGGAAGGATCAGTCTGGATCATATCATGGCAAAAAAAGCAGACCAATGCGACTAAAAGTTATCATAGCCATTGTCACGCTGGGCTTAAGCATTTCATGGCCATCAATGGCACAGGATGCCAGCCATAACCTGAGCGATGAGGACGGTATACAATTTTTCCAGGGAACGTGGAACGAAGCACTTGCACTGGCTGAAAAAGAGAACAAGCCCATCTTTCTGGATGTTTATGCAAAACGGAATAAGGTTGAAGAAGTCTCTTGAATCTCTTGGTATTACGGATCAATACATGCAGGAATCCATCGTAATGGCACTGATCTTCGACTTTAACGAAATGTTGATTGAACTGGGTAAAGAATACGAAAATATTTATCATGTGGACGTACGGGGTTTTACTAGTTATATGGAAATTTACCATGATGAAAATCCAGGATCTTTCTGGTACGATGAGTTGCATCCGACAAATCAGGTATTTGCCAAAATTGCCGAGCAATATGTCGCCATAATTAATAACAAACTACCTAAAGGCAAAAGGGTTTTTCGCATGATCGATTATTTCGATGAAAATTCCAGATAAAGACAGTCAAAATCTCCCTCTTTATCCTTCGTTTCACCTAAGTTGAATGATAGATGCTGAAAACAAGTCAAAGAAAAATACTTTGTCAAATGTAGAAGTGAAAATGGAACCCGGCGCGGTGGTATCTTTAATTTCTAAGGTTACATCAAGTGACTCAACGCTGATGATCAGCCAGTATTCGTTCAGAAGCTTCTTTTGATAGATTCTCAGTTTATCCTCTTTTTGGGTAATTAGCTTTTTCAACTGGTGTATGACTTCATTCCCGCCGCTCTTTCCTGCCGCCAAATGATCAAAACGGGTAAGCTCGATGCCAATCTGCTTTCTTCGATTAACCTTCAGGATAAAATCCGGCGACTCGCTTTTCACCAGCTTTCCTTTCGGGAATAGCTCATACTTCTCCCTGAAATAACGCATCACTATCCATTCTTCCGATTTTTTTCGCTCGTGCAAATTTCTTTTCTTTCCTATTTAC
>Ga0209013_10001374_pt1 | contig 22454 bp, 18 predicted proteins | sample Cruoilmetagenom2_FD_187291 | JGI IMG/M metagenome (GOLD analysis project Ga0209013, IMG submission 187291) | Oil polluted marine microbial communities from Coal Oil Point, Santa Barbara, California, USA - Sample 2 (SPAdes) (version 2) | ecosystem: Environmental > Aquatic > Marine > Oil seeps ... | reverse complement strand
GTAGTCCGGGCGGGTCCTGACCCAGGTATTGGCCGGAACGTGCTTCAACGCTCTCCGTCTTCTGGCAACCGCTGCTGACAAGCACGAGAAGTGAACAGACGATCAGCAACGCATAGCGGGCGCATCTTTCGGTCGCCCGTCGCTTCCCAGCTAAATGCATGCGCACGTTCCCCCCACAATTCTGGAGTACGCGTAGTATGCCAAGAGGTTTTGTGCTTCTGTATCCCTCACCTAATGATGCACACCTTCCGACGCGAATTCGGTCGGTGACCCGCCATGGTAAGCTCCGGATGAGAAGGGGAGAGCGCGGAGCGTGACACGCGATGGCAGATGAAGATCGGCAGGGCCGCAGGCCTGCTAAATTCGCTGCGTACTACGCTCTCTCGGCATCATCCTAGCGGTTCGAGAAGAGTTAAGCCTGGGGAGCCGGCTGTCCCTCCCGAAAATCCCATCCGACCGGATTGATGCGACTTGCAGTTGAATCCGGACATGGCCAGTCTTCCAAAATGCATGGGTGCCACTCTCATGGGTGCCACTCTTTAAAGGTGCCGGGCACCCACTTATGATGTTTCGACATGAGGCGGGCCGATTCCGGGCAGGGGAGGGTTGGCGCAGTTCCGACGCCGTGCAAGATCATAAGTGAGTGCCTGGCACCTTTCTCACCTTTCTCCTTTCCCTTTCTGGCACCTTTCAGGCATGCTCCCGTTGAAACTCGGTACGGGGAGCAACCGTATGGAAGAGCGTGCACGAGATCGCGGATCGAATCGTCCATCAAAGGAGCAGGTCATGAATCGATGCACACCCACCAGTCTCGACCGCAGAAAGTTCCTATCAGGTGTTTCCGCCTCTGCGGCCGTCTGCTTGGGCTGCAGCCAGGGGTGGGCATTGGCGGTCTCGAGCGCGCCGGAAAAGGCCTCGTCAGATGCCCTCAAGTTCGATCGTGAAATGCCGCCTATGACCTATCTGCAGTGGACACGGCACCGCCACTCCAAATACATCGGTATCCTCACGCAAGTGCAAGAAGAGATCGGCTGTGAGAAACTCCTCGAGCTGCTGAAAAAGGCGAGTTACGCTGAAAACGTCGCATTGGGGAGGAGGCTCTCCGATCGAATCAATTCGATGCACACCTTTGCGGGTCCATTCCGAAACCCTGACAGCGGCGTCGGACGGACCATCGTCCGTGAGATCGTCGAGGACAACGAAAATGTCTTTGAGATGCGTATCACCGAATGCCTCACCGAAAAAGTCTTCCGCGAGGCCAACGCTCTTGACCTCGGATACGCGTGCGTCTGCCACGCCGACTTCGGCCTCACCGATGGCATGGAAATCAAAATCAAGCTCGAACGGTCCAAGACCCTGATGCAAGGCCACGGCTGCTGCAATCACCGCTACGTCCTGGAGAGATAGCAGGCGCGCAAGAGAAAATGAAAAGGTGCCAGCCACCTGGGTTTTCGATCCTTGAACAGAGGTTCCCGAGTTTCCTCGGTCAGCAGAACCCCTACAACACGAGCATCGAAGCCCTCTTCGGCGACCAGGGCGGCCACTGATCCACCCTCATCACGACCACATGCATGGGTGCCGCCTATCACTTTATGACTTTGCGAGACCACCCAATGTGACAATGTGACACCTGGCATCCATCGAGGCGCGGTGAAACTACGCTACGAAATCCCCCGTATTCACCTGTGGACCATCGAGAACCCCAGCGAACCAGGAGGTACCGCACGGTGCTTTTCACGATTGCCGCACTCGTTCTCATCTTGACTTGCAGTTCCGTCGCCCCAGCCCAGGACAGCGAAGAAAACCGTGCGCTCGCTGCACGCCGGGTCGAGCTTGCAAAGCGAGCGCAGCAGGCCTACGAGCGAATTGTCGCTGCACAGACCGAACCCCTGGCTACGAGGGCCGAAGAAGTGATCGACCGCTGCATCGCGGCGATGGGTGGCCGCGAGGCGCTGGCCTCCCTGCGTACCCTGTCCATGACCTCGACCGGGTACACGGTGGGGGGCAAATTCGGCGCCACGCGCCTTTTGAAGGCGCCCAACTTCATCCGGCAGGAACGCAATGGCGGTTTCTTTGTCGTGACCGACGGCATCACGGCCTGGCGGGTAGAGGGCAATGATTGGCAGCCTCTGCCACCCGGTGGGTCGACGTGGCAACAGCAGTTCAGCATTACTCTTGATCTGGTCGATCACGAGGCAAAGAACGTGACCTATGATTTCGTCGAAACCGTAGCCCTCGAGGGCGGGGCGTTCTACAAGCTTCGCAAAACCATCAGCACCGGCAAAGAGGTCTTCGTTTATTTCGACATCGCCACCGGCCTACTGACGATGGAAGAGGAATTCGGTGAGAACGGCCGGATGGTCAACCTCTTCTTCGACCACCGCGAGGTCGGTGGCGTGCTACTACCGCACATGAGAGTCCGTTTGGCCGGGGTCCTCGACACGGCCCACGTGGCCCTGCTCTCGTACGAGGCCAACCCGCCGCTCGACGACGCCCTTTTCGAGCCCAAGATCGCAGCGCAATGATAATCATGGGTGCATGCTCTGGGTGCCACATGCGGGCGCCACGTTCACACTTGTTGAATCGTCTTGGGTGCCCCACTTCGATTGGGTGCCGCCCTTATCAGGGCAGTTGGATCGCCTCTGTGCTGATCCAGTAGATGTCTTGGAGCCCGTTTCCCGGGCTGTGCAGCCGTCGGTTGATCTCCTCGTAATTCAGCGGCCCATCCGGCAACAGATCCGCTACGGGTCGGGAGCTTGAGAAGAAAAGATACTTCCCGTCGGCGGTCACAAATGGTGACCTTTCGCCATACGAGGTGTTGACTTTCGGGCCGAGGTTCTTCGCCGCTGACCATGTCCCGTCCTCCTGGTGCAGACTTATAAAGAGGTCGCTGCCGCCAAAGGAGTCTTCTTCCCGCTGAGAGCTGAATAGGAGATAGCTCTCATCCGAAGCGATGAAAGGATGGTGGTCCCCGGCTTGGTTGTTGACGGCTGGGCCCAGGTTTTCCGGCCTATGGTAGCGGCCGTTCTCGAATCGCGAGACATAGATGGCGGAGCTTGGCGAGTCGAGAATACGATTGAAGTAGAGGTTGCCGTTGGTGGCAACTGACGGAAATGTCCCAAGCCCTCCGAAATCGCCGCCAAAATCGATCTTCTGCGGCTCCGACCAACCCCTCTCGGTGCGCTCGACAAACCAGATCTCCATGCGCGTGCCCGACCCACCCGAGGATCGAAATGAACAGAAAAAAAGCCTGTTCCCGTCGGGGGTCACGAAGGGGTAGAGATCGGTCCTCCCGGGGTCTGAAAATGCGGCCTCGCGCGGGTTGCTCCAGATTCCGTCCTCGAGGCGGGAGTGCAGGATTATCCGCGGAGTGTAGGTCGGGCCGGTGGCGTAAAAAAAGACCTCGTCGCCCGTGGGAGAGAAATTGATGCTGAATTCCTGAAAACCGGTCGAAACCACCCCGGGTGCGAAGAGCGCCGGTTCCACGCCCGGCGGTTGCTGGCCCAAATAGGGGCCGGTCAACGGTTCAACGGCGGCAAGTGTGTCGGTGTCGGACTGCAGCTCTCCACCGGTGCACGCCACACAAGCGAATACGAAGATCGAACCGACGAGGGCTCTGAAGAGTCTCATGGTGGTCCCCTGTAGTGTGTGTGGATCTCATCCTCTGTTGTGTACGTAATTGGGCCGGTCGAGTTTGTTCGCTTGTATGAGTGCCGCCATTCGCAATCACTCCAGACCACGGGTGCCACCCACGATTCGCCATGCAACATTCTGAGCGTGGCACCCATGTGTACGCCAACGGCAAGGAACCTCCATCGCCTTTGTACAAACTCGATGTACAGGATTTCGTATTCATCAGCGTCTGGGATGAAACGCCCCCGGGGAGTTAGGAGACGTCACCACATGAGGCGTCCAACCATGGCGCCGAATGGGTCAGGGCCCCGACCGAGAGCAGGTCTACGCCGGTCGCGGCCACCGCCGACGCGGTGTCGAGGTCGATGCCTCCCGAGGCCTCGGTGAGACAGCGGCCGTCCACCAGGGTCACTGCCGTACGCAGCGTCTCAGGGTCCATGTTGTCGAGGAGGACCGCGTCGACGGCGAGCCCTTCCTCGAGCTGAGCCGAGGTGTCGACCTCGAGCTCGATCTTGACCATGTGACCCACGCCCGCGCGCGCCCGCTCGACCGCCTGGCGGACACCCCCGGCCCTCCTCGCCTGGATCGGCGACACCATCGACGAGGTCGAGATCGGCATGCCGGTCCAGGTGGTCCCGAGGATCTTCGAGGAGCTCGAGGAGATCCGGGTCTACTACACCATCGAGCAACCGGGCACCACCTGGGGGAAGGCGACGCAGGCTTCGTAGCGAAAGTCGGCGGCACATCGTCAGGTACTAGCCTGCATATCTCACCAGCTGCCGGCTGCGGCCGGCGATGCACCCGCCCATTCCGGCTCCCGCCGGAACGGGTCCCTACCCAGCGTTGTTTTCTCGCCTCGGAGTGCTCGACGTACTGAAGAGTACGACTCCGCTCCCCTCGGGTCGAAAACACCACTGGGCACAGCCCCTCGCCGCCCTCGCGACGGCACCCGGTGAGATATGCAGGCTAGGGGGCGTACTCGAATCCCTCCAGTTGGGGGCCATGATCGAGATGGGGAGTCGCGGGGTCTGGGGGAGAAGAACCCGGATGATCAGGTTTTTTTTGCGGCAGGGTGTGACCGCAGCGCCCTTGCAGGTACATTCATGGCGATGGAACTGGAAGATCTGGTTGCTGATCTTGCCCCCCGCGTACTGCGCTACAGCCGAGGACGGACGCACTGCCCCCACCTCGCCGAGGAGGTCGCCCAGGATGCGTTGAGCGCCCTGGTGCAACGCTGGCGCCGCCGCGGACCACCGGAGAACCCGACCGCCTTCGTTTTTGCCGTCGCCCGCCGCCGCAGTGCCCGGGCGCTCCTCCGGCGCCGCCTGATGGTGCCCCTCGAGGCGCTGCTCGACCGCCCGAGTCCGGCTCCTGACCCGGCCGAGAGTACGCAGCGCCGGGCCGCGGTGGACGAGGCCTTGGCCGCCCTGGGCCGACTGGCGGCCCGCGATCGTGAGGTACTGCTGTTGGTGGCCGGCGGCGAGCTTGACCTCGGCAGCATTGGTGAAATCCTCGGCATTTCCGGGTCGGCGGTCAAGATGCGGCTACACCGGGCGCGGAAGCGCCTGGCCAAGTTGTCGGAGGAAAACAATGAAGCAAGCTGAAGTCGACGAGTACTTTCGCCAGGCCCTTGAGCCGGATCCCGACACCGCCCGCAGAGTGGCTCGTCAGGCCCTGAGTTCGCCGACCCCTGCTCGCAGTCTCTCCTGGCGGCTGGTGGTTGCTCCAGCGATGCTCGTCCTGGTGGCAATCGTGGGCTCGCTGTGGTGGAGGCTCGGATCGTCATCGTCGCCGGCACCAGCTCCGGCGGTGCCGTCAGTAGTCATCGTCGAGCGGGCGCAGCGGCCCGCCTTTGAAATTACCAATTCAGGCGGCGTAGTCGCCGTCATCACTTCAACCGGCCAGGTGATGGCCATAGTTTCCGGAGGTACCTCATGAATCGAACTGGTCTCGTTATCATAACGTGCGGCCTGGTAGTGCTGTCCGCAGTGCTCCCCGCGGCGGCGAGCAACGGCTCCCAGGAGGAGGCGCTGAGCATCGACCTCAAAGACGCGAACATCCACGACGTTCTGAACATCTTCGCCGAGATGACCCGCAGTGAACTGGTGGTCGATCCCGGGCTCAGCGGTACCGTAACCATCGGTCTGAACAAGGTCTCCTGGATGACTGCCCTCGACGCTGCCTGCGAGAGTGCCGGCTGCCAGTGGCAGCTGGCTGGCGGTTTTCCCCGGGTGCTCACGGTGATCCCTGTCAAACCCTCTGCGAGCCACGATGGATTGGCTGAACCGATCACTCTGCGTCTCGAGGATGCCGCCGCCACCGAGGTTTTCCAAAACTTTGCCCAGGTGATGGGCTGCAATGTGGAGTTTGCGGGACCTGTTGGGGGCAATGTCTCGGTGGTACTCCGCGATGTCACCCTGCGAACAGCCCTGACTGCCCTGTGCGAGAGCATTGAATGCCGCTGGGAGCTCAGCCCTGATGGCACAACGCTGCGGGTGACCTCCTTTGCCAGTGCCCCGGTCAGTGAAGTCGCCGTACGCGAAAGCCTCGACGACCCGATCAATCTCGAGCTCGCAGATGCTGATGTCATCGACGTGCTCAAGACCTTCGGCAAGATTTTCGGTAGCAGGGTCGTGATTGCCACCGGGGTCTCAGGTACGATCACCATCGATATCAAGCAGGTGCCGGCGGGAGAAGCCTTGACCGAGATCTGTGCTCAGGTCGGCTGCCGGTGGTCCCTTTCCTCGCACCACGGGGCGGCCCTGCTCCAGATCGACGTCGCCGACTGAGCCAAATCCCGCCGTTTGCAGATCGAGCATAAGTGCCGGGTCCGCAGTTCCGCAGTTTTCAGCGACGAGCGAATCGGCTGGAATCGATAACTTCGGAACTGCGGACCTGGCACTTATGCTGATTACCGGGACTCGGAAAGTATAAACACCTTTCCCGACAGGAAATCGCTGATCCACAGCCTGCCGGATGAATCCGTCTTTCCCCTCGTTATCGAGAACAGAGCGTCTCCGAACTGTCCGCTCAGGTAGAAAGATACATTCCTCGAGTCGAAGCTCGTATCGCCGTAAGGGTACTCGAGGGTATGCAGAACCTCGAATTTTCCGGAGCCGGGATCGAAGCTCGTGATATAGAGCCTTTCGCTGCTGTGGGATGTTATTACAGGACCGCCGTTCCACTCGAAGATATTGTCGGGCATTCCCTTGTTCGGTATTTTCCAGCTCTTTCCGCCGACCTCTATCAGCCTGTTCCCGGCGTGGTCAATCACGTAGACCTCGCCGGCGCAGGCGCAGAGCTTGAGAGGCTGCTCGCCCGCCTCCACTTCCGAAACTGAAAAATCGGACTTGTCGATCACCGAGACGCTTCTCGAGTCGAAGTTGGCGACATAGATCTTTTCACTGTCGAAGGCGAGGTCCGAAGCGGTCTTGCCGACCTCCAGCCTGTGCAGGACACGTTTGCTGGCAGGCTCTATCACCTGAAGCACGCTCGGATCTTCGTCCCTCTCCCCAACACGCACGAGATAGAGAAAACCTGTAGCCCCGTCATACCTCAGTATCCTCTGGGTGATTTCCCGCTCGACCTCGTCGACCAAACGCAGGCGCTCGTTCACGTTGAAGAGGCGGACCTGGTCCTTCAGGATCCCGACGAACTGCTCCTCCTTGCCCCAGTTGTTCTGTGTGAAATAGAGCACGCCTCCGCGGTCGAGGACCATCTCGTGAGCCTGGCGTGGAATCCTCCGGTCATACAACCCAAGGTCACCGGCATCGATCGTTAGCACCCCGTTTTTCGCGTCCCAGATATAGACCGCAGGCCAGTACGACTGGTGTGGGCCGTAGGAGAGGTATACATCCCCCTCGGGGCTGTCGACCGCCTGGATCGGATAGTCGAACGGCAGCCGATGCATGTCGTAGTTTCCGTTCGCCTTCACCTCGGCGAATGCATCCTCGGAGTTGAAGACGAGAAAAGAGCCCCGGCTTTCGACCTCGATAAGATCGATCGGCGCCCATCCCGTATGGATCTTGCTGATCTCGCCGGTCGAAGGATCGAACGCAGAGACGGCCGAGCCGAAGGTGCCGTTCACCGCCGACGCCCCCTTCGGGAAGTAGATCAACCCGGTGTTGGGATTGAAGGCGAGGGAGAACATGTGCGGGATGATCCCGAGCCCGGGATACCTCTTGACGAGCTTTCTTTCCTTCAGATCGATCACATCGATCTCGCCGTGCGCCCAGCTGGCAATATAGAGAATTTCTTTTTCGGTATCGACGGCGCTCCCGTCGTTACCGTACGCGGGGATATTTATCTCGTGAAGCTCTCCGCCATTTCCGAAATCGACTACATGAACGGAAGGATGGTTGTCGTACGGTATGTAGACTTCCTCCCTCCCGCTGTTGTAAATGACCCCCACTCCCTCTGTGTACTCCGGAAGGGGAACGATCATATCCTCACTCCCCGTCACATCGATCCTCGCCGCCTCGATTACCTTTCTTTCAGCCGTCTCGACCACGATATAGAGATGATGGGCCGTCTCGTTGTACCCGCCCAGATGCCACCGGCCGCCTACCGACAGGGCGATCGGCCTCGATTTCTTCTTACTGCCGCTCTTGCCGTCAAAGACATAGATGGCAGGGTCGAGCCCGTCCACGGCGACTATGCATCCGAGGGAACCATCGGCCACGACCTTCCTTATCGGCGGAGGGGGGGTAGCATTGAGATTGATAAGCTCCTCCTCCGTCTTGAGCCAGTCGAGCATCCTGAGCTTCCCGCTCGAAGCCCTGAAAAACCCCAGTTTTCTGCTCTCCCTCCCTGCAATGAAGACGTTGCCGCTTTGTTCGTCGACGGCTATCGATTCGAACTGCACGCCGGTCGGTATATGCCGTGACGTTCTCTCATCTGGGTTCACGATATAGAAACAGTTCCTGCCGATCAGGTAGATGTGGCCTGTCGCCGCGTTAATCGTCAGGCATTCCGACTTGAGGTGCTGAAATGCCCTGCCGGCGATCGGGATATTCACCACAGTGCCTGTCGCGCAGTCAATAACCGATACCGACGAGCTGAGAGTGTTGACGGTGACGAGCCTGTTGCGCGCCTCGTCGACCTGCATCAGCAGAGGGCCGGCACCGTTGAACTCCAGACCCGATTTCTCGAGAAAATCGATCTCGGTCACCGAATAGTCAGCGCTTGCCCGGATGGCAGATGCCATCAGCAGCAGGAAGATCATCACTTTTCGCATGATCGTCACTCCTTGTCAGAATCGAATGAGCCATGGACAGCGTACATCAGCGTGCCGTTTTCATAGAGATAGAGAGTCGGATAGTGAGTTTCGAGGTTCATGCCCCTGTTCGTATGGCTGACAGCGAGCGATACATCGGTGGCGAGGTGGCGGTCAACATCGATGGCGGGCTCAAGGCGAAGGGTCGTCCGATCGGTGCGACCGACGTGTCAATGGCCTATGAGATCGTCACTCAGCCGCGGAAATGGCAATAGAAATGGTGGCTGGCACCATACCCTTATCGCTTTCTCTTAACTCGTGACGAGTCAGTGTGTTGGCGCTACAGATTCTACAGCGGGAGCCTGGAAAAGTGAACCCCAGAATGGGCGCTTTCTCCATCATTTTCAACTGGTTACACGTCCCGGGATGGGAACTAGCTATAATCGAATCGAAGAAAACACGAGACAACGTCAGCGACATCGTTCATCGCGAGGAGGATTCGACGGATGAGAAAGGGCAGTCGCAGGGCGACGAATCCCTGGTTATTGGTCGTGGTGGGTGTGTATTTGGCTACATATGCTGCGCCCGGTGGCGCGGTGGTTGGCGGCGTCGAGATTGTCGCGGAGGACGGGGGTCAGGCACTGCCGGGCGCTACGATCACGATCTTCAGCGGCGAGGACCGCGTGGCAGAGGAGGAGACCGACAGAACGGCGGTCGCCCTGATCCCGCTCGAGGAAGGGGAGTATGCCATCGTAATCGACGTCGGAGGGAAGACGATCCGCGACACGATCGTCGTCGAGCCAGAGGCCTTCATGAGCCTCACGGCGGAATCCTCGAAATCATATTTGAGCAAGAACGACGAGCCGATGCTGAGGTACCGGCCGGTGGACGGCGCCCTGACAGAGCCGGGCTACCGGGTGAGAACGGCAGATCTCGACGGCGTGATGAGCGTCGAGATGGGTACCCCCGAAGGCACCGTCTATCTCTCGATGCCAACCGGTGCAGAGGCCGGGAAGACGGTCTCGTGGAGCGCTGTCGCCCTTCCGTCAGGAACGACACCGAAGGAGCGAGAAAAGAACGAGAGCCGGTTGCGAGATCACAAGCTCGTGGTCGGAGACAGGCAGTTTCGGTTGACCAAAAACCCTGTTGCGACCATTGTGGCGTCTCCTGGGCTGGAGATCAGCCTGACGGGGAAAAAGGCGAAGCGGCCGGCGATCAGTGCCTTGCTGCGCCCTGGTTTGAGGGCGCCCGGGCAGGCGTCCGAAACGGTCGATTCAGCGCCAGCGGAAGCCGCAGCCGGGTTCTCCGTGAGCTGCGAGGAGCCCATCATGGCGTCGGCGGGCTGGCCGGTGCATATTCCGGGAGTCTTCGACGGGATTGCGGAGAACACGATCGTCACCATCGGTGGCAAGCCGGTGCGAGTAGAGGCCGAAACCGGCTCGGGGGTCATCATCAGCGCACCGACCTGGAGTGTCGGGTTGACGAACGTGCGGATTGGCGAGGGGGGTGAGCAGGCCGAATGCTCTATGAGGAGTGTCGAGTTGGTCCTCTCCGCCGACAAGCTCGATCTCCAATCTGGCGAAACGACCACCATGCGGCTCAAGGTCCGGGGCCTGGGGGGAATCGAGCAGCCGTCTTATGTGGCGCTGGTGAACAGATCCAGGACCGTAATTTCGATGTCGGGTGGCAGCTCACAGTTCTTGACCATCAATCCCGCCGACGTCAGCGGAGGCGGAGAGTTCAACCTGGTCAGGACATTGACCGGAATACGGCGTGGCTCGTTCAACATCGATGCCATGCTCAAGTAACCTCAAGGGCCCGGAGGATAGAATGCGTTTCCTCTCGATCGTTCGTCTGCTTGCCGTTGTTCTGCTGATCTACATTCTTCCCTCCACTGCGATCGCGGATGACCCGGGCCTCGGTGAGTTGCTCCCGCCAGATAATTCCGACTTGCAGCAGATCATCGACAATGCGGCCGCCATCGAAACCTATTCTGCCGACTGCGGCGGGGACTTCGAGTGTCCGGAGATGGACTGCGTTGCCGCCCGGGCTCTCAGGGGAACCCTGCTCAATCTGCGAAACAACCTGATCGCCATGAAGTACTGGACGGAATTGGCCAGCGACGCCCACATGGGTCATTTCCGCGCTCTCGCCGACCAGGGCATTCTCACGGGTGAGCAGCTGGCCAAGGTGCAGATGATCCTGGCGTATCAGGAGTGGGTGATGGGGATCGCCAACGGTCTGCTGGACATCGCGGACATCGTGGACTTTGCCAAGGGGGTCATCAAGGATCCGTCGCAGCTCAATCCAGAAAACTTCGAAAAACTGGTGAACCACCTGTGGAAGCTCGACAAGCTAATCAAGAACACCGAATCGTTAGCCACCAACGTCGCCGGCGGTGTAACTGGTGAGAAATTCGAAGCCCCATACGGCAGCCTTACGCCCGACGCCTTCGGACTCGAGGGAGGAGACTGGAATCGCGTCAAGGGTGTCGCGGGCGAGCTGATGGGGGCACTCAGCGCGACAAAAGAAAACGCCGGACTCCTGAACAGTGCGTGCGGCCTGTCTGGCAAGGAGAAGCTCTGGAAGGCCTTCAAGGGCATGACGGTCAAGGATGGCAAAGGAATCAACCTGCTGAAAGACATGGAGGGCGGTCGGGCGAACTTCTTGTCGCTCCTGGGTTCCTTTGTGAGCGCGTGGGGCGCGTCGAACATGCAGGAACGGGCGGAGCACGCCCAGCAGCTGCAGTTCGACCAGATGGCTTCTGATCTCGCTCAATCCAAGGCATTCCAGCAACTGCAGAGAGTCAACACCCGCCGCTTCCTGACCGAGGACGCGCTGGCGGCGGTGAAGCAGGCCATGAGCGCGTTCGATGCCTGCGCCAGTCAGCACTGCCCTCTCGAGTCCATTGTTGCCGGGCGGATCCCCGATTTCCTCGACGTCAGTCCGGACAAAAAGATCACGATCGAATCGTGGGGGCGCGCACTCCGTTATTTCAACTCGGTAATTCCAGGTTATACCGAGCGAATGCTCGAGCTGCCCGACATCTGGGACAACTGCCCCTGCGTGCCGATAGACGATGACAGCCCCGACTGGTGCTTCACCCGTGACGGTGGTCCGACGCTGACCGACGGGGGGGACGACGACGATGACCCCAGAGATACTCCGCCCCCGGATGGTGGCGACGACCCGCGCGACACGCCGCCGCCCGATGATGGCGATGATCCCCGAGACGTTGGCGGCCCCTGTGAAGAAGAGTTGGAGCTGCTGCGCACCTATATGCGCAAGCACGGTGCGGATCTGAGGGAAAGCGCCAAGACCGACCCTGAGGACGCGGAGGATCTGAAGAAGATCACCGACCGATTGCGGGAGCTCGAGAACATATGTGATGATGACGATCCCCGAGACGTCGGCGAGCCGGAACCGCCAACGCCTACCGGCCCAACGATTACATCCGTTCCAGACGATGACGATGACGACGATCCCCGTGACGTGGGCGAACCGATCGAGATAACGGTCACGGTCTACATCAAAGCCAGTGCCGATGTTCTCGAGGGCGAATCGACTTCCCAGGCCACCGCGGGTCAGCAGATCATGCTATTCGCCGACTCCACGCTCTACGCTGAGCTTCCCGGTCCGGCGGACCCAGCGCAAGCATCGGGTACCGGAGGGAACGCGGCACCATCCGGCAGCGCAGAGGATAAACCACAGATGGGCTATGACCAGGATCCCCTCCAAGCGGTTACGGGACCAAACGGGGAAGCCACGATCGAGGTTCCAGCGTCGGCCATCGGCGTACTCGAAGGCGCGGCCAACGCAGGCGTAGCCTACGAAATCGGGGTCAACACGACGCCCCAGGCGAGCCGCAACGCCCAGCTCATGGGTGCGAATCTGGAAACCATGATCAGTGCGCTGCCAGAAGTCCTGCAAGACCGAGTCACGGATGTGACGGTTATCAACGGTCAGACGTATGCGACCTTCACCTATCCGGCGTCGATGGACGAGTCGGTGGACCTCGTACTGGTTCACACTCCGGTCGTCATCCTGGTCGAAATCAACTACTGCCGCACGATCCAAGGCTCCCCGAACGATCCGCTCTATCGCGGTGCGGGGGCCTGGGGGCAGAGCTACGACAATCAGTGGGCAGTCAAACGGGTTGGTTTTACCGATGACAGGATGTCGGCATGGACGATGCTCGGAGAGCACCCGAAGCCGGTCGTCGTGGCCGTCATCGACACCGGGCTTGATTGGCACCATCTGGATTTCAGTCGGGCGAACCTGTGGCGCAATCCTGGAGAAACGGCGGACAACGGAAAGGATGATGACGGCAACGGGTACGTCGACGACATCATCGGATGGGATTTCTTTGCACGCCACAATAGGCCCTGGGATCACGACGGACATGGAACGTTCATAGCCGGGGTCATTGCGGCGACGCAAAACAACAACGTCGGCATCGCCGGTATCAATCCTCACGCTCAGATCATGGTGCTCAAGGCTCTCAATAACTTCGGCCACACCAGGGCGTCCTACCTGGCCAAGGCGATTGTCTACGCGGTCGACAACGGCGCACAGATCATCAACATGAGCGTTGGGGGCAAGAAGATCTCGGTAATGGAGAAAGAGGCGATCAAGTATGCGAATTCCAAGGGCGTACTGGTCGTCGTCGCGGCAGGCAATGAAGGGATAGACGCAAGCGAGTTTGGGATTGCCGGGTTAGATAGCGTACTCACCGTCGCGGCAACCGATCTGAAGGACAAACGTCCGGTCTTCTCCAATTGGGGAGCTCAGATCGATATTGCTGCTCCGGGCGTGGAGGTGCTGAGTCTGCGAGCCCGCCGAACGGACACGATGCGGGACATTCCTGGTGTCGAGTACGAGGCCGGAGCTGCCTACGTGGGTAACGACAAACGTTACTACAGGGCAGGAGGAACGTCGTTCTCGGCCCCAATCGTCACCGGCGTTGCATCGCTTCTGCTGTCCAAGAACCCGAATCTCACAGCGGAACAGGTGGCTCAGATACTGAAACAGACGGCGACTGATGTCGATGTGCCTGGAGTCGACCAGTATTCAGGCCATGGCATCGTCAACGCGGTCGAGGCGCTCCGCGCAGAACCCAACCGATTCATCACCGCCCACATCAGTGAAGTGCGGGTAGTCCAGGGAAGCGCTGGGCCGGTCGTCAGAGTTATGGGAGCTGCGGACGCAGACGAGTTTCACGAGGCTTCGGTTGACATCGGGGCGGGGGAGGATCCGACCCAGTGGAAGACCGTCATATCCGTTGACCAGGCCGTAAAAAGCGGCACACTCGGCGATATTCCAGCCAACGAGCTGCGGAGTTCCAGAGTCTGGATAATCCGCCTGACTACCGAGCACAAGGATGGGAGCACCCAGGAGTTTCGATTCCGGTTGAGCCTTAGCTAGTGCCGAGTTCGCCCGCGCTGAAGTCTCCGATCGGGCGGCCAAGAACGCAGAAATCGATGGGCCTGCACCTTTACCTTTACGATTTTTCGCGGCCCCTCTCACCGTGCAACAATGCGGAGGATGGCACCCATGCGGTCACATGCAGTCATAGTAAGATGACGGTGGGGGAGGCCCCAAGTCAACAAAGTCGAGAGAGTATTCTGGCACCGGCCGACGAAATTTTGAAACCTCTTTAAAGGATTTGCCATGAACACAGTTGCAGTCGTTGGGGCGGGAATGATGACCAAACCTATGGTCGACTACTTCATCGATCGCTGCGGCTACCACGTCATCGTTGCCAACCGCACCTTGTCGAAGGCCGAAGAACTCGTCGCCGGACGCCCGGAGGGAAATCCGTTCCCTGGTCGACCGAACACCCGGAAGTACTCGACGATGTGATGACCGAGGCCGACCTCGCTATCAGCATGGTCCCCAAACCTGTTCACATCCACGTGGCTCGCGCCTGCCTTAGCCACCGCAAGCACATGCTCACGACGGCGTACGAGATCCCCGAACTTCTCGCCCTCGATGGGGAGGCCAAGGAGGCAGGTATCCTCATTCTCAACGAGCTGGGCGAGGTGCCCGGCATGGACCACTTCGGAACTCAGCTCGTGCTGGACGAGGTCAGAGCCGAGAACGGACGCGTTATAAGCGTGAACTCTTATGGCAGCGGCCTGCCCGCGTTCGAGTTCAATCGTAATCCCTTCGGGTACAAATTCTCGTGGGATCCGCGCACCGTGTTCGTCGCCGCGCAGACGCCGGGTGCCTACCTGGTGAACGGCAAGAAAATACACGTTGACGGCGACAAATTATTCGAGCACTTCTGGCTCGTCGACATCGAGGGACTGGGAACGTTCGAGTCGTACCCCAACAAGGACGTGGAGAAGTACGTGAAGCCGTTCGGGCTTCCCGACGACGTGTCGTTCTACCGGGGGCTCCTTCGCTTCCCGGGCTACTGTAACAACATGCGGGCCATCGTTGCTCTAGGTCTCATGGAATCGGAGGATTCCCACGACCTCGCGGGAAGGACCTATCGCCAGTTCATGGCATCGCTGGTGGACACGAGCGATGAGGGCAACGTGGAACATGCCGTGGCCACATATCTCGGTGTCAACCTCAACGCCGACATCATCCACAGCCTCAAGTGGCTCGGACTGTTCGACGACGTGCCTATTGCCATCGAACGTGGGGCCAACCTTGACGTCTTGTTGGACCGGATGTTGGCCAAAATGTCTTACCAGCCGGACGAACGCGACATGATCCTCCTGCACATCGACGTTCTGGCGGAGTTCCCTGGCGGCCGGCGCGAACGACGGCTGGCGACAATGCGTGTGGAGGGAATCCCCAGCGGGGAGTCGGCGATGTCGCGTGCGGTTGCGCTGCCTGCCGCAATCGCCGCACGCATCGTTCTGGAAGGAGGGATACCGGATACCGGATGCCGGATGCCACCGACGCTCTCCACGTTGTATCGGCCCGCGCTGGAAGAACTGGCCTCGTTCGGATATACATTTGAGCGCAAGACGCTTACAGTTTGAGCGGCTGGCCCCCATTCTGGAGGTTTTCGTCAAGCCGCTTTCGCTGAGGGGCGATCGCCCGAGCCCGTACTTCTCACCACGTCGTGTAGCGAGGCCCGCGAGAAACGTCGACAGGGAAATCCCAGTCTTGAGACATGCCGCTCGAGAGACCGATTGGTTGTCGCCGTCATAGGGAGTCCGTATGAGCATCGCCAGCCACCTTCGTGAACCCATCGTGTACGCCGCTGTGCTCGGCGCCCTGTGTTTCGTCGAGCCATCGGCGGCTCAGACCGAGGAAGCAGCCGGGACCGTCCCACAAGCTCAGGTGACCTACCCGGGCTTGCCGAGCGAAATGCCGGCCACCTTCGAGCCCGTTTTTGACAATTTTGATCACACCAGGCGCGACGTCATGATCGCGATGCGCGACGGGGTGAAGCTGCACACCGTCATCCTGGTGCCGAAGGGAGCCAAAAACGCGCCGATGCTGTTGACGCGTACACCCTACGAAGCCAAGGTCCTCACCAGCCACGCCCAAAGCGCCCACCTCGGTCCGGTCCTGACCGGTTACGACAACGCCACGGACGTGATCGTTGATGGCGGCTACATCCGGGTTGTCCAGGACGTTCGCGGCAAGTACGGCTCCGAGGGCGACTATGTGATGAACCGTCCCATGCGCGGGCCGCAGAACCCGACGCCGGTGGATCATGGCACCGACACCTACGACACCATCGACTGGCTGGTGAAGAATGTCCCGGAGAGCAACGGCAAGGTCGGCATCCTCGGCATTTCCTACAACGGCTTTCTGTCGTTGACCGCGCTCGTCAATCCGCATCCGGCGCTCAAGGTGGCCGTGCCGATGAACCCCATGGTCGACGGCTGGATTGGCGACGACTGGTTCCACAACGGCGCCTTCCGCCAACAGAACATGTCCTACATGTACGAACAGGAGGCGACCCGCGAGTCGGAGGTCAAGTGGTGGACCAGCCACTTCGACGACTACGATATGTTCATGCAGGCGGGATCGGCGGGTGAGCTCGGGCGCCGGCGGGGGCTCGAACAGGTCGGTGTCTGGCGAAAGATCCTCGAGCATCCCAGCTACGATGCATTCTGGCGTGACCAGGCGATGGACAGAGTGCTGGCGGCCCAACCGCTGACTATTCCGGTCATGTTGGTGCACAGCCTCTGGGACCAGGAGGACATCTACGGCGACATCGCCGTCTACAAGGCGATCGAGCCGAAAGACACCCGCAACGACATGGTGTTCCTGGTGATGGGCCCCTGGAATCACGGCCAGATGATCGGGGACGGCAGCACGTTGGGGATTCTGAAGTTCAACAGCGATACGTCGCTCTACTTCCGGCGTGAGATCCTGCGCCCTTTCCTGGACGAATACCTCAAGGATGACTCGCCCAAGGCTGACGTGCCGCCCGTGCTGGCGTTTGAAACCGGCACCAACACCTGGCGACGCCTGTCTGCGTGGCCGGCCGGCTGTGCGAGCGGCTGCGAGGTCCGAGCGACGCCGCTCTATCTCTCAGCTGGTCTGAAGCTCGACTTCTCCGCACCGCAGCCCGGCGATGCGCCGTACGACGAATACACCTCCGATCCCGCCAAACCCGTGCCCTTCCGGGCGCGTCCGATCCAGCCCGTCGGCTACGACAACGGCCTCACCTGGCCCGAGTGGCTGGTCGACGACCAGCGCGAGGCGTCCGGTCGCACGGATGTCCTGGTGTTCGTCTCCGACACCCTGACCGAGCCGGTGAAGATCAGTGGTGAACCGATCGCCAATCTGGTCGCCTCGACCAGCGGCACCGACTCCGACTGGGTGGTCAAGTTGATCGACGTCTATCCCGACGAGGTGGCCGACCAGCCGGCCATGGGCGGCTATCAGCTGATGGTGTCGGCCGATATTTTCCGCGGCCGCTATCACGAGAGCCTGGAGACGGCCGCACCGATCGAACCCAACAAGCCCCTGCTCTACAGATTCGCGCTACCGACGGCAAACCACGTCTTCCTACCGGGCCATCGGATCATGGTGCAGGTGCAGTCGAGCTGGTTCCCGCTTTACGACCGCAATCCGCAGACCTTCGTACCGAGCATCTTCTGGGCCGAACCGGGCGATTTCCAAAAGGCCGAACAGCACATCCACCACGCGCCCGGCAGGGAGAGCTTTATCGAACTGCCGCTGGTAGAGGCGCAAGAAGAATAGTCGAGTCGATTGCTCCGGCACCATTGACACCTATGTCACCTGGGGGAAGGCGCCGTACGCCTCGTAGCGAGTCTCAATGAGAAATGTGGGCTACCTAACGGCGATTCGTCCGAGACGGGCAAGCAACTGCTCTTCATCATCAGCGTTGGCAACACCGATGATCTCGCCGTTGGAGCGGATCACCCCCACGAGCCCGCTGTAGGGAACCTCGCGAAACAGGACGGGTTCTCCGCCAAGATCGATCTCCTGCCAGCCCGAGGCCAGCGTCTGCCAGACGTCGTCCGCCGTGACCTCGTCGGTCTGCAGAACCACGAACGCCTGGTACTCGGAACCGGCATCGTCGGTGTAGGTGGCGTGCACGCTCTCGTTGAGCTCGGCCAACCCGTAGAGCGCCTCCCGGGTGTACTGGCCCGAGCCCTCCACCATGCCGTCGGTCGGTAGGGCCGCGAACTCCGGTGGCAGGCCGGCCTCGCCGGGGAGGGCTTCGGCGATCGCCGCCACCAGCGACTCCCCGGTGGCCCGGTCGATGTCCCCCTCATAGGCTTCCACCTTCACGTAGTACCGGTCCTTGAGCAACAAACACTGGTAGGGCGGTGACACCACTGCCTCGGTGCCCATAGGGAGGGCTGATGCATCTTTCGGGGCTTCGGTGCGATAGATCCCGAAGGCGTTGAGGGGCCGGCCCATGTCGTAGACGGCGATCGATGCCGTCACATCTCCGGCACTGAAATTCTGGACCGTGACAGTCTCGAAGCCATAGCTCAAAAAGGTGTCGGCCGCGCCGTTGATCAGCTCCCACAGACCGGCGGCGTCATATGTGGAGGGCTCACCCTGGGGTGACCACCCCGCGATAGCAAGAAAACCCTGAGGCGCCACCTGACAGCTCAGTACAACGGCGAGAACCGCTACCTGAATAACTCGTCTGATCATCTTTGCTCCATTCTTCGGAGGGCGGTCAAACCCTCCGGCCATGAAATCCACCGGTTCAATGACGATTCTACGCCAAGGTCAACAGGCCGTGGGCGGCGAGCAGATTGGCCTTGATGTTGACTCCGTGGGGGCAGGCGCCGGCACACGGCCCACTGCACGAATCGCAGGGCAGAACATCGCCATAACCGAGACCGCGGTACTTGCTCATGGCGTGCTTCTCCCGAGCCTGCTCGGTGAAGTAGTAGGCGTATCGCATCACGGTGCTCACCGGCACCGCTTGCGGACAGGCCCCCGCACAATCGGTGCAGGCGTGCCGGCAGTAGAGGCTCGAGGCGGCCACACGGTAATGGTCGAGGGCGAGCACCCGAGCCTGGGTCATCTTGGCTCCGGAGATCGGCAGGGCCTGGTCGATGGCATCGAAGTCCCTGAATCCAATGCAGGTTGTGTGCATCTCGGGGTTGGACAGCACCCACTGCACGGCGGCCAGGCGCAGGCCATCCCGGTCCGTGATGCCGTGCTCTTCCATGAACGGTTTGGCATCGGCAAAGGCCTTTTCGGTCTCGGCGATGTAGTCCTGGAGGTCCTTGATCGCGTCCTCACGCTTCTCGCCGGCCTCGATCTGGCTGTCGATGTACTTGGCGTACCTCTCCGAGGGGTTCTCAGGGTCGAGGGGCTCCATCTTCACGGTGCCCGGTGCGGTCTTCATGGCGGTGGTGCCCACGTTGTTCTTCTTGCACGCGGCCAGGACCTTGTCACCCTTGTCTCGATTCATGAAGTTGTAGGCGATCAGCATCAGGTCAAAGCGCCCGTCCTCAGCCGCAGCCACCAGCACACTGTCCATGTTCTCCTCGTCCTCTGCGCGCGACCCGTGGTTGGACACCCCCGCGAATCGGAGCCGGCCATCCGCCTTGAGCTGCTTCACCGCCCCATGAAACGCAGCATTGTCGAGGGCGCTGACCTTCGGAACACTGTGGATGTACAGGGCATCCACGTAGTCGGTAGCCAGCCTCTCCTGGCATTTGCCGAACCGATCCAGGATGGTCTGCTGTGTGTCTTCGTCCTTCAACTGCAGCTTGGTGGTGATGAAGACCTTCTTGCGATCTATGTGCCGCAACGCCTCGCCGATCGTGCGCTCGTTGCTCCCGTTGCCGTAGCTCTCGGCGGTGTCGAAGTAATTGATGCCGTGGTCGTAGGCGTAGCGGTAGAGATTCGCCTCCCTGCCGGCCCCTCCGATGGAGATGTCCGACACCTCGAACCCGGTGCGGCCCAGGGTCCTGTAGCTCTTGATTTTCGGTGTCTCCTGTTCCTCCTCCGCCCTGGCAATACCGGGCAATCCGCTGACCGCTGCGGCGGCCCCTCCAGCCAACAGGAACTGGCGACGAGAAACCGATGTTTTCGATGCGATTTTCCGATTCATTTCCAGACCTCCCGATTTTCGTTGGAGTCTATCACCGATTTCCACGATTCTGAGATTGCGCCGCATCGATCGTGCTGCAAGAAAAAGTTCTCGGTGAAATTCGCGGGCTAGACCGCTTCGTGCTTGCGATGACCTCTGGTGAGGCCCCTGCCCGCCCATGAGAGAGGCCCAAAGCCGGCCAGACCGGCGCCGATCAGGGGCAGAACGAGCGGGATCCAGCGAAGGCCGAGCCAGCCGTCTCCACCGATACCGTCGAGCGCCAGCATGGCCAGCCCGCCGCACGCGATGGCGCAGCCGAGGAGCTGCAGCCAGACGGCTGCGGGCCGGGTCGAACCGCCGGACGCGGGGCGTTCGAAGCGGGCGAAGACGAACAGGAACGGCAGGCAGGCCGAAGCATAGGCGAAGATCCAGAGCGGACGGGTCCACCACCACGGCGCGGTGTCGGGCTGCTGGCCGAGGACCATGGGCATCTGCCAGAAGGCGAGCCCGACCAGCAGCATCATCACCGTCGAGTGCCACAGGAAGATGGTCATGATCATGCCATTGATCAGGATCGTGAGGGCCCACGGGACGCGGTGTTCCAACCAGCGTCTGACCGGCGTCTCGAGCATCAGCACAAGCCCGATCTGGGCCGCGGCCAGCGCGAGCAGCGGGAGCTTGGGTGGCAAGGTGTTGCTGACCTCATCGCTCGGCACGCCCACCAGGCTGAGCGGATAGGGGCCGATGTGGGTCAAAGCGACGAGTGCTCCGATCCCGGCGGCGAACCAGAAAAGACCGGTCCGCGCACCGGCGAGCCTGCGGTCATGCCACGCATATCCGAGCTGGTGTACCGCGAGCCAGACGAACGGGTAGTTGAGCCAGCCGAGGGTCCGGAGGCCGCCGGCGAAGAAGCCTACGTCGACGAGCGCCGCAGCGCCCGCGGGAACCAGGACGGAAATGAATCCCCACCGCGTCCACACCTCATGGGTCAGGGGCACCAGCGCCACGACCATGATGTAGACGGCGAGGAACCACACCGGCACCAGCGCCACCTGGGAGCCGATCCTGATCATGTCGGCGCTCACGCCGTTGGAGTGGGCCACTGCGACCATCGCGCCCCAGGCGAGGACCAGCGGCAGCACGGGACCAATAAGACGCCGCATCCGGGCGTCGAACCAGTCTCTGTAGCCGAGACCCTTGCGTTGAGCAGACGCCCAAGAGATGCCGTTTGAAAAACCGCCGACGAAGAAAAAGACGGGCATTACCTGAAAAACCCAGGTCAACCACCGCGACCACGGGGCGAGGTCGAGCAGGTGGCTATAGGTCGGCGATCCATTTTCGAAGTACGGCGCCGAGATCAGCCAGTGGCCCAACACCACGGCCAGGATCGACAGAGCCCGCAGAAAATCGACGTAGCGGTTGCGCGCCTCGGGCGTCCGGTCGGCGAACCACAGCGCGCGCTGCCACATTCCGCGGGGCGGACGGACTTCGGTGAGCTCTTCTTTCATGAGATCAAGTATAGATTGAAAACACCGCTGGCTGCTTCCGGTCGACCGCCTAGCCCGATCTTCTCACCGGGTGTCTACTGCGGACGGCGAATGGCAGCCATCTGTCGTGCTTTTCGCAAATCGTGCTCCTCGGCGTAGCGCAACTACGACTGTGTCGCCCGATTCGCGAAAAACCCAACATCTGACTACCCTTCGCCGCCCTCGTCACGAGACCCGGTGAGAAGACCGGGCCAGCTACTCCGAGGGTGGATCGAAAGACCGGATCCCGGTCAGATAGGCGCCGACCGCCAGCGTGTGCATGTCGTGGGTGCCCTCGTACGTGTGGACCGACTCGATGTTCATGAGGTGGCGCATGATCGGGTACTCGTTGACGATTCCGTTGGCGCCGTGGATCTCCCGCGCCAGCTTGGCGCACTCCCGTGCCACCCAGACGTTGTTTCGCTTGGCCAGCGACACCGCGTCGTGGGTCATGGTCCCGGCGTCCTTCATTCTTCCGAGCTGCAGGACGAGGAGCTGAGCCTTGACGATCTCGTTGTACATCCAGACCAGCTTCTGCTGCTGGATCTGCTGCGCAGCGATCGGCCGGCCG
>Ga0209013_10001373_pt1 | contig 22455 bp, 16 predicted proteins | sample Cruoilmetagenom2_FD_187291 | JGI IMG/M metagenome (GOLD analysis project Ga0209013, IMG submission 187291) | Oil polluted marine microbial communities from Coal Oil Point, Santa Barbara, California, USA - Sample 2 (SPAdes) (version 2) | ecosystem: Environmental > Aquatic > Marine > Oil seeps ... | reverse complement strand
ATTTCCGCGGAGGCGTACTCGAGTACGCCGCACAAGGGAATCCGCAGTCTGACGACGAAATTGCCAAAAAGCGCCGTTTCCGGACGAGAACTAGCCCGCTGAGGAACTCTTCGGTGTAGGAGATGGGGATCCATGCATGCGTTCCGCGAGGATTTTCTTGAGGTGGTTTGGGCTGTCGGCGGTGAGTTCGAGGAGCCGTTCCGCGTCCTCGGCCGGGACCGGGCGCGACACAAAATAGCCCTGGACCATATCGACGTCGAGATCCACGAGGGCTTCGAGCTGGGACCTGGTCTCGACGCCCTCGGCGACAGTGTCTTTGCCGAGATTCTTTGCCATGGTGATGATTGTCTTGACGATCTCGAAGCTGTCCTCGTCCTCCAACATTCTTGAAATGAACGAATAATCGATCTTCAAGGTATCGATTTCGAACCGGCGCAAATAGGCGAGTGAGGAGTATCCGGTTCCGAAGTCGTCGATGCTGATCGCGATGTTGAGCGACCTGAGCTGCTCGAGCACGGCTGAAGCGTACCTGGCGTTCTCCATCAACACGCTCTCGGTGACCTCGAGCTTGAGACTCTGGCCGTACAGACCGCTGTTGCGGAGGATGAAGTCGATGCCGGCCACGACGTCCGGCCGCATGAGCTGGGTTGTGGAGAGGTTGACCGACATCGTCGTTTCAGAGTGCATGCGGTATTTCTGGTGCCAGATCCGCAGCTGTTTGCACGCCTGATCGGCGACCCATCGGTCAAGCTGGATGATCGCGCCCATCTCCTCCGCAACGACGATGAAGTCACCGGGAGCGAGTAGGCCCCTTTCGGGGTGCTGCCACCTCACGAGGGCCTCGAATCCGGCAAGGTGGCCGTCGCCGACGGCAACAATGGGTTGATAGAAGACGCGGAACTCCTCGCGTGCAAGAGCTCGCCGGAGATCATTCTCGAGGTGCAGGGTCGCGACGACCTGGCGGTGCATCTCGTCGTCAAAGACCGCAAAGCTGTTGCGACCCATGGCCTTTGCCCGGTACATGGCGGTATCGGAGTCGCGAAGCAAGTCTTCCGGACGTGTGTACTCTGGATTCCAGAGGGCAATGCCGATGCTGATCGTCGCAAAGACCTCCACGCCGTCGAGATCGAACGGGACGCGGAACTCGTCCTGAATTCTCTCGGCGGCGACGGTTGCGCCACGGATGTCCTTGATGTCTTCAACCAGAATGACGAACTCGTCGCCTCCGAATCGAGCGACCGTGTCGCCCGGTCGACATGCCTTTTCGACGCGCTGAGCGATCGCATGCAGCAGCTTGTCGCCGGTGAGGTGGCCGAGGCTGTCGTTGACGTTTTTGAAGCGGTCGAGATCAAAAAAGAGGACCGCAAAGCTCTGCTCCGGATCGCGCTCGGCACGGGCGAATGCGTGCCTCATCCGATCGACAAGAACGGTGCGATTTGGAAGGCGGGTCAGCGAATCCTGAAGGCCGGAGGTACGGACCGCCTCCCGCGACTCGTCTTCCGTATCGACGTCTATCTGCCTTCCGACAACTCGGATCGCCTTGCCGGTCTCATCTTTCACCACCTCGCCGCGAGTGAGCATCCAGCGGTATTCCCCACCCTTCATCTGCATGCGGTATCGCTGCTCGATTACCGATATATCACCGGCGATGCCGGCGTCGATGATTGAACGGAGGCGCGTCAGGTCATCCGGATGAACGCGACTCAACCAACCTTCGAGGCCATCCTCGATATCGTCGGATCGATAGCCGAGCATTTCCTTCCATCTGTCGGAAAAGTGAATCGTCTCGGTAGCGAGATCGAGATCCCAAACGCCGTCACCCATACCCCCCGACGCGATGACGAAACGTTGGTAGTCCCTTTTGACATCCTTTTGCAGCGCCTGCATCTGATCGAGCTCGCGCATGCGCAATTCGATCATGCTCAAACGTGCAGCAAGCACCTCCCGGTCGAGTGGCAACATCACGAAATCGTTGAACCCATGCTCGAGGATCTTGGCAAAGGCGTCGGGCTTTGCAGACGGTACGAGGGCGAGGATCGAGGTCGCAAAGCGGTCGGGATTGTCGTTCACAGTTGCGGCCAGCTTGAGAGCGCTCGCTTCCCCGACCCGCCAATCGATGATGACCAGATCGGGCGGGGTGCGGTTGGCGGCGAATCGGACTGTCCAGGGGTTGCGGTGGAAGGAGATTTCGTATCCACGATCGCCGAGAATCTCCGACAACTCCTTGCCGACCTCGTGATTGCGAGTACAGATCATCGCCTCGCGGCGCTGGTTCGTATCCGTCCGCTCGGGCGCCTGAGAGCGCGGGGACGAACGAAATCGCGGCAACCAGGAGTTGGGATTAAACAACCCGATCGCCCCTCGGATTTTTCCGCTCCGAAGCCGCTATCCAACGGTACTTCTCACTGTCCCCCATCGTTATTAGTCTACCACCGAAGGCCGCGACGAAGCTCCGAATCCGGTCCGGGCTGAGACGTCTATTGCCGCTGACTGATAAAGTTCTCCAATCTTCGTCGCGTCCTCCGCACCTTACGGAACTCGCCAGCCTCGGCCGTCATGGCCGCAAGGGATTCGAACATCTTTTTGGTCAGGCCGCGGATCTGTTGTCGGCGCGAAAGGTGGCAAACGCCATTCGCGTCAAAATCGATATCCCGGAGAAATTTCGGAGCCGAAGATGACTCCACACCGTGGGAAGTCGCCTGCGGGTTCATGCCGCGTCGTGCCTTTATCGATGCACAGCGGAATGGTAACCTCCCACGCGCGAACGGGAAGATATTCGCCGCCGACACCTTATCAAGGTTGCCGCGGCGGTGATGGAGCATGCCATGAATTTCGAAAATGTTTCGGTTCTCAGCGTCGCCCACGTGGATGCGCCGCACCGGATGCCGTCTGAGGAGATCGAGCGCGAACTCGCTCCGACGATGGAGCGTCTCGGGGTTCGACCGGATCTGCTGCGTGATCTTTCAGGAATATTGGAGCGTAGGTTTTGGGACGAGGGCGTCATGCCGAGCGAGGTGGCGGCCAAGGCCGGAGAAAAGGCATTGGAGAGGGCGGGGATCGACCGTTCCAGGGTGGGCATCCTGATCAACACCTCGGTGTGCCGCGACTACCTCGAGCCATCGACGGCGTGCATCGTCCACTCGCAGCTTGGTCTGGCCGAAACCTGCATGAACTTCGACCTCGGCAACGCCTGCCTCGGCTTTGTCAACGGAATGGACATGGTCGGCAATATGATCGATCGCGGCCAGGTGGACTACGGGATTCTGGTCGACGGTGAGACCAGCCGCCAGATCACGGAGGCGACGATTGCGCGCCTCCAGGACCCCGAGATCGACGAGGCGACCTTTCGTGAGAACTTTGCATCCCTGACCCTCGGATCGGGCGCTGCAGCCATGGTTCTCGGTCGCTCCGACCTCGCCCCCGACGGGCATCCGTTCAAGGGCAGCGTCAACCTCGCCGCGACCCAGCATTGTCGTCTTTGCGCGGGCAATATTGACCAGATGGTGACCAGGACCAGGGAGCTCCTGGTAGCGGGTTTGGAGCTCGCCCTGAGCACCTGGGGTCGAGCGGCGGAGGTCCTGGGCTGGACCGCAGACGGCATCGACCACTTTGTCTTTCACCAGGTCAGCAAGGTCCATACCGAGCAGTTTGCCGGGCTCCTGGGAATCGACCTGCGTAAGGTCTTCCGGGTCTACCCACAGTTTGGGAACATCGGGCCCGCGGGAGTCCCCATCGTGCTTTCGAAGCTCGAGGAGACGGGTCGCCTTGAGCGTGGGCAGCGGGTTGGCCTGTGCGGCATCGGCAGCGGCCTCAACTGCACGATGGCCGAGCTGTTGTGGTAGCGATGTGCTGACGCAAACCGCTGAATAGACCATGAAGAAGATCTCTCAGCACCTCTATCCGTTCGAAAATCACTGGCTCGACCTCGATGGTCTCCGCCTGCACTATCTTGACGAAGGCAGTGGAGACACAGTGGTGGCGGTGCACGGCAACCCTACGTGGTCTTTCTACTACCGAGATCTGGTCAAAGACCTCAGGGATGACTTCCGGGTTGTGGTCCCGGATCACATTGGGTGTGGGCTGTCGGACAAACCGTCCGACGATGATTACGAATACACCCTGAGCCGGCGAGTCGAGGATTTCGGGGCGCTGATGGATGAGCTCGACCTCGGCGGCATCAACCTCGTGGTCCACGATTGGGGGGGAATGATCGGTCTTGCGTGGGCGGTTCGAAACCGGGAGCGGATCAAGCGCCTGGTGATCCTCAACACCGCGGCATTTCATCTCCCGAAGAGCAAGCGTTTTCCATGGCAGCTGTGGATCGTTCGGGACACCCCGCTGGGCCCACTGATGGTGCGCGGGTTCAATGCGTTCGCTCGCGGGGCGGCGGAGTTCGCGTGCACCAAAGAGAAGCTCTCGAAGGAGGTCCGCGACGGCTACTGCGCTCCCTACGACAGCTGGGGCAACCGGATCGCCACCCTTCGTTTCGTCCAGGATGTTCCGCTGCGACCCGGCGAGCGCGGATACGACATCGTCACCGACACGGCCGCCCGTCTGGACGAGCTTTCGGATCGTCCGGTCCTGGTGTGTTGGGGTGATCAGGACTTCGTCTTCGACCACCACTTCCTCGACGAGTGGCTGCGGATCTACCCCAACGCCGAGGTTCACCGCTTCCCCGATTGCGGTCACTACATCCTCGAGGATGCCTCCGACCAGATCATTCCCCTCATCCGCCGATTCATCACCGCACCTGCTTGAGCGGAGCTCGGATTGAAACACGAAGACACGAAGACACGAAGCCGTCACAAAGCCACGCACGCGAGGAAACCGCAGATAACGCAGATAGACGCAGATATTGTCAGAGTCGCCGAGAGCGCGCGGCCGAGATTCAGCACAGGCGAGGTTCCGGCCGTCGGACGACGGCCGGGAACCGGAGGGCAGGGCAACGATTCCCATCGCAAGCGATCGTCAACGTTGCCCTGCCCTCCGGCCTGCGCTTCGAAAGCGCAGGCCTCGCCACTTTCATTCATTCAACAGTTGAGAGGACCATGGCCCCCTCCCGAACAGAGAAGAGGCGAGGCGGAACCGGCGCGCCCCCGGCGCGTCGGCCGGTGGGAAGCCAGGCCGCGACGAACGCTCGCGTTCGGAGCAGACGGGCTTTCCGCCGACGGGCGGCGATCATATGATCGCCGACAGTTCCGCCGTGAATCATCGGCGTTGCCGCATCAGATCAGTGACAACTTCTTTGCGTCTTCGCACCTTTGCGGGAAAACGACCGGACCGGTAGGTGGTATCGGTTCACCCAAGGAGAAAATTAACGCTACCCCCGTCGAAGGAAACATCTGCGTCTATCTGCGTTATCTGCGGTTTTCTCCGATGGGTAGGTGGCCTTCGAATCTTCGCGGATCAAACTCGGGGCTGACTGGCTCATGACCGACAAGGCGAATATCGCGGATTTTTTGCCGGAGATGGCGGCTCGGCAGCCGGACGCCGACGCCATCATCTGCCCGTGGGGCCGGCGGGGGGGTCGGCTCAGCTACCGCCGGCTCGAGGAGCGCTCGAATCACATCGCCCGCGGCCTCGAATCGATCGGCATCACCCGCGGCGTCCGAACGGTGCTCATGGCGCCACCGGGGCTCGATCTCTTTTCGCTGGTCTTCGCGCTGTTCAAGACCGGCGCGGTTCCGGTACTGGTGGATCCCGGCATCGGGCTGAAGCACCTCAAGGCGTGTCTCGGCAATGCGGAACCCGAGGCCTTCATCGGAGTGCCGAAGGCGCACGCGGCGCGGGTCATCCTGGGGTGGGGGAGAGCCACCGTCAAGACCACCGTGACGGTGGGGAATCGGTGGTTCTGGGGCGGGCAAACGCTGGCAAGGATCGAGAGGTGGGGTTCGTCGGCGCCATCGAGCCATCCGGTTTCCACCTCGGCCGACGACGTGGCGGCCATCGTCTTCACCTCGGGTAGCACCGGGCCGCCGAAAGGCGTGATGTACAGACACGGCAACTTCATCGCCCAGGTGAACGCCATTCGCGACGCATATGGAATCGAACCGGGGGAGGTCAACTTGCCGACCTTCCCGCTCTTCGCCCTGTTCGACCCCGCGCTCGGGATGACTACGGTCGTGCCGGATATGGATCCGACCCGTCCGGCGAAGGTCGATCCGCGAAAGATCATCTCTCCGATCAAAGAGTACGGCGTGACGACGATGTTCGGGTCGCCGGCCCTGCTCGACACCGTCGGACGGTGGGGTGAGGAGCACGGCGTCAGGTTGCCGACTCTCAGGCGGGTAATCTCGGCCGGGGCGCCGGTGTCGCCGAAGGTGATCGAACGCTTCCAGGCCATGCTCACCGGCGATGCCGCGATTCACACGCCCTACGGAGCGACCGAGTCATTACCGGTGGCCACGATCTCGAGTCACGAGATCCTGTCGGAAACCCGGCACGCCACCGACCGCGGCGCCGGTACTTGCGTCGGGCGGACCGTCGTTTCTATCGAGGCCGCGGTGATCCGGATCGACGACGGGCCGATCTCCACCTGGAAAGAGGACCTGAAGGTCGAGGACGGCGAGGTGGGCGAAATCGTCGTCAAGGGGCCGCAGGTCAGTCGGGCATACTACAACGCACCCACACACGACCGGCTGTCCAAGATCACGGACGGAGACACCGTCCGCCATCGCATGGGCGACCTCGGATACCTCGACAACCTCGGCAGATTATGGTTCTGCGGCCGCAAGACCCACCGGGTCCGGACCAGCGTCGGGACGCTGTATACCGTCCCGTGTGAGTCGGTTTTCAACACCCACCCGGAAGTCTATCGGACGGCCTTGGTGGGCGTGGGTGCGGTGGGCGTACAGCGACCAGTCCTGTGTGTCGAGATCGAGTCGGGCGTGAGCGCCTCCGAGGAGGCCAGGATTCGGGAAGAGCTGCTGGCGCTCGGTGCGGAATTCGAGCCCACGGCGCCGATCAAGACCATCCTCTTCCACCCCGGGTTCCCGGTCGACATCCGCCACAACGCGAAGATCGGACGGTTCGCTCTCGCAGCCTGGTCGACGAAAAGGCTCGCATCATGAAGGCTCTGATTACCGGCGGTGGAGGATTTCTCGGCGGCGGCATCGTTCATCGACTCGTCGATCGGGGGTGGGCGGTGCGAACGCTGCAGCGGGGGAGCTACGATCGCCTGGCGGCTCTCGGGGTCGAAGAGATCCGTGGCGACATCGCTGATTCAGCCGTCGTCGACCGCGCCGTGGAGGGCTGTGACATCGTCTTTCACGTCGCCGCACGGGTCGAAATGTGGGGGCGGTTCGAGCCTTTCCACCGCACCAACGTGGTCGGCACCGAGAACGTTTTGGCCGCGATGCGCCGGCACGGAGTCCGCCGTTTGGTGTTCACGAGCTCGCCGAGCGTTGTCCAGGGGCGTGAGGATCTCGAGGGCATCGACGAGTCGGCGCCCTACCCGGATCGTTTTGAGGCCGCCTACCCGCAGACCAAGGCCATGGCCGAGATGGCGGTGCTGGCAGCCAACGGACCCGACCTCGCCACGGTCGCATTGAGGCCGCACCTGATCTGGGGCCCGGGAGACACCAACCTCGTGCCGCAGCTCGTCGCCCGGGCGCGGGAGGGGACCCTCCGGTTCGTCGGCGACGGTATGAACCTCATCGACACGGTCTACATCGACAACGCGGTTGATGCGCACCTCGCGGCCGGCGACCGGCTCGACCCGAACGCCGCCTGCTCGGGGCACGTGTACTTCATCAGCAACGGGGACCCGCGGCCCATCAAAGAGTTCGTCAACTCGATTCTTGATGCGGCGGGGTTGCGGCCCGAGGAACGATCAGTGCCGATGCCGATAGCCCTCGCAGCCGGCGTGTTTTTCGAAGCGGCGAATCGGGTGTTTCCATCGCGCTCCGGTCCGCGCATGACCCGCTTTCTCGCCCGCAACTTCGGCGGCGCACATTGGTACGACATCTCGGCGGCTCGGCGCGATCTCAGGTATGAGCCCGCGGTTTCCATCGAGGAAGGCATGCGACGGCTGGGGAAATCTCTGGCGGACGAGGAAGGCGGCTGCCGGTAGCTGATTTGTTGCCCATTTGAGTAGGTTTTCAGACCGTGGAATTCCCTCCACATCCCCCTCACGAAGTGGTATTCTTCCTTCCGCGCGTATGACTCGTGCAAATTTTCACACGCCGGGCAGGCGATGAGCGAGAAGGCTCACGCTCACGGCGGCGGCAACAAAGGAGGATCGTGATGCTCAAGAAAATCGGTCTTATCGGCGGCGGATATATCGGCGGAGTCCTGGCTCAAGAAATTGCCGAGCGGCGGCTGGCCCGCGAAGTTGGTCTGACGGACCCGGCGCCCTTCGTCAATTCGGACGATCCACCGGAGCGCCAGGAGGTTGTCGCCAAACAGTCAGTTTCCAAGGGCAAGTGCCTGGACATCTCGGAGGGGCTGCCGACCATCCGCTCCGACGTGCGGTGCGTTGGTTCGAAGGACTACTCGGCGCTTGCCGGCGCCGAACTCATCATCAACACCGCGGGGGTGCCGCGGAAGGCTCGCCCGGACGGAACATTTCCGAGTCGCGAAGAGCTCCTCACCATCAATCTCAAGGTTACCAAGCAGGTGGCGCAGGGGATCAAGGAGCAGTGCCCGGACGCCATGATCATTTCGATCGCCAACCCCCTGGATGCCATCGTCTACACCCTTGACAAGACCCTGGCGCCGGCCAAGAACAAGCTCGTGGGAATGGCCGGGCAACTCGACTCCGGACGTTACTGTTATTTTGTCGCCGAGGCCGCCAACGTGTCGGTCGAAAATGTCAGTGCGATGGTCCTCGGAGGCCACGGCGACACCATGGTTCCGGTGCGCTCGAGCGCTCTCATCGGCGGCGTCCCGGTCACCAAGTTCCTCGACGAGGCCACGCTGGCGGCTATCGAGGCCCGCACCCGCAAGGCGGGCGGTGAGGTGGTCGGCCTCCTCGGTTTCGGCTCCGCCTTCGTGTCGCCGGCCTGGGCCGCTCTGGAGATGGCCGAGGCGATCATCTTCGACAAGCGCAAGATCATTCCGGTCTGCGCCAAGCTCGAAGGCGAGTACGGCGTGGACGGTCTCTTCGTCGGAGTACCGGCCATCCTCGGCGCCAACGGCGTCGAAGAGGTGATCGAGATCGACCTGACCGGCGAGGAGCAGGAGGCCTTCGCCAGGTCGGTCGCCGCCGTCAGCAAGACCTGCGGCGAGGTCGACGATATGCTCGGCAATCTTTGACGGGTTCCCCGTCATGGAACTCACGGCCCCCTGCAGTGCAGGGGGTTTTTTCTTTCTAGCCCGGTCCCATCCGGAAACCCCGGTGAGAAGTGTGGGCTAACGTTTGAACGGTAAATCGTTTAAACGTTGTCGAGCGGGGATGAGTGCGCTAAAATCCATCGCGTTCTTTCGAGAGGAGGTCATGTGGGACGAATCCGACGGATTGCCGTCAATACCGGGGGTGGCGATGCACCCGGGCTCAACGCGGTGATCCGTTCCATCGTTCTCTCATCCCTGCGGCGTGGTTGGGAGGTGCTGGGGATTCGAAAAGGCTACGAGGGGCTCTTCGACACCTCCAAGATCATGCAGCTCGATCGTGATTCCGTACGGGGGATCACTCACCTTGGGGGAACCATTCTCGGCACCACCAACCGGAACAATCCGTTCGAGTTTCCGGTCCAACTGCCGGGCGAGGAGCTGAAGCTGATCGATCGATCGGACGAGCTGGTCGAGAACTTCCACCGCTTGCAGATCGATGCGCTCATCGCGATCGGCGGCGACGGCTCGATGAAGATCGCCAACGGTCTCGCCGCCAAGGGACTGCCGGTGATCGGGGTGCCCAAAACCATCGACAATGATCTCTCCGGCACCATCGTCACCTTTGGCTTCGACACCGCAGTGACGGTCGCCACCGAGGCCATCGATCGTCTCCATTCCACCGCCGAGGCCCACGAGCGGGTCTTCGTCGTCGAGGTGATGGGACGCTACGCCGGCTGGATCGCTCTCCACGCCGGGGTCTCCTCGACCGCGGACGTGGTGCTCATTCCGGAAATCCCGTACCAGATCAAGTCGGTGTGCGACAAGATCATGGACCGTGAGGCGCGAGGGCGCCACTTCGCGATCGTGGTCGCCGCGGAGGGCGCACGACCGGTGGATGGTGGAATGGTAGCCAGGGACCAGGGCGCCGGGCGCGAGATGCTGCTGGGTGGCATCGCGGAAAAGGTCGCCCGCGATATCCACGAGAGAACCGGGAAAGAGACGCGGACGGTGGTTCTCGGCCACCTCCAACGTGGTGGAACCCCGACGACATTCGACCGCCTCCTCGCCCTGCGCTTTGGAGCGGCGGCGGTGCGGATGGTGGCTGCCGGAAAGACAAACGTGATGGTGGCGCTCGACCCGCCGACCGTGCGTGCGGTGCCGCTGGAGGTCGCGACCGAACGGATGAAGACCGTTCCATTGGACTGCGACACCATGCTGACGGCGCGCGATCTGGGGATCTGTTTGGGTGAGGGTGAATGGGAAGGATAGGGATGACGGTGGAACGATGATCGTCTCGGCCTGGCATGACGGACACGGTTCCTACGGACTGCGGGTCCTCGAAGCCAAGGTGAGCCTCTACTTCAGACCCGAGTGGGAGACCGTCAGCGTTTACCTGCCGGATGAGAAAGAGGCTGCGGTCGTGCCCCTGACCGCGAGCTTCTGGGAGGGTTCGCCGGAGCTGAGGTCGCCGCAGATCAAGTCCTTCTTCATTCGCCATGGGTTGGCGCCGTGGGAAAAACAGCAGCCGCCCAACTTCGAGCTCGTACCCCTGGGGGAGGGAGTGTTTCGCCTCGAGTGGATCGTCAAGCCCCGCGGCCAGCCGAGCCTTCCTCTCGGGTGAACCGGGATCAATCGCACACCCGGCAACATCACAAACACGAAGACACGAAGGCACGAAGCTCACCCGTCCACGCAAGAAAACCGCAGATCACGCAGATACGCGCGGATGATCTCGCTGCGGTGAATCGGCCCTACCGAGGATTGACGGCGGAACTGCCGGCGATCTGACGATCGCTTGCGATCGGAATCAGTGCCCTGTCCTACGGTCCACGGGCGTCATTCGACGACGACCGGAACCTCGTCACGTTCTCGAGTCCCGCGGCAGACCATCTGCGTCTATCTGCGTGATCTGCGGTTTCTCCGTGAGCGGTATTCGTGTCTTTGAGTTTGCGACGTGGGCGGGCGGCGGCTCTGGGCCTCAGTCGGTGGTGAGGGGGACCGGGGCCACGGTGCGGGGATCTCCGCTGGCGCGGTCGATGACCGAGGCGTAAATCGCCAGCGGCGCGTCGATGGTGACTCGGACCAGGAAACTCTCGACGGTGCCGCAGGGCGCGCCTTCATCGGCCGCTGGGGTGAGCCGGAACTGACGCCAGCTGTTTTCGAGAATCTTCGTCCGGAAGGGGAGAAAGACCTCGCGCGCGTTCACCCTGACCGCGCGCCCACTCTCATGGGGGATGTCGATCACGACCTCGACCGGATCGGCAGACGGGTTGGCGAAACCGACGTAGGTATCGAACGCGGGCTCGTCGCATGGGTTGCGGCTCCACATGAGGGCCGGGAGGAGGTGGGTGCCGGCCACTGGAAGACGCTCGATCGGGATCGCATCGAAAGCCTCGCCGCGGCCCGACAGGACTGCCGCCGGGTCGCCATCCTCGTCGCCGCCGAGGTTGACCAGCCGGCTGGTGACCTGGATCGGACCGTCGGCCCTGAGGACCAGCCCTCCACGAGCGCTGGCGGCGCAGCCGAGGTCGGTTGCGAGACCGTTGGCGGTCCACACAGCCGCCGACTGCGGCGGCACCACGCGGGTCGGTGGCATGAAGAGATCACACGGGGTGGGTTTGCTGATGTTGCCGGGCAGGAATCGAGCGAGCTCGACGAGCACGGGTTGCTCGCCGGGGTTGGTGAGATAGATCTCCGAGCTCCAAAGATTGCCCGAGCGTCCCTCGAGGTTGTGGGCAAAAACCGGTAGCACGAGCTCGCCCGCCACCGCCGGCACGGCGGCCAAGACGAGGATCACGACCGGCAGGACATGACGACGGATCATCTATTGGGCCCTCCATCACGGACGGTCTCCGTGATCTTTCATTGTATACGTTTGTCGCGAGAGAAGCGTTGGCGTTCGTTCAATTCGATGTAATATCCGTCAAATGATGGGAGTCATGATGTGTCCCCATTCCCAACCGACCGGGAGATTTCGATGAATTTGCCAGCCGGCGCCATCGCCCCGCTGCCGATCCCGCTCGATAACCATCTGCGATTTGATCCGGCGGCTCAGAAGGCGCATCTGAGCTGGCTCGCCTCGGAGGGGCTCGACGGCATTCTGGTGCTGGGCACCAACGGCGAGTTCCCGTCGTTGTCGCTCACCGAGCGCATCTCGGTGGCGGAGGCTGCCGCCGCGGCCGGCGCCGGGTTGAGCTTGGTGCTTGGTGTCGGATCGTGCGCTCTGCCGGATGTGATCACGATGCTGGGGGTTGCCGCGGACTGCGGTTATGGCGCCGTTCTCTGCCCACCGCCGTTCTACTTCCGCGCGGCGCCCGTTGACGGTCTGGCCGGCTTTTTCCGTGAGGTCCTCGACGCCTCGACGGTGCCGATGCTGCTCTACCATGTTCCGCAAATAACCGGCGTGCCGATCTCGGAGGAGATTCTCGATCGACTGGAGGGGCACGGGCGGTTGGCAGGGGTCAAGGACAGCTCCGGCGACCCGGGTGAGCTTCATCGTCTGAGCACGCGTTTTCGCGACCGGGCGTACATCGTCGGCTCCGACCGTCTCGTGACCGCCAGCCTTGCGGCCGGAGGGCGTGGCAGCATCACAGCCGCCGCCAGCGTTGCACCCGCCCTTGTCAAAGCCGTCCAGCGGGGTGATGCCGACCAGTCCCAACTCGACGATGTGCGCGCGCTGCTCGAGGAATATGGGTTGGGCCCGGCGGTGAAGGCCATCCTCCGCCGCTCCGGCCTTGGTGAATACGCAACACGCCCACCGCTCGTCGGTCTCGATCCGCAGAGAGAGGACAAGCTGTGGACGGCCTACTGCCACCTTGTCCCGAAAGAGCATCGGCCGAATACGCGAGCGTGAGGATATCCAGGCACCTCCGCTGAGCCGCCATTCCTCAAAGCGTTTCCCGAGAGGATGCCAGGCACGCCATCATGACGTCGAGGACAACGTCATGATGGGATGCCAGGCACCTCCGCCGAGCCTTTCCCCGCCCGCCCCGAACGCCCGGGCGTACCGGTTTGGTGGGGGGGGGTGGGTGGATGGGATTTGAGAATTAAGAATTGAGAATTAAGAATTCCCTAAGAATGCAGCGCCCTCTTGTCGACCGCCAGCGCGGCCTCCCGAACCACTTCCGAAAGCGTGGGGTGGGCGTGGGAGGTTCGCGCGAGGTCTTCAGCCGAGGCTTCAAACTCCATTGCCACCACCGCCTCGGCGATGAGCTCCGAGACCCGCGGCCCCACCATGTGGACGCCGAGGATGCGGTCGGTTTCCTTGTCGGCGAGGATCTTGACCATCCCGGTCTCCTGGCCGAGGCTCTTGGCTCGGCCATTGGCGCGGAACTGGAAGCGGCCGGTGTTGAAGCTGACGCCGGCCTCCTTGAGCTCGGCTTCGGTGCGGCCGACCATGGCCAGCTCGGGCTCGGTATAGACGACATTGGGAATCGCCTGGTAGTTGACGTGTCCCGGCAACCCGGCGAGCTGTTCGGCAAGCGCGATGCCCTCCTCCTCCGCCTTGTGAGCGAGCATCGGGCCGCGGACCAGATCGCCGATGGCGTAGATGCCGTCGACGCTGGTGCGGAAGTGGTTGTCGATGGCCACCCGGCCCTGTTCGCCGAGGGCGACCCCGAGGTTTTCGAGACCGGTGCCCGAGGTGTTTGGCCGCCGGCCGACCGCCACCAGAACCTTTTCGCACGTGATCTCCTCGGTCTCGCCGGTGGCGTTTTCAATCGTCAGCTTGACGCTCTTCTTGAGGACCTTGCCGGCGGTGACCTGGGTCTCGAGGTGGAAAACCATCCCCTGATCCGTCAACGCCCGTTGCAGGGCCTTGGCCATCTGGCGATCGGCGAAGGGCGTGATGGTGGGCAGCATCTCGACCACCGTAACCTCGGCGCCGAGCCGCCGCCAGACGCTTCCGAGCTCGAGCCCGACCGCGCCGGCGCCGATCACGACCAGGCGCTTGGGCACCGTTGAGAAGTCGAGAGCCTCGGTCGAGGAGACCACCCGCTCGCCGTCAAACGGGAGGAAGGGCAGCTCGACGGCCTCCGAGCCCATGGCGAGACAGATGCTCTTGGCTTCAATCTCGGTGTCGCCGCCGTCGCCGGCGACCACGATCTTGCCCGGCGCCTCGAGCGTGCCGCGACCGCTCAGCACCGTCACCTTGTTCTTCTTCATCAGCATCGCGACGCCGTCGGTCAGCTCTTTGACCACCGCCGACTTACGCGTGAGCATGGTCTCGAGATCCAGGCCCACATCGGCGAGGACGATGCCGTGTGCTGCCGCCTGCTCACGCGCGGCCTCATACAGCTCCGAGGACTCGAGCAGCGCCTTGGAGGAAATACATCCGACGTTGAGGCAGGTGCCGCCGAGGGCGTGGCGCTTTTCGACAATCGCGGTCTTGAGCCCGAGCTGGGCGGCGCGGATGGCGCAGACATAGCCGCCGGGCCCGGCGCCGATGATGACGAGGTCGAAAGCATCTCCCATTCAAATCTCCAATAACATCCGGTCCGGATCCTCGATGCACTCGACGATCCGTTTCAAGAAGGTGACCGCCTCGCTGCCGTCGATGATCCGATGGTCGTACGACACGGCCAGGTACATCATCGGCCGGATCACGATCTCGTCGTCGACCACGACCGGGCGCTTTTTGATGGTGTGCATGCCGAGGATGGCGCTGCCCGGTGGGTTGAGGATCGGCGTCGATTGCAGCGACCCGAAGACCCCGCCGTTGGAGATCGTAAAGACCGCGCCCGACAGGTCCGAGAGCTCGAGCCGGCGCTCCTGCGCGCGGGTAGCGAGATCGGCAATGCCGGCCTCGATCCCGGCCATCGACAGGCGGTCGGCGTCACGCACAACCGGCACCACCAGCCCCTTGTCGCTGCTGACCGCGATCCCGATGTCGTAGTAGTGGTTGGTGACGATCTCGTTGCCCTCGATATAGGCGTTGACCGCGGGCACCGTCTTCAGCGCCTCGACCGTCGCCTTGACAAAGAAGGACATGAAACCGAGCCCGACTCCGTAGCGCTTCGTGAACGACTCCTTGTACTCCGAGCGCAGCGCCATGACCCGGCTCATGTCGGCCTCGTTGAAGGTGGTGAGGATGGCGGCGGTCTGCTGGACCTCGAGCAAACGTTCGGCGAGACGCTGGCGCAGCCGCGACATGGGCTCGCGGGTCTGCCGTTGGTCGGGCAGCACTACCGGCTGCGAACGCGGACGCGGGGACTCGACTGCGGGCGTGGGCGCGGGCTTCGCCTCGGCCGGCGAAGGTTCCGGTTCGGCGGCGCCCCCGGTCTCACGGGTCTCAAGATAGCGGAGGATGTCGGATTTGAGGATCCGTCCGCCCTTGCCGGTGCCCTCGATGGCTGCCGGGTCGAGCCCATGCTCGGCGACCAGCCGCCGCACGGCGGGAGAGAGTCCAGCAAGATCGGGCGCGTCCGCCGCAGCGGTGTCCGGCTCCGGTGCGGGCGTGGGCGCGACAGCCGCCGCGGGCGCCCGTTTTTCATCCGCGACGCCCGGATCTGTCACGCCGGTGTCGATGGTGGCCACCACCTGCCCGACCTGCACGGTCTCGCCCTCGGCAACCAGGATGTGCAACCGGCCGGTCTGCTTGGCGTTGACGTTCATCGTGATCTTGTCGGTCTCAAGCACCAACAGCGGATCCTCGATTGCGACCACGGCGCCGTCGGGCTCCGACCACTCGGCGAGAAAGCCCTCGGTGATGGACTCGCCGATCTCAGGAATCTTGACTTCGAATGACATCGTGGCGTGCTCCTTGCTTCCTCTTTGCCGTCATTTCGAAAAGGTCTCACGGATGAGCTTGGCCTGCTGCTCCCTGTGGATCGCGGTCGAGCCGGTCGCCGGGCTGGCGCTCGCCTCGCGGCCAACATATTTGATGGGTTGATTCGGAAAGAGTTCCAGTAACCGCGGCATCATAAAGGCCCAGCCGCCCCGGTTCTGGGTTTCCTCCTGCGCCCACACGGTATCGGCGGCGCTGCGGTATGGCGCGACAACGCGTTCGAAGAGCTCGGTGTTGAATGGGTAGAACTGCTCCACGCGGACGATGGCCACGTCGTCGATGCCGCGCTCCTCACGCCGGGCGAGGAGGTCATAAAAGACCTTGCCGCTGCACAGGACGAGGCGGCGCGGATCGTCAGGCGCAAGGGGATCGTCGAGAATCTCCTGGAAACTCCCCGTCATCAGGTCCGCGACCGGCGAGACCGCCCGCTTGTGGCGGAGCAGGCTTTTGGGGGCCATGATGATGAGGGGTCGCCGGAAGTTAGCTTTAATTTGGCGTCGGAGGGCATGGAAGAGCTGCGCCGGTGTGGTCAGGTTGCAGACCTGCATGTTGTCCTCGGCGCAGGCCATCAGATAGCGTTCGAGGTAGGCGCTGGAGTGCTCCGGCCCCTGCCCTTCGTAGCCGTGGGGAAGGAGCATGACGAGACCGCTCACCCGGTGCCACTTGTCATACGCGGCGGCGATGAACTGATCGATGATGACCTGGGCGCCGTTGGCGAAGTCGCCGAACTGGGCCTCCCAGATGACCAGCATGTTGGGCTCGACCAGCGAGTAGCCATAATCGAACCCGAGCACCGCCGCCTCCGACAGCATGCTGTTGTAGACGCAAAACCGAGCCTGGCCGGGCTCGATTTGGTTGAGCGGGATATGGATCTCCTGACTCTTGGTGTCGAACCACGCCGCGTGCCGGTGGGAGAAGGTGCCGCGTATGCTGTCCTGGCCGCTGAGACGAACCGGTGTCCCCTCGACAAGCAGGGTGCCGAAGGCGAGGAGCTCGCCGAGCGCCCAGTCGACCGTGCCCTGCTCCTCGACGGCTTGCAGCTGTGCCGGCAGTCGCCGGCCGACCTTGCGGTTGAGCTGAAAACCGTCGGGGACGGTGGCCAGAGCGGTGGCGACCTCGACCAGCTCGTGGTAGGGCGCCCCGGTGTCTGTGCAGTCGAAGCAGTGCTGATGGTCGAACTCGGCCCAGATGCCGGCAAAGGCGTGGCCGTCCTCCTCGTCGAGGATGCAGGCCTCCTTGACGCCCTTGAAAGCCTCGAGGAGCCTACCCTGGAGAGAGTTTGTGAGCTTCTCACTCTCCTCCAGCGTGATGTCGTGGGCGCCCTCCAGCTCGAGCTGGTAGATGGTGCGGGTCGAAGGCCGGTTGTGGATCTTCTGGTACATCAACGGTTGGGTGAAGACGGGCTCGTCGCCCTCGTTGTGGCCGTGCTTTCGGTAACAGACCATGTCGACCACCACGTCTCGCCCGAACTTCTGGCGAAACCTGAGCGCGAGGTCGACGACGTGCACCACGCCCTCCGGATCGTCGGAATTGACGTGGAAAATCGGCGCCTCGACCATCTTCGCGATGTCAGTCGGGTAGCGGGTGGAGCGCGACTCGCCCGGGAGGGTGGTAAAGCCGATCTGGTTGTTGACGACGATGTGGACGGTGCCGCCGGTGGCGTAGCCCTTGAGCTGGGAGAGATTCAGGGTCTCGGCGACCAGACCCTGACCGGCAAAGGCGGCGTCTCCGTGGATCAGCAACGGCAACACCTTGGTTCTCGTCGCGGTGTCGTCCCGGCGTCGCTGCTTGGCTCTGGTTCGGCCCTCGACCACCGGGTCGACGGCTTCGAGATGGCTGGGATTGGCGGTCAGGCTGATGTGGATCTCGGCGCCGGATGTGGTCCGGTAGTCCGAGCTGAAACCGCGGTGGTACTTGACGTCGCCGTCGCCACCGTAGGCGTCGGGTCGGACGTTGTCCTCGAACTCGTGGAAGATCATCGCGTAGGGCTTGTCGAGGATGTTGGCAAGGACGTTGAGGCGGCCGCGGTGGGCCATACCCATCACGACCTCCTCGGCCCCGGTTTCCGCGGCAGTTTCCATGAATTGGTGGATGGCTGGGATCAGTGATTCAGCGCCCTCGAGCGAGAACCTCTTCTGACCCTGATAGCGGCCGTGGGTGAACTCCTCGAAGAGCCCGGCGTCGATGAGCTGGGCGAGGATCCGGTGCTTTCGGTCGCGGCTGATCTCGGGGCGGTTGCGGATCGGCTCCATTTCGCCCTGCAGCCACCGCCGCATGGCCATGTCCTGGATATGCAGGTACTCGACACCGATCGTGCGGCAGTAGGTGTCACGGAGCACCGAGAGGATCTCGCGCAGGCTGCTACGGCCGGGGCCGCCGAGATGGCCGGTATCATACACCTCGTCCAGGTTCTCTTCATCCAGGCCGAAGGTCTCCAGCTCGAGGAGGGTGTGGCTCTCGAGGTTGTCACCGAGCGGGTCGAGATCGGCGATCAGGTGGCCCAGGTTTCGATAGGCGAAGATGAGGCTGGCGACCTTCGACTGGTCGGCGGCGCGTTCGGTCGCGACCTCGCCGGTGGGACTATAGGCGAGGTCGAAGCCGGTGAAGAACAGGCGCCACTCGTCGCTTAACGAGGCGGGATCCCGCTGCCATTGCCGATAGCGTTCCTCGACATAGTCGGCGCTGGCGGCCAGGGCCAGGTTCTCAGGTGGTTGTTGATCCCGCATGCCTCTCCAGTGCTCTTTGGCAGTTGCTTACCGCCTCGTTTGCTCTTAACCTAATATTGGATTATGGCATTTCCTGGACACCACGGTTACAATGCACCGCGATGATATCCGCGACTGGGAATTATTCGTAACAATTTCGGAGAAAGCCCATGAAACCGACCGTCTACAACCCGAGCAACGTCAGATCGGCAGACATCATTGTCGGAATCCCTTCGTACAACGAAGCCGACTGTATTTCGGTACCGACCGACACCGCGAGCCGCGGTCTCGAGGAGTATTTCCCGCGGGCGAAGTCTGTCATCATCGACGTCGACAACAACTCCTCGGATGGCACCCGCGACGCGTTCATGGACACCCCGACCAAGGTGTCCAAGATCTACATCTCGACCCCCGAGGGCGTCAAGGGCAAGGGCAACAACCTCCGGAACCTCTTCAAGGCGGCGGTGGAACTCAACGCGCAGGCGGTGGCGGTGGTGGACGCGGACCTCAAGAGCATTACCCCGCAGTGGATCCAATATCTTGTGGAACCGCTGATGGGGCGGTTCGATTATGTCAGTCCCCTCTACCTACGCCACAAGTACGACGGGACCATCACCAACCACATCGCCTACCCGATGATCCGGACCCTCGGCGGTCTGAGGGTGCGCCAGCCCATCGGCGGAGATTTCGGTTTTTCCGGACGGGCTGCACGCGGGTTTCTGGCCGAAAAGCTGTGGACCGACAAGACGGGAAACTTCGGCATCGACATCTGGATGACGACGATTGCGGTGGCGCGCCGGTTCAACGTCTGCCAGGCTTTTCTGGGGACGCCAAAGATCCACCGACCCAAAGATCCGGCTGGGGATCTGGCGCCGATGTTCAAACAGGTGGTCGCCACCCTCTTTGATCTCATGATCGATTTCGAGTATCTGTGGAAGTACGTGGGGCCGAGCCGCCCAAGCAGCATCTATGGCTTCGGCCAGGGCATGGATCAGCCGGCGCCGCCCGTCGATGTCAGCACCGACAAGCTCTTTGCGAGCTTCAACGAGGGGTGGAAGACTCACGGCGATCGGTGGCGTGAGGTGATTCCGCTGGCCGATTTTCGCGGTATCGAGGAGATGGCGGCGATCGAGAGCGAGGGGAGCTTCACCTTTTCGTCCGAGCTCTGGGCGCGCATCATCTTCAACTTCGCGGTTGCCTATCGGAATGCCGACGAGGCTGACCGCGACGAGCTCATGGAAGCGTTGATTCCCTTCTACCACTCGCGGGTCCTGTCCTTTGTCAACAAGACGCGGGATTTTGATGCCCGGAAAGCGGAGGAGTATCTCGATCGAACCTCGAGGGTCTTCGAGGCCGAGAAGTACTATCTGATCGACCGCTGGGATCACGCCAAATCGGTGAACGGCAGACTCTTCGGCTAAAGAGTTCTCAGTTCTTAGCTCTCAGTTCTTAGCTCTCAGTTCTTAGTTTTGAGTTACGGATGGCGCTCCGGCGTTGCCCTCGCGGACGATCAACTAAGAACTAAGAACTAAAAACTGAGAACTGTCGCTTGGTGGTTGTAGAATGCCTCCATGAAATCACTCTCCCAGGAAAAGGCCGAGTTTCTTCGCGTCCTTGCTGCCCGCATCGTGCCAGAGACCACGGAGCTCGATTCGGCGGGGATGGGCCGTTTCTTCGGTCTCATCGACGAGGCACTGCTGGAGCGGCCGGCTGCGGTGCGGCGACAGTTCGGGATCTACCTCGGTCTTCTGCGCTGGGCGCCGCTGGTGCGCTTTGGCGGCCCGTTCGAGAATCTGAGGGCGGACCGGCAGGACGCCGTGCTGCGCTGGTTCGAGAGCTGCCCGGTGGGGCTTCTCCGAGCGGGATTCTGGGGTCTCAAGGTGCTGATATTCATGGGCTATTATGGGCAGCCGGAAACCAATGCGGTGGTCGGTTATGCCCCCGAACGCGACGGTAGGGCGGGTCTCCATGCAGGAGCGTGAGTACGACATCGTGATCATCGGTTCGGGCGCCGGCGGCGGTGCGGCGGCCAAGGAGCTGGCGCCCCTATGCGCCGATGGCGTCAAAATCGCGGTTCTCGAGATGGGGGCGAAGCTCAAGGAGGAGGAGTACAGCGGACGCGAGGTGGAGATGTCGCGACGGCTCTACATCGACTCCGGCGGCACCCTGACCCGGGACCGGGCGATGACCCTGGCCTATGGCCAGGCCTACGGCGGTTCGACAGTGGTCTACACCGGGACCTCGCTGACCATGCCGGAGGAGGTCGTCAAGCGCTGGAACGTGCCCGGTCTCGAGTATGAGGATCTCCACCGCCGATCCCTGAAATATCTGGAGGAGAACAACGTCCATCTGTTGCCCGAGGACGAGCTCAACGACAACAATCGTCTCTTCCTCGAAGGCTGCACCAAGCTCGGCTACCACATCGAGCAGTTTCCGATCAACGTCAAGGGATGTCTGTCCTCGAGCTTGTGCAATCTCGGTTGCCCCAACCAGGCCAAACAGGGCACTCACCGGGTGCAGCTTCCGCGGGCCGAGGCGGGCGGTGTCGAGGTGATTACCAACTGCCGGGTTGCCAGAATCGTGGACAGGGTATGCGAGGCGGTGGTGACGGATCCAGGGTTCGGCGAGCCCTCACCCTGGGCGCCGGGCGAGTATCGGGTCAAGGCGAAGGTCGTGGTCGTCTGCGCGGGCGGTGCGGTCAACTCGGCGGCCCTCTTGCTGCGCTCCGGCTTCGGCGAGCAGTTGCCGAATCTCGGCCGCTACATCACCCTCCACCCGGCGCTGATCCTGGTCGGCGAGCACGACCGCGCCATCACCAATTTTTTCGGACACCCCAAGAGCTACTACTGCGATGAGTTCTGGAAGAGCGACCGCTTCCTGCTCGAGACCTGCATGTACTTTCCATTCGTCACAGCCAAGAACCTCATCGGCTTCGGCGCCGAGCACTCCGATCTCATGCGGGCCTTCCCGCGGCTGCAGATGATCCTGGTTCTTGCCCTCGATCCCGCGATCGCCGACAACCGGGTCACGGTGGACTCGGACGGGAAACCGGTGGTCGATTACACCCTCACCGACGACGTACTGGACACCCTCCATTCCTCGATGCTGGCGAGTGCGCGGGTCTTCTTTGCCGCCGGCGCGAAACGCGTCCACGCCCCGGCGGGCGCAACCTTCTTCATCGATGCGGCGGACGCCGGCCGCATCGATGAGTTGATTCCGAGAGAAAACGTACTCCCCGGCAAGATCTCGATCACCAGCGCCCACCTCATGGGGGGCTGCCGAATGGGACGCGACCCCGGAGACTCGGTCACCGACGGGTGGGGGAGGGTCCACGGGACCCCCTGGCTCTTCGTCGCCGACTCGAGCCTCTTCCCGCAGTGCTCGGAGATCAACCCCTACGTCACCGTCATGGGCCTCGCCGACCGGGTCGCCGAAGCCATCCGCAACAATGCCGGGGAGCTTCTGTCGTCATGAAGACGCGCGCCGCCAAGGCCATCGTGCAGGCTCTGGTGGACGAGGGCGTCCGCTATGCCTTCGGAATTCCGGGGACCCACAACATCGAGCTTTACGACGCCCTCGCCAAGAACGGCCGCTGTGAGCCGGTGTTGGTGACCTCGGAGGTGGCGGGCGCCTTCCTCGCCGAGGGGTACTCGCGGTCATCCGATGCCGTCGGGGTCATCAACGTGGTCCCGG
>Ga0209013_10001372_pt1 | contig 22464 bp, 20 predicted proteins | sample Cruoilmetagenom2_FD_187291 | JGI IMG/M metagenome (GOLD analysis project Ga0209013, IMG submission 187291) | Oil polluted marine microbial communities from Coal Oil Point, Santa Barbara, California, USA - Sample 2 (SPAdes) (version 2) | ecosystem: Environmental > Aquatic > Marine > Oil seeps ... | reverse complement strand
AATAATTTTCTGTTTTATGCTAACGAATATACTCGGTTAGTATTTTAATTACAACTTAAGTGTCGTTAAAGTTTTACCAAACTTTTTAAAAAATATTCGCTTTTGTAATATTATTTTAATTGATGAAAAACATCTAATCCACATTGTAAGAACTTTGCGTAATCTTCTTCATTTGGTGTATATCCTACTGGTTTATTTAAAACTTGTTTACCATCGGAACTTAACAAAACATAATATGGTTGAGAATTAGTTTGAAAAAATTGTGTTTGAAAATTTGCCCATTTATGCCCATAATTATCCAGCGTTCGAGTTCCACCATTTATTCTGCTTACATCAATTTGTTGGTCTTTAGGTAATTCTTTTTTGTCGTCCACATATAATGAAATAAGTACGTAATCATTTCGTAAATAATTATCAATTTTTTTATCTGGCCATACATGCTCTTCCATTTTACGACAATTAACACAGGCTAATCCTGTAAAATCAAGCATAATAGGCTTGTTCACTTTTTGTGCGTAAGCTATACCTTCTTTTAAATCTTTAAAACAATCTAAATTATTAGGGCAATCGTTTGGGAATAAAAAACTATATCCTACTGGAGGCGCTAAACCACTTAGCAATGTTAATGGCACAAATGTATTTGTGTCCTTGTTTACTCTAAACCCAGAAATTAAATATAAAGTAAATGCAGCAACTAATATCCCAGAAGAAATTCTAAAAAATGATAATTTTTTTATTGGCGAATCATGAGGGAATTTAATTTTAGCAAATATGTAAAGAGCTAATCCTGCAAAAATCACAATCCATAATCCCAAAAATATTTCAATTTTTAAAATTCCCCAGTGTTTTACTAAATCTGCATTTGATAGGAATTTTAAGGCTAAAGCTAATTCTAAAAACCCCAAAACGACCTTCACAGTATTTAACCATCCGCCTGATTTTGGTAAAGCATTTAACATATTTGGAAACATTGCAAATAAAGCAAATGGAAGCCCTAATGCTACACCAAAACCACCCATTCCAGCTGTTAATTGCCAAGCACCTCCATCGGCAGTTAAAGAGCCTGCTAATAAAGATCCTAATATTGGTCCAGTACACGAAAACGAGACTAATGCCAGTGTTAATGCCATGAAAAATATTCCTAAAACTCCTCCTACATTTTCACCTTGCGTTGTTTTTTCTGTCCAACTAGCAGGAAGTGTTAGTTCGTAATAACCAAAAAAGGAAAATGCGAAAAATAGAAATATTAAAAAGAAAATAACGTTTAACCATACATTGGTCGAAATCTCATTTAATATGTCTGGGTTTACAGAATCTAATAAATGAAATGGAATACTTAAAATTAAATATACTGCTAAAATGAAGAATCCATAAAGTATAGCTTTAGATATTCCAGCACTTTTATTTTGATCACTCTTCTTTGTAAAAAAACTTACCGTTAAAGGAATCATTGGGAACACACATGGTGTTAACAAGGCTAACAAGCCTCCAAAAAAACCAAGTACAAAGATATTCCAAAGTGATTTTTCTTCTTTAATATCTCCTGTTATTGAAGCATATTCGCTTTCACACTTCAAATCGGATTTTGTTATATCGTTTGGCGTCAAACCATATAATATACTATTAGTGTTTTCATCATTAACTACAACATTATCTTTTGCATTTTCTTGTACTGTATTTGTTCCTGTTAAAGACAAATTAAATTGAAAAGGAACATCTGTTGGTGCTAAACAACGTTCATCATCACAAGTCATAAACACCAAACTGCCTTTAACTATTGCTTCACTATTATTAAGCTTTATTCTTTGTTTAAATACGGCTTTGTTATAAAATTTAGCCACAATCATATCAAAAACAGGATCGTGTTTTGTTACCTTATTATCATCTGCTTCAATAACGCTATTAACTAATGAAAATGCTTTATTTTCTTCAAATGTAAATTCAGTTGGTATTGGTCCACCATCATCGACAAACTGTGAATAAATTGCCCAATATTCATCAATGTTGGCAATAAAAGTTAACTCATATTCTCCTTTACCTATCTTTTGAGATTCAAACTCCCATTTAACAGGCTCAAGAATTTGAGCAGAAGCTATTATCGTATATAAAAAGATAAATAGAAATGTTATTTTCTTCATTACAATTATTGATTTAAAATAATTAAGTACAAATAACTTAAAAAAACTTACAATATGTATATAAGTTCTTGTTAATATTATAGTCATAAAAGAATAGTATTAGCAAGAAATAATTAAGATTTAGTCTCTATTTTTTAGTAGAATCTATATATACTATTATAGACTTTATAACCTTTAGTTTAAAATCGGTATTCTTATTTTAAAGTTGATTAATTAAAATTTGAGCTGTTTTTTTCCAATTTCATGACTATCACTTAATGATTTAGATACAGTTGAAATTAAAACATCTAATAATTTGGCTAATTCTTTTAACGTCATCCGGTTATTTAATTAGTCCAAAATTAGCATAAATGATATTGCTTTTTACTTTTCAAACAAAGTTTCCATTTCTTCTAAAGTTTTACCTTTAGTTTCAGGAATAAATTTCCATACAAAAACAATTATTATAATAATAAACACCGAAAAAATAAAATAGGGTAGTGCATTATTCCAAATGCCACCATCAATTTGTAATTTATTAGCATCACTTTCAACAACCATTGGAAATGTTTGCGAAACGAAATAGTTAGCTAGCCATTGTGCTGCTACAGCTATAGACATAGCAATACTTCTAATTTTATTTGGAAATATTTCGGATAAAATTACCCAAACTACTGGCCCCATAGACATGGCAAATGACCCTATAAAAATGAGAACTCCCACTAAACTAATAATTCCTTCAGAAGATGAAATTGTTGGTAATCCTGCTGAATTTAACTGAGAATAATCACTAAAATATAAGGTGAAGCCCATCATTAAAAACCCTATAAGCATACCAAAACCTCCAATCATTAGTAACGGTTTTCTGCCTAATTTATCAACGGTAAACATCGCTACAAAAGTAAATGCTAAGTTAACCGTTGCTAATAATATCTGTTGTTTTAAAATATCTTCTTTCCCAAAACCAAGCGCTTGTTCAAAAATATCTGCGCCATAATATAACACAGCATTTATTCCTGTAAATTGTTGTAAAGCTGAGAGGACAGTACCAATAATGATAATGCCTATTAAAGGCTTTGAAAAAATTGAAATTTTTTCTTTATTGCTTTCCTTACTAATAGACTCTCTGATTTCTACAATTTCTTTATTTGCAATATCGCCTCCATGAATTCTTGTTAAAATATTTTCAGCTTCAACTTCTTTCCCTTTCATCATTAACCAACGTGGGCTTTTTGGAACAAAAAATAATAGAATTAAAAATAAAAATGCAGGAATTAATTCAGACCAAAACATTTGCCGCCACCCATGAGAAATGTTTTCAGCTTCTGTTAATTCGTTACCAATAGAATACGTAGCTAAGAATACTACAAAAAATCCAATTACAATTGCTAATTGGTAGAAGGTTACTAAATTCCCTCTTTTTTCGGCTGGAGCAATTTCGGCTATATACATAGGAGCATTCATAGATGCTATCCCAATGGCTAGACCACCAAGAAGCCTAAAAAACACCATTAAAGAAATAGACTCTGGTAACATACTTGGTAAACCAGAACCCCAAGCCGAAATTATAAACAATACGGCAGCAATAATTAAAGAGTTTTTTCTACCTATAGATTTACTTACAATTCCTGCTCCAGCTGCTCCAACTAAAGCTCCTAAAAGAGCACTACTCACAATAAATCCTTTTAAAGCTCCTGTTAATTCGAAATACTTTGAAAAATAAAATTGCGTCCCATTAATAACTCCTGTATCATACCCAAATAGCAGTCCTCCTAATGTAATTGCTATAGTTATAAAATAAATGTTGATTCTTTTGTTTGAAGTTGTGCTCATTGTTATATATCTTAATTAATCTCTAATTCTATATATACTGGGAAATGATCTGAAGGATATTTTAAATCTTTTGAATCACTTATAACAGCATATTTTTTAACTTCCATATTACTTTTTTTTGATATAAAAATATAATCTATCAATTTAGTTACTGGTTCGTTATGTTTAAATCCATTGAAAGTTCCTAAAGGCCCAAGAGGTTTTACCTCTGCTATATCTCTACTATCATTCATCTCTTTTTTTAACTCAATCATTCTTTCAGTATTGGATTCAGAATTAAAATCTCCCATTAAAACTACTGGATAACTATTAACATTTATTGATTTTATTTTTGATAAAATAAGTTGCAGTCCTTGTGTTTTTGCCTGTTCTCCTATATGATCTAAATGCGTATTAAAAATCCAAATAAATTTTTTACTTGTTTTATCTTGTAACAATACATATGTACAAATTCTGTTTAAAGCCGCATCCCATCCTTTTGAAATTTTATTAGGAGTTTTGGATAACCAAAATGTATTGCTTTCTTTAAGAATAAATCTTCCTTTTTTATAAAAGACATTTGAAGATTCTCCTTTATCTATCCCATCTCTCCCAATGCCTTCGTAACTATACTGTGGCAAAGCTTTAGAAATATAATTAACCTGATGAGGCATCGCTTCCTGAATACCAAAAATATCGGGGGAATAAAATTGCAATTGCGATGTTAAAATTCCCTTACGATGCTTCCATGCATTATCACCATCAGTAACATTATCATATCGTATATTATAAGTTATTATTGATATGTTCTGACTTTCTTCACTTTCTTTACAACTATATAGTGTAATAACGAATAAGAATGTAAAGATATATTTAGCCATAATTATGACACTAGATTTAACATCATTTATAAATCATTCTTTAATAAATGGTGCTAGGATTTTTGTCCATAATTGATATCCTTCATCTGACAAATGAAGACCATCTTCGATAAACCACTTTTTGTCTGGTTTCCCATCTAAACCAATCATAGGAGGGAATATATCGACAAAAACTGCATTCGGTTTTGTATTTAAAAATTCGTTAATCATTGTGTTAGCTTTTTTCATTTCTAACACTTTGCTCCATCTACTTAAACTAGGTTTAATTGCGATATAATAAATTTCAGTATTTGGTAATTTGCCTTTAATCATACCATAAAGTGTACAAAAATCTCCAAAAACTACTTCGGCAGATTTCCCGTCTTGAATATCGTTATCTCCTGAATATATGACTATTTTTTTAGGATGATATTTTAATATAACTCGGTCAAAATTTTCTATTAAATCACTAATTTGAGAACCTCCAAATCCTCTATTTAAAATTTTAGTATTATTAAAATCTTTGACAGGGTTTTTCCAAAACCGAATTGAAGAACTCCCTGTAAAAAGAATTCCATATTGTTGTGGAGAATCTCCATTAAGTTTATCAAATGTGTTTAACTCTTTTTCCCAAGGGCTATTAATCTCTTGTGCAAAAGAATATGTGCAAAAAGCAACAAAACAAAACAAAATAAGAGACTTATAAATTCGCATACTTATAAATTTTTAATATAAAAAGAACAGTGACTCCACCAGGATTCGAACCTGGATCTAAAGTTTAGGAAACTTTTATTCTATCCCTTGAACTATGGAGCCAAAAAATAATCATTCTAAGTTATTTTGAAAGATAACAAGAATATTACAAACCTTAATAAAACTAAAGAAATGAAAATTCACTATATTTAACTTGATATTTAGGCTGAAATATAACGTCTATCTGTTTACAACTTATTAATATAATGTCTTATACTAACTAATTAAATCAATGTCTTATGGATTTTAAAAAAACAATTATTAATCTTTTAATTTGTCTGGTTTTATCACCTATTTTAGTTTATGTTATTTTAGGAGCAGCGAGTTTAGCTGGTTCTACTTATGAAATGACACATGGTGAAACATTTATTATTTGGCTTCTAATGGCAATAGTGATCAATCAATCAATTGCAAAAAAAGCTTAGTGATAAAAATTTATTCTTAAAAAAGGCGCATATCAAAAAGATATGCGCCAACTTACTATTAATTATTATCGTTTATGAAAAACCAATAATACGAGTTAACAAAAATATTACTATCTGCTATTTGCTACTATAACATTTGTTACAAAAGAATTAATTGTTGAGTTCTATATCAATTAGTCCAATGACTTCAATAACTTCAAGTTTCAATTTTTCAAGCTCCACTTTTCTTATTCCAATTATTTATTTGGAGTGTCAATAAAATGCCAATCATTACTAGCAAAATTTCTCCAATAGCATTCAAACGATTAGCAAAAAAGGTAAGGAATAAGATCGGTTATACAATTCTCTTGGGAGAGCTTTCTATCGTTTGTCCGAAGAAGTTAATCATGGTTTAGATTCGTCATTTAAAATTAAAATAGTCTTTTTTGATTGTTCTTTTATCCTATTACCTCTTCGTTCTATATAATCATAAAGTTGTAGATTCCAATTAAATCTTAAGTGTCTATGTATAAGCCATTGCAACTTATTATCCTCACTTTCAGGGATTCCAATCTTATCAAAAAAATCATCTGGATATCCTAAATATTTGTTGCTTTCATTCCCTTCATTAAGGCCATTACTTATAACTTTTTCAATAATTATTTGTAGCTGTTCCTGTATAGAGGATAATTCAATTAATGCATCGCGTTGGTTATCGTTCAATAGGTTAGAATTACCAGAAGATTGCATATCTAAAAATGTATGATCTACAGGAATATATCTCAAATAACCAGCAGAAACGTTTCTGCTACTATCAATTAATTTATCTATTGGCATATTGCCTTGATTAAAAAAGGAAAAATATTTTAAAGTATTAGATTTATAAACTTTACTGTTTTTAATTAACGTATTAATATTTATGGTATCAGTAATTAGGTCATTAACAATTTTATTGATATACACTTGAGATTTATAATTAGTTTTCCTCTCCTCATTCCAATTATTAATACTAAGTGCTATTAAAATCCCGATAACTACTAATATTACCTCGCCTATAGCGTATCTAAAATATTTTATTGGCTTATTATTATCAGCAAGTTTTTTACGTATTTTACGGAAGGCGTTAATCATGATTAGTTAGTTAGTTGAACTAAATATACAGAATATTATTTGTAGTGGATTTTAGACATAAAAAAAGTCCAACATCTCTGCTGAACTTTTCTTTTTGTTCCTCCTCTAAGACTCGAACTATTTTATTTGCTAGCGTATTTCCCTAAAGAATTTAATCATCTTTTATGTACTTGCTTAATTTATCTTTAAACTGTTTTGCTTTTTCAAGGCTCTCCTTATAGACTTCATATTGGGTTGAAACATAGTTTGATACCAACGCATTTCTAAACCGTCTGTTTGTTTTTATTTGATCTATGACTTGATCTGGTTTACTGATTTCACCTATCCCAATTTCATACAATGAGCCTGTTGAAAAATTTTCAATTCTTATGTCTCTAAGTGTTGAATGACCTACAAAATACCAAACTTCACTAGTCTTCACTTTTTCATACTGTTTATATAACACCGCAATCTCTCTCCTAATTTCCTTGCTGCTAATAATTTTAAATGCATCAGAATTTTTCATCTCATCATAGGTAATGGTCGTTGCATTAAATTTATTGGTATATCCTGATTTTGAAAAGAAATAAAATACACTATCACGAGATAGTTCCTCACCTTTTATATACCTTAATATCCTTTTTTTAGCAATTAACGCCAGTTCAGAAATGCTATCAAGTTGTTTTAAGTTTTCTATATCTACTTCAACATCACTTAACAAATTACTTAATAGCTCTTGCTCTAAATTTTTATTTATTCTGTTTTCATTCCAAGTATTAATACTCAATGCAATCAAAATCCCTATAACCACCAATACAATCTCACCTATGGCATATTTGAGATACTTGCCTGTTTTGTTTTGTTCCATAAGGCTATAGCGTATTTCACGAAAGAATTTAATCATTGTTGGTTAGTTAGCCTACCAAAGATAGTAAATTCCTAAATCTTAAGTTTTAGGTATAAAAAAAACCCTACTAATTCTAGTAAGGTTTTTATCGCTTTGCTCCTCCTCTAAGACTCGAACTTAGGACCCTCTGATTAACAGTCAGATGCTCTAACCAACTGAGCTAAGGAGGACTGTTTTGCGTTAGCGAGCGCAAATATAGATTATTTTTTAATCACAACAAATAGATTTTTCAAAAATATTAACCGAAAATTGCTTTAAAAATATCGTTGCCATTAGCAAAAAGCACTAAAGCAATTAAAATAAAGAAACCGATCATTTGTGCGTATTCTAAAAACTTATCGCTTGGCTTACGCCCTGAAACCATTTCGTATAGTAAAAACATAACATGACCTCCATCTAAAGCTGGTATTGGTAATAAATTAAGTACCCCTAACATAATAGAAAGGAAAGCGGTTAGACTCCAAAAATCTGGCCAACTCCAAGTTGCTGGAAAAATATCGAAAATTGCTTTAAATCCTCCAACACCCTTATAAGCTCCTGTCTCTGGGCTAAAAATCTTTTCCAATTGTTCCCAATAAGAACCCATTTTTTCTTTAAACTTATTTGCTCCAGCTCCAAAGCTTTCTATAAAAGCATAATCTTTATGAGTCGTTTTAAAGTATCCTAATTCCTCAAATCTTTTGGGGTTACTAGCTGGGTAAATTCCAAATTCTCCTTTTGAATTAACTTTAAGTTCTCGTTTTAAAGTATCGCTTTCTCTTAATATTTCGGCTTCAATAGTTTGACCTTTTAAATCTTGCAATCTTAAAGATAATTGATCAAAATATTTTAGTTCTTCATTATTAATTGATAAAAGAATATCTCCTTGCTTTAAATCTACCGATTTATTTAAAGATGAATCTGATACTGCCCCAACCATGAATGGAATTCTTAACTTAAATAAAGATTTTGATCCTCTTGAGGATAGTTGCCCTAGAAAATCTTTGGGTAATTCTATCTTTTTATTTACTCCTTCTCTATTGATTAAGAAAGATTCAGCTCCAATTAAATTTTTAAATAATTCGGAATGTGTATTAATATCAACATCGTTTATCTCAATTATTCTATCTCCCGTTTTGAAACCTAAATCTATAAGTAATGGACTTTCTATCCAATAACCATCTTTTAAACTTTCAGAGGGAAGATCAGTATCTCCATATGAAAACGAAAGAAAAACATATATAAAATAAGCCAAAATAAAATTAACCGTAACACCTCCTAGCATAATAATTAAACGTTGCCAAGTAGGTTTAGAACGGAATTCCCATGGTTGTGGAGGTTTTGCCATTTGCTCCTTATCCATGCTCTCATCAATCATCCCAGAAATTTTAACATAGCCTCCAAGTGGCAACCAACCTATACCATAAACAGTTTCTCCAATTTTCTTTTTGAAAAGTGAATATTTAATATCAAAAAAGAGGTAAAATTTTTCTACTCTAGTTCTAAATAGTTTAGCAGGAATAAAATGTCCTAATTCATGTAAAACTATTAATAAAGATAGGCTCAATAAAAATTGAGATATTTTAATAACAAACTCCATATATCTTTTGTCAAAAATTTATAAAGGCACAAAAGTAATTCTTTAATGCAACATTAAAAAACTAAATATCTGTTTCGTTATTGTTTTAATAATGATTTATGTATTAAACCTTTGTTGGTCTCAAAACGAATAAAATGTAGTCCTGAAGATAACTCCCCTATATTTATTGCTCCTCGGTATTCATGCGAATTTACTAGCTGCCCTAAAATATTAAATATTTTAAAATTATAAACTTCGGTGTCTGTTGGCTTTTGAATATGAATAAAAGTTGAAGCTGGATTGGGATAAATATTAAAACTTGAGTCAAGGTTAAACTCATCTCCTCCCAAAGTAATTGTATTATTTTTTGAAATTAAATCAGCTTCTGGGTCAAATTCTACAGAGCTTACTGTAAATGTTACGGCTTCAAAAAATTCTTGCCCATTACTTGTATGGTCTAAAACAACATCTAAAATTTCACCTCCTGTACCATGAACTCTAAGCGGAACTGGAGCTTCAAAAAAAGCAACAGACCCATGACTTTGTGTTTGATTTAAAACAAATCTTACTTGATTTATATTTGGCTGATTCCATACAACAGTATAAGATGGGTAGCCTTGATTATATAACCAATCGTTAAAAAACTCTGTTAAATTCTCACCACTAGCAGCTTCCATAATAGGAACAAAATCGGCTGTTTTTGCATAGCCATATGCTAAATTTACGTTACTTAAATAGTCTTGCATTCCTTGATAAAAATTAGTATCTCCTAATTTTTTTCGTAACATATGCAACACCATAGACCCTTTATTATAAGATAGTCTCCCATCAAAAATTCGTCCTACATTTGTAGTATCAGCATCTGTTAAATAAACTGCGCCTGCTGCTTGAGACGTAATAGAAGTTGTACGTTGTTGTTTCCAAGTTGTAAATGCTGCGTTTCCATCAAAATCTTCTATAACTAATCCCGATAAATAGGTAGCAAATCCTTCGTTTAACCATATATCTTTCCAACTTCCACAAGTGATTTTATTTCCAAACCATTGATGCGCCAACTCATGTGCAATTAGATTCCTACTAAAACTACCCATAAAAGAAACTGTAGTATGCTCCATGCCTCCTCCCCAACCAAATTGTGCATGACCATACTTTTCAGCCGCAAAAGGATATTCTTCAAATAAATTTGTGAAGAGATTCATAATATCTACAGTTACTCCAGTACTGGCTTGCGCTGATACTAAGCTTTCAGGATAAACATAATTAACAATATCAAAAGGGTTTCCATTGTTAGGAACTTGGTGTGTGTATATATCATAGTTTGTTACCGCAAAAGCTATTAAGTATGCAGGAATAGGAAATTGATGTTTAAAATGTGTGGTTTTATCGCTCCCAGTTACAACTTGACTTAGTTCTAAACCATTGGAAACTGCAAAATATTCTTCTGCTGAAGGATTAAATAGTGGTGCTGTTATGTAAACGTCAATTTCATCAATCTTATCATTTAAATCTTGTTTACATGGCCACCAATCTTTTGCACCATAGGGTTCCGAAAGCGTCCAAATTATTGGATCACCATCATGCGTGCTTTGCTCAAAAGAATCAAATCCAGAAACTATTGGTGTTCCTGAATAACTCACAGTTAGAGAGTCTAACACGCCTTGATTTAAAGTTTGAGATAGTGTTATTACTAATTCATCATTTACATTTTGAGTAAAAATTAAAGAACTTCCTCTTTGCATTACTTGAGAAACAATCATATTATTCTTAAGGTCAAACGTAATTTCGTCCATATTTTCTTTAGCCTCAAAATGTGAAGTTATATCTCCGCTTATAGAAGCAACTGTTGGATCAACTGTAAGCTCTAAACGATGATATTTTAAATCATAATTTCCTGTATTAATATTAGCTCTGAAATTGATTAATTGTGAAGTAGTTCTTGTTTCAGATTCAACAATAGCATCAAAATCCTTTTGATAATCTTGAGCATTAATTAAAACTGAAAACAATAAAAAGCTAAAAAGTAAAATTCTTTTCATGTGTTAATATTTATTTCTTTTACAGGTCACATGCAGTTCGTTATTAATCATTTCATTAAAGGAGAAAAAAAATAACATGCTCGTTTCATAAGTTCCTTTTTCATTGCTAAAAATACTTATTTTAAAGTAATTGTGTCGTATTTTTGTATTCAAAATTACTTAATCTCATTTCATGTTATCCTTTTTTAAGAAATTTAAATTCTTCGGAATAAGCCTGTTAATACTGTCCATTATCATTATTTCTATTTTCTATTCTATTCTTAAACCTAAAAAAGTGCTCCCAATATATCAACCTTCTCAAGTGAATTTTGAAATGGTAGATAGTACAATTCAGCATCAAAAAAAATATCACCATATAGCAGATTTTAGTTTAACCAACCAAAATGGGAAAATAATAACTCAAGACGATTATAAAGACAAGATTTATGTTGCCGATTTCTTTTTTACAACTTGCCAAACCATTTGTCCAATTATGACAAAAAACATGCATGAAGTACAGAAAAAAATTATTGCAGATGACGAAGTAATGCTGCTCTCTCATACAGTAACTCCTAAAATAGATACTGTAGCACAACTAAAACGTTATGCAAAAGAAAAAGGAGTAAATGCTTCAAAATGGAATTTAGTAACTGGAGATAAAAAAGAAATCTACGAACTCGCCAGAAAATCATATCTCGCAGTAAAAGATGATGGAGATGGAGGTCCTTTTGACATGATACATACCGAAAATTTTATGCTCATAGATAAATCTCGTCAAATACGAGGATTTTATGATGGTACAGACCTTGAAGAAATTGATCGCCTACTCGAAGACATAAAAACCTTAAAAGCTTCTTACAAAGACTAATCTTTTTATTACTTTTGCTTCTTTAAAATGAATCTAAATAAGGATGGGTTTCACTATTGCTGATTTAAAACAAGGAGAGCGAGGTATAATTACAGATATCTCTTCTGATGCGATACCGCTAAAACTACTTGAAATGGGCTGCTTGCCTGGGAATATTGTAGAATTACTGCAAGTCGCTCCTTTTGCAGACCCCATGTATCTAAATATTAATGGATGTCATTTAGCAATTAGAAAAGAAACAGCAGCATTAATTTATATTGAAAAGGCATTAGATGAGTAAGCAAATTAATGTTGCGTTAATTGGAAATCCAAATACAGGTAAAACTTCTGTTTTTAATGCCTTAACAGGTTTAAATCAAAAAGTAGGGAATTACCCTGGAATTACTGTTGAAAAAAAAGAGGGAATATGCAAATTACCTCGCGGTGTTAAAGCACATATTTTAGACCTACCAGGTACTTATAGTTTAAACGCTTCTTCAATAGATGAAAATGTAGTTATTGAATTACTTTTAAATAAAAATGATAAATCCTTCCCTGATGTTGCTGTTCTTATTAGTGATGTTGAAAATTTAAAACGGAACCTTTTACTTTTTACTCAAATAAAAGATTTAAAAATTCCTACTATTCTAGTCATTAACATGGCAGATAGAATGAATAGAAAAGGAATATCTTTAAATATTCCCTTCTTAGAACAACAGCTAAATACTACCATTGCATTAGTAAGCACTCGTAAAAATGAAGGTATTCAATATTTAAAAGATCTTATAAATAACTACAAAGAATTATCTTTAAAGCCTTGCTTAGACACCTCAACTATAGATGTTGAATATTTTAAAAGACTCCAAAAAGCGTTTCCAAATCAAGATCTTTATAAACTTTGGTTAGTAATTACTCAAGATGTTAATTTTGGTAAAATGATAAGGCAAGAGGTCGATATCTCTGAGTTTTTAACAAAATCACATTCCGAACTTAAACGGCTACAGCAAAAAGAAACCATTAAACGATATCAATTTATAAATGATGTTTTAAAAGAAGGACAAACAATCGATGCATCAAAAGCTACTGGCTTAAGAGCAAAATTTGATAGAATCCTTACTCACAAAGTTTGGGGTTATGCTATTTTCTTCATCATTTTATTAACTATTTTTCAAGCTATTTACGATTGGGCTAGTGTGCCAATGGATTTTATTGACGCCTCTTTTGCTTCGCTTGCAGATTGGGTTAAAAACACATTATCTTCTGGGATTTTTACCGATTTATTAGCCGAAGGCATTATTGCCGGGATTGGTGGTATTGTTATTTTTATACCTCAAATCGCATTTTTATTCTTGTTCATTTCGGTACTAGAAGAAAGTGGTTATATGAGCCGAGTAGTATTTTTAATGGATAGAATTATGCGACGCTTTGGATTAAGCGGGAAAAGTGTTGTACCTCTTATGTCCGGTACTGCATGTGCTATTCCTGCAATAATGGCAACTCGAAATATCGAAAATTGGAAAGAACGTTTAATTACTATACTAGTAACTCCATTTATTACTTGCTCTGCAAGGCTTCCAGTGTATCTAATCATTATTGCACTTGTAATTCCTGAAGGTCGTTTTTTAGGATTAAGTTATCAAGCTCTTACCTTAATGCTACTTTATCTTATTGGGTTTGGTATGGCAGTATTTTCAGCTTATATTTTAGATAAAATTTTAAAAACAAAAAGTAAATCATTTTTTGTAGTTGAAATGCCAAGTTATAAAATTCCTTTATTAAAAAATGTAGCTATTACAGTAATCGAAAAAACTAAAACTTTTATTTTTGAAGCAGGAAGAATAATTTTAGCTATCTCAATAGTTCTATGGGTTTTGGCATCATATGGGCCAGGCGAATCCTTTAAAAATGCCGAAACTATAGTAAGCTCTCAAAACATTGAATTAAGTGATATTGAATTAGAAGATAAAATTGCCGCTTATAAATTAGAACATTCATTTATTGGAATTATAGGCAAATCTATTGAGCCAGTAATTAAACCACTAGGTTACGATTGGAAAATAGGAATTGCATTAGTAACTTCATTTGCCGCAAGAGAAGTATTTGTCGGAACTCTAGCAACCATTTATAGTGTTGGAAGTGCAGATGCTGAACAAGATGAGACAATTAAACAAAAAATGGCTGCCGAAGTTTATCCAAATGGCAATAAAATATTTACACTAGCTTCAGGATTTTCATTATTATTATTTTATGCTTTTGCTATGCAATGCATGAGTACATTAGCTATTGTAAAAAGGGAAACTAATAGTTGGAAATGGCCAATTATCCAATTGTTTAGTATGACAACTATTGCATATATTGTAGCATTAATAGCTTTTCAGTTTTTAAAATAAATAAAACGACTAATACCAATGAATAGCATTTTACAGAATATACTGGTTATAATTACTGTGAGTATTGCAGTATGGTTCTTAGCTAAAAAATTCCTTTGGAAATCGAAAAAGAACACAAAAAACTCATGTGATAATGATAATTGTGGATGTCATTAATTCTTTATTTATTATATTTTCTTAACCATGCTAGAGTATGTGCTACTTTACTAATAAGTTGACTTGGTCTTTTTGCAATTCCATGAGAAGCTCCTGGGAGCTCTACTAAAACAGTTTCAATTTTACGCAATTTTAAAGCATGATATAATTGTTTTGCTTCGCTTGGCGGTGTTCGTAAATCGTCCATCCCTACCATTACCATTGTAGGTGTTTCAACGTTTCCTACTAAAGATAAAGGAGAAAAACTCCAATAGGTCTCAAAATTTTCCCAAGGTTGTCCAGGATATCGAGAATTGGCATAACCAAAATAATTGTCGGCTACCAAAGTCTTACTAATCCAATTCATAACAGGCTTAACAACAACTGCTGCTTTAAAACGATTGTTCTTTCCAATCATCCACGCTGTCATAATTCCGCCAGCACTTCCACCAGCTACAAAGAGTTTATTATCATCTACAATACCTTTATTTACTAAATACTCTACACCATCCATAACATCATTATAATCCTCACCTGGATAATTATTATAAAGTAAGTTGCCAAATTCTTCCCCATAACTTGTGCTGCCTCTTGGGTTTGGATAAAATACAATATAACCATCTGCTGCATATAATTGAATTTCAGGTGTAAAACGATCTCCATAATTGGATATTGGACCGCCATGATTTTCGACTAAAAGCGGATATTTTTTAGAAGCATCATAAAAGGGTGGTTTAACAATCCAACCTTGGATATCTCTTTCATCAAAGGAAGACTTATACCAAACCTCTTCAACTTTCCCCAGTTCACGATGACTTAAAACATCTTCATTTAAATTCGTAATTAATTTTGGAGACTTTTCATTTAATTGTAATACTGCTAACTCTGCTGGGTATTCTGGTCGTGTTTGAGTATAAACTATAATTCCATTATTTGAAACAGAAAACGATCCTCCTCCATATGGTCTCCCAATTACAGTCCCACCAACATTATCGGCTAATTTAGAAATGTTTCCGTTTAATCTTATATGTGCAACTTTAGTATTTCCTTTGTCATCATAAGTAAAATAGAGCCCTTTACTTTCTTTATCCCAAGTAATATTAGAAATACTTCTGTCTAATTTTCCTGATAATAATTGTCGATTACTCCCATCAAAATTCATTATATATAACTGGCTAAGTTGATAGGTTTGTAATTTGTCTTTAAAACTTATAAACGCCACTTTTTTTCCATCAGGTGATGTCGTAGGAGAATAATCTGGACCTTGTTGTGATGTAAATTGAGTGATCTCTTTTGTAGCCACATTTACTTTATAAATTTCACTATTTCTAAAATCGTATTCCCAATCTTCTTTTCTATTAGAAGAAAAATAAATATCCTTCCCGTTAGCGGAAAAAGACAGCTTTCCACTATGATTATAATTATCGTTTGTTAATTGTCTAGGTGTGCCTCCTTGAGCAGGGATAACAAAAATATGAGAGAATCCAGGCGAAATATAACCACTCCCATCTGTTTCATGCTTTAGTCTATCGGTTATTCTAGCAGGTTTAGCCCATTCAGCGCCTTTTGGTTTATTTGGTGTTTCGGCAATAACCGGAGGTTTCTCATCTATCTTCATCGTAAATGCTAAACTATTTCCGTTTGGTGACCATGTTAAAGAATTAGGAGATTTTTCAAGTTGAGACAATTTTGCAATCTGTCCTGATTTAACCCAATACATATATATTTCGGCACCTTCTTTTGTACTACTAACAAATGCTATTCTATCTCCATTTGGAGACCATCTTGCTTGCGATTCATTTACCTCTCTCGAGGTTAGTTTTCGATGTGAAAAACCATCAATATTAATAATCCAAAGATTGCCTTTAGATTTGTCTTTCATAATATCAAATCCCATTCTTCTGTAAACAATTTGTGTTCCATTAGGTGAAATTTGAGGGTCAGAAGCGTATTCCAATTGAAAAACGTCTAATGATTGAAATGGTATTTTTTCTGTTTGACCAGTAGAAAGTTGTAAGCAAAAAAAACTTAATAGAATAATAAACAAGCGGTTCATGAATAACATATTTAGAATTTAGAGCAGAAAGGTAATAATTCTGTTTATTTCATGAATTTAATTGCTTCTCTTTTTTGCTTTAGAAATGTTAATACTTGCTCCAACTGAAAAATAATTCATTTTATGATTAATTCCTATTCCGAATGAAATGTCTAATTGAAAATTATCTTTTAATAAATATGTTATCCCCGAATCAAAATTGGCTTCATGAATATCAAATTCTATGAGATTTCCATAAGGTTCAATATAAATACCAACCTTATTAAAAACACTAATCCCTAAAGCCAACGAATAAGTAAAGTTTCCTTTCCCAGTTCCATAATAATCGTATCCAACATTATATCCAATACCTACTACTTCACTAACAACATGTGAAATTGAAAGTTTATTTACAATCGCTAATTTATCATTTGTAAATTCTTTTGATCCTGTAGGAAGAATTAAATGCGATAAAAAAGCAATTTCTGTATTTACCTCTTTTTTTTGAAAAATTTGAATTTTTGTTCCAACCTCTAGGTCGCTTATACCGCTAGTTTTTTTAGAAGTAACTCTGTTTTTCATGCTTCCGAATTGATTTACAAGTCTTATCTCAATTCCATTTTTTAATCCATAACGAAAGAGGGTTGAAGGTGCTAAAGTTTGTCGTTCAGATATTCCTTCGCTCTTTGAAGAGCCGAATAATACTCCCGTTTCTATTTGAAAACCCCCTTTTGGAACCGTTGAGGAGCTCTCTGTTTGGTCTGGCCTATCTGTAACAATAGTTTGTGCTACTATTGTAAAATTCACCATAAGCAACACAAGAATAATTATAACTCTTATCATAATTACCCTAAAGCGACATCGAGTGTCATCATGACTATAAAACCTCCAATAAAACCAAGCGTTGCAATATCTGTGTATTTATCTCGCTGTGTCTCTGGAATTACTTCTTCTACAACTACAAAAATCATAGCTCCTGCGGCAAAAGCTAATGCGTAGGGTAAAATAGGAGTGAAGAATGTTACGGCTAATGCTCCAACAACAGCAGCAACAGGCTCAACAATTGCTGAAAGCTGTCCATACCAAAAACTTTTAAACTTGCCTACTCCTTGACGACGCAAAGGCATCGACACAGCCAACCCTTCAGGGAAATTCTGAATTCCAATTCCTATTGCTAAAGCTACTGCACCTCCAATAGTGGCTTCTGGAATACCTGCAGCAACACCTCCAAACAAAACACCTACCGCAAGTCCTTCAGGAATATTATGCATCGTAATTGCTAAAACCAATAATGTAGTTCTATGCCAAGGTGTTTTTACGCCTTCTTTTTCACTTTCTTTAAAGTTGATGTGTAAGTGTGGTAAAATTTTATCTAAGCCAAAAATAAATAAAGCTCCAAGTGCAAAACCTACTGCTGCAGGAATAACTTTCATAAACCCTTCTCCTTCACTCATTTCAATTCCTGGCGCTAGTAAACTCCAAAAACTTGCTGCTATCATTACGCCTCCAGTAAAACCTAACATGCCATCGAGTAAAGCTCTATTCATCCCCTTAAATAAAAATACTAAGGATGCTCCAGCAGCAGTAATTATCCAAGTAAATAATGATGCGTATAACGCTCCTAAAATTGGATCTATCGATTCGAAATATTGTATAATGCCATCCATATTAATTAAGTTTTACATATATATTATTTGCTATCTCTTTAGAAATAGTTAAGTCTGAATTATTAATTCTAATAGTTATTGATTTATCAAAAGATTCTTTAGTTAAAACTAGTATCTCAGTTCCTAATGCAATAGAATTTTTATCAAGATATTTTAAAAAATTAGCTGAAGAATCTTTTACACCAACACAAAAACAAACAACGGTTTCATTTACGTGAGATAAAAGAATTTTTTGAACTTTCTGAATATTGCCTTCTTTATCTGGGATTGGGTCACCATGAGGATCATGGGTTGGAAACCCCAAAAAAGCATCTAATTCGATTACTAATTTTGGAGACTTAATATGTTCTAACTGTTCAGCAACATCATGGACTTCATCCCAAGAAAAGTTTAGCTTATTTACGAGAAATAATTCCCATAATCGATGTTTACGAATTACATTAGCTGCAATTCTTTTGCCTTCGTTAGTTAAACAAACACCTTGGTACTTTTTATAATCTACAAGTTCTTTTTCTGCTAACTTTTTAAGCATATCCGTAACCGAAGATGCTTTAGTGGCTATTTTTTCGGCAATAGCATTTGTACTTACTGAAATACTCCCTTGCTTTCCAAGATGATATATGGTTTTTAAATAATTTTCTTCGGATTGTGTAACCAAAATACTGTTTTAAGGTTACAAATATAATAATATTTACTTTAATATAAATATTTTTTTAGACATGTCTAAATATAATCAAAACCCTCTTTCTTTTTGCAATTGCTCATAGGCTTCCTGTACTTGTCTGAATTTTTCTTGAGCTCCTTTTTGGTGCTCTTTTCCTAAATGAATTACTTTATCTGGATGGTATTTTTTTGCCATTCTGCGATAAGCTTTTTTAATCTCATTATCTGTTGCATTACTTGTGATTTCTAAAATTTTATAGGCATTATCTCTACTGCTATAAAACATTGCTTTTATACTTTCAAAATCACGAGCACTTATTCCTAGATAGCCTGCAATAGTATGTATAACCCGAACTTCATTTTCTGTAACTAACCCATCGGCTTTTGCAATACCAAACAAAAAATGCATGAGTTGTAAACGTGATGGATGATCCATCATTTGTCGTATTTGTAAACATACTTGACGTGTAGAGATATTTTGTTGTTGGCTAATATTTTTAAATAACCTAAACGCATGGTTAGCACGTTTTTTACCATACATACCAACAAATTGCTGGCGCACGAAATCTAATTCTCGTTGATCCTGTTTCCCATCAGACTTAATAACAATTGATGATAAAACAAGCAAACTAACTTCAAAATCACCCGATTGTGTTTGTGTGCGTTGATAAGGACTTCTGCCTCTAGTTTGGGTATTTTGTAATGGATTTCCATTTCCCATAGCATCAACAACACTTCCTAATGCTAGTCCAATAACAGCACCTATTGGCCCTCCAAACGACCAACCAATAGATGCTCCAATCCACTTTGAAAAACTCATATAAGTAATAGATTTTAATTATACCCAAATATAATATTTGTTAGTTGACACTAACGTTAATATGTTACACAATTATGTATCTTTGTCCCTAAATACTAAAATAAAAGAATATGTATCCAGCAGATTTAGTAAAACCAATGCGTGAAGATTTAACAAATGTTGGTTTTGAAGAATTACATACAGCAGAAGCTGTAAATACTGCTATTGCAAAAGAAGGAACAACACTAATAGTTGTGAATTCTGTTTGTGGCTGTGCCGCAGCTAATGCAAGACCAGGAGCTAGAATGAGTTTGCAAAACGCTAAACGCCCTAGCAATTTAACAACTGTTTTTGCAGGTGTTGACAGAGAAGCTACAGATAAGGCAAGAGATTATATGATTCCGTTCCCTCCAAGTTCGCCTTGTATTGCTCTATTTAAAGATGGTGAATTAGTTCATATGTTAGAACGTCATCATATTGAGGGTCGCCCAGCCGAATTGATTGCTGAAAACTTAATGGATGCTTATAATGAGTATTGTTAGTTTAGCGCTCGAAATTTAAAATATTTAAACCACGATAAAATCGTGGTTTTTTTATGCTTATTTTTGAACTATGATTAAACTTTTAGCATATCCTATTTCAATAATCTATTTTGTGTGTTTTGGATTAACATTGCTTGTGTTTCATCCAATACAAGGGGTTTGCTTAAATGTGTTTGGATATAACGCTCACAAAAAAAGTGTTTCTATTTTAAATTTTTTTTTACTACGCTGTTCTAATATTTTAGGCACACGATTTTCGTTTAACAGCCCTTATAATATTTCTACAAATCAGCCAATAATTATTGTTGCTAATCATCAAAGCCTTCTAGATATTCCACCCATTTTTTGGTTTATGCGAAAGCACCATCCAAAATTTATAAGTAAAATTGAATTAGGCAAAGGCATTCCTAGTGTATCATATAATTTAAAACATGGAGGATCTGTTTTAATAGACAGGAAAAAACCTATTGAATCAATAACTAAGATTAGAAAATTTGCGAATTATATTGAAAATAATAATCGTGCAGCAGTAATTTTTCCTGAAGGCACTCGAAGCAGAAATGGTATCCCAAAAAAGTTTCAAGCAAAAGGCTTACTTACTTTATTCGAGTATATTCCATCGGCTTTAGTTGTGCCAGTTACCATTAATAACTCTTGTAAAACCTTGCGTTATGGCAAATTCCCAATGGGGTTAGGAGCACATATCATATTTACTGTCCACAAACCATTAAAAGTGAGTGAACATGACCCAAATAGTTTAGTGGAAACTATAGAAAAACAAATTACTGAAGCCGTTATCTATGACTGATTTAAAACTTATTGAAGCCACAAAAACGTTTGTACAAGAACATTTGGAAAATGCCGAAGGTGGTCACGATTGGTTTCATATTTTAAGAGTATTTAACAATGCACAATTAATTTCCAAAAGTGAAAATGTTGATGCTTTTGTTGTAGCTCTGAGCGCCCTGCTACATGATATTGCAGATAGTAAATTTTATGATGGCGACGAAACGGTTGGTCCAAAAATGGCACGTGAGTTTTTATTTAAACTTGATGTAGATAGTATTGTTATAGAACATGTTGTAAAGATTATTGAGAACATCTCTTTTAAAGGCGGTAATGAAGCTCAAAAATTTAGATCTCCCGAATTAGATGTTGTTCAAGATGCAGATCGTTTAGATGCTATTGGCGCCATTGGTATTGCACGTTGTTTTAATTATGGAGGATTTAAAGGCAGAACACTTTATAATCCAGACATTAAACCAAATCTAAACATGTCCAAAGAAGAGTATAAGACTTCAAAGTCTCCAACCATTAATCATTTTTACGAAAAATTATTATTGCTAAAAGATAGAATGAATACTAAAACAGGAAGACAAATTGCTGAAAAACGTCATCAATTTATAATGTCTTATTTAAATCAATTTTATGCAGAATGGGATGGTAAAAAATAATATTTCATATAAAATAGTAAAAGGATTTCTGGAAGAAAATATCTTCCAAGAAACAGCTAATTTGTATTCTGAAATATTTAAGGATGCCGATTTAGATTTTTTTAAACATCGCATAAAAAAACAGCCTGAATTATTTTCAATTTTAGCTTTCAACAATAAAAAATTGATTGGCTTTAAAATTGCCTATCCTTACGATGAAAACATCTTTTATAGTTGGATTGGAGGTGTCTTGCCAAAACACCAGAGAAAAGGAATAGCCAAACATATGTCTAAATTGCAGGAAGAATATGCTGTGCTAGAAGGATTTATCAAATTAAGAACTAAGTCTATGAATTCTTATAAGGCAATGATGATTTTAAACCTTAAAAACGGATTTGACATAACAAAAATTTACAC
>Ga0209013_10001371_pt1 | contig 22468 bp, 17 predicted proteins | sample Cruoilmetagenom2_FD_187291 | JGI IMG/M metagenome (GOLD analysis project Ga0209013, IMG submission 187291) | Oil polluted marine microbial communities from Coal Oil Point, Santa Barbara, California, USA - Sample 2 (SPAdes) (version 2) | ecosystem: Environmental > Aquatic > Marine > Oil seeps ... | reverse complement strand
AGCGTTAACGGTACGGGGAGGGTCTTCTTAACCCCAGACATGGGTTACATTGCCATCGGCGTGCATTCTGAAAATGAGGATGCAGCTGAAGCTGTGGCTGACAATAATGCACAATCTCTACGAGTTGCCGCGGCGCTTGATGAATATAATATCCCACCAGAAGATATCCAGACCCAAAATTTCAGCATTTATCCCCAACAACAGTACAATTACGATGGTGAACCAACCAGCACAACCTACGTCGTCGATAATACCGTCTTCGTCACTATCCGGGATCTCGATCAGATCGGTGAGATTCTAGATACAGTTATCAATGCTGGTGCTAACTCAATCAACAACATACAATTCGACATCGCTGACAAAGACACCGCGGTGACTGAAGCTAGACAAGTGGCGATTGATGATGCCGAAAGCCAAGCTCTCGCTCTTGCCGAGGCTGCTGGTGTGACACTCGGAGAGATCCAAAATATCAACTCATTTAGCCCGGGATATCCGGTTCCATTTATGGATGGGCGTGGTGGCGGCATGATGGCGGTTGAATCAGCTGTGCCGGTCACTCCCGGACAAATGACGATCACTGCCGAAGTAAATGTCGTCTATGAAATTAAATGAGAGCTTCATCTTCAATACATGCAATAATCCGAACATCACCAAATACTGTCACTCGTCTTTGATCTGTTAACAAAATAAATTTGTACGATCGAAACTGGCAATCCGAAGAACCCTGGATTTATTTCAGGGTTCTTTTAATTATCAACCTTCATACATTCCAAAAACGCGAACTTGCACGATATTCAGTATAGTGTTGAAGAAAAGTGCCGCAGATGATCCATGGTATAACTGTCTCTCGTGAGCGAAAGTTATGTTTTTTACCCTGAACGCCGGATAGGACTCATATTTAACCTGATTGCTGCCAGTATATTGCTGGTGATCGCCGGCTGGGGGATATGGCAGGCATTCCAGGCACAAGGGGGATTTGTCTTTATTCTTTACGCGCTGGCAGCCTTAATCGCACTGCTGCTATTTCCGTACATGTTGTATAGATTCATGGCATTACGTGCTGCTAGATATGTCATTGAACGCGATGGGATCCAGCTATTATGGGGAATAAGAAGCGAAGAAGTACCGATGGATGAAGTGTTATGGATCCGCCGCGCAAAGGAATTAGCCGTACCGCCAATGACACCAATCTTTTGGTTGCCTGGAACGATAATGGGCACGAGGCACAACAGGGACATTGGTGATATTGAATATTTCGCTACGAGTAAATCAAATTTAGTCATCATCGCAATTGAGGGGAAAGCCTATGCAGTATCGCCAGCAGAAGCCGACGAATTTATGCTGACCTTTAAACGCCTGATGGAGTTGGGTTCATTGTCACCCATCGCACCGCGTTCTGTGTACCCAACCTTCCTAATCGCCCAGGTTTGGAATGAACCATACGCCCGGTACCTACTTCTTGCCGGATTCGTCCTAAATATACTCTTGTTCGTGTGGGTCAGTTTGCAAGCACCGACTTATGATGAGATCCAGCTTGGTTTCGCAACATCGGGGGAACCCGTTCCATCTATTCGTCTCTTGCTTCTTCCAATTATCAGCTCATTCTTATTCGCCTTGGACAGTTTCATCGGGTTGTTTTTCTTTCGGCGCGAGATCGTTTCCGAAGGGTCAACGCCAAGAAGCAACATCTCACTACGGGAAGGAGCACTCACATCTGGGTTTCAAGATCCTCTGACCAGTTCGATCGAAATCGAGCAACCAACCGAAAGCCCATCACTGGAGACTCCGCAGCATGAAACACTTCTCGTTCCGAACAGGGTGATTGCATACTTGTTATGGTCGAACAGCCTAGTGACAGCAATATTATTCGGTCTCGCGATATTCTTCATTCTTAACACCGGCGGGTGATTTATCCCCGGAAAACAACTGGATATCCACAGGTTTCTCACAGTTATCAACAACCTATGCTAGTGGTAGACATATGCAACTGATTCTGGGATTTTTATTTGGAACATTAATTGCCCTGCTGGCCTGGCGCATAAATGCACTAAGCGCAAGCGGTGCACTTGCAGCAGCTCTCTCCGGTGGAATAATATTTGGTTTAGGTGGGTTAACCTGGGCAGTGATTTTACTCACATTTTTTATATCCTCAAGCATGCTCTCCCGCATTCACTCGAAAAGGAAAATCTCGCTCAATGAGAAATTCGCAAAAGGCCACCAACGCGATTGGGGCCAGGTTTTGGCCAATGGTGGTTTAGGCATCCTGCTGGTCCTGATCACTACCCTGTATCCAGATCAAAAGTGGACTTGGATAGCATACATCGGCGCGATGGCTGCAGTAAATGCTGACACTTGGGCAACGGAATTTGGTGTTTTAAATCCGGGAAAACCTAGATTAATCACGAGCGGCAAACCCGTGGAAAAGGGCAGCTCTGGGGGAATCAGTTTGTACGGCTACTTAGCTGCGGTTGGAGGTGCTGCGCTCATCGGACTCGTGGTAGGCCTTATTCAATACGAACCATCCCCCGTACAGGTATTATTTATCATCATAATCGGTGGATTGTTGGGTTCTACAGCCGATTCGATATTAGGTGCCACAATCCAGGTAATTTACTCCTGTCCGAACTGTGACAAAGAAACCGAACGCCACCCTCTGCATACATGTGGAACGGGAACAGTATACTACCGTGGGTGGCGGTGGCTGAATAATGATTGGGTTAATTTCATATGTTCACTGGTTGGAGGGGTATCAACCTTAGTTTTGTATACACTACTCCTCAAATAAACTGAGTAAATCGCCAATAGTTCTGATCACAAGGCAAGTCACATCCGGAAAAACAGCTTCTGGATCAAACAACACCGGTACCAACCCGGCTTTTTCCGCGCCGACCACATCAGCATAATAATTATCGCCAATATAAAGTGTGCTTTTCGGAGCGGTCCCAAGTCTTTCCAAGCCTGACAAGAAAATCTCGGGGGCGGGTTTCCAGGAATTGACCTCACCCGCAACAAGCACAAAATCGAAATAATCCAGCAGCTCCAACTCTGCCAATTCAAGCGCACATGATTCTCTGCGGTTTGACAGCACTGCTAAAGCATAGCCTCTGTCTTCCAATTCTCTAAGGGTTTCATGGACATCCGGGGCAACCCAATCCGATGGAAAATAGTTTTCGCGGATGTGTTCGTAGACCGGTCGCGAAAATTGATCAGCTTCGAAGGTGCTGCACCCATAGGCTATCAGGTTCAGCCGCGTGTGATTTATCCAGAATAAATCATCATGCCCCTTAAAGTTATCCATATCTGCCAATAACTCGGGGGATTGAGCCCAGTAATAATGCATCCAGCGTTGAGAGTTCTTGCGTTTTTCAATGTTGCTCGCTAACTCAAACAACTCAACCGCTTTGAAGAACACCTCATTAAAGGTGGGGCTGTTATGGCGCAAAGTTCCGTCTAAGTCAAATAAAATGCCTGTAATCTTATTATTGGAAAGCAACATTCACTCCCACGAACTGTATTTGCTGATCGAATCCACACAGGTGATTGCTTTTCGATCCTAATTAAGATAAATATCCAAAATCCAGATAGGTGGAGCAGGGTCTTACCAGCTGTAAGCTAACCCCCAATCTCACTCATGGTCCGGTTCAATGGGATGATCCCATCCGCTAAGCCATGCCCCCAGGGTTTATTCCAAAGTGCATTGATGATCAGGTCTCTCAATTCGGATTGTGAAGCCCCCGCACGCAGAGGTGTAAGCAAGTCCACTTCACCTTCTCGTAAAAGGCACAATCTCAGACGACCATCAGCAGTTAAGCGGGCGCGTGTACAAGACGCACAGAATGGTTCCGTGACGGAAGAAATAAACCCAATGTCTCCGCGGGCGTTGCGGAGCTTGTAGAGCCGAGCTTCGCCATCCAAATGTCCCCCATTGACCATTTCCAACGAGCTAAGTTTAGCTTCAATCTGGTTTATGATGTCCTGCGCGGTCACTGTCTGCATGATTTGGAAATCTGTTGCCCCAGCAAAGGGCATCATTTCAATAAAACGAACCTGCCAGTCGTGTTCTTGTGTCAACCGTGCCAGATCGATCACATCGGATTGGTTGTACCCCCGGACAACAACGGCGTTGAGTTTGATCGGCTGGAGTCCGGCTTCTTCCGCGGCCAATATCCCCCGCCAAACATCCTCGAGCGAACCCCACCGTGTGAGGCGCTTGAACTTTTCCGGGTTGAGGGTATCAACGCTGATGTTTACTCGCTGCAGTCCAGCCTGCGCTAAAGGTCCGGCGAGTTTCGGCAGTGTGACGCCATTGGTCGTCATAGACAAAGAGCAGACACCCTTTGTATGGGCGATTTCTCGAACTAGATCGACGATGTTCGCTCGCACGGTCGGTTCTCCACCGGTTAAACGGTATTTTACAAACCCAAGGTTTGCAAACAACTTTACAAGCGCGAGCACTTCGTCATCCTGCATCAGCTCTGCATTCGGGCGAAAAGTCATCGCTTCTGGCATGCAGTAAACACACCTCAAGTTGCAGTGATCTGTGAGGCTGATACGTAAGTAATTCAGATTACGCCCAAATCGATCTAAAGCCATCGCATATTAACAATAAATATAAATAAATTTGACCTACAGATTATACCTTTATTGAGGGGGGAAGAAATTCCACAATGCAATATCATGTAATTTATGTTATTTGAACCACCTGTCCACCAGTCATCGGCACGAGGCTTTTCGCACGGAGTTTAAAAACGGCATTCGGTGTACCCGCAGCTGCCCAAATTTCTTCATACTGCAACAAGTCTTGATCGATAAATGTCGTGATTTTCCTGATATGGCCAACGGGCGGGACACCTCCGATAGCGAAACCGGTCTGCTGACGGACAAATTCCGCATTAGCTTTACCCAGCGGTTCGGTAATCAAGGCCTCGATCCGTTCTTCTCTTACTCGATTCTCCCCGCTAGCAATCACGAGTATCGGAGTACCACTGCGTTTCGATTTAAACACCAACGATTTCACAATTTGTCCGACCTGACAACCAATTGCATCTGCCGCTTCGATCGCAGTCCGCGTCGAAGCTGATTGTTCAACCACTTCATATGAGTATCCCATCTGTTGCAATGCCTGCTGCACCCTTTGAGCGCTTGGACTTAATTCAACTGGCATATTTACCTCTTCAAGTTCCCAACCGTCATTCTTAGGACAGTTTCCACCAATAAGTGGGTGACCACATACCCACATACCGGTGATAGACTCACCGCAGGGAATTCTAACATATAGCTTCGTTTGTATTCAAATTACTCCATTCCACGAACCTGAAATCACCACAAAAGTATGAATGTAATCTCAGTCTGTAATAATAATTTGACACACCGCTGATGTGCCTCTATAATCCTTTTATATTCAAATCTATATCGTGAAATATCTCACGATCGTTGAGGAAGAAGGAGCAAATTTACCGATACCGAGCTAACATTGATGACCTGCTGGCTCTATTGGTGTATCTCTATCGATCGGCGATATGACACCCCTTATCAATGTGGATTAGCTTGCATGCAGGTTCACGGACGCACACCACTAAATATCCAACAAGCGACTACCCCACGCGGCGCAGTGTATATTATCCCAGAGCGCTGTAAGGGATGCGAAATCTGTGTGCGGTTATGCCCCCAAGACGTATTATTCATATCAAAAAATACAAATAGCAAAGGCTACCATTTCCCAGAAATAGCTCCAGGGAAAGATGAGTCCTGCATACACTGCGAATTTTGCATGCTGGTATGCCCGGAATTCGCGATCTTCACGACTGCGTTGGAGGCTTCCAGCTGATGGTATCCCGAACATGTCTTACTGGCATGCACTTCATGAACGGTGATCACGCCTGTGCTGAGGGGGCAATCGCCGCCGGCTGTCGTTTTTTTGGTGGTTACCCAATTACTCCCTCGACTGAAATCGCAGAACGATTGGCCCGCCGCCTTCCAGAGGTTGAGGGGGTTTTTATCCAGATGGAAGATGAGCTCGGGAGCATCGCTACAATCTTGGGAGCTTCGGCAGCTGGAACACGCTCGATGACTGCCACTTCCGGACCCGGATTGAGCTTGATGATGGAAAATATAGGTTTGGGGGTCATGCTTGAATTACCATGCGTCATCGTAGATATCCAACGCGGCTCCCCTTCTACTGGGTTGCCGACCATGCCCGGGCAATCTGATGTCATGCAAGCACGTTGGGGCTCTCACGGCGACTACCAAATCATCGCTTATGCACCCTGGTCGCCGCAAGAAATGTTTGACCTGACCATTCAGGCTTTCAATACGAGCGACCGGTACCGAGTGCCTGTATTGATATTAGCCGATGAAGTCATCGGCCATATGGTTGAGCGGGTCGTGATCCCTGCGGAGGAACAAATCGAACGATGGGAACGAAAACGCCCTAACCTACCACTAGATAAGAATAACGGGGGGTTCAGACCGTTCCGGGTTGTGGATGATGACCTTGTACCGCCTATGGTTCATGCAGGGGAAGGCTATAAGGTCCACTTCACTGGTTTAACTCATGACGAACTTGGTTACCCGGATATGACTGCCCAAACTCACCACGATCTCGTCAGCCGCTTGAGCGCAAAAATCAGACACAATGCTGATCAGATCATCCGCACTGATGACTACTATCTTGAGGACGCACAAATTGTCATCGTGTCCTATGGCTGCACTGCCCGATCTGCTCGCCGGGCGGTGAGCTTGGCCCGCGCAGCGGGGATTAAGGTCGGCTTGATCAGGTTGATATCCATATGGCCTTTCCCTGAGGCGTATATCCATGAGACATGCTCTTCAGCAGAGCACATCATCGTCGCAGAAATGAATTTGGGGCAGATTAGCCTGGAGGTTGAGCGGATTACCAAGAAGGCAGTTGAAGGCGTTTTTCACGCCGGTGGAGCGATGATTACACCACAATCTATCATGAACAAGATCCAAGAGTTAGCCAGCTGATGCCAATAATTCATGCAGAGAGCCATCCCTTAGATGCCATCATCCGCCAGGACCGCATGCCGCATATTTGGTGTCCCGGCTGCGGTATTGGGATTGCGATGCGCTGCTACGCCCATGCCATCCTGCAAGCCGATATCCCGATCGAAAATCAGGTTGTCGTTTCTGGGATCGGATGCTCGGGGCGCGTTGCAGGATATATGAATATCGATTCTTACCACACCACCCACGGGAGAGCCATTCCATTTGCCGTCGGCATGAAACTCGCAAATCCCGATCTGATGATAACAGTATTCAGTGGAGATGGCGACCTAATCTCAATAGGGGGTAATCATTTAATCCATGCTGCCCGGCGGAACGTTGATATCAAAGTGATCTGTATTAATAATTTCAACTACGGTATGACTGGAGGGCAGGTTGGACCGACAACCCCACAAGGTGCTCTCGGGACGACCGCACCATATGGTAATCCAGAGCTGCCTTTCAATCTGCCATACTTGATGGCTGCCTGCGGCGCAAATTATCTCTCTAGGTGGACCGTTTTACATGTTAGACAGATTATGAAGGATATCCTTTACACCTTCTCCAAACCCGGGTTCACCTTTATCGAGATCCTCGCCCCCTGTCCGATTGGTTTTGGCAAGTCGAATAACATCCCCGATGGTTTAGAGGAGATTGAACTCTATCGACAGCGATGTCTGCTCATCCGAGATGGGGATGTGCGCGCAGATGAGTTAGGCATTGATTTACGGGAGGACAATCCCATTTATATCGGCAAGTTTATCGATCATGATCGGCCACCCTACCAACCCGTCCGTGTTGGGGTGACAGAATGAGGTACGAGATACGCTTTGCGGGTTTTGGTGGTCAAGGGGTCGTCCTGGCAGGTTTCATCCTGGGCAAGGCAGCCGCTTTATATAGTGGTCTGGAAGCGGTAATGACCCAATCTTATGGCCCTGAAGCGCGCGGCGGTGCATCATCCGCGAATGTCGTGCTCTCTGACACAGCAATAGATTACCCTTTTGTCCAAGCGCCGAACCTCCTGATTGCGCTTTCACAGGAAGCTTATAAAAAATTTCGCCCCTCAGCAGATGCAGAGGCATTAATATTAATTGACCAGGATTTAGTACAGCCCACAGCAAACGATCCAGTCTATTCCATACCTGCTACGAGTATTGCCGAAGAATTAGGCAAACGCATCGTCGCGAACATGGTCATGCTCGGTTACCTCACGGAGGTATATAAAAATATCCCCACTGAAGCGATGGAAAAAGCAATTAAAGACTCTGTCAAACCGAAAACGATCGAGCTAAATCTGGCAGCGTTTTCACAGGGGTATGAATACGGGTTGCAAGCTATTGTATCCAAGAGATAGAGAAATAACCTCATGCCATGCAGTTTCTGTCTGAGAAAAGCAGTGTACATCCCGGGGTTTCGAACCTGTACATCCATAATGATTAGCGGAGCGAGCAGTTTTAATGAGTGACACTGTAGTAGTAATCGGAGGCGGAATAGCAGGTATACAAGCCTCGTTAGACCTTGCTGAAGCTGGGGCAAAGGTTGTATTGGTAGAGAAAGAAGCCACCATCGGCGGCATTATGGCAGTCTTGGACAAAAACTTTCCAACCCTGGACTGCTCTATCTGTATTGAAGCACCTAAAATGTCTGAGGTGGATCTCCACCCGAATATTGAGGTGCTTTCACCTGCCGAAGTGGTTTCAGTATCGGGCTCCCCAGGAGATTTCAGCATTGAGATAAGCCAACGGACTCGCTATATCAGTGATGAATGTACGCGCTGCGGAGAATGCACTACCGTTTGCCCAGTTGTGCGGCCTAATGAATATGACTCGGGGATGGCATTTCGAAAAGCGATATATACACCAATACCACAATCAGTTCCTGGCACCTTTCTGATCGATATCAATGACTGCCTAAATACTCCACCAAACTATCTCCCATGCAACCATTGCCAGCAGGTCTGCTCACCCCAAGCGATAGACTTTCTGATGCCAAGAGAAACCATTGTCCAACGCCGTGCGGGATCAATAATTATCGCTGTTGGATACAGCATGCTTGACCCACGGGCGATAATCGAGTACGGGTATGGGACACATCCTGACATTCTTTCGGCGATGGAGTTTGAGCGGCTAATAAACTCCGCCGGGCCTACGGAGGGCGAAATCATCCGCCCTTCGAATGGTGAACACCCTCAAAATATATTATTTGTATTATGCGTTGGTTCTCGCGATCAGCGGCATTACCGGCACTGTTCACGGTTTTGCTGCATGTATTCCATAAAACATGCTTATCAGGCAATCGATCACCATATAAAGGATGTTACCGTCCTGTACATGGACCTGCGGGCTTACGGCAAGGGGTTTGATGGCTTCTGGGAGCGAACCGAAGCAGAAGGCGCACAATTCGTGCGTGGTCGACCCGCAAGAATTACCCCACTCGACAACCAGCGGCTGTCAGTCCAGTACGAGGACTTAGGAAGCCAATCTACAATCAATGCCGAATTCGACATGGTTGTACTCGCGAATGCGGTCACGCCTCCAAAAGGTCTACCTAATCTGGCAAAGAGCCTGGGCCTCGAACTGGATGATGATGGATTTCTGCTCTCTGCTGAAGAAGCTGGGGGCTTGGTTGCTACTTCGCGACCAGGCATCTACGCCGCAGGTTGTGTCTCGGGACCCAAGGATATACCCGATAGCGTTGCGGAAGGCAGTGGAGCAGCCGCGCTTGCATTGAGTCACATAGCTGAGCGTTCCTGGCCTGAAACCCCAGTAATTGAGCCGCTCGTTGATATCCTCAACCCACGGATCGGCGTGTTCGTCTGTCATTGTGGCAGCAACATTGCCGGCGTGATTGATATTGACGAATTAGTTAGCCTCACGCGGACTCTGCCGGGGGTAACACATGTATCGAACCAAATGTTTTCCTGTGCAGGTAACACCCAGCATGAGATCGAAGAAGCGATAAAGAGCGAAAATATCAACCGGGTTGTTATCGCTGCTTGTTCTCCCAAAACCCATGAGACGATCTTTCGCGGGGTGATGATAAGGGCTGGACTCAATCCATACTTGCTAGAGATGGCTAATATCCGCAACATGTCATCCTGGGTGCATAAGAACAATGGCAGTGCGGCGACTATAAAAGCCTTCGACATGGTGGCTATGGCCGTGAACAAAGCGCGTTTACTGACCCCTCTAGAGGGTTCAACACTACCACTGCGCCAAAGTGCACTGGTTATTGGGGGCGGTATCGCAGGTATGACCGCTGCAACCGCGCTAGCTCGGCAAGGTTTTGAGACTCATTTGGTTGAGCAAGATGACCGGCTTGGCGGCGCGCTAAATCATTTAGGTGAAATAGCACCTGCCAATATACTGGCGGCAGAATTAATCGCAGCCAAAATACGGGAAACTGAAGCCAACGAGATCAAAGTCCACCTAAACACAAAAGTCAATACAATCGGGGGCGTTGTCGGCAATTTCCTTACCCAGCTTCAGTCTGAGACTAACGAAACACAAAACTTGGAAATCGGGACTGTGATCGTAGCCACTGGTGCAGATATCCACATGGCTGATGAGTTTGGCTATAACACTGACCCTCACGTCATTAATAATCTTGAACTGGAAGGGCTTCTAAAGACTGGCTCCATCCAGGCCGAGCGCATCACTTTTATCGCCTGCGTTGGGTCGCGCCAGAATGGTAAGGGATGCTCACGTTATTGCTGCACTTCAATGCTTCACCAAGCAAAGAAGCTGCGCGAGATGGGGAAGAAAGTACACGTCATATATAAAGATATCCGCACCTATACCCGCCAGGCAGAAGAACTCTACGAAGAGACCATGCGCGCGGGTGTTCGCTTCTATCGATACGACCCACACCTGAAACCACAAGAAGCTATTCACTACGCAGATGGTCGGGTTGAGATGTATGACCAGCAACTCGGCGTTAACATTATCATCCCATCTGAACTGCTCGTATTGGTCGTAGGCTTGATACCCGTCGAAGACAATATAGCCGAGCAGCTTAAGCTTGCCCGCAGTGAAGATGGATTCTATATGGAACTGCATCCCAAACTGGGGCCCGTGCAGACTGCAGTACAGGGTGTATTCCTGGCAGGTGCAGCACAAGGACCAAAGGATGTGCGCGAATCTATGTCGCAGGCACTGGCAGCAGCGGGTAAAGCCGGCGCACTCCTGGCGCGCGGCGTTATTGAAAAGGAACCACTCACTGCACAACTAATCCCTGATCTCTGTAAAGGCTGCCTGCGCTGTGTGCGTGTCTGTCCATTTAACGCTATTGAACAAATTGCCCCAGCGGGTGAGAATGCTAACGTGCGTATTTTAGAAGCCGCCTGTATGGGATGTGGTACCTGTGCCGCCGAGTGCAACTTCGACGCGATCGAAATGCCCTATTTCACCAAGGAGCAGATCTTGTCCCAAGTCGAAGCCGCTCTCAGTGATTCACCGCACCAGAAATGCCTGGTTTTCACCTGCAACTGGTGTTCTTACGCCGGAGCTGACTTGGCAGGCATCGAGAAACGCCAATACCCGCCTTCATCACGGATCATACGCACAATGTGCTCGGCGCGCTTCGAAGAGGAATTTGTTCAGTATTCCTTTGATAAGGGAGCAGGGGCTGTATTGATCACCGGATGCCGCTTAACAGACACGGGTTCAGATTGCCATTATAACTATGCCAACCGCCTGACATGGAAGCGATTTAAACGCTGGCAACGAAAATTCGAAAGGCAGGGCATCGACCCCGAGAGGTTGCAGCTGCGGTGGATTTCAGCGGCGGAAGGCAAGGAGTTTGCTGAACAGATGCATAAAATGGATATTGTAATCCAATCCCATAATCAAGATCTGTAGGTATTCTGGTGTTGAATGACAAGACAAACTAAAGAGGAGACAACTATCGAGAACGAACAACCCCAACCTGCTATCATCATTGACGATGATGTTTGGGAACAGCTAATTGATTTAACCGACGGTGCAGCTGCACTCTGCTATCAATGCGGCACATGTACAGCTGCCTGTCCTTGGGGACAGTTTACCAATTTGGATCTCTCGGTGCGAACTTTCTTGCGCCAGGCTCAAATTGGCGTATTCCAAGCTTCGGAAGCTCTCTGGTTATGTACAACTTGTGCGCAATGTCAGCCGCTTTGCCCTCGGGGAGTCAATATCGTAGATGTCTTTCGCGCTATCCGCACATTGGCTTGGCAAAATCGTACGGTCGCTGAAGGTTTGCCGTCCATATTATGGTCGCTTTACTGGAATGACAATCCCTGGTCACAACCCCCATCACAACGTTCTGCCTGGGCTGGAGATATCGCCATTCCACAATTCAACGCTCAAGAACACGAGATCTTGCTGTATGTTGGCTGTACCAGTTCGTATGACAGTAGAGCCCAACAAATCGCGCTTGCATTGGTTCAGATATTACGAGCCGCTGGAATCCAGTTTGGTTATCTCGGGAATCTTGAGCCGTGTTGTGGCGAAGCGGTTCTCAATCTCGGCAACCGCCCCTATTTTGAAGAAATCCGCGCGAAAACAGCCGCAGTATTCACACAGCACGGTGTAACTGACCTCGTAGTCATCTCTCCGCATTGTTATGATGTCTTCAAGAATCACTACAATACAATCTCTAAAACCATACAGGTTCAGCACTACACGCAATTCCTAACCCAGCTATTGGAAGAGGGGCGGTTGAGATTCAGCCGGTCGATAAACAAGCAAGTCACTTATCAGGACCCATGCTATCTCGGAAGGCACAACGCTGAGTATGCCGCTGCACGGACCATCATCGATCATTTGCCAGGCGTGGAGTTTAGGGAAATGAGCCGCAACCGGGAGGACGGTTTGTGCTGCGGTGGTGGAGGCGGCCGCATGTGGCTTGAGACCCCCGCCGGTGAGCGTTTCGCCGACCACCGTGTGAAGGAAGCACTTGAAACGAAAGCCCAAATCTTAGCCACCGCCTGTCCATTCTGTGCGGTGTGCTTGGAAGACAGTGCTAAAAACCTGGGGCAAACCGAACTAGAGATTATGGACATCGCCGAGTTGGCCAGGTTGGGAATTGAATAATAAACATATTATCCTAAATCGCACAATATCAAATCATGGCTAGTTCATTTTATGGTGTAGAAGACCAAGTACAAGCCATCTGGGTATATTTAGAGCACAGGGATGGAAGCCTGGAAAACGTCTCGCTTGAGATGCTCTCCGAAGGGCGCGTTCTTGCCGACCAGATGGGTTGGCCGCTCGTTGCGCTGTTATTAGGGCACAGCGTTGAGAACTTGTGCCAAGATGCATTCATTTACGGTGCAGACCAAGTATGGTTGGCGGAACACAAGCTGCTGGAAAACTTCACCATAGAAGGGTATACGTCAGCAATCTATCAAATCTTTCTCCAGTCAAAACCGAGTGTTGTTTTCCTTGGTGCAACACATGATGGGAGAGATCTCGCTGGCCGGCTTGCCGTTCGCCTGAGGACTGGGTTAAACGCCGACTGCACGGGACTGAGAATCGATCCCGATACTGGTGTTCTGATTTGCGAGGTGTCAGGCTTTGGTGGGGGAGTCCTGGCATTGATCGAGATGCAGACACATCGCCCCCAAATGGCAACTGTCCGCCCGGGAGTCTTCTCCATGCGGCAAACCACTTCTACTCCATCCAAAACGATCATTAGACCAACTTTTACTATTGAGCCAGAGGATATCTACACCAAATATATCGAACGGATTGAAGGGGATTATGTAGATTTAACCGGATCGACTGTATTGATCGCAGGTGGACGAGGGATTGATGGCGATTTTCAGATGCTGGATGCACTTGCACAGCTTCTAAATGGCGAGATCGGTGCCACTCGCCCACCCGTAGACGATGGGTACATTGAACGCGAACGCCAGATTGGCCAAACCGGTGTGGTATGCAGCCCAAGATTAACTATATGCTGTGGGATCAGCGGCGCCTTCCACTTCGTCGTAGGGATTGAAAAAGCCGATACTGTCATCGCCATAAACAAGGACCCTAAAGCACCGATTTTCGATCATGCTGATTATTGTATCGTGGGCGATGTAAAACAAATCGTCCCCAAACTTATCGATGCATTAAAAACGAAAGTCTGAACTTATGCCAGAATTGAACATATTTGTCTGCATGAAAGTTGTACCCAAATCCGAAGAGATCAGGGTCAACACGGAAACCATGGCGATCATTCGCGAAGGAGTGCGCTCCGAAATTAACCCGCCGGATATGAATGCGCTGGAAATGGCCCTTTCGCTCAAAGACCGCTACGGTGGTCAAGTGTCGCTGCTTTCCATGGGACCAGCAAGTTTTGAATTCTATTTGCGGGTCGGGTTATCGGTTGGGGCGGATCGCGCCTACCTGCTTAGCGATCCCCAATTTGCAGGCGCCGATACACTAGCTACCACCTATACATTAGCCCAAGCGATTATCAAACTGGGAGGGGGCGATATAATATTGTGCGGGGATGAATCTGCGGATGGAGCGACTGGTCAGGTTCCGGCAGGCGTTGCAGAATGGCTGGACATTGGTCAGCTCTCGATGCTCACCAATTTAGAGCTGGATCTCACTCGCCGGGTCGGGCGAGGGCGGCGAGATATCAAAGGTGGATACGAGATTTTAGAGGTGCCCATCCCCTTTGTTGTATCCGTCCAGACCGCATGCAACGAGCCACGGTTCATTGACTTTGAGCGAAAATCCTGGGCATTCACTGAGGCGCAGGTCATTACTTGGAATGCGGCTGATCTGGAAGCGGATATTGAGTATATCGGATTGAGGGGATCACCGACGGTCGTAACCGGACTGGCTGAAGCAGCTGATCGTGATCGCCAACACGAATATATCGACGGCACTCCACAGGAAATTGCTCTCAAGCTGGCTGGATTACTTGAAGATATATTGGAGAGTGTGTAATCCGCTAATCGTGCCAAGAAGAAGAGCAGCCATGGCCTCTACGGTAAGCAGCAGCGGATGTCAACCAACAATTTCATGGCTCAAACCAACCAGATCAAATCAGAGGGGGAACTTCAATGTTTCAAATTTCGTCTATAATGCGATAGAAACACTACCACAAATCTAACATGCGTCGGAGTTCGATATGCATAATCTTCTGAAATTCTCAGTCCTGACCATATCTATTATCGCCTTGGCAGCTACCGCGGGTTGTGTTCTGCCTTCGCCCCAAGCCTCACCGTCGCCAGGCAGCATAATGGATGCTGATACAGATGACACAAGTATCCAACCCCCTGATCCGAAATTTGCTCGGGAAGCTGCATTGAGCTATATGAGCATATACCATGCTCAAAGCGCTCCTAAGGGAGAGCTATCTTGGACAGAAGAGAACATCACACCAGAAGGTTTAGCAGGGTCAAATGCCGTGCGCTATACTGCCGAAGAATGGATCGTAACAGTATCCTATCCGATTGTCCCTCCTGAGGCAGTTATTTATCAAGTTGAAGTCACTAACAAAGCCGATGGAATTCAATGGCAGGGTTCCGTTGATGCGACCGGGCAGATCACTGAAACCGCTTTCGTAACACAAAGCCCAAGTCAACTAGAGACATACAACAACCCGGCATACAACTTTTCCTTCACCTTTCCGAATAGCTGGGAAGCAGCAGAGCATCCCGGTGGGGATCCGATCGCGGGGGGAGAATCTGCACCATCTGTACAGCTATCAAAGGATGGTTATCTATTAATTATTCAATATAAGCGCCAATCAGAGAAAAATATCCTTGGGCCAGGCGCTCTACCACCAGGTGATGTTGTCGATGCCGGCAGCGTACCATTTTTTGATGGTGAAATCCCAAAGCACTCCCTAGTTTACGAAGGCGCAGTCAAACAGGTGTTTTACGGTGATGGCGTTCAGGATATGGAATTTTACATCCAGCTTGATGATACATCTGAAATAAGCTACGCTGATATCTCCTTACCAGATGTTATTCAAGCAGAGGTCGACCAGATCCTGGCATCTTTTGATTATCTGGAAGCTCCTACTGCAACCGAACCACCCGCAACAGAAACTCCAGAACCAGAGATTGTGGAATATGAAAATACAGACAACGATTTCTCATTCCGGTACCCAAATACTTGGGAGCTTATTGAGGCGCCGCACGCAGTCACATTACGTAACGGAAACCTGGACCTAATCATTGAATTCAGGAAGCTCTACGAGAGTATCTCAATCGGCGAAATTGGCGAGACCAGTAGTCAATTGAGTGAAGCAGGGACGATAAATATTCTCGGCAAAAGTTACCCAAGGATGGTCAATGTAGTGGATAATGTTGACCAAGCGGTGTTCTACAACGGCACCAGCACAATATCCGCCGGTGAGATTGAATTCGCAATACGATTGATGGACTTCGGTACCCCTCCGGCAGATATGACAACTGCGCGTCAAACTGAAGCTGACCAAATCGTGGCATCTCTCGATGTGTCATATGAACTGCCTGCTGACTGCACCGACAAAGCCGTGTTTGTTGATGACGTCAGCGTACCAGATGGGTCAGTTTTCCTGGCCGGTGAACAATTTACAAAAACCTGGCGCCTGCGCAACGAAGGCACCTGCCCTTGGACGCCTGACTATGAGCTCGTCCTGGTCGATGGGGAGTCGCTAGGATCTTCCGATGTCATTGCTCTCACTGAATTGGTGGCTCAAGGTGATGAGGGTGATATATCAATAAGTATGACAGCCCCTGAGACTCCCGGAACTCATAAGAGTGAATGGATGCTGCGAAATCCTGCCGGGGATAACTTCGGGGTAGGTGATGAGGCAAACGAGCCGTTTTGGGTGGAAATTGAAGTTGAAGAAGGCGTAGAGGCATTGGAATTGGGTGATCCGACCTGGACGGATACCTTCAGCGACGCTTCGAATTGGTATCTGCTCGATACAGCCAACACTCACTTCAGTGTTGAAGAGAATCAATTAATCATGACTGCTGATCTTCCAGGACAGGGCGAAGAGTGGGGCTTATCCACACATCCAGATATAACTGATTTCTACATGGAAGTCTCGTTCACAACCGGGGATGAATGTACCAGTTTAGACCGCTATGGTGTGCTCGTGCGCGCGCCTGATCCAAACCAGGGTTATGTCTATGGCTTTTCCTGCGATGGTCGCTTCCGGATTTATAAATGGGATGGCGAGACCTATCAAGGATTACAGCAGTGGACCAACTCGGCTAAGATCCTTACTGGACCAGAGCAAACCAACAAGCTGGGAATATTGTTGTCCGGTGATACCATCAAGTTGTATGCCAATGATTATCTGCTGCTCGAGCTATCTGACAGCTCGTATGACATGGGTCGTTTCGGTCTTTTCATAGGCGGTACAAATACAGAAAACCTAAGGATCTATGTAAACGATATATCTTATTGGGAACTAACTGAATAATAAATAAGATCGAGGGGGTTTTGGCAATCCAGCAGGCAGCAATTGGCTTACGGTCTAAATAATTGCCTGCTACTCATCAAACGTAAAGGTGGCTTCCGCGTAGTAACGGATCGAATTGGAAGCCATCTTTTCCATCAGCCATTCCTGCAGCCAAGCTTGCTTCTTCTCCAAATCCCAATCTGCTGCCATCACATCCAAGGGGATGTTTATGTTCAGAGCCCGGTTCGGAATGACGTGTCTGGTGATACCACTGGGCACACGCCCCCCATTCTTCACCGTTGTAAGAATATCACTGGGCATGATCTGAGGGAACACGACGATGGCGATCATGCCCGGGTAAAATGGCTCTTGAAGTTCCCAAACATCATTCGATGCTCGGAAAATGTCAGCACGCCCTCGATAAGCATTGACTATCGTGGATAGAATCTCTATATTCGGGTCTGGACACCCTTGAGGGCCACATACAATACGAACACCTTCTTTAAGTGCGATATATGCCAGTGCATTATTCGTTGCTAACGCTTCACGAGCTTCCAACAGGCTGCATGGTATAGTTTCCAAGTCATCCGCTGCTAATAAAGCGGCTTCGAATTCTTCCAGAGACATTCCGGATATAACGTGGTGCCATGTATCCAATGTCAGACTAGGGTCACCGTAGCTGACAATCTGGGTAACGATATGGGGAATATCCAAGATAATCATTGCCATCGATCGATTTGCACCATCTAAGACAACAAACTGATCGGTTCCAGGTATTGCGGCGCTGATTGGTGGGTGCTTCAAATAACCATCTTGGCGGAGTCGTTCTGCCAGCTTCGAAAGTCGCCTGGGGTCAGAATCCTCATGTGGAATCAACAAATTACTAGGCAGTATCCGTAAATCGGGTAAAGCAGTGCTGTCTCTCATCGGACAACTTCCTTCCCATGGAAATCTGATCGATCATGATCCATCTATTTATGATCAAAGAATTATACCAATACGCAGGAACAATCCATTCCTGCCGGAATATCAAGATCGTTTTTGCATAGTGATATATCAAGTAGAGAGGTAATTTCAGAACATCCCGGTTGTAACATAAAGTGGCTGTCTAAGGTTCTTTTAAGACAGCCCCAACAAGCTACGGCCAATCTATGAATTTATGGTCCACCCTTGTTCAGCACCACAGGGAGAAAACTGACCGACTTGCAAGGCGCAATGCAGATGAAGCTTCCATACGCGCTGTATAGAATGGCGTTTCCCAGTGGATCTGTGAAGGTTTCCGGCTTTACCAGCAAAGACGTGATCTCGCCCTCGCTGCCTAGAGCATGGAATATCAAGTCAACCAAAGGAGGGAACCCATCGACACCGGTCAGTGAGGATAGACTGAAACGCAGCGTATCGGGGGTACTGCCATCACGCTCATAATCGAGGTCACAATTCCCCAAATCAAACATATCATCTGGATCCGGCACACACGCTACGGCCTCCACCACGCTGGGATCGTAGCTTAGATCTATGACTGCATCACCGACACCTGGCGGCTGCAGGTGGCTGGCACCAATCGTAATCGTTATTGGGTTATCAGGTTCAACGATACCATGCTCAGTCCAAATGAACGGCGCCGGCGTAGGGGTTGGTGTGGGCGTTGGTGTAGGTGTGGGTATCGGCGTGGGCGCTTCCAGAAGGCTGAAACGCATCGCGCTGAAGGAAATCGTCTTGCTGAAATCGGTTTCTCCGTTCAAATCAGCTAACTGCACTTTCCCCGAAGTACCCTTATCGAATTCATAAGTACCTAAACCAACCCACTGGTCAGCCAGCGGTGCCTGATCGCGAGATACGGACGACTTTCCATCAGCGTGGTGGATCGTATAGCGCGCGTCCGATGTATCCCAGTATATCGTCCTGTCCAAGCAATACCAGTAGATCGTTGGATGGTTCGGCACATACGCCTCAACCCGATACTTCCCCACAACTGGCAGGTTTGGCACCCATTCGGCCGAGTTTGTTGAGTAAGCCTCGGTTTCCACATTGAGCGTAAGATATGCTTTTTCCCCATCATAGCCATCGATCGCATACCAATTATCCACACAGGTGTCACCCACGACGGACGGTTCGAATTTCGTCGGTTGTTTCAGGACAACTTCTTGGGAAACCGGATCGTCCCAGCCATCGGTCCATAGAAAGGTCACATCCACCCAATCGTTCGTTCCGGGCAGCAATCCAATATCAATGCTTAGTTCACGTGCCAGGTCAATGCCGAAAGGTGCAGTGACGATCTTGTCGAACTGATTCAAACCATCGTTATAATTATCAAAAAATGCGGCTTGGGCTTCGGGCATACCAAGGGGTAAATCGGTAAACATCCGCCGGGGCGTCGGGTCGTTGATGGTCGCCCAGTAAGTGTCATCCAGGTTCCAAGGACCGGCCTCCAACACTTTCACGGTTGCACTTGCGCCTTGATAAGCTACTCTCACCCGGTAATCGCCACCCGGATCATACCCATAGCCTGAACAGCCCTCATCCCACCCGATATTGGAAAACTTCACACACTTATCTGGCAGGGCTACCGTATACGCGCTAGCATCATAGCGAGTTGCATATATCGAATAAGTACGCGGTTCAGTCGTGGTTGATTCAGTGCCATGAAGCGCCTTCTCGGTCAACCAGCGCTGCTCAATCCAATTTACGAGTATTGGGTATATTTCAGAACCCACTGCAATTTCCAGCTCAGCTTGGGAGGTTCGGACGATATCCAAGATTTTTTGGTTATATCCAGTTTCCACCAACCAATCTTTCTTAGCCTTATCGCTTACTTTACTGTTGGATAGAAACTCGCGGCTCTGCTGTTCCAACCTGTGGATCTCTTCACCTTCCTGCATCGCAATCGTCTGAGCAGCAAGAAATTGCTCTTCACTCAATCCCACCTCCTCTTTGAGCAGATCCGCTAGGCTTGCGGTGAAGAAGAAGTACTCCAGGACAGGTTTTCGACCCCAAACAGGCAAACCCGCCTGATCAGGCTGTGCAAGCCCGCTCGAGCGGACAACCATTACCGCGCTCACAACCAAAAGGAGTGAGACGAGTGCAATCCACCTTATATGCACACTTTTTATCGGATTTCGCATTGCGGTCTTATACCATGATTCCCCCCACCACAATGTTAGGGTTTATTTAATTTGATACGGTAGAAATACCTTAAAAGATTAGTCGCTGGCGCGCGCCATATTCACCGGGGGGCTCTTCAGGTCGTCCCAATACTACTCAGGTTTGCGGCGACATGAAATCGCCTCGCACGGAGATTGGCTTGCTTATCGCCAAGAACATGCCAAAGATAATGCACGTTGTCCGTGCGGCCGGGACGATTAATCGCAATGTTCGTTTATTCGTGGACTACTAACCTCCCCTTGAGAATCACCCTGATTGTGTACATGTGGCGAGGGAAAATGTATATTCCCAGCGATAGACCGTTGATCGCTATTCCATCACGCAGTACCGTATATCAGAGATCACACCAATTACTGATCGTATTGGTTGAGTCGTCCTAACAGCGTATCGAGGGACATATCCTCCAGCGAGTCGAGGCACAGATCAGCCCGCTCAAGCGATAACTGCTTGGTGATAATATTCGGTACTGCAACTACAAATATCCCCGCTGTTTTTGCCGCCGCGACACCATTAGGCGAATCCTCAAATACAACCGCCTGGTCATGGTATACACCAAGCTTCTCCAGTGATAGCAAGTACAGGTCAGGGGCTGGTTTCGTTCTTTTGACATCATCACTGGCTAAAATGGAATCGAAGTGCTCAATGATGTCAAGGCGCTTGAGATGTCCGGTAACCCAGGCACAGGAGGAGCTGGATGCCAAACCTATCTTCAATCCGAGCGCGCGGCCGCGCAGCAGATAGTTTTCCACCCCCGGCATTATCGACTGTTCGTCAATCAGTTCCAACTCACGCTGGCGGCGCGGTGGATCCAATTTGCCGCGATCAACCTGCCGCCCTAACTGTCGCTCAAGCTCATCAAATGGATCGTAGATATCCTCCGACCTGCCGATGGTGCTGCCCCAAACTTCAAATGGGATTTCACATCCCAGGGAATGGTAGAGTTCCTGCCACGATTGGAAAACCGGCTGCTCAGTCTCTAATATTAAGCCGTCAAAGTCAAATATCAATGCTCGTATCATTCGTCGTCCCTGCTTCCACCGATATTATGCATCCGTAAACCTTATATAGGATCCGGCGCACCTTTACCGGATTAGTTCATAAATTATTATTCAACACCATGATTAGCAGCAGGTTCAGAAGGGATAACATCCACGACCAAGGCTTGTAGTTCGATATCGGAGAGCGCCTGGATCGCTGAACTGTAAAACTGCTCAAGGTCACGATAGCCTTGCTCGGTATAAATTCGTGCCTGCAGCCCCATTTCCAATTTGTCGATCTGGCGCACAAAACGTGCCTCAGGTGTTTCGCCAGTTTCGAACTCTTCCCAGATCTTCAGATACTCCTGACCTGCTGGCAAATTGCCCAGAATGCGGATGACCGATTCTCTTTCAGCGGTCCTCTTCGCATGCTCTGAAAGCCCATCCTGCGGTGTGATGTCACCCGCATATACTTCACCCATGTCGTGCAGCAATGCCATTATCAACACCCTCTCAACATCTAATTGAGGGGAGAACTCCGGCAGGAGCAGTAAGCAAAGGATGGCGACGCCAAAAGAATGCTCCGCAACACTCTCACAGTGCTCTGCCGGGATGCCAGCCTGCAGCCATCCTCGCCGAAAAAGGTTTTTCAATTGGCTGATCTCAATCCAAGCCCGGACAGTCGGATCGATTTCTGCGGAGATCAGCTCGTCGATTGGTATCTGGTTCTTCGCTTCCATAATATTTCACCCTGCTCTTGGATTTCCCCATTATAGCAGGCGTGATTGTCCTTATTACGCAATTATTCTTCAATCGGGTGAATTAATAAATTTGCAAAACCTTCAAAATTCCTATCCCCGCAGCAAGCTGACGGGGTATTACGGAATATTGCCCCTCCGGGTCAGATTTTGCTCACGCTTGGAACCCACGTGGCAAGCCAC
>Ga0209013_10001370_pt1 | contig 22472 bp, 23 predicted proteins | sample Cruoilmetagenom2_FD_187291 | JGI IMG/M metagenome (GOLD analysis project Ga0209013, IMG submission 187291) | Oil polluted marine microbial communities from Coal Oil Point, Santa Barbara, California, USA - Sample 2 (SPAdes) (version 2) | ecosystem: Environmental > Aquatic > Marine > Oil seeps ... | reverse complement strand
AAATTCCATAAAACACCTATACCTGTTTAATCCAATAATGGATCAATGGTTGATTTGATATGTTCAAGAGAACTGTAGGGACCGATCTGAACATGGGAGATAATACCATTTTGATCAATGATAAATGTCTCAGGTACTCCGCGTACCCTGTAAGCTTGTGATATTTCTGTCCGCAAATCAGGTCCATTTGGATAAGTTATACCGAATTCCTCGAGATATGCCAGGGCTTCTGGTTCAATATCAACATAATCTACACCCAGGAAGATCACATCTCCCCTGTTCAGATAAAATTGATAGGCAAGTTCCAGATCTTTTGCTTCCGGTTTACAGGATTCGCACCAGGAAGCCCAGAAATTCACAACAACAACACTGCCTTGATAATCTGATAATTGATATATTTCACCGGAAAATGAGATTAGCTCAAAATCAGGCGCAGTTTCTCCAATTCCTACCTGTCCCTGCTGGGATCTGTAGAGTCCAATACTCAGAAAAACCAACAATAATCCTAGTCCACCCCAGAGTAATATTTTTTTCATGTTATCCCTGTGACCTTTTTCTTAGTTCTTTTTCTACACGGCTGATATCATTTTCTGATGGTTTGGAGGGCTTAGATTTTACTTTTTCTTTTTTTCTATCCTTCCGGTTCTGGTCTGGAGATCGCCATTGCTGAAAACCTCTATAAAATAGAAATCCGCCACCCACAAATATTACGACGGGCACAAGATAGACAACCCAATTAAATCCCCGCATGGGAGGTTCCGCCAGAACCCTATCCCCATACTGATTTACGAAATAGGTTTTGATTTCATCCGTGGTCCAGCCTTCAGCAAGCTTATCCCTGATAATCCCGCGCCATTGTTCGCAGGCAGTTGTCCCGCACGTGTCCAGGGGAATGTTTTCACAAACTGGACAATATAACTGTCTGGCAACCTCATTCACATCATCATCTGTGGGGCCTGAACCCTGGGCAAACGCTGAAAACGGGATCAAAGATATTAACAAAACTAACGCTATTACCCACCAATGGGTTCTTTTTGATTTTTGGATCATTTTGGCCTCGCACTATTAGATACCACCTTGGAAGTCTTCTTATCTGGCCAGGTAGCTATCACTACACCGCCGATAATTACCCAGGCACCAATCCAGAGCCATTGCACCAACGGATTATGGTAAACCTTAAATGTCGCACCTTCCGAAGTGACAGCTTTCCAATCCACCAGGATGACATAAAAATCATCCAGCAGTGTGCTGCGAACACCAGGAATTGTGACTGGCTGGCTGGAATCATAATAGAAGTCCCGGCGGGGATAGATTTCATCAATCACTTCGCCATCTTTCTTAACCAGCACAACTGCCCGGGCTACATTCCTTGCATCCGGAGCATCAAAGATTTCGAGAGCTTCATATTCCATCGTGTAAGGAGCTAATTCAAGTTCCTGACCTTCTGCAAGTGTTGCTTGAGTTTCAGTCTGAAAGAATTCGATTCCAATAATGCCCAAACCCATAAACACTATCCCTATATGGATGATCATGGCGGCATATGAGCGTTTATTACGCTGAAATACCCTGGTAATCGCATTAACCATACTTTCAGATTCTGTTTTTCTCCGCAAACGTGTACGCCGGACAAATTCAAATCCGTTCACTGCCAGGACAAAAGCGATCAGCCAAAACGCAATCACTGCCGGCACTTTTGTCAATCCTCCAACAAGGGGCAAAACAATACCAAGAAGGGATACAGCAAATGGCTTCCACAATAATTTCCCGAGGTGTTTGAACGAAACATAACTCCAAACCGCCAGGGGGCAGATAACCATGATCAACAACATCCCACCCAAAATCGGCGCTGCGACACGCTCATAGAATGGCGGACCAACAGTCACCTTTGCTCCTGTGACCAGCTCGGATATATTGGGGAAGATCACTCCCCAGAACGAAGTAACCAGCATACCCATGAGTAGGATGATACTGACCAGGATCAAAGCTTCTTTCGAGAAGAAGGATGTGAGTTCTTGGCGGGATTTAAATTTATCCCACCGAGAACTTAATAACCAGAAGGAGGCGATGAATGTTAAAGCTATAAAGGCCAGGAAAATTGGACCGATTGCACTGGCGGCAAAGGAATGGACAGAGGACAACAAACCAGACCTGGTTAAGAATGTACCAAAGATGACCAGGAGATAGGTCAGGATGATCAGCACAATGGGCCATTGTTTGAACATGCCCCGTTTTTCCTGGATCAATACCGCATGTAAAAATGCAGTTCCAGAGAGCCAAGGCATTAAGGCAGAAATTTCTACAGGATCCCAGCCCCAGTAGCCGCCCCACCCCAATACATCATAAGCCCAGCGGGCACCCAGAATTAAACCGAGAGAGAGAAACAACCAGGCCCAGAGTGTCCAACGACGGGATAATTGGATCCAACGGTCATCTGAACGACCTGTTATTAATGAAGCCATAGCATAGGCATAAGGAACAATAAAGGCCACAAATCCAAGGTACTGCATAGGGGGATGGATGACCATGCCCGGATGACGCAGAAGCGGGTTTAATCCAGCACCATTCTGGGGGCCAATGATAAATCCTCCTGCCGGTTGAGTAAATGATTGAACGATATCCTGGTTGACCTGCCAATATCGAACAAACGGATTTTCAAAGAAAGTGTTGAGTACTAGAAAGAATGCTAACGTGCCCAGGCCTACAACGATCACCCAAGGCAAAAAGTCCTGGTCTCGTTCCCATTTCTTGAGAGTTACAGCAGAAGTAAATCCTGCCAGCAGCCAGGACCAGAAAAGCAGGGATCCCGCCTGTCCGCCCCAAAGGGCAGTGATCTTTAGGTACAAAGGCATACTAAGACTTGAAACCTTTGATACATAAACAACTTCAAAATTATTATTGATTAAGAGGTATAACAGGGATCCAACCGTTACCGTCAGCAATGGAAATACTAACCGCATTGCCTGTTGGGCGCTCGAGACCCATTTCTTCTGGTGTTGGTTCACACCGTAGATCGCTGCAATTACGCCATATACCGAAACAATAAGTGAAATAAATAAAGAGCCAAAACCAATCTCAGCTACCATAAAACTCTCCAGACCTTTGATTAATAGGAACCAATCGAACTACGATTCAATCTGATCGGGGACCGAGCCTTCATATTTAGTAGGGCATTTCAATAGAAGCTCATCAGCTTCGAAAACACCCTCGGCGATAAATTCCCCTGTCAAAATAGCCTGGGCTTCGTTTTGAAGCAGATCCGGCTTAGCGCCATAGTAGACAACCTTAAGTTGGGAACGGGTCGGGTCCATGACTGCATTATGCAGGGCTGCAGCCAGCCCACCTTCTTCATCAACAAGCTCGATATCTCCCGGAACATGCACAATAGAAAAGCTCAGCTCCAGGGTTTCCATGTCATAATGGATGGATTCCCCCAAAACAGCCCCGGATAGTCGGATATTTCTTCCAGTCAGCTCTCCCGCAAGTTGTTTTTCCATTGCTTCATCGACTGTTAAGAAATATTGTATATTCGCCTGCAGCGAAGAAACCATCAAGTAGATAATCGCCGCAACAATAACAATCCCGCCGATGATGAATTTTAAGGCATTGCCTTTTCTCGGTTCAGCCTCGATTTGCTGTAAGTCATCTTTAACCATTTTTTTCTCACTCCACTAATAAAAATCGCCTGACATATCTTAACATTAAAATAATAAAAATGTATTGATTTTAATCATGATATGCCTATCTTATTTAATTGCTTCTCGTAGTCGTTGAGTAAAAACAACAAACTCCGGAGAAAACCGATCCTGTTCTTGACGCGGTCTTTGAAGATCTATCTCTAGATCCAAACGTATATTCCCGGGTTGGGGGCTGATCGCCAATACCCGGTCAGCCAAAAAAACAGCTTCCGAGATATCGTGAGTGATCATGATTACGGTTTTCTTTCGCGCCCGCCAGACTCTGAGCAATTCCGTGCCCATTTTTTCACGGGTGAGCGCGTCCAGGGCGCCGAAAGGTTCATCCAACAACAGCAGGTCTGGATCCTGGATCAAACTTCTGACAATTGCCACACGCTGCAGCATCCCCCCGGACAAATCGTGGGGAAGCCAATCTTCGAATCCTTTCAATCCAACCAGCTCGATCAACTCAGCAGCTCTCTCATCGGCCTCAATCCGGGGAATATGGTTAATTTCCAACGGGAGAGTAATATTGCGCAGGACCGACCGCCATGGCATCAGGTTGGCTTTCTGAAACACGATGCCAACACCCTGGCGTGGCTCAGTTAACAATGTTCCATCAAGTAAAACCTCACCTTCTGTAGGGGAGAGTAAACCGGCCAGAACCCGGATCAAGGTGCTTTTCCCACTGCCCGATGGACCCACCACGCAGATAAATTGTTCCCGATCAACGGAAAAATTGATCTGGCTCAGTGCCTGGAGCGAACCTTTTTCATCGGTAAAGGTGACTTCCAGATCTTTTACTTCTAATAGGGGAGAATTATTGGCTGAAATCATTCGTATATGCTTCTTCCAGGTCTATTTCCTTTTTCATCAACCCCATTTGCAGCAGCACACCCTGCATATTCTCCCAGGCCTCTGGATGACTGTATCCATAGGGATCGGTCTGGTAAAGTTCTAGCGAGGCTTTCATCACCTCAAATTGGACATCCTGATCAGCACCTTCCAACCCTTCAACATACTTAAAACAGAACTGGAATGCCTCTTCGGGATTTTCAACCGCAAATTGAATGCCTTTCAGGATAGCAGAGACAAATCTCTCCACTAGCTCTGGGTTCTCAGCAATAGTAATTTCGTTGGTGATCAAGCCATTGGATACAAGGTCAAGGTAATCTGAAACCAGGATCACATCCAGATCGTAGCCCTGGGCTTTTAATTGAACTGGTTCATTGGCAGAATAACCCACAATCACCTCGCTGGTATCAGCCGCCAGAACCTCAACCTGGTTAAAACCAACGGACTCCATGATAATGTCACTTTCTTGCAAGCCAACTTCCCCCATCAAAGCTCGCAACCCAACATAGTTAGCACCAAACGGTCCCGGTAAGGCAACCCGTTTTCCTGCCAGGTCCTGGGGGATTTTTACGTTCTGTTCGGTTTTCGATATCACGGCAACGGGATACTTCTCGTACCAGGCCATCACATACACTATGGGAAGTCCTTCCGCCCGGGCAATGGGGACCTGTTCTCCAGAAACCACAGAGAATTGGATTTCATTCGCCCCAACCAGAGCTACGCCATCAGTCTCATAGGAATAGTCAAATTCAAGTTCTATGCCATATTCTTCGAAGAATCCTTTTTCAACAGCAGCATAAAATGGCGCATACTGCACGTTAGGGATATAACCCATAGGTAGCCGAATATGAGTGATTTCATCAACCTCACTCACCGGCTGGATGCCGCAAGACACTGTCACAAACATCACCATAAGCATCCAAAACAAGTATCTCTTCATCATAATAAAATCTCCTTCCTGATGAATATCAGTCGCCATTCCTTTTTTGCCAGGATAACAGTCTATTTTCGAGGAAAATCACCGATCCATAAAGTCCTAAAGACAGCAGAACAATGGTAAAAACCGCCACAAAAACCAGGGCGGTATCATAAAGACCTCGTCCAACATTGACTAGAAAACCCAATCCTTTATCAGCACCTACAAATTCTCCCACCACGGCGCCTATCACTGAAAGGGTCGCGCCAATCCGCAGTCCGCCCAGGAAGACGGGCATGGCTGATGGGATCTCCAGCTTAAAGATGCGCTGCCAGGTACTGGCCTGGAGGGATCTCATCAAGTCATACAGTTCCCGGGGGACAGATTTCAAACCAACAACAGTGTTCACCAGGACAGGGAAAAAAACGATCAGAGCGCTGGTGAGGATCTTGGAAAAGATGCCCGGTCCAAGCCAGATCACTAGCAGGGGAGCAATGGCAACAATAGGGATGGATTGGCTAGCTACTATATAGGGAGACAATACTCGTTCTACCAAGCGTGATTTAGCCAGAAAATACCCAGTGATAATGGCTGCTGTCAATCCGAGCAAGAGTCCAAACACGACTTCCTGCAATGTGATCAGGGTATGTTTCAGCAGTGAGCCATCTTGAAGGACAATGATCAATCTTTCCCAGACTTCAGTCGGGGTGGGGAAAATAAAAGATGGAATCTGGCTGAAGGTAGTAAACATTTGCCACAGAGTCAGACCAACTAACACTGAGAGCACCAGAAATCCAATTTTCCTGATCCCTACTCCGAGATCCTTCATAGACCAAGCTCCAATAATAAAAAACCGCCTATCAGGGCGGGGTTTGACAAGGATCCCGGTTTTGAAAAAAAATCCCGAAAGCATTTCAGCTTTCGGGGCTTTCAAAACAACAGGCAGGTTCAAAGGAACCTGTTTCACCTTCTCCTATCCGGACTATACCGTCGGCCCCGGAGTTTCACCGGATCCTGCGCCATTTCAGACGCTCGCGGGCTGTACCGCCGATTGGGAATTGCTTTCGCTCACCCTACCCCGAAGGTTTTTATTTAATTGCATCAAGAGTATACCATAATCAAGCATTCAGGAAATTAAGAAGGGAATAAAATCATGTTAATGACCGGAGACGGAAGATGGAAAGGATTTAAATCCTGAGCGGGGACATCCAGCAGGTCTCCCGTAAGAAGTGATTGAATTCCCAAGAGGAGACATCCTCCCCTAGCAGAAGGGCGTCCAAATATCGACCTGCTTTGCCGCGCCTGTCATTGCGAGGAGTGAACGCAGTGAACGACAAAGCAATCTGTAATGGCTTCCTCTGAAATTATTCTCATTAGCGAATTATTTTGACCACAGTTAAATCAAATATAGATTGCTTCGGAAGCTGCGCTTCCTCGCAAGGACAGTTTTGTGTTAAGAACCTTCCCGCAGGGACGTCTGGTCTGAGCCTGAGCGAAGGTGAAGGGGAAGACCCCTCTCTAGACTTCAGTCCATTATCAAGGGATTAAAATCCCAAGAGGGGACACAAAATAAACGACCAAGAATGGGAGAATGAAGGAATTTTAAACCAGTGTTCCGTCCCCAATCTTCAATCAACACAGGCAGGAAAAATCATCTCATCCAATAAGATCACCTGCCTGTGCTTCTCTAGACTAAAACTACCCCACATGATATACTGCTCTCGGTCCCGCAATCGTGCGGGGCAAATTTTGTATCTCACACGTTTCTCGACCCAACGGAGCGTGCCAGGGAACTCTCCCTGGTCCCGAAAGGAAAGACAGAAACGGAGGCTAAACGCGAGGAGTGTAATATGCCTGTTGTATCGATGAAAGACCTTTTAGAAAGCGGTGTCCATTTCGGTCACCGAACCCAGAAATGGAATCCGTACATGGAGGACTACATCTTTGCTGCCAGGAATGATATTCATATCATTGACCTGCAGCAAACTGTAGCAGCTCTGGAAGAAGCTTACCAGGTTGTCCGGGATCATATCGCCGGAGGCGGTTCGATCTTGTTTGTAGGAACCAAACGGCAGGCTCAAGATATTATCAAAACCAACGCTGAAAAAGTAGGCATGCCCTACGTGATCGGCCGTTGGCTGGGCGGCACCCTGACCAACTGGAAGACCATCCGGGAACGCATCACCGAGCTGGAGCGCCTGGAAGGCATGCGTGATCGGGGCGAATTTGAGATCTTCAGCAAAAAAGAAGCTCTCGGCATGACCAGGCAAATTGAACGCCTGGAAAGCCGACTGGGTGGTATTCGTGAAATGGACGGCATCCCCAGCCTTTTATTCGCAGTGGATGTATCCAGAGAAGAAATTCCAGTTCACGAAGCTAATCTATTGAAAATTCCGGTTATTGCAATGGTAGATACTAATTGCAATCCAAAAAATATCGACTTCGTAATCCCCGCAAACGATGACGCCATTCGAGGTATTCAACTGATCGTTTCGATCATTTCCCAGGCTGTCAGCGAAGGTATCAACATGCGTAAAGATCACGAAGCAGATCTGCAGGCTGCGAAAGCAGAAGCTCAGCTGCCGCAAGAAATCCAGGACGAGATGAGTGATGAAGATTTACTAGGCGCCTCCACCCTGGCCAAGATGAAACAAGATGGAGATGAAGTCGTCCAGGAATCTGAAAAAGAAGTTGAAGCTGATGCTGAAGTAGAAACCGAAGTTGAAGTTGAAGCTGAAGTAGAAGTAGAAGTAGAAGTAGAAACTGAAGCTGATGATGAAGTAGAAACCGAAGCTGAAGTTGAAGTCGAAGAAAAAGAAGAAGAAGCTGAGAAGGGCGAGTAATAATGGAAATCTCTGTTGAAACAATCAAAAAATTACGTGACGCGACCGGATCCGGAATTCTGGATGTCAAAGAAGCCCTGGAAAATTCTGATGGCGACTTTGAAAAAGCGGTCGATTTTCTGCGGCAGAAAGGCCTGGCAAAAGCAGCCAAACGATCTGACCGGGATGCCTCCGAGGGCTTAGTTGAACTTTACTCCCACGGCGACGGCCGGGTTGGTGTGATGGTGGAAATCAATTGTGAGTCGGATTTTGTTGCCAGATCAGATACCTTTAGGGAATTTGCCCATAATGTAGCCCTGCAAATTGCTGCTGCTGCTCCCAAGTGGGTCAAGGAAGACCAGGTACCTGACGAAGTGATCGAGCGAGAAAAAGAAATCGCCCGAACTCGTTACAAAGAAGAAGGGAAACCTGACAATATCATCGACAAGATCTTGGAAGGCATGGTAGTGAAATTCAAAACTGAAAATTGCCTGCTCTCCCAGGCTTATATCCGCGATGAAGACATCACCATTCAGGAGCTCTTGCATGAGAAGATCGCCTCGATTGGCGAAAATATCGTTGTCCGCCGCTTTGAGCGGTGGGAACGAGGAGAAAGCATCGACTAAATAAAGAAGCCAACCTGCAGGTTGGCTTTTTTCTTATATAATAAGGTACAGCGTAAATATAACCTGAGGAAATTTATGACAAAAAAACCTGTTTACAATCGCATTCTACTAAAAATCAGCGGTGAAGCCCTGGCAGGTCCGGACGGATTTGGAATCGATCCAGACCGGGCAGAAAAACTGGCAGCACATCTTGAAGCCGTCAGTGAGCTGGGTGTAGAGATAGCCATTGTGATCGGGGCTGGTAACCTTTGGCGCGGCCGGCAAGGTATAGAACGGGGTATGGATCGCGCTACCGCAGATTATATGGGCATGTTGGGCACAGTGATGAATGCCATGGCGCTGATGGACGCTTGTGAGCGCAGGGGTCTAACTACCCGGGTCCAATCCGCTATTGAAATGCGGGCAGTTGCAGAACCCTATATCCGCAGACGGGCAATCCGCCACCTAGAGAAAAAACGCCTGGTAATTTTTGGCGCCGGTACCGGCAATCCTTACTTCTCCACAGATACCGCAGCTGCCTTACGAGCCATGGAAATTGACGCCGAAGTGCTTATCAAAGCCACAAAGGTAGACGGTGTGTACGACAAAGACCCAAAGAAAAACCCTGACGCAAAGTTATTCGACACCCTACCCTATATCGATGCTATCAATTTACGTCTGGAAGTGATGGATTCCACAGCATTATCCCTTTGTATGGATAACAAATTACCCATCCTGGTCCTGAATATGTGGGATGAAGATGCACTCGAAAAAGGTCTGTTGGGAAAAAAGGTCGGCACCCTGGTTACCGACGATCCTAAGTAACCCTGCTAAGAAATATTATGGAGTGGGAGGGGCGACCGGACTGGTCGCCCGTTTCTTTTATTTCACTCAAATCAGTAATAAGTTATATCTTTCTCAAGTCAGATTAATCGAGTATAGTATTAAGGAAAATTGTTTGCACAGCCAAGTCATGAGGGACTGAAACAATGAGATCGACTCTGGGAGGTTCATTATGCTAGCGGATGTTTACCAAGAAACTGAAGAGCGGATGGAAAAGGCCATGAACGTCATGGTCCAGGAGTTAAATGCGATCAGAACTGGACGGGCTAATCCTTCCCTCGTTGAGCTGCTGCCCATTGAATATTATGGTACTCAAACCGCTCTCCAGGAATTAGCGGGGATCAGTGTGCCGGAATCTCGTTCACTTTTAATTCGGCCTTATGATCCTTCTTCTCTGAAGAATATTGAAAAAGCAATTCTGAAATCCGATCTTGGTTTGACCCCGAATAACGATGGCGAAAATATCCGCCTGGTACTGCCAACACCCACGGAAGACCGCAGGCGTGAACTGGTAAAGGTGGTTGGCATCAAAGCTGAAGAGGCCCGGATCGCCATTCGCAATATTCGTCGAGATGGTATCCGGAACCTGCGAGACTTTGAAGATGAGGGAATGATCACAGAAGATGATCTTCATCGCGGCGAGGAAAAGGTCCAGGAAATTACTGATAATTACACTAATAAGATCGAAGAGGTCTGTGAGAGAAAAGAAAGCGAGATCATGGAAGTCTGATCCAGTATTTTTGCATCCAATAAACCTTACATGACAAAAAAAACCCTAGAAAAACTCGAAAAGATTCCTAGGCACGTAGCCATCATCATGGATGGGAACGGACGCTGGGCCCAGGAGAAAGGATTGCCGCGTGTCTCGGGACACCATGCCGGTACTGAGAACCTGCGTGAGGTGATAGAAGCTGCCGTTGAGTTTGGCATCCAATATCTCACAATATTCGCATTTTCGACAGAAAACTGGGCCCGCCCAACCGAAGAGGTCCAAGGTTTGATGAAAATATTCCGCACCATGCTGAACCGGGAACTAAAAAACCTCCATGAAAATGGGGTCCAGCTCCGCCATCTTGGCTGCCTGGATCGGATCGACGATATCCTGAAGAAAAAAGTGCAGGAAGCCATCGAAATGACCAAGGATAACGATTCTCTGATCCTGAACATCGCATTCAATTACGGGGGAAGGGATGATATCCTACGGGCGGTGAAACGGCTTATTGAGGCTGGAGTCGATATAGAAAGCCTAGATGATGACCTTTTCGGGAAATACCTCTACACAGCTGATTGCCCGGATCCAGATCTGATCATCAGAACATCAGGGGAATACCGATTGAGCAACTTCCTGATTTGGCAGGGAGCGTATTCTGAATGGTATTTCACACCCACATACTGGCCTGATTTCGGCAAGGAAGACCTGTACCAGGCATTAACTACCTATAATGAACGCGAGCGCCGCTATGGCGGTGTAAAAAATACAAAACATGAATAAAATGCCTGATCTACTTAGAAGAACGGTTGTCACTTTCATCATTGTGCCATTAGCTCTGCTGGTTATCTATTTTGGGGGATATCTCTACCAGGCAGTCATTATCCTGTTGTTATGCCTCGCTGCCTGGGAATATAACAGCCTTCTACAAAAAGTAAATCTTCAACCATCATTGCCATTGATAATCTTTGGCGTGCTATTGCTGGGTTTGGCTCGATCCTTATACCAGTTTTCCAACTCATCTGCTCTCCTTGTCTTGCTGTTATTCTTGATGGCAGCATGGCATATCATACATCACGAAAAAGGTGCCCCCAGTCCGGGAGCTGATTTCGGAGCTTCCATCAGCATTGTGGTCTATGTTGGGTTCCTAGGCGCTTATCTGATCTCTTTGAGGGATCTCCCGGGAGGGATGTGGTGGACCTTCATTATCCTGCCCACAGTCTGGATTGCGGACAGCGGAGCCTATCTATTGGGCACAACCATCGGCAAGAACAAGCTTGCCCCCAAAACTAGTCCCAATAAAACATGGGAAGGGTATTTTGGAGGGCTGATCTTTGGTTCACTCGGCAGTCTGGGTCTGGTATTGTTGTATAATCGCGTATTTGAGGCTGGATTGCCAATTTCTCCTATCCAAGGAGCTCTACTGGGATTGGCAATTTCCGCATTCATCCCATTGGGAGACCTAACCGAGAGCATGATCAAACGGCCAGCCGGAGAAAAAGATTCGGGGAAAATATTGCCTGGACATGGCGGATTCTTTGACAGGCTCGATTCCCTATTTTGGGCTGCTCCAATTGGTTACTATCTAATCCTTCACCTATTCATCTAAAGAGGTATTCGTGAATTCACAAAAACCTTCTCGAAATTTGGCATTAGAACTGGTACGGGTGACAGAAGCAGCCGCCTTATCAGCTGGCCGTTTCATGGGCCGTGGAGATAAAATACTGGCAGACAAGGCTGCTGTGGATGCCATGCGTCTGGTGTTGAATTCTATTGACATGGAAGCCCTGGTAGTCATTGGTGAGGGAGAAAAAGATGAAGCGCCTATGCTATTCAATGGAGAAGTTGTTGGAACAGGTAAACCGCCCCTGGTTGATCTAGCGGTTGATCCGATTGACGGCACTCGCCCATTGGCGAATGGTTTCTTGAATTCAATCGCGACAGTCTCCATTGCCCCCCGAGACACCATGTACAACCCGGGTCCCTTTGTTTATATGGACAAAATAGCAGTTGGCCCACTTGCAAAAGGCCAAATTGATATCGAAGCGCCCTTAAAGGATAACCTGGAAAAGATCGCCAAATCAGAGGGAAAATCTATCAAGGACGTCACAGTGATCATCCTCCAACGTCCCCGCCATGATGAACTGATCAAAAAGGTAAGGGAAATTGGTGCCAGGATCCGCTTGATCCCCGACGGCGATGTGGCCGCCGCACTGATGACCTGCCTGCCAGAATCAGGGATCGATGCCTTATTAGGTATCGGCGGAACCCCCGAAGGAGTTCTAGCAGCCTGTGCTTTGCGAGCTATGGGTGGAGAGATACAGGGAAAGTTATTTATTCGAAATGAAGAAGAGAAAAAGTTGGGTTTGGAAATGGAGTATGACCTGGACAAAGTCATCACCATGGATGACCTGGTCTCCTCAAATGATGTCTTTTTTGCAGCCACCGGCATAACAGATGGAGAATTGCTTTCCGGCGTTCGCTATACTGGCCATGCCGCTGAAACCCAGAGCCTGGTAATTCGCGGTCGGACAGGCACAGTTCGCTGGATCAATGCCAAACATAATTTCAAGAAATTAAACCCGATTAGTGAAATCGAATACTGATACTTAAGGAAGATCTTTAATCAAATACAGCTCTCCACGCTGATACCCCCGTTCCAGGTAATATCCACGTGTCCCAATAGCTGAGATCACAGCCAGTTCAGAATAGCCGTGTTCCTTTGATATTCGTTCTGCTTCAGCCAGCAGCGCCGTGCCAAGTCCGGCATGCTGGGCCGCTCCAGTCTTTTCCAAACCAACTGGAAGCGATTCCCCGTAAATATGGACCTCCCTGATCATGGCTGCGCCTTCAAGTTCATCAATGCCATGATCTGGCGCCTCCGGCCCCGGTAAGCTGAGTCTCAAAAATCCTGCTAATCTGTCATCTGGGGTGTTATACGAGATAAAGTGTTCCTCACAACCATTACTTGAGTAAACCAGATCATTCATATCCAAAGAGCTAACATTGATTTCTTGTCCCTTAACTTCCCGGCAGCGAATACAGGAACAAAATTCACCTCTGCGAGTCAGTTCATTCTGAATGTCTTGCCTCAAGCTGGTCCTCTTGTTACCAGCCACAACATTGCCAGAAGGAATATCCCTGATCACCCTGTTCACCCGGCAGTAGCGGGGAATTGTGGTCTTGATATCTGCGATCAGCTGGATCAATTCCTCGGTTGAATAAGGCCTATACTCCCCTTTTTTCCAAACCTCATGCAATCCAGTGTTCTTTAATAATTGAGTGGGGTAGATCTTGATCTCATCCGGAGAGAAGTCTATCCAGAGCCGATTAAAATCTTCCCGATCCGATTCCATGGTTGAACCCAATAAATTGGGCATCCAGTGTAAAACAATTTTAAATCCAGCTACCCGTAAAAGGGCAACCCCTTTCCTTGCCTGAGAAACTGTGTGCCCCCGGCTATTCAATTTCAGAATCTCATCGTCCAGGCTTTGAATGCCAAGCTGAACCTTGGTCACACCGAATTTCCTCATCCGGGAAAGTTCAGCCGTGGTGATCAGATCCGGCCTGGTCTCCAGAACCAATCCAACATTTTTATGTTTGGCGTCCTGGTTGATTTTCTGGGCTTCTTCCAGAGAATCAACTTCTAGGCCATTCATAGCATCAAAACATCTTTTGATAAACCAGGTTTGGTAATCATGATCGTAAGCAGTCCAGGATCCACCCAGGATCAGCAACTCGATCTTATCGGTGGGATGGCCGATCTCGTGGAGGGCTTCTATGCGCGATTCTACCTGTGTGAATGGATCATAGGCGTGGAAAAGTGCCCGCATCGCGCCGGGTTCATCTGGCAGGTAGCTGACAGGCATTTCTTCATAATCCGGGCAGAAGATACAATTTCCAGGGCATGGGAAAGGTTTGGTAAGCACAGTGACCGTGGTCACTCCGGACATGGTTCGCATCGGTTTCAGGCGGATCTTTTTAAATAACTGTGAGTCTTCCTGCCTGATCCCTTCCCTGACCTGATTACGGTAGGCTGTGATCAGAGTATGTTTACTCAAGAAACCTGCCCCATCTGGCAGGGGGTGATGGCGGATGGCTTTAAAAACATCCACCCCAACTTCGATCTCCGCCAAGGTCAATCCAGCCAGGTGTAGTTCCTGATCCGAATAGATCTTACTTTCGTTATTCTTCCCTTTGTGATTTGCTTTTGACATATTTTTTACCAATAATTCCCGGGGGACATATGAAAAGTCTTCTGCCTCAAGCATCGCTTATAATACAGCCATGAAACCTGAGATCGCTCAAAAGATTGTGTCCCTCAATCACCAATTTTACCAAAGCTTCGCGGATGATTTTTCTGAAACCCGCGGGCGGCTGCAGATGGGTGTCCTTAAAGTACTAGAAAGGATACCAACAAAGGCCTCGGTCCTCGATCTGGGGTGCGGCAACGGTAAGGTCTCCCTGCACCTGGCTCAAAATGATTTCAAAGGCACCTACCTGGGCGCTGATTTCAGCTTAGGATTATTAAGCTGGGCTGCATCTGATATTCCGATCGGTTTCCAGGCGGAATTCCGCGAACTGGATCTGACTGCCCCCTGCTGGGAGGAACTGCTGCCCCCAACAAAATTTGATATTATTCTTTGTTTCGCCACTTTTCACCATATTCCCAGCCGTTCCATGAGGGTGTCACTGTGCAATAATATCCGAAAATTCTTACATGATGAAGGTGTTTTATACATCTCCGCCTGGCAATTCATCAGAAGTGAACGATTAAAAAAGAAAATCCTGCCCTGGGATACTGTCGATATTTCCGCCGATGAAGTGGATGAAGGTGATTACCTGCTCGATTGGCAGCGGGGAGGGTCAGGCACCCGCTACGTTCACCTTTTCAACGCCGAGGAACTCAGCCAACTGGCAGAATCGAGCGGATTTAAAGTGGTTGAATCGTTTGACTCAGACGGTGAAGGGGGAAATCTGGGGCTTTATCAGGTCTGGGAACCCGTTTGATCCTCAATACCAACAAAATATCCAAGTTCAACCAGGGCCTGGGCGATCTTTTCCTCACTGCCTTCTTTGATAATTACGACAGTGGGTCCCAGCTGCTCGAGGATATATCTTTCAGCAGGTGATTTTTTTAACGCTTTTAACACAGCTGGCGATCCCAGGCGCATGATCGTTTTCTGAGAGATCGAGGCTTGAATTCCCTGTTTATACCAGCGCTCAAGGGCTGCCATGACGTTGGGCGGGATCGCTTTAGTATGGTTCTTAAGCAATGAAAGCAAGTGAGATACCTTTAAACCCTGTTTTTCTGCTCGGGTCAGGGATGCCGGGGTGATGAAATAATAATAGGAATCCGCCTTATATGGCCCCCATTCACAAAATCTGGCGATCTGATAACGGACCTTATGGGCGACATCCATGGTTACCCGGATCTCCCCTTTGGATCGAATCTGGATTGGATCAGGTTTCAATGTCGGTAAAGAAGGGACAATCCCGTCAACAAAATCTTGGAAGAGTTTTCCCACACGAAATGCCAGGTGTCGGCTATCTTCAGCTGCCCCGGCCAAGTCGATCAAACCCAGCCAGTGCAGTGGCCCCGTCAGAATGTAGCGGATCAATTCTCCCTCAACGGTGTCCCAGCTGGAAAATCCTGTCAGGAATGCGCCGCTCTCTTCATCCTTGATAAACATGGCTTCGTACTCACCAGCGCTGCGCAGAAAATCCGGAGACCTTTCTTTGAGCTGAGAGATAAAGGATTCCATGCTCCACCAGACCTGCGGATCAAGGTCCTTGAGAGGAGCGATCAACCGTTCGCGGACAGGGATCGGATCCAATTCTGGCACACCTTCCACCTGTATCCCATCAACCATAGTCAGGTCATGATGTGTCTCACTGACCAACCAGGCTTTCCATAGTTTCACCAGAGCTTCCGATTCAGTCAAATCATAATATTGACGCAATTTCTCCGGCAACGTTGATAACTTTCCATCCAGAAGATCAGCCAGGACCAATAACATCTGGTAAAAGGATCTTTCAGGATCTGTTACACCAGGTAGATGTTCTACTGGGTCTTGACCCATCCGCAATCCAGCCAAAATAGTACAAACATGGTCCAGAATAAATATTGAAGTCAGCTGACGTTCTTCAGTTTCCTTGGGCACTGCCACCCGGCACAGGAAGGTTTCGTTTATTATCTCATTTCGATCGGGATTTAATTTGGGCAAGGCCAACTCACGAATATCATCAGGGATATAAGCAAATTCCAGCAGGCCTGATTCCGATTCAAAAAACCCTCTGGCGATCAGGGCCCGGTACCAGAGTCCTTCAACTGGAGAGATCGGGGCCAGATCTGGCCGTTCCCGATCCAGTCTACCTGCCCCCACTTCCCTGATTTCCCCGAAGCGGCGAGTAAAATGATCCCAGCTTTCTCTGCCGTTCCGATCGTCCAGCCAAACCAGGGCCTCTATCTCTTCTGCGGAGAGAATATTTTCCAGATGAGCCAGCTTGTTGGAAGCAAAAAGGGTTTCCGCCAACAGGTCCAATCCCTGGCGGGCATCTGGAGCATCAAAGGGAAGCTCCCATTTCTCAGCCACAGCTTTTAAGTAGCTGAATTCAGATTTGATGAGGCTTTGGCGCAGATCGGTCATGCTAATATCAGGTCAGGATACTACCCGCAGGGCTTTATGTTCCATGGTGACATGGATCTTCCTCAGGTTGCTGGTAAAGCCCGAAAAGACCTCGCCGTCAATATGAATGAACATAGCTGAATCAGATTCCACGTCCATCTCCTTAAAGTCGCCAAATTTGACCTTGGGATGTTTCAGATGGGAGCCGTTCATGAACATCGGGATAAAACGCAACATCATCATCCGACTGACGTTAGGAACCGTGACGTAATTGAAGACCCCGTCGTTCGTCTTGGCTTCCGGATAGAGGTGGAATCCACCGCCTTCCCGGCCGCCGTTGCACAGAGTAAACATTAACAGATTTTCCTGGAATTTTTTATCCCCATCCATGATGATATCCACGCCAAGGGGATTGTGATTCAGGAATATGGTTTTCAGGACAGCCAGGACATACATTGTTAATCCCCTCACCCAGGGCATCTTGTGAGAATGGATGGTGACGACTGCATCAAAGCCTATTCCAACCGTGTTATCAAAATATTCTGTTCGGCCACGGTCATCCTCGACTTTTCCAATATCCATCCAGGACTCTGTTCCGGTAAAGATCTGGCGCAAGGCTTTGGCAGGATCGGGATCCATTCCCACGGAATAGGAAAAGTCATTGCCTGAACCGAGCGGCAGAACACCCACAGCTGGCCTTTTCTCCTTGGGAAATTCCATGATGGCGTTAACCACCTCATGAATTGTGCCGTCCCCTCCCCCGGCGATAACCAGATCATAGCCATCCTCTACAGCTTTTTTAGCCAGCTCGATGGCATGGGTTGGATAAACCGATCCGGCCCAGTCAGCACCGCCGTATTCCTCCATGATCGGTCGCAGGTCAGCCGCCTGCCTCCAGGCCTGGCCCATATTGGCGTTGGGATTGATGATAAAAAGGGTTTTCTTGTTATTCATAAAAATATCCTCTCAATTGTCTAATCCAGGCAAATTGATGTCACGATCAGGCCTGCCTATATTAATATTGTTGATTTAGCTATATTTCGGCTTCAGTTCCTTAACAGGTATAACAATCTCACCCTCTTTTCGTTCCCCTATTAGGGTAATTTCATCCGGCTCAGAAGCAGCCTTCCAGGCCAGGTAAGCGCCGATCAAAGCCTCTAGTTCCTCTACGGTGTAGAGGTCGTCCAGCGGCAGCTGGCCCTGGATGATCTTGTAGCGGGTAATCTCTTCAAAGAGCCGCATCGGGTCCGGCACACTAATCGAGAGGGAATGCAAAAGCAGCTGGCGCTGCAGCCTGCCCTCCAGGGTCTTTTTCAGGAAAGGGATCTTTTTCAGCAGGGTCGTGTAAGCCGCATGGGGATAGACCTCCAGCATCTGCAGTTTGTGGTCCTCGGCTGGGAAGTCTTTAAACCCCAGCTCCTCCAGGCGCTTGTAGAGCAGGAAGCCGTTCTTCATCCAGCCGGGACAGAGGTTGATTTTATCCGGTGTTTTTGGTATGCGGATATTCTTCTGGATCAGGTTGTATTCCGCCACCCGGAAGGCGGTATAGCGTCCCGGATTGGGGCGAGGATTTAGAGTATCTCGAATGGAATCCTTTTTCATCAAGCCTTGGTTGAGCCTGCGCGGTGCATTGACTCCTACATAAGCCGCTTTCTGTCCACCAACGAAGGCCACCACCCCTGTCAAATCTTCTCTGCCCAGGGCGATCAGATTAAGATCTTTATCCAATGCAGCATAAGTGAGGGATTTTTCGCCGGAGGGAGGATCTATGCCAATAAAGACTGCTTCCTTGAATAACATGGCTTTTCCTGTTTTTGTGGGATGAATCAGGCCTAATATGAGTGTAGCATAAAATGGTCCAGATTAGCAATCAGGCCAAAACTTTGAGCGGGCTCCGAACAGAGGTGAATAGGAAATCAAAGGGGAGGGAGTTGACAATGTAAGGAGTAAGTCGAAAAATAATCCGATTGAGAACGGGCCAGTAAATGAATAGAGTCTTTAGAAAATCAGTCTTGCATATCTGAGCGAACCCTGAGTATAGTCGAATGGGCATTAATGGGAACAATTAGATAATGTTACAATCGAATGAGACAAGTATACTTGGATCTGAAACGGGGAAAAACATGAATGGTTTAATGAATAATGAACGACGGAAACTTCTCTTCGAGCAAGATGACCACGGTCGTACACCACTTTTCTACGCTGCAGAAAAGGGACTTGAAGAGGAAGTCAGCGAGATGATCTTCAGTCTCCGGGGAACCGGATTATCTCTTCCAAGGCTGAAACTGATCACCACGAAGGACCATTCCGGCCTGACAGCCGCCGATGTGGCAGAAGAGAATGGACACAAGAAAATCGCACGCTTATTACGAGTCGAGCAAGGCAGGATGGAATACTTTGAATGAGTCCCCTCAGTCTTTGCTCAGGAGAGGAGAAGAAAAGCCGGCTGTCTGCGGCGCAGCAAGTAGTAAATAATAATTAGATTGAGTTTGCGGTGAAGCCAGATCGATTTATTGCTTACTACTTATTATTTACTAAACCAGGTGGGTGCCCTATACAGGATGCTTCGCAACCCTTCGACTACGCTTAGGACAAATGAGCTCATCCGTTAGGTTATAAATCGATTACTCATTATGTAAATACGAGACGCCACAGAATAAACCGCAAGCGCAATGCTAAATGAAATTGTATAGAGGAGAAACAATGAAAATAACTGTCCTAATTGAAAATTCAGAAGCTCCAGATAGAACAGAACTCCTTTATGAACATGGTTTATCAATTCACATCGCATTTCAAGGAAATAGCATTCTGTTTGATATGGGAGCTTCGGAAGCATTCTCAATAAATGCTGACTCACTTGGAATTGATTTGTCTGGTGTAAATTCGGCGGTTATATCTCATCATCACTACGATCATGGGGGTGGGTTATCACGATTCATTGAACTGAATAAATCAGCCAAAATATTTCTAAATGAGGCTCCTGATGGAGAGGGTTATTTTAAGGCTTTGGGGTTCATCAAACGGCATATTGGGTTGGATGCAAGAGTTATTGATGCAAACTCTGAGCGGTTTGTGTTTGTTGATCAAAATATTGAAATCCTACCAGGTGTATATATAATCCCGAAAATAGAACTAACATATCCGAAACCTAAAGGAAATAAATATTTATATTTGAAAAAAGGTTCAGAATGGCGCCCAGATGATTTTTTTCATGAGCTTATATTGGTGATAAAAGAAGAAGGTAGCCTTGTTGTATTTTCAGGTTGTTCTCATAATGGTATTCCAAATATTATCGATACTGCGAACAAGCAATTTGGGGGCGTTCCAATCAAAGCAGTCATTGGTGGGTTCCATTTAGTAGGTTTGCCAATGTTCAATACGATGGCAGGTACTAAGAGAGAAGTTGAAGATGTAGGCCGAAAAACATTGACGTATCCAGTTGCTAAGGTTTATTCCGGGCATTGTACGGGCCAAAAAGCATATCGAGTTTTAGAAGGTGTAATGGGTGAAAAACTGGATCAACTTCATACAGGAATAATTATTGATCTCTAATATTACAAGGTGAATATAATCAAGAACTCATCCAATACCAACCGAGACTTTGGGATTTAATAACACATACTCAATGGGAAAACACCATGAAAGCTGCTGTATTTTACGAACCAGGCGGGCCGGAAAAGATCCAGGTTTCGGATGTACCGGATCCGCAAGTAGCACCCAATCAGATCCTGGTGAAAGTCAAAGCCTGTGCCTTGAACCATTTTGATCTTTTAGTACTGCGAGAGGCCGATCTGGAAACCTTCTCTTTCCCATTCTGGGGCGGTGCGGATATCAGCGGTATCGTGGCTGAAGTAGGAAAATCCGTTTCTCAATTTAGAACCAGGGATCGTGTCGTTATCAATCCAGGCCTGTTTTGCGGGAAATGTGAACATTGTTTAGCCGGTGAAGAGAGCCTGTGTGAAAGTTATGGGATCATTGGAGACAGCGTGCCTGGCGGATTTGCGGAATATATTGCGGTTAATGAAGAAAATGTACTGAAACTCCCGAATGGAATTCCCTTCGAAGAGGCTGCTGCCATGCCGCTGGTCTTCCAGACTGCCTGGCGGGCGTTAATGACCCGGGCATCTGTTCAACCGGGAGAAAATGTATTGATATTGGGAGCAAGCGGCGGGGTGGGTTCAGCAGCCATCCAGATCGCCAAATTGGCCGGCGCCAAGGTATTTGCCGTTACCAGCACATCTGAAAAAGGGTCCTCTGCAATAGAACTGGGAGCGGATCAGATTCTCGATCGTAATTCCGGGGATATCTGGAAAGAGCTTGCCGATCTAACCCATCAGCGGGGCGTTGATGTCGTCCTCGAAAATGTGGGGGCGGCCACTTGGGACCGGAGTCTGCGCAGCCTAGTCAGGGGTGGACGTTTAGTCACTGTCGGCCGGACGACAGGAGCGATGGCAGAGACCGATATCAAGTTGATCTTCTGGAACCAGCTTCAGGTGATCGGCAGCACGATGGCGAATCAAAAGGAATTTTCAGATGTCATGGCCCTTTTCTTTCAGGGAGAATTAAAACCTGTCATCGACAGCGTCTTCCCCCTGGAACAGGCCGGAGAGGCTTATCAGCGGCTCGAGTCCGGTGAACATTTTGGGAAGATCATTATCAAGGTCGACGATGATTAAGATTATGAAATTGGGCGCCTTCTGTTTGCTGTGCTCGCGACACAAGACAGGTGACTAATAATTAATACTGATTACTTTTTAGTACTTACTGAACCAGGCGGGTGCCTTCAAGGATGCTTCGTTAAGCTCATCCGTTATATTACAACAGGAAATTTCTATGACTATTATGAGATTATGGCATGGGGAAGTTTCAATTGAAAAAGCTGATGAGTATGAAAATTTCATGATTGAGAGAGCTGCTCCAGACTATGGATCTGTTGAAGGTCTGCTCAAATTGTATTTTCAACGGAAAAATGAAGAAGAGATAGCTCATTTCCTGCTAGTAACTCTCTGGGATTCAATTGAATCTGTTAAGAAATTTGCAGGCGATAATCCAGAAATTGCTAAATACTATTCAGAGGATGACAACTTCCTCATAGAAAAAGAAAAATACGTACAAATGTATGAGGTTTTCTACGAGCTGTAGAATAACCCCCGCTCTACCAAGACCCCTTCCAATGCCCCATCGACTGCTCTCGGGGTCCTCTTAGGACAGGGGGCTGAAGACAAATGACCATGAATAACAAGGACGTGAAAAAAAGAATAGATTTATTGAAAACTATTAAATTTGACTGGGCCTGATCATCGGGTATTTTCCCGATCAACTGTTACTCCTGGGAGAACAATCTTGACCAATTTACTTGAACATAATCGAGAAGCCTGGAACGAAGAAGTTAAGAAAGGCAATCAATGGACCCTGCCTG
>Ga0209013_10001369_pt1 | contig 22482 bp, 30 predicted proteins | sample Cruoilmetagenom2_FD_187291 | JGI IMG/M metagenome (GOLD analysis project Ga0209013, IMG submission 187291) | Oil polluted marine microbial communities from Coal Oil Point, Santa Barbara, California, USA - Sample 2 (SPAdes) (version 2) | ecosystem: Environmental > Aquatic > Marine > Oil seeps ... | reverse complement strand
ACACTTCCCCTTGATTTACGATATACTCTTGACCATTTACCTTTAATTGAACCTTACCTTTTGTTATAATTCCAATATTATAGGTTCTATGGAAATGTGTCTTAAAATTATGACTGTTCACCTTCTATTTACCACCCTCTAATATTATCTAAATGCTATTAATCATTTAGATTTAATACTTGAATATAAAACCATACTTAAAATAATAATTCCTCCTACTAATTCTCTTAATGTTGGTAATTCTCGGAGAAGTATTATAGCAAAAATCATACCATAAACTGGTTCAAGTGTAGTAATAATCCCTGCTTTTTGTGCTTTTACATTTTTTAACCCATTAATGAATAAGGAATGCGCTATTCCAGTAAAAATAATACCTAATAAAGCAATCATTACTACATCTTTAGGGCTAAATACAGGTTTATGTAAAAACAAAAAAGGAATTAATATAATTGTAGCTATAGCCTGTTCATAAAAAGCAATTACTAAGCTTGAATATTCTTTTACATATTTTCTATTAAGCACCGATAGAACGGCATAGGTAAAACCAGATAACACGCCCCACAAAACTCCCCACGTTATACTGTTTTGAAATTCAAAATTAGGGATTACAATCGCAACTCCTGAAAATGTAACAATTGCAATTATAATATCGCCTAACTTAATTTTTTCTTTGAAGAAATATGGCTCAATAAAAGTAACAAAAACAGGAAATGTTGAAAATGTAAGTAATCCTATTGCGACTGTAGACATCTGAATAGACTTAAAGAAAGTACTCCAATGTATTGCTAAAATCACCCCCATTATTGCCAAGTAAAAATAATGCTTTCGCTGATTTAGTTTTATGTCCTTTTTGAGATAAAACAATATAACTAATAAAAAAACGCTTGAAAAGAATACTCTCCCAAATGTAATTATTATTGATGGTAATGAAACTAATCTTGCAAATAATCCTGCAAATCCAAATAGAAAAACCGCTAAGTGAATTTCTAATAAACTCTTATTCATTTTATTCATATAATTCCCCCTCAATAATTAAAGAAGGACAGCTTGTCCTCCTTTATTATGACTATACTCTTGACCTTAATATTACCTAACCTTTTGATACTTTATCCTCCTAATACTCATCGTAACAACTGCAATCAAACAGGCATTAATTGTTGTTACAATTATTCCACCTAGTGTGAAATTATCTAATATAATAATCATTAATGGTATGATTACCATACTAATCAAAAATGTTCCTACCCAAAATTTAACTTTATTAATTCTACTAATTTGAATACAGTTTTTTTTATCCCCATTTTTGTCTTGTATTATTATCAAATAAGTTATAATAATGATAAATCCTAAAAACGTACTACCATGTTGTAGTATTTTATAGATTGGAATTTCAAAACCCACTATATTTACTACCTGAGATAGTAGTTTAAGTTTTTGAACAAAAAATCCGGTTCTATGTGTAAAACTATCCCAAAGTATATGGGTCAACGCACCTATAAGCATCGAATAGCAAAATATAATAAACTTAGATAATGAATTTATTCTCCAACTTCTTCGTATTAAGTAATAATACCTATTACAATATGGCCTTGGTAAGTTTATTATTATTGACTCTTTTAATATGTAATGATAAATATAAGCAATTATAAACGCAATTGGTAAATTAAAATATAATTGTCCTAAAAAAGTATGCCCTATTATCTGGCTTGGTTTGAAATATATGAAATATTCAAAATCTGGAGCCATTGTTCCAATTACTAGCGCTGTAAAATCTAAATACTTAGTTTTTTTAGCACCAAAAGGTAATACAATAGCTGGATGTGCAAATGTAAACGGCATTTTTCAAACCCCCTTGATAAAATATGATTTTAATGGTAATATTATTAAAAACTGGATTGGAGTGATTAATATTAAACTAGCAATATTTGATTTTGATGGTACCCTTTTTACAAAAGATACTTTACCATTCTTATTATCCGAGTGGAAAAAACAGAAATATTCTAAAATTAAACTTATAAAAACATTCCTCCCCCTAATACCACTATATATTATATATAAATTAGGCCTTAATTCTAAACTTACAAGAGAAGAAATGAAATTAATTGCTTTTAAAAAATGTCATCATTTATTCCACGGATTATCTGAAGATGAAATACTCAGTTATTTTGAAAATTGCTCTAAATCAATAGTTAACTTATTTAATGAAGAAGTTGTTACTGAGGTTAACCAAGCTAAAGAAGAAGGATATCATACAGTTTTATTGTCTGGTTCATATACCTCTTTACTTAACCTTGTTGCAGATCATCTTAAAATTGATTCAGTAATAGGAACTGAAATTCCATATAAAGATGGATTTATTGATTCTTGCAAGGATCTAGATATAACAAGTGGAACTTTAAAAATCAATCGACTATTAAATCACTTTAAAGATGAATCAATTGAATGGGAACAAAGCAGTGCTTTTGCTGATAGTTTCTCAGATCTTCATATATTAAAGTTAGTAGGAAACCCTGTTGCAGTTAACCCTGACAATAAATTAAAAGAAATTGCTGTAAATACAAAGTGGAGGATAATCTAATCAAATATCGCTTCAACTACTTCTTCTCTTCTTGCCTTGAAGCACATTTCAATTTGCGCTTCGGTGTTTCTTCCAATTGATAATTCTGGCAGATTATTTGAAGTGAAGAAACCTGACTCAATAGTTTCAATATTATCCTTATATTTCCCTTCCACATAATCACACTCAACAAAAACTTTATATACATCGTACGGAAAAACATCATCAACATGTTTATTCCTATCTAGTACTGCAATAATTCTTTTAGGCTTTACACTAGCCCCTGATTCTTCCATTGATTCTTTAATAGCATTTTCAGATATACTTAAATCTATATCAGCCCATCCACCAGGTAATGACCATTTGTTATCTATCTTCTCTCTAACCAGTAGGATTTTATCTTCTTTGAATATAGCCGCTCTTATATCTACTTTTGGAGTTTGGTATCCTGTTTCATTCGCAAACAAAGATCTAATTTTACTATTATCTATATTTGTATATTCACTCATTATTTCTATGCTTAATTCTCTTATTTGCTCAAATCTTTCAATATCAAACTTATCCTTTGAATATTCTAATCCTGTTTGAGCAATTGCCTGTAATTGTTTAGCCCATTTCAACCATTTTTTCTCCATGTACTTCATCTCCTTACCCCATTTGGTATAATGATTTATGTTGTTACTACAGTCTTTTAAATAAGCATTATAAATCCTAGCATTTTCTAATTTCCCACCATATTAAATCGTCTGTTTCTTTATAATTTATAGCACCAATCTTTTCTAATACCTTGTGTGATGGTACATTCATCTTTTCTGTATCTGCGATTACAGATTTTGCTTTAGGATTTTTGAAAATCCATTCAATTAAACCTTTTAATGCCTCAGACGCATAACCTTTGCATCTATATTTAGGTTCGATTCCATATCCAACAATCACCTCACCCGTTTCATTAGGGCAGCCCTTAATCATAATAAAACCCACTATACAATTCTCTTCTTTTAAAACAACTGCCCAATTTGTTAACCACAAATAATTTTCTTCATCTGCAAGCACTTTTTTTAGCCTTACTTCCATAGCATATTGCATCTCTTCATGAAGCTTTGTATCAGTAATGCTTAATCCTAAATTCTTCTCCATATCTTGAAAATTTTCAGTTGATAAAAATAAATCTTTTGAATCTAGAGGTAATAACTCTAATCTTTCGGTTTCTAGTTTCACTAATTTTGTTCCTCCATAATCTTTTTAATTTCAATAGTGTAATTCATCTCATACATGATTATCTTAATCAATGTATTTTGTTGATTTAGATAATCAGTACATCTGAACGATAGTTCATGATGTTTCCTCATTATTTTGTAGTAACTTATTTAAAATCTCTATATAATAAGCTTGGTTGAATACCTTCATTGTTTTGATATTTACCACTAGTATATTTTGTATAATCACCTTCAATAGCATGATAATAAATTTGGCAAATCTCTACATCAGCATATATTCTTATTGGTTGAACACAAAAAATTTCTAACGTCCAATATCCACTAAAACCTACATCACCAAAACCAGCTGTTACATGAATAAATAACCCTAATCTTCCTACTGAAGAACGCCCCTCTAACATTGGCACATAATTATCTGTGCTAGTGTACTCTACAGTTCTTCCTAAATACAATTTTCCAGGTTCTAATAATAAACCCTCTTTTGGTATTATTATTTTTTTAGTGTTATTACTTTTCTTCATATCCAAAATCTCATCATCATATACTAATAATTCATTATATAATCTTAAATTATAGCTATTGGGATTTAACTGATTTTTGCAAAACGGTTCTATTATAATATCTTTTCCTAGTCTTCTATTTATTTCATTACCAGATAATATCATTCTACTTCATCCTTTCATTGGTTAGTTGCTATGGAGATGCCTAAATATCTATTTTTGCACCAAGTGAATGTGCTAACAAAATACACTGCGCAATATCTAGATATACATCTTTCAAATTCAATTCTGAAAGATTAACTCCATCTAATTTTGCATTCCTAAAATCGCTTCCTTTAAGCTTTGCTTGACTTAGGTTAACATGACTTAAATCCGCATTGTTAAATACTGTATTTTCTAAATTGCAACCTGTCAAATCTGCCCCTGAAAAATTAACTTCACTTAAATCTAATCCTTTAAAATCATGAAATTTTAGGTTTGTATATGACCAATTACCTTTTTCTATTGTTACTGCCATAAGATTAGTTTCTTCAAAAGTCGATCCAATCATTTTGCAATCTTTAAATTTAGAACTAAATAAGTCTGCATAAGTAAATTTACAATTTAAAAATGCACAATTTGTAAAAATCGAAGCATTTAATCGTGCTGCTTTAAAATCACAATCAACAAAATCACAATTATCTATTATAGCATCTTCCATTTCAGCACTTCTAAAATAACATTCATTAAATTTGGATTTTTTGATGTCTGTGAAATTAAAAATTACTCCTTCAAAATTATTATCTGTATAAATTTCATTATCTATTAGTTTTATCATTATAATTCCTTTCTGTGTATCAAATACTCATTTACTTACGTCTTCATTATTTCAGGCATTGCTTAACTTGCCAAGTTTTTTTATAATAACTCCTATTTTGTATAAGGAAAAGGGGTTATCTTATAATAACCTTAATCTATATCTATCCAATATCTTTGAACAATTTCACCATCTTCAAGCACTTCATTTTCTAATACCCCACCATTATTTATTATAGTTTTTGACGAACCAATATTTGATTTATCACAAGTAATTAAGACTTTACTGATTCCGAAATTCTTTACAATTGGTAATGCCAAGGCTAACATTTGTGTTGCATATCCTTTATTACGTGCAGATGGTCTTATGCCATAACCTATATGCCCACCAAAGTTAAGCAAATAATCATTTAAACACAGACGTAAATTTAGCGCCCCTAGTATTTTCCCACTGTCATTCACTAAAAAGTAAGTATAAGCTGGAACAAAATTAGTTGGGCAAGTTTCTTTTTTCTCGAATTTATAAGTATCCTCTAGCCAAGTTTTATATTCTCGTCCTAAAGATCTTGTTGAATAGGGCATAGCTTCTTCTTTCTCCCATTCAGATATGTAATCATAATATTCTTGTTCCATTTCCATTGTAGGTCTAATTAATTTTATATTCATTGTTTATTCCCTCCATGTTCACTCTTATTTCGTGCAACTACCCTTGTCATTGAAGCATCAGCTTTTATTTTTATCCTCTTTTCTTTTCATAAAGAAATAAAAAACCATCTTCTGTTACTGCAATTTTTTTATATCCCATCTTTTCGTAAAGATGCTGATTTCTAACACTATAATGTGGTGTTCCCAATGTCCATTTACTTATATCTATAAATTGATTTTCTATTAATTCCATTGCTTTTGTTCCATAGCCTTTATTGTGATGCTCTGGATGAATACATATATCTTCTAATTCATAATGTTGTTCTCCTTCTTTATTCATCCAAAAACAACCAATAATCTTATCCTCAAGCATTATTTTATAAACTGGAAACGTATTAATTAATCTTCTATTTTCTTCTACTGAATCATATCCAGTAGGTCCTCCATCTCTACCTGGCCCAAACCTTCTCGTTTCATCATTGTAAGCACATTTCTTAATCTCTGCTATTTTCTCTGAATCTTCAATCACTGCCTTTTCAAAATGTATCATAAAATCCCCCTTACTTTCCACCCTATTATAGTCATAATTATATATCAATTAGAAAAATATAACAATATTACATCAGTGCTTTGATGTATATTACTTATCTGATTTTAAGTTTTTCAATCGTCTCCTTAAATTTAAAAAAATAGTGGCTTCTGCCACTATTTTTACCTATTATTTACTTTAACCTATCTTTCTTCATACTTTCTAATGCTATCTCCTGTAAGAACCTTGTCATCTCTTTTGATATTCCAGCCGTATATGATAATCCTACCGGATTTTGTTTTAGTATCAAAATATAAAATACACACGCGGTTAGGTATGTCCCTATAATTGATGGATGACTACCATCTTTATTCCATAGTGAAATATCTTTGTCTTTTTGTTTTGCTTTTAACCACGCTATTCCTGCTGGTGCAACTAATGATGATATTTCATTTGCTATTTTGGTATACCCCTCTTTTAAAGCTTCTTGCATTGTTTCGAAATTTTCAAATCCTGTTTCAGCATCTCCAAATTGGCGCCCCCAAGTCATAAATAATATAGTTTCAGCACCGCAGCTTTTAATCTTATTATTTAGTAATCTTATGCTTGGATACATTTTTGTTAGACGTTGTTCTGAAATAGCAGGAATTTGACTTCGCTCTTGCAATACCACAAAATCCCATTTATTTTCGTTCAACTTACTATTTAAAACATTATTTAATTCGCCTTCGCTATAAAGAAAATCTTGTAGTGTAGCTCCTCCTTTTGTAATATGATCTGTTTGCAAATCATATCCACCCGATAATGCTAAGTCTGATAAAACATTAGGTAAGTCATTTACAAATGTATAACTATTACCTACAAATAAAATTTTCTTATGTAAATTATCCATATTTATTCCTCCATTAAATTATTCAATGTTACAATACTTTTCTATTATTTATTAATACTAGATAACGCTATTTCTACCATTGTCATAGATTCATCTTTTAATTCAGGCTTAACATGTTCATACCAATTATAGGCTTTTATTAACCCTTCTTTTAAGTCTATTTTAGGTGTATATAATTCATCATTTATTAAATTATCTATATTTAATAAACTTGTTACATCTCTAAATGGGAAAAATCTTCTAACATGATCAATTTTATAATTCTGCATATCTATGGATTTGACCTTAACTATTTCCACTTTACTCCCAATAACATCCATAGCTTCATTTACTAAGTCTTCCCATCCAATTATTTCAGGATTGGTAACATTATAAACCTTACCAATAGACTTTTGATTGAGTAAAGCACACTCAAAAACTCTAACTAAATCATCTATATGTATAAACTGGTTTTTTGAATTGTTTCCAAATGGAATTGGTATATCTTTACCTTTTAATATTCTTTCAAACAAATATGCTTCCCTATATAAATTGTTTCCTTCTCCATATATATATGTAGGTCTAAAAATTGTTATAGGAAATTTTTCTTTCTCATATAAATTAAATAAATAATGTTCTGCTAATTTCTTATTTAGACCATATGTACCCCAATTAGCATTTTGTGCAGTTGGAAAGTTTTCTGAAATCATTTCTAATGAAGGTGAATAAACCGCTCCAGAACTACAAAATACATATCTTTTTAAATCCCTCTTATCAATTACTGAAACTAATTTTTCTATATCTTCTTTTGTATAAGCTGATATATCATAAATTACATCATAAATCATACTTCCTAAACATTTCTTCAAATCGTTTTTTGAGTTTCTATCTCCTTTAAAGTAATTTCTTATTCCTATATATTTTATAGGTCTCTTTCCTCTTGTAAAAATATCAACTGTATATTCTTTTGATAAAAGATATTTTACCAAGGAACTGCTTACAAATTCAGTTCCTCCCATTACTAAAACATTCATCTCTATTTGCCCCTTCTTTTCTAATATAAACTCATTCTCATTTTTTTACGATTAATAGTCGATTTTGAATATTCTACTTATCTTTTATTTTAATGCTCTGTACAAATTCCGCATTTATAAGTTCATTACCTTTTTTAGTTTCTACCTCAATCCAATTTTCATTGACATTAATTATTTTGCCAACTACGTTTATACCATATGTTCCTGTAGATATATGACAATTACTACCTATATATTTTTTAATTACCTCGTTTGTCATAATTATTACTCCTTTTCTTCTTTTTATTTTTAAAATTACTGCCTTACTCGCTGCACGTTGTTGTGGTAAAATAACAAAAAACAAAATAAATAACGGCATATATATTGCAATCCATGTTGTTACATTCAACTAAATCTCACTCCTTATTCATTAATATTTACTTCGTCTGTTTTTTTGTTCATTCATCGAAGCCCTTATCCACTTTAAATTGTCCATTCATTATGAATAATTCCAACAACATACCACTCTTTATTTTCTTTTCGAAAAACAATTCTTAAGCTTTTCCAATCCAATCCTGAATAATCAGGATTAAACCCAGAAAAATAATATTCCACAATTATTGAATTAGGGTAAATTTCAAATTGATTTTCCAAATTGTTATTACGACTCATTACTTCATTATAGCTAACTATTTCAGCGTTTACGTAATCTTCATCATAAACAAATCGTTCATAATAATCATTGGGTTTTAGTAATATATTCTCTCCACTTCCATCATAATATCCCCACAAATACATTATTTGATCTTTAAAAAATTGCTTCATATTATCTTTAGTAAAGACTTTATCGGATCCCATCGATACAGTTGTATAAGGCGTAAACCTTACTCCTTTAGTAGGATGAACATAGGTTGCAAACTCTTCAATATTCTTTTCTTTCAGTAAATTAATAATCTGAGTTGCTTTATTTTTTATTATGTTTTCTGCTTCTTCAGGAGAGATTATTAAATTCTTATTTTTTTCAGCTGTCGTTTCAAACAAAGCTTCAAGTTCTTTAATCTTTTTATCTTGTGACTTAAGTTGCTTCTTTAGATCTAAAATTTCAGCTTTATGCGATTCTATTACCTTATCCTTCTCTTCTACGAATTTATTAAGTTCTTGTACTTTATCGCTATTTGATTTACAACCAACTAGCATAATTAATATAATTGAAATTAAATATAATACCTTTTTCAATACTCAACACCTCCTATTATTTAATGAAATGATTCATCCTCGATTCAAGCAAATATAGAAAATTATTAATACTATTTCAGTTTACTCTCTTTTAAAAAGAAAGTCCATTCCTTAGCCTTACATTAAGTATTTCAGAAGCGTTTTAACTTCATCTGATTTGTTTTCACATAAACGTGCTCCTGCAATAATTGGCAACCACTTTGTTATATCTTTCCTCTCTTTATTACCTTTTTCACAATAAGCATCTAGATACAAATCTGCAATCTCATTTGCATAAAGTAGATATATTAAATAAGTCCTACATATATCGGCTTCTGGATTACCACAAGCAGCATCATTCCAATCTATAATCATAATCTCATTCTTAGTCTTAATTAAATTCAGAAAATGAAAATCACCATGACATAGCTTACTACCCATATCAAAACTATTTAATCTATTTATTAAATGCTGCTTTTGACTATTATTTAATATATTTGTACATAAGATTTTAGAAGTTAAACGTTCATTTAATCTTTTAAGTCCATTTCCATCAACTTGGTGCATTTTTAGCTGTAAATCAACTATATTACTAATATGTAAACTTACGTTTTGTATATCATTAACAATAACATCTTTCATTGTAATCCCATTTACCATATCCATAACAATTGCCCATCTGTCTTTAATTTTTAATACTTCGTGAATTTTTGGAACTGGTAGTTGGGTATTCTCAATAGTCGCGTGAATGGCAGCTTCATAAAAAGCTTCATTTTTCGAACAATGTTTTTTAAATAGTTTGACAGCATACTTATCATACTTATATACATCAGCCTGACCACCTGTTCCAACAAGATCAATAAGATTTGAAAATTCCATGCCTATTCCCTCCAAGCAACTAACCTTAATTCTAATATAAACTCAGCCTATTTTTTTTAGGATTAATAATCGATTTTAAATATTCTACCTCTTTTTTCGCAACATTGATCAAATCAATCTCACACCCAAAATGACTAGCATACATGGCACATTTATCTTCTTCTCTATCTATTGAAACATTAAACCATTTTATTAATCCCTCACTATTTAAGTTATTATTAATGACTAGTTGTTTTACAGTTTCATCAATCTCAGCCTTTATAAATATTTGCTTCGTTTCTTTCATATATTCTACATTTAATATATGAAGCTTTGTTTTTAATTCTTCAAATAAGTCTTCATCACTATTCCATATACCAAATTCAATATATTTATTTGTTTCTAAATAGGGAGTCACTAAACCCTCCCAAAAAGAAAAATCCATAGGAATAACATCTGTGGCAGACTTATTTTCTAAGTGTACATCGTAATACGCCTTATCTTGTTTTATTTTATTCAAATATATTCCGTGGCATGGATCTGCTACTTTCTTTTCTTTACATTCTTCTATAACTTTATACGCATCATATTTTAAAGTTTTAAATGTTATATTTTCTTCAAACTCTCCTATTTCTAAAACCGCAAATCTAACGTCTCCCATATCCAAACACCCAATCGCCCCTGGTTGAATAAATGAATAACACCTATCTTCAAAAAATTTATATTGTTGAATTTCTTGAATATGATTATTTGCAACTAATAAATAATCATGTTCCTGTGTAGTCATTGCCAAATCTGTTGAAGAAAGTTGTTCCAATGGACATTTTGTCAAAACACCTTGTAAATGATATTCAAAAGGCATCTCCAAACCACTTTCCCTATTGGCATGCATCATAAATATCTTTTTACCATACACTTCTACAGATTTTGATAAAGGTAATTCCCTTAAAACATTTATTCTAGCCTCACCAAGTTCTTGCCTTACCCAAGTTTCATGAGTTATTTCTCCATCATCTATCCATCCCTCACCTAAATCTTCATAGATTAACTCATATTCAGAATTCCCCATAATATTAATAAATCGACTATCTTTCATTACAATATCAAAAACTTCACATTGATTGGGCCCTTTTTGAAGAAAATCACCCAAGTTTAATATATATTCAACATCATAGTTTTTATCTATATACTCTAAAAGCATCTCCAATGCACTCATATTTCCATGAATATCAGAAATTATGCATATTCTTTTCATCAATATTTCCTCCTCACCATAGATTGTATGGTCACTTCTACTTTTTAATGCTGGTACACTTCTATTAATTTATTATCTTTTCAATTTTCACTTTAATCATATCTTCTCCTGCAAAGCAACCCATTTTACCTCCAAGTAGTGCATAACAATTTTTCACTATACCTTTCTTGTTCTCTACTCCTTTTTTAATATGTTCATGTGCTTTTTCACTTATTTTTAAATTTTTAGACTGCTGAAAAGTAATAATATTTATCTCTTTATTTAAAAAGTCAGCCCTTTCCAAAAAAGCATTCATGGCAGGAACTCCATTACTTGCCCATATAGGAGACATCAGATATACTGTCTTTGCATTTTTAATTTCTTGCCATGGATTACCTTCAAGTTTTGAACTTTTTTTTAATAAGGCTTGTATAACATTACCTTTCTTCATTTCCTTAAGTTCAACAACCTTAGCATTTATACGATCTCCCAATATTTTAGCTCCTGCTCTTGTATTGTTATCTTTAGAATAATATATAATTACTGTTGACATACTCATTTTCTCCCTTTTTTCTAAAAAACAAAATAATAATTCCCTCTTTTATAAATCTCTACTTATCTCAAAAACTCCTGCACAGGATGAAATTTGAGTATACTTAACTTCTAAACCCAATCTATTTATTTCACTTATAATATCTGCTGCAACCATATAAATCTCATCGTCATCCCATGAATTTTTAGAATTTGTTTTGCATTCTATCATTTTTTCTTTTGTTTCAAACGCAACATCTGCAATTACTATCTTTCCATTTTGACTTAACTTCTTTTCCATCTCTTTTATTAGATTTACTTTCTCTTTATCCGTTATATGATGAATCGCATAAGAAGAAACAATATAATCAAACGTTTCATCTTTTAACTTCTCTGTCAATCCAAATTTAAAATCACAACAGTAAAATTTTCCATTTGGAATCTTCTTCTTAGCTAATTCTATCATTTTATTAGAAAAGTCAATTCCATAAATTTCTCCACCTTTTTTATACAATTCATTTGTCAATAACCCTGTTCCAATACCTAAATCAAGTATTCTAACTTCCTCATTTATTTCAACCAACTCTTGTACATAACTTAAAACTTTATAATAGCCTTCAAATGGATATCCCTTACTATACCTTTCGATCGATTTATCATAATCTCCTGCCCACTCATCAAAACCTTTGTTATCTAACATTAAACTACCTCCTGTATACTCTCACCTACTTGAAACTTAATCACTCTAACTACTTTGACCAAGTTCCAATACGATTTCACCTTATTATTTATCCTTTATCCTTAAAGGATTAACCTTTTGCCCTATAAAAAGACCATGATTACTAACCCCTAAAATACTTTCTTCTTCACATGCATTTAAATGGTATTCGATCCAAACATTGAATTCTTCTTCATTCAATTTATCAATGCTATCTCTTAACATTGGACTTAAACCGTCTGTAGCAATATGTGATAACTTCTTAATACTATATCTGCTTACAAGATTCTCTATCTCTTCTGGTGTAGTAAAATATGCATCTGTCCAAAAACAGTCTTCATCCCTTTCTCTTATCATGCCATCATTTATAACTTTTGAAATTAGGCTGGATTTAATATATTTTTTATCTACTGTAGCAAGATAAGGCACAATAAAGTGCTTATTAATATATGCAATTGCAAGTACACCATCACTTTTTAATACTCTCAAACATTCACTTATACATTTAATCCTGTCTTCTTCCGATAAAAGATGATATATTGGTCCTAAACAAAGTACTACATCAAAAGTACTATCCTGAAACTGACTTAAATCTCTTGCATCTACAACTGCAGTTTCAATATTATGAATATTTCGTTCCAAAACTTTTTCTCTAATTATATCCACATGTTTTGGTACGAAATCTGTTGCAACAACCTCATGCCCTTTCTCTGCAAAATAAATAGAATATATTCCAGTACCTGCACCAACATCTAGAATTTTTTGATTCTTATCTATTAGTTTTTCCAGTTTATTTGTTGTTGTTATGAATTCAATTTTCCTAGCATTATTTGATGATAACCGTTCCTCTTCATTTGACTTACTATAATATTCAATAATTTTATTCATTAATTTCATCCCCCTTAAAATTAAAACTCCACCCTTTCATCATATTTTCTAAATATGATATCTATATATTATTTCATTTCTTTTAAGTATAAGCTGTTTTTTATTATATTACTTATTTCTTTCTTTGTTTTCTTATAATCGTATAAAGAATTATCTATTATCTGTTTTTTCATATCCAATATATCTAGTATCTCCAGCTCTAATGCTTTTCTTGATTTTAGGACTTCGATTGTACCCTCAATACCATCTTTTTTATTTGCTTTTCCAAATCCTCGCTTTGTATAATAGTATATAAATCCTTCTAACCATGAATCAGGTCTCTCTACAAATACTTTTCTAAAAGATTGTTCTACACTTATTGTATCCACATATAATAAAATCGGATTTAATGGCTCTATAATCTTTGCCAACCTTTTAATATAATTTATTGTAATTTCCTTACGACTATTATCTCGCAGCATACTTACAGTTATAGGATTCTGAATAAAACAACATTCAAAAATATATGTACTTTTTCCTTGCATAGCGTTATCTGCAAAATTCATCCATCTATCCAAGATCAAATCAATATGTGTATCTAGTGGTAATTCATATATATCATACTTTACTATATCGTTTAGTAATTCATTTGGAAATTGAGTACCTAATTTATTTTTGATATTAGCATATGGTATAAGAAAATTTTCATCTTTTCTTATTGAATTCATCTTAATTAAATCTGAATATTTCTCATACTTACATATTAGTTCATTGAACTCTTGAAAATTTAAAAAAGATACTCCATCATAATCCGCAGGGTGATCTAAATTTCCTTCATAAAAAATTTTATGTACAGTTTCATTTTCATTCAGAATTTCATCAGTTATCTGCGCTATAGTTGATTTACCTGAACTAGGTAATCCTTCAATCATAATTAATTTTGTTTTCATTATCCTCACCCTCTTTTATAATTACTAATTTAACGCATATCATCCAAAAATACATCCCCAAGTTCTTTAACGCCTAGACCATCTATCCTCCATTCGTTATTCACCTTCACTACATTGACATAACCTTTTTCATAAACCGTTTCCACCTTATCTGTATTAACATAATCTATTATGAGCGTTACCTTAAAATTATAAGCTATCTTCTTTTCATCTTTAAATTCAAAATATTTTTCTAAACTTATATCCTTTAACTCCACAGTAAATTCCTTATTATACGCAATCTTTCTATAAAACATATGCCAACCATTAGCAGACATTTGGTTTACTACTCTTTCAGTGCAATACTTATCGTAGCCAAATGATAAATATTCGTTAGCTTCAGGATATTGCTTAAGTCCTACACCTTTTTGTGGTGGGTTCAATTTATCTGCTGCTTCTATGATTTCATATAAACCTTTATTTATTTGATTTATAATTGTATAATCTGAAATATTATACAAATGTCCTAAACACTCTCTTATCACTTTTTCTTGAGGTGTTCGTTTTATGAAAAAAACAACCATTAATACTACAATAACTAATATTAACAAACCAATTATGTAACGGATTATTTTTTCCCCATGTTACCCTCCTAAATAATTTTTTATGCTTATAAACACTCAACACTTACTCTATACTTGGAATCCTAATAATTTAACCTTGCTCTAACCCTAAAGCGGTTTTTCTATATTCTAAAGAATTATCGTAATACCATTTAAAATCAAGGCAATAATAGTCCTCTGTACCTTTTGCAACAATTCTTTCTTCTCTTAATTTAGTATCACATATCTTTGGTAACTCTAAGCTTCCTAACTATCTTTATTATTTCATTTTGTGAATCTATTATTTGAGCTACATTAGGTTCACCAATTAATTCTAAGGCTTCCGAATATATATTTTGCTGTCCTTTAGGTAGTGATTCAATAACTAGTCTCCTAAGTTGAATACTTGCCCCTTTAAATGCAATCGCCATAATTATTATATCGCACTCTCTCAAAAGTCTTTGCATAGAACGTTTGTCTATGTTCCTGAGCTCATTATCTAGTAATTTAGTCTCTGAAGAAATAATTTCTTTACAGGTATACTCTTGTAACTTATGGAGTGAATCATCTTTAGTTTGAAAATGATCATTTAATACACCTATAAATTCCTCTCCAAAATAAGCACTTAATTCCTTGCGAATATCCCAAGGATATGCCCCTTCTTGAATTAAAAGAACACCCTCTAAATAAATTATTCTGTCTAGTAATTCGGGAGGTGTTAGATTAGAAGTCATTATATAATTACTCAATATTTCTCTTAATTTTTGGGGCTCTGTCCCATCTAGAAGCAACTCTATTGCCTTAAGCAAATAAATGGCTTCATTTCTCTTAATAAAATTTTCTAAAGTAAGCAATCCTTTTTTATGAGCAACTCTAGATAATTCAATAATTTTTTCTAAACTGCTAATAGCTTTTTGTTTATCTTCCATACTACATTGTGTTAAATCATACTTTAAATTTTTCATAGTATTACACTCCTCTTGGCTTATCTTCACTAATTTAGCTTCCAATTTTCTATATTCACTTGGAGTGATTCCATAATATCTCTTAAAACATCGAATATAAGTATCTATATTATTAAAACCAAAATCATACGCAATAGTTGATATATTAATATCTGATAGTACTAAAATAGATGCTGACCTTATTACTCTTCTCCGTCTCACATATTCTGTAACACAAACCCCCATTTCAGATAAGAATAACCGATGGAAATGATACTTTGAATAATTCATATTATTAGCAATAGTATCTAGATTTAAGCTATCCCCTAGATTATGCTCAATATATTCAATTGTTCCTAGTGATATATTATGAAAATTCATTGAATACTCTCCTTGTAAATATATTAAGGCTCATTAAAATAAATAACAGATCAATTTAGCGAAAACATTTTGTTTATTTGCAAGGCAACAACACTTGCAAGTAGCGGGTTACAGCTAGTTTTGTTAACGCAGCAAATGGACAAAAGATCGCGTGAAATTGATCTTTTTATTTTTTTTATGTGCCTAATACTATACTAAAAATTCAGAGAAAACTCTCGACGTTACTTGCTACATAATTTACTTTCTATTTTTAATTTCGCTATATTCACTATAGTAGGATACTAATCTTTGATAAGAATCAACTACTTCTTCTGGAATATCTACATGAGTTATAAAACCTTTTCCTTTTGGACCATATCCATTTTCATCATCCCTTAACCTTGGAATTTCCCCCATAATCAGATCAATTAATCGCTCTTTAGTCCATAATCCATTTATTTCTTTATTTATATATGCATAACCGTTCTCTGTTACTTTTAATTGGGGTATAAAAGGAGAATAGTTTATGATTAATGGTTTTTCTTCGTCCCATTCTTTTAAAAAAGAAGCTTGACTTCTTAATTGCATAGTAGGATCCTGAATTAATATTATAGATTCTGGAATTTTCCCTTTTCCCTTTAATATCTTTAACGCTTCATAAGCATTTGATCCACAATTTGTTGATTTGTCTTCTATAATAATTTTATCCTTCGGGGTGTTCTCTGTTTTTACAATAATCCGACTTAATATATCTGCTTCAGATTTTTCATATACATCAATATCTTTATAGTCATTATCTTGTAAAACATTTTGAATTAAATATTTGGTTGAATGTCCTATACCTCCAACTATCATTATATCTTTAGCTAAACCACTTTTATAAGCTTTTGCTCCGAGTTCTGCTATATAAGGAATACTGTTTCCTAAAATTATTATCATATCAACTTGTGTAATTCCGAATTTATCAACTAATGATTTACAAGATAGTTCATTTATATCCCGTTTTGACAAAAATATGATAATATTATTTATATCATCTACTATTTGAAACGGGCTTAAATTACTCACACTTATCCCTCGCACTCTGTTCTTTCAGAGCTTTCTTTTTATTTGTTTTAGCCTGTCTTTCTTCATACATCTCCTCGATCCAAACACTTACTGGCGCTTTCCATTGCTGACTTTTATTTGGGATATTTTTAATCAAACTTCTAGGATTCAAACCCATTTCCTTTGCCATACTTAATGTTTTATCATTAAGCTTACACTTCTTTTTTGCTTCTTCCCACTCAGCATTTTTTTTATTAGTAGCCACTTATTCTTTCCTCCATTCACTTCATTTTAATTAGTAGATATTAGCATATAAAATCTTTTAAATTCACCCCCTTGAATAAAACCAAGTTCGTAATAACCCGATTCTGCAACATTTCCTATTGTTACAAACAATCATAATATAGGATATTCGTTATTCAAAATAGTTAGCTTGTTCCATAGGAATTTGGTACACATAAATGTTTTTGCTAGCATCCATATATCAAACTGTGTCATAATCCTTTGATTTAGAAAGTAATCAATTTTGTATCATTTTTCAAATATTTAGTTAACGGTTCGCCCATATATATTACTGTCATACCTAACCGTTCAAGGGTCTCAGTTACTCCATATTCATCTGCACAAGCCCTACAAGCTAGCATTTCTACACCTGCTCCCTTGATTTTTTGAAAATAAGCCTGTAATTCAGTGTCTTCACTTAATAGCTTTGAAGATGGTCCCCATGCAATTAAGGTGATGTCCTTCCACAAGCCTTTCAATTTAGCATTTAATGTGTACATAAACACCATTTTTAAAGCAACCTCTCGATCACCACTTGTCCAAAGTATAACGAGTTTATCTTTGTTTTCTGTCATAATTATTCCTCCTCAAAATATTATATGATTATTCTTATATGCTTTAATTTGCAGTAATCCAATTTTTAATTTCATAGTATACTTCCATAAATTTGATTATAGCTTCTCTATTTTATTTGCTATTATTCAACCTACTTTCAATTTTAGAAACTAATTCGTTTTTTATTATTCCATAACCACATTAACATTTCTGAAGCGCCATTCGCACATTTCAAATCATTTTCATTTGTAAAGTATGCAACAAATAATATTTCAATTGCAATCATCATATTCCATATTGCTGATTTTTCAATATCAGTTAACGGTATTAAACTATCATAGCCTCTAACAAGTTGCTGCAGTATCTCAAACCATTTTTCAGTTTTATCATCATTGTTTACATTACCAATCAATAAGCCTAATGCCATATAACATATGTCAAAAATCCGTGCATTAATTTGACTTAAATCAAAATCAATATATCCTGTTAATTCATTATTTTCAAACAGCATATTTTCCAAATGAATATCTCTATGTATTAACTGCCTTTCTAATTTGGAATAATTATTTCCCAATTCTGTAATACACTCTTTCAATATTTCATCTGGTACACTAGTGATTCCTTTGTTCTTATATGTTTCCATAACCCAGCCAGTCATTTCATCATAAAAATTATTATCATTGCAACCTATTTCATTTTCACAATGTTTAAAAGCAATATGCAACTTTGCAATAATTCCCCCTATATTATAAGATAGATTGATATAATCACTTGAAAAAATATCTACTATGTGTTTTCCTCTTATTTTTTCACATAAGAAATAGTAGCTATTTCCCTCAACCATATAGTCTAATCCATCACAAGTCTTCACAATAGTGGCTACAGGTATATTGCATTTTGATAATGCTCTAATAACCTTTATATTTGTCTGAAGCCATTCAAAATTATCTCCAATTTTCAGAATATACTTATCCCCTACTGTCCAAGCAGTTGAATAAATCTGTTCAACTTTTTTATTTGTTATATTCCAATTAGTTAATATATCATTCATTATCATGTTATTCTCCCCTTCTTTATCCAATTCAATAATCTCACTCCCACAAAAATAACTCTTTCACTTGAAAACTTGGTACCCCACATAATATCACCTAAAGCCTTTTTGATTAATATAAACCTTAGCTTGTCTTTATCTAATGTATTATCAGAAATAGCGTTTATATCAAAAACTCTCCATTACAAATTACTCCAGCAAATTTTTATTGTACTTCTGAATAGTGTAATATTAGTAAACTTCTAAAACTCAAGTCACATATACGCCTACCTTGTGTTTTCCAATCTTTTTCCAACGCTAAGCCAGTATATGTCCCCCACTTATTAAAGTAATAATGACTTAATCTTTTAGCAAATAAACCTTCACTTTTATCTAGTAAATTTAATAAATAACAAACTTGTTCATTTAGTTCTTTTATATGTTTAACTACACCTATTCGTGATAAAAGCTCCATTCTATGAAACCACATCATCCACTCCTTATCCTTCATGGTTGTTAACTCACTATTAAAACTATGCATACAAAATGATGCTGGAGAAATCAGTTGAGATTTATGTAAAACATTTATGTTCGGTATTGGTGAAAGATTTATTAACTTTTGAACCGCACCAATAAGTAGGTTTAAATTTTCATTACTTCTCCATCCATAAGTGTATGCTAGGATTCTGAGGTCATATATACTTGGCCACATTACTCCCGCTTTAAAAACATACTTATTTCTATATGGCTTAATTATATCTTCTAAACTATTAACTTTAAGAACATATTCAAATTTTATTAATGCCTTTCTTATTTGTGTTTTTATAAAATCTTTTTCTTCTTCACCTGCATATGCGAAAATAGTTGCTCTAATTAAGTTAGAACCTCCAAACCCTTTATCATCTAGTACTTTACCTACTTTAAATAAGCCTCCATCATCAAAGGAATTTTCTCTTTTTTCCAACTCATGTAACATCTTTTCTTGATATATATGCTTTTTGTCAATCCCCTTTTGCGCAAGAACTCTAACCGATGTTTCCACACCTTTTTTATGATGAAAATCAAGATCAATCCACCCATTCTTATTTTGTCTCAATGAAATATCTCTAACCAAATCATCTCTCATTATTTCTTTAATCAAATTTTCTTCTTCTGATAAGCTAATACTATTTTTAACTTCCTTTTTAACTCTATACTTTATTGAAGGACAAGCATTCTCCAAAAGATAATTCTCAATCTTTTTTTTCATTTATCAGCACCCTTATTTTTTACCCCATCAAAACTATTCCTTACTCCACTGTTTACATTGCTCTATTCTTTTTCCATTATCGCCCTGCTCCTTATCATAAGCAAATTGCTTTAATAATTCACATGGAAACGTATCACATCCTCCACAATTATTCAATTGTTTACCTTCACAACATGATTTAACTGGACAACTTTCACCCCAAAAAGGTTTTGTAATATTGACACAACCTTTACACTTCATCTGTTTTCTAAAGTCACATTCACTACACACTATGCCACATCGTGATTCAATCATCATTTTCTCACCTCATTTTTAGCCAGTATAGACTGAAATCTCATATGTCTATTATCTACTTTAACACTTTCAAAGCTTTCAATTTCAAAATATTTTTGTACTAATTCCTTAATCATCTCATCTTTATAAAATGAAAAGAACCTTTTTGGCTCATAAAAATCCTCTTCCCATATCCCTTCAAAATCATCACCACCATATAATCCTAAGTAAAATAATCCATTTGGTTTCAGAACTCTTTTAATATTTTTGAAAATTTTTTCAATACTTTTCTTAGGTACGTGAAGCAATGTATTTAATGACCATATTACATCAAAAGAATTTTCTTCAAATTCCAGATTATAGAAATCCATAATATGTGCGTATAACCCTTTTTCCTTACATAGTTTTATCATACCTGAAGATAAATCTATACAAGTTACTTCTAATCCATTATTTTCAAAATATTTTCCATACACTCCTGACCCAGCTCCAAGATCTAATAAAGTAGAATTATTTTCACCATCTATCTTTGATAATACTTTGTTTAGTTCTTTTACTTTCCATGGTTCAATTTCACTCTTATCTCGTGCTCCGGCATTATTATTATAACTTTCTTTAATTAAAGTTTTTATTTTATCATCCATTTATAGTCATCCTTTCATCTAATAATAACTTATTTTTTTTGGACCTTTAACCCATTATAACCGTAATTATACATCAATTAGTAAAATATAACAATATTTCAATGGTTCTAGAATTCACCTTATTTATTCCAAACAAAAAAAAGCACTTTCGTACTTTTTTGTCTTCATCTATTTAACCTACTCCCATGAATATCATCATATAGTTTTGATTTTACTGGAATAATTGAAAAACCTACCCTTTCGCAATAACTTCTAATTGTTTTAACATAGTACTCCTTAGCTCTTGGATCAATCGTAATTTCTTCGATTATATTAATTGGATCAAACCCAAACTTTAGACAATTCCCTTTTTCAATTGTATTTTGAACAAAAGGTTCTTGATTAATTGTTAAAAATCTAACCTCTTCTTCATGATTAAATGCATATCTTTTTATTATTCCCTCTCTAAAAAAAGATGTTTTCCCCTTCCCTTTTGTAAACTTGAAACCTTCAACCAATTTATTATAATAATACACTTTAGCACAATATAAACAATTTATCCCTTCAATCGTACTAAGTTTTTCAATCGAAGTAGAAATTCTCAAACCTTTGTAATCTAATGAATATATTCTCCACATTGCATCTGACTCTTCTTTCAATGTCCAACATTGTCCAAAAAACTCTTGTGAAATCGAAAATGTAGGATATTCAAGGCTGCCGTCTTCATGTTCTGTCGGAATATTTCTACGTGGTGCTTCCCAAGTATCATCCCATGCTGAAAGTCGTTTGAAAAAAGTTGCTTTGTTTTCTACTATTGATAAAAATTGTCCTAATGTCACATATCGGTATATTTTAGTGTTTTTTGTAATCTTATGATCCCAATTATCAAAGATAAATTCTTTATCCATCGTCTCTCCCTCCAACATTAAATAACCCCATTTATTAGGCACATTAAAATAAATAATAAACCAATTTAACGAAGAGATTTTGTTTATTTACAAGGCGATAAAGCGAGGTAATAGCGGTGCTATAACGAGT
>Ga0209013_10001368_pt1 | contig 22483 bp, 16 predicted proteins | sample Cruoilmetagenom2_FD_187291 | JGI IMG/M metagenome (GOLD analysis project Ga0209013, IMG submission 187291) | Oil polluted marine microbial communities from Coal Oil Point, Santa Barbara, California, USA - Sample 2 (SPAdes) (version 2) | ecosystem: Environmental > Aquatic > Marine > Oil seeps ... | reverse complement strand
CGTGGACAGCATCTTCTCCTGCTTGTTGATGGAGTCACCAACGCGGGCGGCGCCCGTTCGATCGTTGGTGCGTCCGGTCAATACCGTTGCCCTGGTCGGCGTGCAGCTCGGCGCACCGGCGTAGAAGCGATCCATGCGCAGTCCGCTTGATGCCATGTCGTCGAGATTCGGCGTTTTCACCAAGGGATGGCCGTAGTAGCCAGTCTGCGCCCAGCCCATGTCGTCAGCCATGACCAGGACGACGTTTGGCCTCGTCTGAGCGGTCGCGCTGGCAGCGGTCAGCAGAATCGCGAGCAGCCAAGGTTTCCAAAGACTCTCCGAACAAGGGAGGTTGATCCTCAGCTGTCGGCTCAAGTCACTGACTTTCATTGAAACTCCTCCATTCGACCCTTCGTTTTCTGCTGAAGCCGGGTGATAAAACGTCATGGTTCGGCGTAGGATAGCCCGAACGCCGAAACCGCAGGTCGTTTTCGGTCCCGTGTGAGCAGCGGAGGAGTATGACGTCCAACCATTCTGGAACTGCCGACCTGGCACCTCGTGAGCGGCGCCGGACGTGACCGGTCCCAGCGACCCATCGCCGATCGAAGTTTCCCAGAGTCTGGGAGGGCTGCGCAAGGTTGTGATCGCGCGTCTCGAGAAGCGCGGGAATTACTCGACCTGGGTTCTGCTCGCGGCCCTCGCGGGCATGTTCACGTCCACATTCCCGATCACGATCCTCGTGGTCTCGCTCGGCGCCATCGCCCGCGAGTTCGATGCGAGCGAGACGACGGTGGCATGGGTGATCGCTGGACCCATGCTTCTCTCAGCAGTTGCGCTTCCCCTGCTGGGAAAACTCGGGGATCTGTATGGTCATCGGCGGATCTTCCTGGCGGGCTATGCGGCCGCCACGGTCACGGCGGGCCTCACAGCCCTCTCCTGGGATTTGTTCTCCCTGATCGGCTTCCTCACGCTGGCGGCGGTATTGGGCGGCGCGACCCAGCCCACCTCCATGGCGCTCATTCTGAGCGTCTACGCGCCCAACCGGCGCGCGCGCGCCATGGGATGGTGGGCGATGACGACGGCGGGCGCCCCGGCGCTGGGGCTGATCGCCGGCGGGCCGCTGGTGGACTGGCTGGGCTGGCGAATCGTGTTCGTGCTCCAGGCGGGTTTCTCGCTGGTGACGTTGCTGTTGGCCGCGGTGGTGCTGAGCGAGACGACGCGACAGCGGGTGCGATTCGACGTCGCCGGCTCGTTGACCCTGGCCCTGGCGGTGGGCGGCTTCATGTTCGCTCTCGGTCGTGGGCGAGAAGTAGGGCTGCTGGCGCCGTCGATCGGTGTGTCGTGCCTGATAGGCGTGATAGGGCTCCTGCTCTTCGTTCGCATCGAGCGGGGCGCCGACGCACCGCTCCTCCCGCTCGACTTCTTCGGGCGCCGCAACTTTACGGCACCGATCCTGGCGACCGCGTTCATGAGCGCGGCCTACATGGGGGCCTTCGTGCTGGCGCCGCTCGTGCTGATCGATCTGTTCGGCTACTCGATCTCCACCGCCGCCGGAATCATGCTGCTGCGGACGCTCTCCCTCACCGTCACGTCGCCGGTGGGCGGCTGGCTGGGGGGGCACATCGGCGAACGCGGCGCCGCCGTGCTTGGTGCCGGTGTGATGACGGTGGCGCTGGTCGTGATGGTTGGCGGCGTTGTCGAGCATTCCGTGGCTGTCTTCGGCTTCGGCCTCGCACTGCAGGGTGCCGGCCTCGGCCTGGCGATGCCCTCGATCACGGCTTCGATATCCAATGCCGTGCCCGACAAAGACCTGGGAATCGCCTCGGCGGCCAACCGTCTGACGGGCCAGACCGGGGCCGCGTTCGGGATCATGCTTCTCACTATGGTCTACGGCGGGGTCAACACCGGTAGCAGCTTCGGAAGGGCCTTCGCGGTGGGTGCTCTGCTGTCCGCCCTCGCCCTGGCGGCTGCGGCGTTCATGCGGCCAACCTATGGGCGGACCGAACACGACCCGGGTTAGTCTGCCGCCGCTCCGCGGCTCATCGGTGTTGTGAACGCCCGTTCCTGGGGCTTACGCCCCAGGCTAACCATCTGTCGCCCCTCCGGGGCTTTTGAGAACAGACGCCCGTTCTGTCTTCAGCGCAGACGTCAGCCGACGGTCTGCAGGTGGACGTTTAGTTGACCGTCGGGAGTTCGAGCGTGAATGGGACCCTGGGCTGGCTCTCTTCGAGGTCGATGATCAGCACCCAGCGACCGGGCTGGATGCCGTTCGGTACCTCAAAGAGGAGCGGTCCGAAGCACACCTGGGACCTCGAGGGGTGAATACTGTTGGATCGGGGTTGGGGCGCGTCCGGTGGGGTGACGAACCAAGCTGCGCACAATTGGCGCGTGGCTATGAAACGGGACGACGGCGGGGACCAGGCATTGGCTTGGATGAGCTCCATCCGGAGCTTGCCAAAATAGATCTTATACAGCCCCGCCTGGTCCATCGGCGAGATCTCGCGACCATCGGGGGTGCGGACGCGGATGTTGTCCAGCTTCACGGGGGAAGATGTCTCTCCTGCCGCGATCGCCACCCTGAGGGTCATCAGCTCGTCACCGATGTGTGTCTCCGCCCACCAGTAGTTCACCTCGACCTCGAGTTCGGGTCCTCGGTATCTGGTCACATTCTGAGCGTGTTCGATCGGTTCGTCCGCGCGATTGTCGGATGGGCTCGAGCCCGAGCTCGAGCACGCGAGACTTGCTGCGGCGACCAGGACGGCCATCACTTTCATAATGCGCATGCGACCTCCAGATGTCGGTGGTTCGACCCCGCTGTTTGTATCACATTCCGGGTGAGCCCGTTCTATTCGTTTTCACCTGGTTCGAGGATCGTTCCTTGCCCGTCTCCGTCTCCGTCTCCGTGCCCGATTCCGTCTTCACTCAACGTTGAATAATCGGACTTCGAAAAACCGCTCAAGAACGACCAGATGACCTGATACGTCGGCACTCCATTGATACTGTCCGGCCAACCATGGCCCGTTTCATTCACTCGGTAGTGCTCGACTCGCACGTTTTGATCACACACATCGTGAACGATGTGGAGTGAATCAGCAGACTCGTTCTGACTCTCGTTCTGACAGCTGTAACGCTCGCTCCAGAATTGCACCAGGCTCGGGATGTCCATCATGGTCCCCACAGAGTCCCAGTTCTTCCAGTCCCATGTGCTCTCGTAGGCGATAATGGGATCATCGAGCCCATGGATATGCATGATGGAGACGTTTTCTGCCTGGAGACACGACTTCGGCGAAACGGGCATCGTCCCGGCAAAGGATGCAATTGCCGCAAATCGTGAGCTCAGGTGGCAGGCGAGCTCATAGGTGAACATCGACCCCAGTGAATAGCCGATTGCATAGACTCGTGCGGGATCAACCGGATGCTGGGCTGAGATCTCATCAATCAGGGCTTCGATAAAGTCGATGTCCTGTCTCGACTGAGCATCCGTATTCAGCTGCCATGCTCCCTCGTTGGGCGGAACGAGCTTCCCTACGGGAAAGGCGAGGATGATCCCCTCTTTTTCTCCGAGTTCTTCAAATTGACTCTGCTGTGGAAACATCCAACTCCCTGCGTCACCGCCAATCGCCACCACCATGAGAGACATGGGGCCATCGGGTGGATTGGTCGGAACATAGAGGTGATACTCCCTCTCCACACCGTTCACTACGATGTCGGTGGATGGGAGGTACTGACCCCACTTGTGTTTGACATAGACTCCGTACAACCAGTACGCCAGGACCAGGAAGCCGACGACACCGACCAGGATTTTCGTTTTTCTCCATTTTCTCCGCGCCATCTCGCCCCTCCTTATCAGGCACTCGGACGTTGACCATTGGATGGCGAACCGGGACCGGGTCCAGCCTCCGTTGAGTATCGGTAGATTAAGCGCTCCCTTTGAATCAAACAAGCTGCGGATTTTTGAGATTCTCCTTCTGGAAGCTCCTCTCCCTGACGCGTCGCATCCGGTCGAGCCGCCACCTCATCGTGTTATCGTTGCCGTTTCCAGAATCGACGGGAGGAAACGTGGGCCAGCGTCTGGAGCACAAGGTCGCGCTCATCACCGGGGGAACGAGCGGTATCGGCGAGGCGACGGCCGAGCTTTTTGCCGCCGAAGGGGCGAAGGTCGTCATCACCGGCCGGTTCGAGGAAAAGGGCGCCGCTGTCGTGGAGCGGCTCGGTGAAAACGCGCTGTATCGCCGCGCGGACGTGATGCAGGAGCAGGACATCGAGGCGTCCGTAAACTTCACGGTCGAGCGATTCGGCAAGCTCGACGTGCTGTTCAACAACGCCGGTGGGTCGGTCGGCAGGGAAACGCTCGAACAGATATCGCAGGAACACATCGACTATGCCGTGCGCCTGCTGTTGAGCAGCGTGATCCTTGGCGTTCGCTATGCCGTCGGGCCGATGAAGGCGAACGGCGGCGGGGTGATCATCAACAACTCGAGCATCGCCGGCCTGGTTTATGGGCAGGGTGGTCCTCTGTACTCCACGCTCAAGGCGGCCGTTACGCACTACACTAGATTTGCCGGCGTCGAGCTCGGCCCTTTCGGCATCCGGGTCAACGCCATCTCCCCGGGGACGGTCGCGACACCCATCTTCTGGACCGATTCGGAACGGGCCAAGACCCTCAGCGAAGAGGAGACCGCACGCAACATGGAGAAAGTGAAGGACGACCTCGCCAAAATGACGACGTTGTCGAATGCGGGGTTGGCGGAGGACGTCGCCGAAGCGGCGCTCTATCTGGCGAGCGACTCGGGGAAGTTCGTGAATTGTGTCGATTTGGTCGTCGATGGCGGCCGCTCGTCGATGTTCAACGAGAAAGCGGAGGAGTGAACGATGTATCTGCTCAACGAAGACCACACGATGTTCATCGACCAGGTTCGGAGAATGGTCACCGAAAAGGTGGCCCCGAGGGCGGCCGAGATCGACGCCAAGGCCGAGTTTCCCTGGGACATCAAAGAGATCTTCCAGGAGATGGGCCTGTTGGGCCTGAGCGTGCCCGAGGAGTACGGTGGATGCAGCCAGGGTCACATCTTCACCTGTCTGGCCGTGGAAGAGATCGCCAAGGCTTGCGTCAGCTCCTCTCTCATCGTCCAGGTCCAGGCCCTGGGATGGGAGCCGATTCAGATCGGCGGCAGTGAAGAGCAGAAGAAGAAATGGGGCCCCCGGGTGGCCTCCGGCGAGGCCATCACCGCCTTCGGGCTGACCGAGGCCGGGGCCGGTTCCGACGCCGCCGCCATGGGCACCAGGGCGGTCAAAAAGGGTGACAAGTACATCATCAATGGCTCCAAGCACTTCATCTCCAACGGCCCCGTGGCCGACGTCATCACCGTCATGGCCATGACCGATGCCGACCAGGGCGTCAAAGGGATCTCCGCCTTTATCGTCGAGAAGGACTTCCCCGGATACGAAGTGGCCAAACAAGAATCCAAGATGGGCATCAAGGGGTCGCCGACCGCCGAGCTGGTCTTCGAGGACATGGAGGTCCCGGCCGAGAACCTGATCGGAGAAGAGGGCAAGGGCTTCTTCTACGCCATGAAGACCCTCGACACCTCCCGCCCGGTCATCGCCGCCCAGGCCGTTGGCTGCGCCCAGGGCGCTCTCGATCTGGCCATCGACTATGCCAAGTCCAGGGTCCAGTTCGGACGGCCGGTGTCGAAGTTCCAAGGGCTGCAGTGGATGATGGCGGACATGGCCGCCAAGGTGGAGGCCGCCCGGGCCTTGACCTATCAGGCCGCCGACATGGTCGAAACCGGCGATCCCAGGACCTCGTACATGTCAGCCTGCTGCAAGATGATCGCCTCGGACACGGCCATGTCCGTCACCACCGATGCGTTGCAGATCGCGGCCGGATACGGGTATATGACCGAGTATCCGTTCGAGCGGATGATGCGCGACGCCAAGATCACCCAGATTTACGAAGGAACCAACCAGATCCAGAAGTTGGTCATCTCCAGGGAGATCTTGAGGTAACGACCCGACCCGGTAACCGTGGAACCGCTCGTCAGTCCGCGGAGATCCCGGCCAGCGCGAGACCGATTTGGCGTGCGTTCTCGAGCAGCTCGGCGTCGTGCTTTGCAGGTTTGGCGGCGCTGTCGGTGTGGACGATCTTGCCCACGTACTGCATGTCGAGTCCGCCGACCATGCCACCCAGCCATCGGACCGGTTTTTTGTGCTTCTCGGCGTCAGGGTTTCCCTGGGAGGTGACCAGCGCGAAACGCTTGCCGGCGGGCAGGGCCGATCGGTAGCCATCAGGCATGTCCTCGTAGAACGAATACAGCCGATCCACCAGCAGCTTCATCTGCCCGGCGACGTGATACATGTAGATCGGGCACCCTACGAGGACGGCGTCACAGCTCTTGAGCTCCTCGAGGTAGGGACTGAGACCGTCGCGACGCGCGCAGTTGCCGGGGTTCTTCCGGCACGTCAGGCAGCCCTGGCATCCCTTGAGCTCGAGCTCGTCGAGCATCACGAGGGTCGTCTCGGCGCCACCCTCCCTCGCGCCTTCGAGAACAGCGCCGACGATTGTCGAGGTATTGCCTTCCGGTCTGGGACTTCCGTTGAACGCCAGGACGCGCATTATTCCCTCCAAATCCCGGCTCGATGGAGCAGCCGGGTCCGCCGACCATCTTACTGGCGCCTCTCTCGATGTCGCAACGAACTTGGAACGGTGTATCATGTTTGCCGTTGCAGCCGAGCCTGTCATTTAGCGAGCCCCTGGTGGGAGGAGAACATCATGAGCTCACGTATCCGGCGAGCCGCAACCGTGCTCGCCCTCTCTTGCGTTGCAGTGGGCTGTGGTCAGGGCACCAAGGCCCAACGCAGCATCGAGTTGGGGGTTCTCGAAGACAAGATTCGCGGAGGCTGGGCCGGCCAGATGATCGGTGTCAGCTTCGGCGAGCCCACCGAATTCAGATATCTGGGCACGATCATCCCCGAGGAGGAGCTTCCCGAGTGGAAGCCGGAGTTGGTGCGGAGCACCTTGGATCAGGACGATCTGTACGTCGACATGACCTTTGCCGCCGTGCTCGACGACAAGGGGCTCGACGCCACCACCGAGGATTTCGGCGCCATGTTCCGGGACGCGCAGTACCGCCTGTGGCACGCCAATCTGGCGGCTCGCCGCGCTCTGAAACGCGGTGTTCCGGCAACGCTCAGCGGAACTCCCAGGTACAACGCGCACGCCAATGACATCGACTTTCAGATCGAGGCCGACTTCATCGGCCTGATGACGCCGGGGATGCTGCAGGCCTCCAACGATCTGGGCTTGCGAGCGGGCCGGGTGATGAACTCCGGCGACGGCATCAACGGGGGCCTGTTCGTCAGCGCCATGTATGCCGCCGCCTTCTTCGAGACGGATCCCCGGCGCCTGGTGGAGGCCGGCGTGGCCGCCCTGCCGCCGGAGAGCGACTACGCACGCCTGATCAGCGACGTCCTCGAGTGGTCACAGCAGCACCCCGACGACTGGATCGCGGTCTGGCAGCTGATCCAGGACAAGTGGGACGGCGGCGAGCCCTGTCCCCACGGCGCCCTCGATCCGTTCAACATCGACGCCAAGATCAACGGCGCCTATGTGGCGATCGGCCTGCTGTACGGTCGCGGCGACTTCCGCGACACCATGGAGATCGCCACCCGCTGCGGCCAGGACTCGGACTGCAACCCCGCCAGCGCGGTGGGAGTGCTCGGTGTGGTGCTCGGCTACGAGGGCATCCCCGAGGAGTACCGGAGCGGAATACCCGCCATCGCCGACGACACATTCTCCTACACCGACTACAGCTTCAACACCATCGTGGAAAGCACGATGAAACGGGCCATCGCCATGGCCGAGCGCCACGGCGGCAGAGTCGACGGTGATCGCCTGATCGTCAAGATCCAGGATCCCGTTCCGGCACAGCTCGAAATGTGGGACGACTTCGGGTCCCCGGTGGAGCTGATCCCGATCGACGATCCTCGATGGTCCATCGAGGGCGACTGGGAGGAGGGGAGCTACAGCAAGGATCATTGGGATTTTCGGTGGGTCACCAGCGGTGACGCGGGGGCCGAGGCGTCGATCCGGTTCGAGGGCAGCGGCGCGATCATCGGCGGGTTCTATCTGCCCAACGGCGGAATGGCGGACATCTACCTCGACGGTGAGCTGGATCGGACGGTGGACGTCAACTCGGACGAGGAGTCGGCCAAGGTGAACGAGTCGGTGTGGCACGCCTTCGGCCTGGAGGACGCCGAGCACGAACTCCGGGTCGTGGTCCGCGGCGAGCCGTACCGAGGCCCTGACAACATCGAACGAGAGGGCACCGACGTCGCGCTGTCCTATCTGAAGGTTTTTCGTTAGTCCGGGACTACAAAAGGAGGGATCCAGTGTTTATCGTCGAGTCATATTCGGTGGCCGTGTTCTTGTGTTTCATCACCATGCTGTGCTGGGGATCGTGGGCCAACACCCAGAAGCTGTCGAGCAAAGAGTGGCCGTTTCAGCTCTTCTATTGGGACTACTGCATCGGCGTCGTGGTGCTGTCGTTGATCTTCGCCTTCACGCTGGGGAGCACGGGCGATGCGGGCAGGCCGTTTCTCGCCGACCTCGGACAGGCCGGCGGTGCGGCGATCTGGTCGGCACTGCTCGGCGGCATCGTTTTCAACCTGGCCAACATCCTGCTGGTGGCTGCGATCGACATCGCCGGCATGGCAGTGGCGTTCCCGATCGGGATCGGCCTGGCATTGGTGATCGGCGTGGTCGTCAACTACGTCAAGGTCCCGTACGGTGACCCGGTACTGCTGTTTGTCGGGGTCGCCGCCGTGATGATCGCCATCATCCTCGACGCGCTCGCCTATCGGCGGCTGCCGTCGGACAAAGGAACCACGACCAAGGGCATCGTGATCTCCATCGCTGCCGGTGTCCTGATGGGTTTCTTCTTCCGCTTTGTGGTCGCTTCCATGGCGACCGATTTCGCCAACCCGGAAGCCGGCAAGCTGACACCCTACACGGCGGTCTTCATCTTCTCGGTGGGCTTGCTGCTCAGCAGCTTCCTTTGGAACACCATCGTGATGAAAAAACCCTTTGTGGGTGAACCGGTGTCCTTTGGCTCGTACTTCAGCCAAGGCACCCCACGGCTGCATCTGGTCGGAATTCTGGGTGGCATCATCTGGAGCATCGGGATGTCGCTCAGCATCATCGCCTCCGGTGCCGCCGGCCCGTCGATCTCGTACGGACTGGGCCAGGGGGCGACCATGATCGCCGCGTTCTGGGGGGTGTTCATCTGGAAGGAGTTCAAGGGGGCGCCCGCCGGGACCAATCGCCTGCTCGCCCTGATGTTCGTTTTCTACATTATCGGGCTGGCCCTGATCGTATACGCGGGAAACGTCTAGTCGAAAGGTGGAGAGAATGGGCAACAAAATCGTCGTCGTCGGGAGTTCGAATACCGACATGATCGTCCAGCTTCCACATTTGCCGAAGCCGGGCGAGACGGTCAGCGGGGGGGCCTTCTCCACCGCAGCCGGTGGCAAGGGTGCGAACCAGGCGGTGGCGGCGGCGCGTGCTGGCGCCAATGTCGGCCTTGTCGCCCGCGTGGGCGAAGACTCGTTCGGGGAGCAGGCGGTCGCTGGATTCGTCGGTGACGGTATCGATGTTTCACACGTAACTCGAAATCCCGAGGCACCCTCTGGCGTGGCCCTGATCTTCGTGGACGACGGGGGCGAGAACTGCATTGCGGTGGCACCGGGGGCCAACGCCACGCTGACTCCGCAAGACGTTGAAGCGGCAAAGGAGCTGATCACCGGGGCCGATGTGGTGGTGATGCAGCTGGAGACCCCGATCGAGAGCGTCGAGCGAGCAGCCGCGCTCGCTCGCGAACACGGCGTGCGGGTGATTCTGAACCCCGCGCCTGCCCGGCCGCTGAGCGACGAAATCCTGAGCAAAGTCTCAATTTTGACGCCCAACGAGAGCGAGGCCGAGCTGCTGACCGGGATTCAGGTCTCAGACGACGAAGGCGCCGCGGCGGCCGCCCGGGCACTGGTGGCGCGAGGGGTCGACACCGTGATCCTCACACTGGGCTCGCGGGGCGCGTACGTGTTCGAATCGGATTCGGGAGAGCTGGTTCCGGGTTTCGAGGTGGAGGCGGTGGATACCACTGCCGCCGGCGATGTCTTCAACGGGTCGCTGGCCGTCGGTCTGGCCGAGGGGAAGCCGTTCGCCGAGGCGGTGCGCTTCGCCAACGCCGCGGCCGCGCTCTCGGTCACCAAGCTGGGGGCACAACCCTCGGCACCGACCCGCTCCGAGATCGAGACCTTTTTGAGCGAGTCGTAGAGAGAGGAACACCGATGAAAATCACGTCCGTGCGAGTCGCGTTTGTTCTGGGTGTCATCGTTCTAACGAGTATCTTGTTGACTTCTTGCGATGCGCAACGTGCTCAGGAAGCAGAGCCATTCCGTCAGATTTCTATTGAACGGTTTGAAGACAAGGTTGCGGGAGGTTGGTTGGGGCAGGCGATCGGGGTTCTTCTGGGGGAACCGACCGAGTTCAAGTGGATTGGCAGGATGATTCCTTTCGATGTGGAGGACTTTTGCCGGTTGAAGCCGATGCCCGAGGAGTTCTTGGACAAAGCCCCCGGTTGGGAAAACCCGGCTGAACAGATCGCCTACCTTCAGCCCTACTACGACAATCAAGAGAACTTTGAAAAATGGACCCCTGACAAGATGTCCGATCAGGACGACCTGTATGTGGAGTTCATGTTTCTGCACTCCATTCACGAGCGCGGTCCGGACGTCACGGCGACTGAAATCGCGGAGGACTGGCTTCGGTATCTGTCGCCCGATCGGGTGTGGGGTGCGAACAAAGAGGGCTACACCAACTTTGAGAAGGGAATATGGCCTCCTGATTCCGGACATTCCGACAACAATATCTATCCGAATGCAATCGATTTTCAGATCGAGTCCGACCTCTTCGGGCTGATCAACCCCGGGATGCCGAGCACCAGCAATGTGTGGTGCGACAAGGTCGGCCACATGATGAATTATGGCGATGGGGTCTACGCCGGAATGGCCGTGGCCGCGATGTACGGGGAGGCATTTTTCGAGAACGATCCCCGTAAACTGGTCGAACACAGTCTGACCGTCATCCCTCCCGACAGCAATTACGCGAAGATGGTTCGAGACGTGCTCCGTCTCCGTGACGAAGTACCGGACTGGCAAGAGGCGTGGCATGTACTCGAGTCGAAGTGGGGGAAAAAGGACGGCGAGCCGGTCATGAAGCTGGACGTCAGAATCAACGGTGCGTACGTCTATATGGGTCTGCTCTACGGCGACGGCGATTTCTGGAAGAGCATGAACATCGCCATGCGGTGTGGGCTGGACAGTGACTGCAATCCATCGACGGTCGGGGGCATCCTGGGCACCACGTTGGGCATGGAAGCCATTCCGGAAAAGTGGGCCATGCTCAGAGATCTGCCGATCGAGAACCGTTCCATCAAGGAGATTTACCCGCAGGAAATCGCGTGGGACGACATCCTGCGTGTCACGGCCGACGTGGGTATACGGAATGTCGTGGAGAACGGCGGGCATGTTGAAGACGGCATCCTGCATATACCGCTGCAGACGCCGACTCTCCCGCCTCTGGAACAGGCTGAATGACAAAGTGAGCGAATTGAAGCGAATTCGGTTTTTCAGGTGTGGTGATCAGGGTTGCCGTCCTGGAAGTGAACTCCATCGACAATCCAACGATGGCCTACAAATTGGGGGACGTATGACGGGGCAAAAAGCTAAGCGCATGTCGGTCTTGGTGGTTCTCGTGTTGATGTTGGGAGCGACCGTTTCTTTCGCACAGTCGGAACCCGAGGACGTCACAGATGTCACGGACGTCACAGACCTCACCGAACGGCGGCTCAACGTCAGCGACTATCGCCAGAAGATGATGGCCGGTTGGATCGGCCAGATGGTCGGCGTCGGTTGGGGCGCAAGCACGGAGTTCCAGTTCGTGAATCGGATGATCCCTGAAGACGAGGTCCCCGAATGGAAACCCGAGTTGGTGAACGTCTGGGGACAGGACGACCTCTATGTCGAGATGACCTTTCTGCGATCACTCGAAGAGCATGGTCTGGATGTCTCTCTGCGTCAGGCCGGGATCGACTTCGCCAAGAGCAGGTACATGCTCTGGCATGCCAACAAGGCTGGGCGCGACAACCTCCGGAAAGGTATCGCACCTCCGGACTCGAGCCACCCGCAATTCAACAGCCATGCCGATGACATCGATTATCAGATCGAGGCGGATTTTTCCGGGCTGATCTCTCCAGGGCTGCCCAACTCGGTGATTGCCCTGGGCGAAAAGTTCGGTCGTCTGATGAACTATGGCGACGGCGTCTACGCCGGTCAGTTCGTCGGGTGCATGTACGCCGAGGCGTTTTTCGATAACGATCCGCTGCGAATTGTCGAGGCGGGTCTGAGGTGTATCCCGGAAGAAAGCCAATACGCGGAGATGGTGCGCGATGTCATCGCGTGGCACGAAGAGCATCCCGATGACTGGGAAGCGACCTGGCAAAAGGTGAACACCAAGTATCATGAAAATCCGGACTACACCAGATGGTCGTGTACGAAACCAGGTGACGATTTCAATATTGACGCCAAAATAAACGGCGCCTACATCGTCATGGGAATGCTATACAGCCAAGGTGATTTTGATCAGTCGATCATCATCTCCATGCGCTGTGGGCAGGATTCGGATTGCAACCCATCGAATGCTGCCGGTGTGCTGTTTGCAACGACCCACTACGACGACCTGGCCGAAAAATATGTCTCTGCTCTCGAACAGGACACGAAGTTCAGTTACACGGAATACGATTTCCAGATGCTGGCCGATGTGTGCGTCAAGCTGGCCCGCCAGATTGTCGTCCAGGCCGGTGGCCACATCGAAACCGATGAGGATGGTGAAGAGGTCTTTGTCATCCCCGTGCAGCAACCACAACCGAGCGAGTTGGAAAAATCCTGGGAGGCGGGACCGGTTGCCGGATCGGAGTTCACCACCGAGGAGTTCCCACATCTGAGGTGGTTGCCGTTTGCTGCCGGCCTCCTGTGGGTCCTCTTGCTCCTGGCCTTCGTGCTGTTCAAAGAAAACCGCAACGCGAAAGCGCTGTGGATCATTGTCCCGATTGCCACGGTCTATGCGATCTGGAAGTTATCCGAACTGTTGGTGCTCGAGGATGTTCTGAATATCGACATATCAATCAGCCTCAACCTGATCGTTGGTCTGTCGATCGTGTTCCTCCTCGGTGACAGGCTGGCCAAATTGAAATGGCCCGCACTGTTCGGTGTTTCTCTTTTGATCATCAGCGCCATGGGATTCATCGGATTGTTGGGCAAGAATTCGTTCTACTTTGACGGACTGACTTCACGCACTGTCGTCACGATTCTGGGCGGTGCGACCGTCATCGTGCTCGCGACAACCCTGACCGCCCGGAAGTGTCAGGAGAAATTCAGCAAAGTTCGTTTTCTCTTGTTCCTGCTCATGTGGATTTTTGTCATCATGTTGGTTCTTCCGTCACTGGCCTACATCACAGCCTTTGGTATCGGGGTATTTATCCAGTATTTCTACTGGTTTCTGATGATGAGTGTGGTGTTCACACTTTTCGTCTATTTGGTGACGCTGCCGTTGTGGATACTGGCATTGAATAACCCGCTGTACCGTCAACGCCTGAAAAAATGCCTGAATCTGCCGGATTCACATGATTCGGAACGAATGTAACGGGGTCTACAGAGTTCACAAATCGGGAGCTCTTTGAGGGAGGTCAGAGCCATGCAGAAAAGGAAATGGAAACTGTGGGTGGTCGTGATTGCTGTGATCATCTTCGCCGGCCCCGCGCTCACCAGTGCTGCGGAGACCGTTGAAATCTCCCGTGCCGAGCTCTTGGACAAGATTCGCGGAGCTTGGGTCGGAAAGGCCTATGGCGTGGCCCTCGGTGGACCGACCGAGTTCAAACACATGGGCACCATCATCGAGGGGCCCCTCGAAATGGATGAGGAGGGTCTGAAGAAACTCCCCAGGCAGGATGATCTGTTCGTGAACATGGCCTTTCTGCAGATGGTCGCGGAAAACGGTTTCGATACGCCGGCGGAGGTCTTCGCCGAGGCCTTCGCCTATGCCGGCTTCGGCCTGGGCCACGCCAACTCGCAAGCGCGCCAGAACATACTTGCCGGCGTGCCGGCCGATATGTCCGGCCATCCGAAGTACAGCCCGCATGCCGAGGACATTGATTTCCAGATCGAGGCGGATTTCATCGGCCTGATTCATCCCGGGCTGCCCCATACCGCGTGGGACATGTGCGACCGCGTGGGTCACATCATGAACTATGGGGATGGTTTCTACGGGGGCGTGTTCGTTGCGGCTATGTATGCCGCTGCCTTTGTCCAGGATGATCCGCACGAGATCGTTGCATCCGCACTGAAGGCCTTGCCTCCAGACAGTGGATACGCAGAGGTCATCCGGGACGTCATCCGTTTGTACAAAGAACATCCGAAGGACTGGAGGGCCACGTGGCATGAGCTCCAGGAGAAATGGGGCCACGAGGACCGCTGCCCCTGGGGGGTCACGGGCGCTCACGGTTCGCTCAAGGGCATGTTCAACATCTCGGCGCGCCTCAACGGGGCATACATCGTGCTCGGCATGCTCTACGGCGAAGGTGATTTCGACAAGACGGTCGAAATCTCGACCCGCGCGGGCCAGGACTCCGACTGCAACCCTTCGACGGCCGCCGGTGTGCTCGGAGCGATGATGGGCCATGAATTACTGCCGGAGCACGTCAAGGATGCCATCGCGCCGTACATGGACGTGAAGTTCTCACACACTGTCTACACCATCGAAACGGCTTCGAAAGCGTGTCTCGAGCTCGGAATCGCAAACGTCGAAGCGCATGGCGGCAAGGAAGTTGACGGGACAGTCTCGATTGACGTTCAGCCTTTCAAGGCGCCTCCCGGCCCCGCCGAGGTCGCTTTTGCCAACCTGATTCCCACGGATGGGTTCTGGGTCTCCGACAACCGGATCACCTGGGAAGGCGAGTGGAAGGAACTCTGGGTCAAAGATGGACTCCGTTCTTCCGGGAATGCGGGTGACTTCATGGAGGTCAGATTCCCAGGGACCGCTGTCTTCGTCGAAAGCTGGGTCCGGAAGGACGGCGGGATTCTCGAAGTGACCGTCGACGGAAAGCCGGTGGGAACACGCGACATGTACCTGAAGAGCAAGGACGGCAGGACGCCGGGGTGGACCGGACAGGTCAGCGCAGTCTGGTTGACGGGTCTTCCCGACGGCGAGCACACGCTGCGCGTCACGGTCACCGGCGGGAAACACCCGGAAAGCGAAGGCACCAATATCGGGCTCGGAAGAATCGCCTGTTACCGAGGCCGGATCGGGGAGTAACGGCAACTCGACATGAAATACCGATCACAACAAGGAAGGAGATTGTTTCCATGAAAAAAAATCAATGCAAAATGAAGGGCCGGGTGGCTATCATCGTGACCCTGGCCATGGTGGGCTCCCTCACCGGACTCGCGATGGCCGGCGACGAAGCGGAGAGCCCGCTGGTGGGTTCATGGACGCTGACCGTGACCATGGGCGCCAAAGATTTTGATGTGATGGTTGTCGTGAATCCCGATCTGACCGGCACCGCCGGTTGGGATTGGTCGGACGATGACGCGGATCTCGAAAATGTGGTTTCCGAGGGCAACGACGCGAGCTTTGGTTGCCCGGATCTTCTCGGGCTCGAGTTCAAGGGCAGCATCGACGGTGACACCTTCGTGGGAGACGTCACCAGCGATTATGGCGACGGGGCATTCGACGGAGTTCGCAACTGAGTTGACTATCGGAGGTACGATGAATCGCCTCGCGTCACTCGTACTTTATACGTGTTGTTTGCTCTTCTTCGGCGCCCACGCCACGACGGCGTGGGCTGCCGGACCCAATGTCATCGTCGTCATGACCGATGACCAGGGCTATCCAGAGCTGTCCGTCCACGGGAATCCGGTCGTCAAGACGCCCCATCTGGATCGACTCCACGATGAGGGTCTGCGTTTCACCGATTACCACGCCTCACCCATGTGCACGCCCACCCGGGGACAACTGCTCACCGGTCTGGACGCCGCCCGCAACGGGGCCATCAACGTGAGTAGTGGGCGGGCACTGCTTCGGCCGGAACTATCGACGATGGGGAACTTCTTCGAGGATGCCGGCTACGCCACCGGGATTTTCGGCAAGTGGCACCTGGGTGCGAACTACCCTTTTCGACCCGAGGATCGCGGGTTCCAGGAGACCGTCTGGTTCCCCTCCTCCCACATCGGGTCGGTGCCGGATCATTGGGGCAACGACTACTTCGACGACACCTACATCCGTAACGGTCGACCCGAGCCCTTCAAAGGTTACTGCACGGATGTCTTCTTTGACGAAGCCATGGCCTTCATGAAGCGATCGGCGAAGGCCGGAACGCCGTTCCTCGCCTACATTGCCCCCAACACGCCCCACGGGCCGTTGATTGCGAAGGAGGAGGACAAAGCCGCGATTGCCGAAACGTTGGCCGATCCGAAGTTCGCGGGAATGAGGCGCGCTTTCAAGAAGCAGTTGAGCAGATACCTCGGCATGGTGCGCAACATCGACACGAACATGGGCAGGCTGACGAGCTTCCTCGCCGAGGAGGGCCTGCTGAACGATACGATCCTCGTATTCATGACGGACAACGGAAGCACACACGGCCCCCGCTATTTCAACGCCGGGATGCGAGGACAGAAGACCGAGCTTTGGGAAGGGGGCCACCGGGTTCCACTCTTCATCAGCTGGCCGAACGGGGGATTCACCAAACCACGGGACATCGGCGGTCTGACCCAGGTCCAAGACATCCTTCCCACCCTGCTGGATCTCTGCGAAATCGAGTCTCCCCGGAGCTTTGACGGGATGAGTCTCGCTTCCGTTCTGCGAGGTGAAGCACAGGTCCCCGATGATCGAATGCTGATTATCAATTACAGCCGCATGCCGGGATTCATCAACTACCCAACCCCGTACTCACAGTCGATCATGACCCGGGATCACGCGGCGGTGCTGTGGAAGCGGTGGCGTCTGCTCGAAGACCGTGAGCTCTACGATCTGGAGTCGGATCCACTGCAGCAAACCAACGTTTTCGATCAGCACCCAGAGGTTGTGAAGCGAATGCGCGAGCACCTCTACGCCTGGTGGGATGAGGTCGGACCGACGGCGAATGAACCCCAGCGAGTCGTTATTGGAAGCGATCACGAAAACCCGTCGAGGTTGACGGCCTGTGAGTGGCTGGATGTGTTCGTGGACCAACAGGCGCAGATCCGTGAAGGCACCGAGAAAAGCGGTTACTGGCTGTTGGACGTTGCCAAGGCGGGAATCTACGAATTCGAATTGCGCCGGTGGCCGAGGGAGCTCGATCGGCCGTTGGTCGAAGGCGGGGAGAATGGCCGGGGCGAATTACCGATTCGCCGTGCGTATCTGTACATCAGCGACTACCACCACATGTCGATCGGAGAGAAGTGGCCTTACGGTTTCGAGGGGCTGACGAAGCCAGTGAAGCGAAGCGACACCGCGGCCGTCTTCACCGTTGAACTCGAAAAGGGCCCGATGGCGTTGCACACCTGGTTTCAGGGCAAGCAGACAATGCTCAGCGCTTATTACGTGTATGTGACGCGAAAGTAGTAAGAGGAGAAAGCTCATGCGAGTCATCCTGGCGGTTTCCACAGTGGTCGCGTTGATCTTCCTGTGCGGCTGCACCCCGAAGGCGGAAGGCGACGAGGCCGATGTCATGGCAGTCATGGACGACTATCGGTCGGCATTTTTGGCTGGAGACGTCGATGCCCTGCTCGCCCTGTTTTCGGAGGATTGGAAGGACACTCACGGCTCGACCAAGGAGGATATGAAAGAGGGCATCAAGGGAATGAGTGAAAAGGGAAGCCATAAAGGACTCGAGGTCGACTTGAGTGTGATCGATGTGGTGGTCGACGGAGATATGGCGACGGTCACTCCTGTGACGCTCTCGTCACCCGAAGGAAGCATCACCTACACGCACAAGCTGAAGAAGGAGGCGGATGGCGTGTGGCGCCTCGTCCGCACCGACACCCTCTCGTGGGAGGCCTTCGAGATGGATGCGGAGGAGAGGAAGCTCAAGGCCGAACATGATGTCGCAGCACTGGCTGCCCGCGACCTGAGAGAGCGTCTTCTGAGTGACCCGCACCGCCCCGGCTACCATTTCGTGATGCCGGAGGGAATTGCCAATCCCTTCGACCCCAACGGCGCCATCTACTGGAAGAGCCGTTATCATCTCTTCTATATCTTCCAGGACAAGAGATCGGGCACCAAACTCGATCATTGGGGCCACATCTCGAGCACCGATCTGTTCCACTGGCGACACCACCCCACCGATCTGCTCGACGGCATGTACAGCGGAAATTGTTTCATCAACGCCGACGGCGTACCCACCATCTGCTACCACCAGCGTGGCCAGGGAAACGCCATGGCGGTGGCTCTCGACGATGACCTGAACGAGTGGGAAAAACTCGACACCAACCCCATCACACCCGACACCCAGGGAGGAGACGAAGACCACAAGAAGTACAAATCCTGGGACCCGCACGGGTGGCTCGAGGGCGATACCTATTACGCAATCTTCGGCGGGCAGCATCCGGCCGTCGCCAAGGCCCCGACCCTCGGCGGCGAATGGCGGTATGTCGGCGATTTGTTCGCCCACGGTGTGGACGGCGTATCGCTGGAAGAGGACGTGTCCTGCCCCGACCTCTTCAAGCTGGGTAACAAGGATGTACTCCTGTGCATCAGCCACGACCTCGGCTGCCGCTACTACGTTGGTGAATGGAAGAACGAACAGTTCTATCCGGAGTCGCACGAGCAGATGAGCTGGGTCGATCACTCGTTCTTTGCCCCCGAGAGTCTGATCGACGACCAGGGCCGCCGCATCATGTGGGCCTGGATCATGGACGCTCCCCAGTGGGGCGTGCGCTGGGAGCACGGATGGTCGGGCATCTTGAGTCTGCCGCGGGTTCTGTCCCTCGGCGACGACGGCCAACTCCGGATGGATGTCCCAGAGGAGATTGAAGCTCTGCGTTACGATGCCTCCAGTAAGCGAAATCTCGCGCTGCAATCCGGAACCGACATGCAGATCGACAGAATCGGCGGCAACAGCCTCGAGCTGTTCATCGATATGGAGAGTGCCGATGCGTCGGAGTTCGGCGTCAAGGTGCGGGTTTCACCCGACGGGCAGGAGGAGACCTCCATCTTCTACGATGCATCAGACGGCACGCTGAAGGTGGATACGAGAAAGTCCGGTCCCGAACATCCGTCCAAGGCTCTCGAGGCGGCGCCTTTTAAGCTGAAGAAGGGCGAGCGGCTACAGCTCCGCGTCTTCGTCGACAAGTCCGTGGTCGAGGTCTTCGCCAACTCTCGCCAGGCCATCGCCCGGCGCATCTATCCTTCGCGCGCGGACAGCCTCGGCGTCAGCCTGTTTTCGACCGGCGGCACCACCAGGGTGCACGCACTCAAGGCCTGGAAAATCATGCCCTCGAACCCGTACTGATTGGGAGGGGAACGATGCGACGAGTTTTTGCTCTTGTCATGACGCTGGCTGTGTTCTGCGGTGCGAATGCATTCGCCGGAACGGTCTACTTCACCGGGTTAGGGGACGCCAGCCCGCTGGTTGCGGCTTCGGGCGATCTCAGCCTGGGCAAGGGCGGCTTCCTGACCTCGGGGACCGGAAAAACGAGCAATCTGGTCACCGAGTTCGCCGAGGTCGACCCCACCACCGTCGCGGGCATAGGCACTCTGACGGTGATCCTCACCGAACCCAACACGTCCGGGTGGATGTTTCTCAAGCTCTATACGGCTTCGGGCGGCGAGATCCAGGTCGGCATCGGCGACAACGAGGTCGACGGCACGATCAGCGCCTACATCACCTTCGATGCCGAGGTGAATTTCGAGGTGCCGAACTCGGACAACGCAGTGGGCTACCGGCTCGCATCGGACGGCTCGACCTGGTCGCTTGAAACGACCACGGACTACGGGAAGACCTGGAACAAGGGTTTGTCGTGGGACATGGGCAATCTTCCGGCGGGCCTCTCGAGCGACCGGGTGATCGATGTCATCGAGATCGGCGCATGGTTCGCATCGGCGGGTTACTGCCAGGTCTCTTGGGATTGCGACGATTTTGAAGACCTCAACGCGCCCAACCCATCCTGCGCCGCCAAAGATGGGGGCGAAGGCAAAGCGGCGGACGACATCGTCATCGCCGATTTCGAAGGGGACGACTACGGCGACTGGACGGTCGAGGGGAAGGCATTCGGCAGTGGGCCGTCGAAGGGCACGTTGCCGGATCAGCCGGCCGCGTCCGGCTATCAGGGCGAGGGCCTGGCCAACTCGTTCGTCGGCGGTGATGCGAGCACCGGAAAGCTCAGCTCACCCAGGTTCAAGATCGAGCGGGACTACATCAATTTCCTCATCGGCGGCGGGGCACACGGCCGGAGCGCATCGATTCACCTCGAGCTCTTCTGGAAGGACGAGTCGTGGATCATACGCTCCGCCTCGGGCGCAGCTGTAGATCCGGGTGGCAGCGGAGCGCTGGAATGGGAAGTCTGGGACGTTGAAAAATTCAAGAGCCTCGAAGCCCAGATCCACATCGTCGACGAGGTGACGAGCGGATGGGGACACATCACCATTGACCAGATTGTGCAGAGCAACACGAGCTCTGTCGAAAAGCGCGATGAATTTACTCGAGCGGTCGACGTCGACCAGGACTATCTGCACTTTCCGGTCAAGACCGGCGGCCTGAAGCGCCTCGTCAAGCTGCAGCGGGACGGTGCCTCGTTGCGCGAGTTCACCATCGAGTTCGCGACCGGTGAGCCCGACTTCTGGGTCTATCTCGAGACGCACGATTTCCGAGGTGAGAAGCTGACGCTGGTGGCCGAGCAGAGGAGGGGTGATCGGGGCAATGTCTTCGACCGCGTCACGGCGGGGGACACGCCCAAGAACTTCGACACCTTCTATCGCGAAAAGTTTCGTCCGCAATACCATTTCTCGAGCCCTCGGGGGTGGAACAACGACCCCAACGGCCTGGTCTACTACAAGGGCGAGTACCACCTCTTCTACCAACGCAATCCTTTTGGCTGGGCCTGGGACAACATGACCTGGGGCCACGCGATCAGTCGGGATCTGGTGCATTGGAAGCATCTGCCCGATGCGCTCCACCCCGACGCCATGGGCACCATGTACTCCGGAACAGCCCTGGTCGACACGAAAAACACCCTGGGCTTCAAGACCGGGGACGAAGCCCCGATCATCCTCTTCTACACCTCTGCCGGAGGCATGAACCCATGGTCCAAGGGCGTTCCTCATACGCAGTCGATGGCCTACAGCAACGACCGCGGTCGGACGATTACCAAGTACGAAGGAAACCCGATCGTCGATCACATCCGGGGCGGCAACCGCGACCCGAGGGTTTTCTGGCACGAACCCACCAAGAAATGGGTGATGGTCCTCTATCTGGACGACAGCGAGATCGGTTTCTTCACATCCGACAATCTCAAGGACTGGACCGAGCACAAGCAGAGCCGCATCCGGGGATTTCACGAATGCCCGGAGCTCTTCGAAATGCCCGTCGATGGCGACGCGGACACTATGAAGTGGGTGCTCTACGGCGCCGCCGGGGATTACATGGTCGGCGACTTCGACGGCAAGGTTTTCACGCCGGAGACGGAGATCATCGACTACGCCCACGGCGAAGCCTTCTACGCATCGCAGCTCTACAGCAACATCCCGGAGGATGACGGGAGGGTGATCCAGATGGCTTGGTCGCGGATCGACGCACCCGGCATGCCCTTCAACCAGATGATGACCTTCCCCGTCAGCCTCTCTCTCAGGACCACCAACGACGGCATCCGCCTGTGCCCCATGCCGATCCGGGAGATCGAGAGTCTCTATAAGAGCGAGAAAGTCTTCGAAAAGGAAAAGATCGAACCTGGCGGCAACCTTTTGAGTGGATATGAAGGCGATCTCTTCGACATCGAGGCGGACATCGAAATCCTCGAGGCCGATCGCGTCGGCTTCCGGATTCGAGGCCTTGAGATCACCTACGATGCGCAGGCGAAGACACTGACCTCCGGCTGGGTCGCCTACGAAGCGAAGGAGAACACTCTGATGTCCGGCGAGAGCTCCGCCAAGCTCGCAGCCGACGGCGGGCGTATCCAGCTCCGCATCCTGGTCGATAGAACTTCGATCGAAATTTTCGCCAACAACGGCGAGGTCTACATGCCCCTGGATGCCTTGCCCGAGGATGGGCAGGCAAAGACGCTGGAACTCTTCGCGGAAGGCGGCACAGCCAGGGTGAGATCTCTCGCCGTTCGCGAACTCGAATCGATCTGGTAGGCGAAGATGGACGACCAGTCGGGCAATCACAAAGGGACAGCACACTCGGCGCTCCTGCTCCACCTC
>Ga0209013_10001367_pt1 | contig 22487 bp, 26 predicted proteins | sample Cruoilmetagenom2_FD_187291 | JGI IMG/M metagenome (GOLD analysis project Ga0209013, IMG submission 187291) | Oil polluted marine microbial communities from Coal Oil Point, Santa Barbara, California, USA - Sample 2 (SPAdes) (version 2) | ecosystem: Environmental > Aquatic > Marine > Oil seeps ... | reverse complement strand
CCTGCCAAAAACCTCATATCTTTGGTTGGCATATACTTGAAAACTTTGATGAGATCAAAGTGTCCTACAATATCAAAATATCCGGTTTTTGCCATTGCTTCAGTGGCATCGAAATATGCCTGCCAAATCTCATCGATATCACGATTTTTATATTCGCCGATAAACTCTGGATTGTCAAATCCCCACCTGTCGATGAAGTGCACCGATCCAATGAGGTAGTCGACATCAGCTTTAAGAACACGCTCATCCATGTACCCTGGCAGATAATCAACCTCATAGCCCAAGAGGATTTTTATTTGATCCCTGTACTGCTCTTTAGCACTCAGTATATCCGAACTGTATGCATTCATCTCTTCAAAGCGGAGTCGATATTCAGGATCAAAATCCATCGGTGCATGTTCGCTGAACCCATAGATATCGATCCCCAGCTCAATAGCTCTTTGGATATAATCATCGATAGTACCCTCGGCATGGTTGCATCGTGTCGTGTGATTATGAAGATCTATTCGCATTTTGTATTATCCTTTCTGGTGTGATTGGGATCTGAATTTTTTAGATCTTTTTCAAGTTGAACCCCCCCCGGGGGAATCCGGAAGTGGCATCTTTAGATCCACCAAACATTTCGCATACAATGAAAACTTGAACAACCTGCCAATATCTGGTGCGACTGAAGTCTGCACTTCCGGGGTTGTCATGATTCCAGTCAATATATCAGCTTCTCAATACAATCCTATGCACTCCAATAGACCAAAACCTATCTTTTACAACTATTATAGTAAAATAATACCCAAAACTAAAGCAAAGGCCTCTATTTGCACAAAGCAGAACTTCTCGCACCCGCAGGCAATCTCGAAAAACTCAAGATTGCGCTTAATTACGGGGCAGATGCCGTTTATGGCGGAACCAGTACTTTTTCTCTGCGTATTCGTTCGGGCAAAGAGTTCGATATGGACTCTTTCAAGGAGGGGATAGAGTATGCACATGAGCGTGGCAAAAAAGTCTATGTTACGATCAACAGTTTTCCTTTCAACTCGCAAATAAAACTATATGAAAACCATATCGCCAAGATGGCAGAGCTGAAGCCTGATGCGTTGATTATCGCGAGTCCGGGGATTGTGAAGATGGCTGCCAAAATAGCACCGGATATTCCTCTGCATCTCTCGACTCAGGCGAATGTAATGAACGCACTCGATGCGCAAGTCTATTATGATTTGGGGGTCAAGCGGATCATCGCGGCTCGCGAGATCAGCCTGAAAGATTGTGAAGCGATCAAGCAGGTGATCCCCGATCTGGAACTTGAAATCTTTGTTCATGGATCAATGTGTTTCGCCTATAGTGGACGCTGTCTGATCTCTGCCCTGCAAAAAGGCAGGGTTCCCAATCGCGGATCTTGTGCCAATGATTGCCGTTTTCCTTATGAGATCTATGCCCATAACCCCGAGACCAATACGACCTTCCGACTTGAAGAGGAGAGTGAAGTAGGGACCTATATTATGAATGCCAAAGATATGAATATGGCATCACATATCGATGAGATACTCGCCTCAGGCGTGATCGATTCGCTCAAAATAGAGGGGCGCACAAAATCACCGTATTATGCGGGTGTCGTGACCAAAGCCTATCGTCATGCGATCGATGACTATTATGCCGGAGATTTTGATACGACGCGCTATCAGGCAGAATTGGAAACAACTCAAAACAGAGGCTTTACTGATGCCTATCTGATCTCCCGTCCTTTCGAGAAGGATGATACACAATCACATGATTTTACGATCCAAAATGGTACCCAACAGGTGGCTGCATTGGTGAGTGAAGATGGAAAAACCTGGAAATGCAAAGATAAAACATGTCTAAACGATCGTGTAGAGATTGTACTTCCCGTAGGAGCGAGTGTCGATCTAGTGGACAATGAGTACGGAAAGATAGAAGCGCAAAAGGGACGGTATTGGCTGACCTTAAAAAAAATCGTTTCGACCACAGGTAAAGAGTTTGAATGTATTCACAGCGGTGATCTCAATGACATCATATTGCCGACAACTTTGCCCGGATATACCATTCTCAGGCGGGGAATAGATGAAGCCTTAGAGAAAAAAGGTTTGGCAGAATAAAATTGAGTCATTTTGCCTCTTTTGAGGTGAGTAACAAATAATAAACTTAAAAAAGGAAGAAAATGAAATTTGTATCTATCGTAATAGGAAGCAAGAGTGATTACGCTGTCATGAAAGAGTGTGCAGCTACACTGGAAAAGTTCGGAGTAGCTTACGAGCTGATCATCTCTTCGGCACATAGAAGTCCGGAAAGAACCAAGAAGTATATTGCTGCAGCAGAAGAAAAAGGTTCACAGGTCTTTATCGCAGCAGCCGGTATGGCAGCGCATTTGGCAGGAGCGCTGGCAGGCACCACAACCAAACCGGTGATCGGTGTACCGATGGCGAGCGGAGAACTTAGAGGAGAAGATGCACTGCTCAGTACGGTGATGATGCCGGCAGGTATGCCGGTAGCGACAGTTGCGATCGGCAATGCGGGCGCGATCAATTCAGCCTATCTGGCGATACAGATCATGGCGCTCGATGATGATGAATTGCACATCAAACTCCAGGAAGATCGTATCTCCAAAGCTAAAAAAGTAGAGCTTGATTCGAGTGAGATTGAGGTTTTGCTCTAGTACCACTCACACTAAGTATACCCAATTTTAACGAGAAGAAAAAGGTACAGATACAAGACAGATTTTTGCAGGACTAGCGAGCTAATTCAAAAAAATCTAACGCAGTAGATGTGCCTTTTTCTTCTCGCCCATAGGGTGAAATGAATTTGCCTCATCTTTGCACGGAGATAATCTTGAATTAACATGTTAGTCCTTCGATTATTTCAGCACAAATCTAAGGCAAATTCATTTCATTAAAATTGGGTATACTTAGTGTGAGTGGTACTAGTTTTAAGGAGATAACAAATATGGAAACAAAGAAAAAACAAAAGTCCGTGGTTCTTTTTACCTCACCTTCTTGCGTCTGGTGCACGAGGGCCAAAAATTATTTCAGGCAAAATGAGATTAAGTTCAAAGCGATAGATATCACCAAAGATCCACGCGCTGCCAAAGATTGTGAGCAGCATGGATGTCGTGGAGTACCAGTCGTCTTGATCGGAGGATCGAAGTGGATTTGTGGCTTTGATCAGGGGAAAATAGAAAAAGTATTAGGACTATAATCAGATGAATAATAATGCAATAACCTTCAGTGAACTTCTTCTCAAACTTCAGCAGTTTTGGGCGGATCAGGGATGTAATATCGTGCAGCCTTACGATATCCCGGCAGGTGCGGGGACTTTTCATCCGGCGACACTGCTGAGAAGCCTTGACAGCAAGCCATGGAGGGCAGCATATGTTGCACCCAGCAGGAGACCGACAGATGGGCGTTATGGTGAAAACCCCAACCGATTGGGCGCATATTATCAGTTCCAGGCACTGATCAAGCCAAGTCCGGACAATATACAAGAGCTTTATTTGAAATCATTGGAATATTTGGGGCTTAATCTCCAGGAGCATGACATTCGTTTTGTTGAAGACAACTGGGAGTCACCGACACTGGGTGCCTGGGGTCTGGGCTGGGAAGTGTGGCTCGATGGGATGGAAGTGACGCAGTTTACCTATTTCCAACAGGTTGGAGGGATCGCCTGTGATCCGGTTGCCGTGGAGATTACTTACGGGACGGAGAGATTGGCGATGTACCTGCAGGGGGTTGAATCAGTGTTCGATCTTGTCTGGAATCGACAAGGTGAAGCCGTGACAACTTATGCGGATGTTCACAAAGAGAGTGAATATGAGTTTTCAAAATACCATTTTGAAGTAGCGAATGTTGAAAAACTCTTTGCACATTTTGAAGATGCGAGTGAAGAGTGTCGATCTTGTCTGGACGCCGGACTGCCTCTTCCGGCGTATGACCAGTGTATGATCGCATCCCATGCTTTCAATATTCTCGATGCACGCAAGGCGATCTCTCAGGCACAGCGTCAGAATTATATATTGAAAATCAGAGACCTCTCAAAGGGTTGTGCTGAACTTTATAAGGCACAAGAGCAAGAGCGAAATCACAGAGTTTCGGCAAAATAGTTGCCGCAGTGACCCCAATTTAAAAGGCAGCCAATGAAACTTCAGGAAATTTACGATTTTTTAAATGAGCTCAGCCCCTTTGAGCTCCAGGAGAAGTGGGACAACAGCGGGTTGCAAATCGGAGAGATGTCCAGAGAGATCAATCAGATTGTGCTGAGTCTGGATATTGATGAGGCATTGATTGAAGAGAGTGATGAGGAAGTACTTTTTATTGTGCATCACCCCTTGATATTTGGCGGGTTGAGTGCTTTGGATTTTTCCTGTTATCCGGCGAAGCTCATTGAAAGAATGATCCAGAAAAAGCAGTCATTGATTGCTATGCATACCAACTTTGACCAGACACATCTCAATCGTTATGTTTTTGAGAAAATTCTGGGGTTTAAAATGACGGAGCAGGATGCTTTCTTTTGTACGGCTGATGGGTATTGGACGAAAGAGGAGCTGCTGCATCAAATTCAGGATCGATTGGGCTTGCCGGTGGTGAAGATTGTCGCTCCCAAAGAAGAGATACGAAGTATTACACTCACGACAGGAGCGGGGGCTTCTCTTCTCGATGGCGTAGAGAGTGACTGCTTCCTGACGGGAGATATAAAATATCATGATGCGATGAAAGCCAAGACTCAAAATCTGATGCTCGTAGAGATCGGCCACTATGAAAGTGAACAGTTTTTTGCAGAGGTTTTACTCGAAGAGTTGAAAGTTTTACCTCTTTTGGCTATAATCACAAATTCTAAAAACCCATTCGAGACGGAAAGGGTTACCTCCAATAAGGATAAAGATTGAATAAATATATACAAGAGTTGGCAGAGCTCTCCTTCACTGACAAAAAGATTGACAGTTATCAGCCGCAGATCGATGACGCAGACAGGAAGATCGCCAAAGCAGAAAAAAAACTGGCAGAAGCAGAGGGAAATGTTGAGAAACTCAACACACTCATCACTGACAATGAGCAAAAAGTTGCTTCTTATGAAGAGCAGTTGAAAATCCTGAATGAGCAGCTTGTGAACAATGTCAAAAAATCCAAAGACATTTCTACAGAAAAAGAGATGAAAGCATTGGCGGTTGAAGAGGATATCGCCAAAGAGAAGATGACTTTTGCCAATGAAGAGATCGACAGGCTTCAAGGAGTCAATAACAGGAAAGCAGAGGAGAGCAAGGAGGCAGAAGCTGCACTCGAAGCATTTAGCGAAGAGGTTGCAGCTGTAACAGCGGAGGCCAACAAAGAAAAGGCAGCAATTGAGAAGAATAAAGTTTCGCTTTTTGCCGAGAGAGAGAAAATCAGCAGAGAGATCGATCAAAAGGTGTTGGCTTTTTATGAAAAGATCAGAATCTGGGCAGGAAACACTGCTGTTGTGCCAGTGAAAAAACAGGCGTGTTACGGCTGCTATATGAAACTCAATGACAAAACCTATGCAGATGTCATCAAAGGTGATGAGATCACCACTTGTCCGCATTGCGGAAGAATCCTCTATATTGAGAGAGAAACAGCCGAGGTCTAATTGAACCTCTTTATCTTCTTTTATACAATAGTGGCGGCACTATTGTATCTGGCGGCACTGCCTTTTTTGTTGCTTTTCACTTTGAAAGCAAAATATTCCCGATCGATACCGGCACGATTTTTTTTATGGAAAAATTCGCCGCTTTCGCGTGACGGGATATGGATACACAGTTGCAGTTTTGGCGAAGCACGGGCGATACGGCCCCTGTTGAAGTATATCCCCTCCCGTTTGTTACGCTTGACAACCACGACTTATACCGGTTTTGAAGAGATCCAAAAGCAGACAGAGGAGAGCAGGTATCTGCCTTATGAACTTTTACTCTTTTTCTGGATGAGGCCGCAAAAGATTCTTCTGGTGATGGAGGCGGAGTTGTGGTATCTGCTCTTCTTTCTTGCCCGTCGCAAAGGAGCGAGAACCCTCCTGATCAATGCGCGCATGAGTGAGCGCTCTTATCCCAAGTATTTGCGTATCAAGTGGGTCTATCACAGGATATTTTCTCAGATCGATGCAGTCTATGCGCAGACGCAAGAGGACAAAGAGCGTTTAGAGAAGCTGGGTGCCCGCAATGTGATCGTCAGCGGCAATATCAAATTTGCCGATATTGAAAAACCTACGGAAGTTTTGGAGAAGCCGAAAGGTATTCTCGTCTGTGCCGGAAGCACACATGAGAAAGAAGAGTCTTTGGTGCTCGAGGCATTTATGGCCTTGAAAAGCAAGCAGCCTGATGCCAAACTTATTATTGCGCCACGACACCCAGAACGCTTTGAAAAAGTAGATGAATTGATTGTTGGTTATACGCGCCTTCAGAAGTGGACGTATCAAAGGTATAGTTTTGATAAAGGCTTACAGAGTGATATTACGCTCATCGATAGTCTCGGAGAGTTGATCAATCTCTATGCGATCAGCGATGTGGTGATACTCGGTGGGGCATTTGAGCCGATAGGAGGGCACAATGCTGCCGAAGCGGCGCAGTTTGGCTGTAAGATCATCTCAGGAGAGCATTACTTCAACCAAAAAGATATCTTTGCAGGGATAGAAGGCATCACGATTGTCAGCAAAGAAAACTTAGTGAAAGTTTTGCAATACCCCAAGCTTCTTCCTCGAAGCAGGATCAGGAGAGAAGTTGATATTTCCCTGATTATACGGGAAATTGAAGATGCACTATGAGATTGCATTGAATAAATGTTGACTTTATAAAAAGGATAAAAAATGGAAAAAGCATATAAGCTTCTGGCGCAGCAGCAGGAGATCTCCAACAATAAAGCGAAAGAGTTGATCGATCGAGGCTTGGTTTATGTCGAAGACAGAAAAGTCAAGATCGCCAGGGCAGAGTTGCCTGAGGATACCCGTTTTCGTGTTGAAGAGTTGGCAGATGTCAAAATACTTTACGAAGATGAGAACATCGTCGCGATCAACAAGCCGGCACAGATGGATAGTTATGATATTCAAAATGCGATCGAAGGAGCTGAGCTGCTGCATCGTCTCGATCGGGATACGAGCGGCGTATTACTGTTGGGACGCAATAGGGATTTTATCAATGATGCTATCGAAGAGTTCAAGAGACGACGTGTCAAAAAAGAGTATGTGGCTTGGGTAGAGGGTGTGATCTATGAAGAGATCGAAATTGAAGCACCGATCCTGACGATCAAAAAAGGGAAAGCCTTTTCACGCATTGATGAACTCAGAGGAAAGCCTGCCTATACAAAGGTCAAGCCGTTGGAGATTCAGGGCAAAAAAAGCAAAGTCGCCATCGAGATCAAAACGGGTAGAACCCACCAGATACGAGTACATCTCGCAAGCATAGGGCACCCCGTCGTTGGAGATGAGCAGTATGGCAGCCGTACTCAGAGCAAGCGCATTCTGCTTCACTCCGCCAAGATGGCGATATTTTCTTATGCCTTTGAGGCACCGGAACCCAAAGATATTTTGAGGTACAAATAGCTTACTTCTATCGTTCGATTCGGGTTTAAGCCCGCATAGGGTAAAATCGCAATCAATATTTTATAAAGAATAGAGAGAAAAATATGTTTGATACATTAGCCGACAGTTTTAAAAATGCCATTGGAAAGATCCGTTTTCACGATGATGAAAAGGCACTCAAAAAAGCAACTTTGGAACTCAAAAAATCACTTCTTAAAGCAGATGTCCATCACAAAGTAGTCAAAGAGTTGATTACGGTTGTCGAGAAGGAAACCAAAGAAAGCGGCATCGGGAAAGATAATTTCCTCAGAGCGCTGAGAAATGAATTGACAAATATTCTGACGGTAGAGGGCAACCAGGGCTTTGTCTTCGCTTCCAAGCCGCCGACCGTTGTGCTGATGATCGGTTTGCAAGGATCAGGTAAGACGACAACAACAGGGAAGCTCGCCTATTTTCTCAAAGAGCAGAAGAAAAAGAAAGTACTGGTTGTCGCGGCTGACTTGCAGAGATTGGCAGCCGTCGAGCAGCTCAGGCAGATCACAAGCCATATTGAGGTTGAGCTGGTCGCTGATGAGAATGCGACACCGGTAGAGATCGTTAAAACAGCATTGGCAAAAGCGGAAAAAGAGCTCTATGATGTTGTCTTGATCGATACTGCCGGTCGTTTGGCTATCGATGATGAATTGATGGATGAGCTCGCAGAGATCAAAAAAGCTGCCGATCCTGATGAGCTCTTCTATGTTGCCGATTCGATGACGGGGCAGGATGCAGTCCGGACAGCGCAGACTTTCAAGGAGAAGATCGGTATTTCGGGTGTGGTCCTGAGTAAATATGATGGAGACAGCAAGGGTGGCGTGGCGCTTGGCTTGGCGCAGCAGGCAGGTGTACCGCTCCGCTTCATCGGTGCAGGCGAAAAGATGCCCGATCTGGATCAGTTCCTTCCCGATAGAATCGTCAGTCGTTTGATGGGGGCAGGAGATATCGAATCACTTGCCGAAAAGACGGCAGCGGTGATCGACGAGAAGCAGGCAAAACGTTTAACGCAAAAGATCAAAAAAGGACAGTTCAATTTTAATGATTTTGTCGAGCAGATGGAGCAGATGAAAAAACTTGGATCTATGAAGTCACTCATCGGTATGATCCCGGGTATGGGTGCGATGGCGAAACAGATCGGTGATATGGATTTCGACAACTCGGATGAGGTCAATCGTATCAAAGCCCTTATCTCCTCTATGACGCCCAAAGAGAGAGAAAATCCGGATCTGTTGACCAATAGCAGAAAGAGAAGGATATCCAAGGGAGCCGGTCTAGACCAGCAACAGGTCAACCGCATCCTCAAACAGTTCAAAAATGCCGCCAAGATGGCAAAGAAGCTCTCTGGAAAAGGCGGCATGAAACAGATGCAGGATATGATGGCTCAGATGCCGGGTGGCGGCGGAGGTGGCGGCTTTCCGGGATTGTCGCGCTAACTAATCCGGAAAAGAGGTTTTTTATGCAAAAGAGTATCAGGAAAATAGCCATTACCGGCGGTACCCATGGCAACGAATTGACAGGTGTCTACCTGATCAACAAATTCAAAACAGATCCCGCCATCGTCAAGAGAGAGGGTTTTGAAACTATTATCATGCACACGAATAAAAAAGCCATCGAAAAATGCACACGATATATAGATAATGATTTGAATAGAGCATTTGGAGAGAAGGATCTGGAAGATAGTAGCAGGAGCAGCTATGAAGATATATCGGCAAAACTGATCAATCAGTTGTTGGGGCCGAAAGGGACGGATAATCCCAATGTGGATTTCATCGTTGATCTGCACTCTACTACATCTAATATGGGGCTTTCTGTTGTAATAGATATTGACAGTCAGCTTGCCTGGCAGGTTGCAGCCTATCTGAAAGACACGGAGCCAAAAGTAAATATATTCAGATGGATGGGTGATACGGGTGATGCCCCCTTTGTGAACTCTGTCGCCAAAAATGGGTTTGCTATAGAGGTTGGGGCCGTTCCGCAGGGAGTGCTTCGTGCTGATCTGCTTTTCGAAACAGAGAAGCTCGTGCATCATATTTTGGATTTTTTCGAGAAGCTCAATAAGGGAGAGTTTGAAAAATCATACAAGAATATCGAAATATATGATTTTGTAGAACTGGTAGACTTCCCGAGAGGTGAAGACGGAAATATTATTGCTATGGTACATCCGCAGCTTCAGGACAATGACTATGCCCGGATCAAAAAAGGAGACCCTCTTTTTATCTCTCTTGGCGGAGAAATAATCACTTATGATAAAGATGAGGCTATCTATCCTCTTTTTGTCAATGAGGCTGCCTATTATGAAAAAGGTTTTGCAATGTGCCTTGCCCGAAAGAGGAGGATTGAATTAGAGGCTTGAAATCTTCCCTGTGCCTGGGCGACCATTTTTAATGCTCTCTTTATAAAGATTGTGGTAATATTCCGTTCCTAAAAGTGTTGATGAGTGTTTTAGTCATTAAAAAGCAGTTGTCAGGACTTTGCAGAGTAAAAAATATAATTATAATGAAGGAAACACCATGACAATGATCAGAATGACAAGAATGGGAAGAAAGAAAAAACCATTTTACAGAATCGTCGTAACAGACAGCAGAAAGAGAAGAGATAGCGGTTGGATCGAAATGATCGGACATTATAATCCTATCAGTGCCAATAAAGAGTTGGTACTTGATGAAGAGAGATTGAACTACTGGTTGAGTACCGGTGCTCAGATGAGCCCGACAGTAAAACGATTGGCCGGTAAATAATTCTCGATGATTCAGGAATTTGTCTCTTCTTATGCCAAACTTTTGGTCAAACACCCTGACGTTATCAAAGTGGAGATCACGACGATAGATGAGGGATTCGATGAGATTACTGTCTATGCACAGAGTGAAGATGTCGGTAAACTAATCGGCAGAGAAGGACGAATGATCAATTCGATCAAAACAGTCATCTCCGGCTGTAAAGCCAAGGGCGGCAAAAACTACCGCGTCAATGTTAAATCCACCGAAGAGTAGATGGAACGATTTTTTATTGCTCAGATCGGTAAAACGGTCGGACTCCGGGGTGACCTCAAATTTCATCTCCATACAGATTTTCCCAAACAATTCAAAGTAGGACAAATTTACAAAAGTGATCGCGGCGATTTGGAAATACTGGCTCTCAATCCTGCACGCGGGATCATCAGATTTCGTGGCTACGAAACACTCGATAGTGCCAAAAAACTGACAAATACCAAATTATATGCAGACAAAGAACAAACCATCAAAAATTGTGAATTGACAGAAGGTGAGCATTTTTGGTTTGAAGTGATCGGGGCATCCGTGATGCAGGGAGAAGAGCTTTTGGGCAGAATCACAGAGATTCAGCGCTTTCTGGATACGGATTATCTTCTGGTCAAAACCGATAAACAATTGACTGATGCCGGCTTGGCAAGCTCTTTTTTGATTCCTTATATTCCCAGATATATTATTGAGATGGATAAAACAACGAATCAAGTTTTGACCCAGGATGCCAAAGATATTCTTGAGGCGAGTTAGTGCGTTTTACTTTTGTGACACTCTTTCCTTCCATCATAGAAGGGTACTTCTCCGACTCAATTCTGGCGAGAGCGATCAATGCCGGCAGGATAAACATCGATTTCTCTGATCCCAGAGACCAAAGCACCAACAAGCATCATAAAGTCGATGCGCCAATGATCGGCGGCGGCGCAGGCATGTTAATGACTCCTCAGCCGCTTTTTGATACACTCGCAGCCATTAAGAAATCTTCTCCTTCTGCTCACACTGTTTTTTTAACACCAGTAGGCAAGAAGTTTCAGCAGAATGATGCGAAACGCCTGGCTCTGAAAGAGCATATCGTTTTTGTCTCCGGCCGCTATGAGGGGATTGATGAGCGGGTGATCGAGTCTGAAGCGGATGAGCTCTTTTCGATCGGTGATTTCATCCTCACGGGAGGAGAGCTTGCCAGTATGGTGATGTGTGATGCGATCAGCAGAAATGTTGAAAATGTACTCGGCAATCAAGAGTCACTGACGATAGAAAGCTTCGAAGAGGCACTTTTGGAGGCGCCATCTTTTACAAAACCGGTAAATTATGAAAATAAAGAGGTCATTTCAGAGTTTTTAAAGGGTAATCATAGTAATATCACAGCCTTAAAAAGAGAACTATCTTTGTGCAAGACCAAGTATTTCAGACCGGATCTCTATCAAAAGATCAAAACAAAAGGCAAACTATGAAAAATAAATATATCGAAAGCTTTGAAAAAGCTCAAACAGAAGCAAAAAACATCCCTGCATTTAGAGCCGGCGATACTTTGAGAGTAGCCGTCAGGATCAAAGAGGGAAGTAAAGAGAGAGTACAGAATTACGAAGGTGTCTGTATCGCACTTAGAGGTGAAGGTACAGGTAAAACTTTTATGGTCAGAAAAATGGGTGCTAACAATGTGGGTGTCGAGAGAATCTTTCCACTCTACTCGGATAGTATTGAGAGTATTGAAGTACTTAGAAGAGGTAGAGTCAGAAGAGCGAAGTTGTTCTATCTCCGTGAACTCAAGGGGAAAGCTGCCCGTATCAAAGAACTCCGCAGAAAATAATCTTTTTTCCTGCTTCACTGCATCTTTGAAGGAGTTTGCTCAGTCACCTACTATTCGTAGACTCCTTCACAACAACCTTCAAATCTATAACAAATCAGAAAAAATCTTTATTTTCGGTATTATCATTTTTGAATTCTATCCGTACCTAATAATCCCTCTTCATCGCCTGTTGCGCTTCTCTATTAAGTGTTTTGTTTTTGAGATCCTGTCGTTTGTCGTGGAGCTGTTTACCTTTGGCGAGTCCGATACTTGCCTTGGCTTTGTTACGCTCGTTGAAGTAGATCATTAGCGGAACGATCGTCAATCCCTCTCTACCTACTCTTGCAAAAAGTTTCACCAGCTCTTTTTTGTGCAGCAGCAGTTTTCTGGGTGTTCGACTATCTGGAGCATAATTCTTGTTTGCCGTTTCGAGATGTGAGATATGGACATTCATCAAAAAAAGCTCTCCCTTGATGAAGCGGCAGTAGCCGTCTTTGAGGTTTGCGCGTTTGGCACGGAGGGCTTTAACTTCACTTCCCTGTAGCACAATTCCCGCTTCAAACTTTTCCAGTATCTCATAATCATGATACGCTTTTTTATTTTTTGCGATAATATTGATAGCCATTCGACCTCTTTTTTGTGGAATTATAGCATAGGAGGTATTTATTGCTATATTGGGTTGATACTTGTTATCAGTCGATTGGGAAGTTTTTGGTATTATAGTAAAATTTATTAACGCACCTGAGTGCCATAAGGAAAACATATGAAAAAATTAGTATCGATTCTCTTTGCTCTTGTCTCGATAAGCTATGCGGCTGAGCTTGAAAAATGCGATACCTGCGCTGCAAACAAAGAGTATGTTAAATGCGGTTATTATGTGGAGATGAAGGGTGACTTGTCAAAACAGGACTCCTGTCTTATTTTTGCACAGAGTATCTTTGAAGGTAACAACTACAGCAGGGCCTCATGGTATTTTCTTGTGGGAGGAGATTTCGACAATGCTATCAAGGCCGGGGAAAAATCACTCGAAGCCAAAGAGTATTTTGTAGCAGAACTGATCGCAGAAGCTTATATTCTCAAAGGTGATCAGGAAAATGCCAAAAAATATTTCAAACTGCTCAAAAAGAGAGTTCCTCCGGAAGCACTGTTTTTAAAGAAACACTTTGAGATACTGGAAAGAATCTATCCGGATAAATTTAAGAGCACTTTGGCAATAAAATTGCTCCAAGAGTCATAAGGGCACCTCCATTGCCATTAAGCTAAGCATGCTTTCTTCGGAAGTGGAAAGTTCCACCCCAAGAGTATTTCCTACGGGCACTTCCACTAAAAATGTCCCATTTCATGGAACTGCGGGACTAAAGTCTCCGCTTCCGGATGTACGGGGTATTTTCTTAGCTAAATGGCATTGAAGGGCGCCTCTAATAACCCTAAATACCCATAAGTCTTAACAGGTTTTAATTGGGTTTCATCCTGAAAAAAGTACTTCCGCTTCCAGAAAAAAACCATCCTTCCCTATCTAACTCTTCAAGTTTTGGGTATGCAACAAGAGCTGCTGGGTAGAGGTCATTCAGGGCTATGGGATCTGCTATTAGATTCAATAGAGTTTTAGAGTCTAGTCTTTCCCAACCAAAGAATGAAGCAAGAGAGATATGTTGCAGTAGGTATTTTTTGAAAGTTTTATAAACCACTGCAGTATCGCAACCTATATTTGGCGTATAGAGTTCCAACTCCAAAGGTGCCTCTTCAAACGCTTCGACTATTTCACCAAAGCCAGATACATTGGCCGAGGGGTAATTGTAGATAAAGAAGGGTAGGTCAGCCCCGATCGTGCTACCGATTTCTGAGAGTCTCTCGATACTCAGTTTGAGATTACAAACCTCATTGACAAGCCGCATAAAGGCTGCTGCATCAGAACTGCCGCCGCCCAACCCCGCCTGCGAAGGGATACGCTTCTCGACGACGACTTTGTGGTGATAGAAAAACTCTAAAATATCAAGATCCCCTGTTTCTGCATTGAGGGCTTTGTATGCTTTGAAAATGGTATTTGAGTCACGCGTAACACCCTCACATCCTTCGATTGTGAATGTATCGCATTCTTGGGGCACAAAGGTAATTGTGTCATACAAATCGTATACACGCATAAATCGCGAAAGCAGGGTGTGGTATCCCTCCTTGTGGCCTGTGATTTTGAGAAATATATTGACTTTGGCATGGGCGTTGATGCTGTACATTAGAACTCCTGAAATTTTTCCTGACGGTTTAGTTTGTAACTCACTATATCCTCTTTTATCTCGATAATAGCAAAAAAATGAGCTGTTTCGATGAGGTAATATCCATCTTCTTTACTCTCAAAGTATTCAATAGAGAGTTTTTTCCCTAGCTCCAGAAAAGAATTATCTCCGGTATAGACATTGCGTGGAATTCTTAAATAGTCCAGGGGGTTGAGCGCTTTTTCATTGTCATAATGAAATTTGCCTTCATTAATACGTTCGAGACTGGAGAGTGTGCCGTCCACACCCAGTTTTTCAGCGGTGAGGTGTCCAAGGCTTCGGATGTAGGTTCCTTCGCTGACCGTCACTTCAAAGTGGATGAAGGGGTGGTTGTAGTTCAAAAGTGTGATAGTGTGGATCGTGGAAGTGATGGTTTTGAGAGAAACTTCTTTCCCCTCTCTTGCCAACTCATACGCTCGTTTTCCTCCAATTTTTTTGGCGGAAAACTTGGGTGGATAGTAGGTCAATTTGCCTTGGAAGCTTTGTAAAACCTGGATAATTTCCTCTTCAGAAAAAGGGGTTACTTCCTCAATATTATCCACCTTTTCGATATCAAGTGTTGGTGAGTTGACACCAAGCCAAAGCGTGGCTCGATACGTTTTGGGTGTTTTTTGGAGATACTGAAAAAGCTTGGTGTATTGTCCTGTCGCGACGATCAGGCAACCGGTGGCAAAAGGATCCAGTGTACCGGAGAAGCCGACCTTTTTGGTATTATATTTGCGCTTGATAGTGCCCATATAGCCATTAGAACTACGAAAGATAGGCTTGTTGACAACGAAGAGACGGTTCATTAGACAGATTGTACAAATGAACTGAGGATCTCTTTTTTGTTGCCGCCGAAGTTAATGAGAAGTTTATACTCTTTTCCGGCCCTGTTGACTGCCTGTACCCGTCCGATGCCAAAGATTTTATGCTTGACAAGATCACCTTTTTTATACCCTGAGCTTTTGGTGATCTTGAGACTGGCACTCTTGATGAGACCGGCTTCTCCAAGGAAACGACTCTTGTCAATCATCTTTCTGCGGCCTTTGTAGAATCGGCTATCGACATAGCAGAGTGTCAAGTCCCTTTTGGCACGGGTGATGGCAACATATCCAAGACGGCGCTCCTCTTCCATGTTGCATCCGTCTCCCAAGAGAGGGAAAAATTCTTCTTCCATCCCAATGACAAAAAGATGTTCAAATTCCAAGCCTTTTGCCGCATGAATACTCATGATAGTGATGATCTCGCCTTCGACCTGGTCCTGTTCGCTTTGAAGAGTGATATCATTGAGAAATTCATCAAGGGTAAGTTCAGGGTTTTTGACAACCGCATCTCTAAAATAGCCATAGAATTCATCGATATTGAGTACCCGGTCAAAGCCGTCAACGAGATTTCCATAGTACTCTTTGAGTTTGATGACCTCTTCAAAGAGGGTGATAAAGTTGTAGAGAGAGTCCTGTATCTCAGCTTGGAGCATCTTGATCTCTTTGAGAAGTTTTTTGAGTGCCTTCGCTACTTTCTTCCCCACTAGTGCTTCAAGCTCTTTTTGTGTTGACTTCTTTAGGGAGGCATGGAAAGAGATCTGCCTCTCATAAGCTACTTTTTGCAGTTTTCCGATCGATGCTTTTCCGATACCCCTCTTGGGCTTATTGATGATGCGGAGAAAAGAAAAGTCATCGTTCGGATTAGAGAGTACTCTAAAATAGGAGATGATATCTTTGATTTCGGCGCGTTCATAAAAGCGCATACCGCCTATCAATTTAAAGCCAAGCCCCTCTTTGGTAAATCCCTCCTCCAGGGAGCGGGAGAGTGCATTGATACGATAAAGTACAGCGATATCATCAGGATGCACGCCCTCCGAGAGGAGTTCTTTGATCTCTTTGGCGATTGACTTGGCTTCATGGACTTCATCAAGAGAGTGTTGAAGTTTTACTTCGGGCCCTTCACCCTTGTGACTGACAAGGTTTTTGCCCAGACGGTTGCTGTTGTGTTCGATCAGAGTATTGGCTGCCTGGAGGATGGGGTTTGTCGAACGGTAGTTGGTCTCCAGCTTGATGGTTTTGGCACCTTTGAAGTTCTCTGCAAACTCCAGGATATTGCGGATATTGGCCCCTCTCCAGCCATAGATACTCTGGTCATCGTCCCCTACGACGCAGAGGTTGCTGTGTTCTGAAACCAAATGTTCAAGGAGCTTGAGCTGTAACTCGTTGGTATCCTGATACTCATCGACCATAATATACCGGTAGCGGTTGCTGATCTCACGTCTGAGTTCAGGATTTTCATCGAGGATTCGATAGGTAAGCATCAGCAGGTCGTCAAAATCCACAAGATTGTTTTCGAGTATGTTTTCCTGATATGCTTCGTAAACTTTGGCTGCTTTTTGGTAATCCTGGAGTTCTGCTTTTTCTCGTGCAACTTCCGGCGTGAGGAGGGAATTTTTGTATTTGGAGATTTCGCTGGCAAGAAAAGAGATATTGAGATTGATTTTGAGTTCTTTTGCGATTGATCGCAGGAGGCGCTTCTTGTCGTCACTGTCGATAATAACAAAATTGTTTTTGCGCCCCAGTTTTTCGATATGAAATTTCAAAAAAAGCAAACCAAACTTATGAAAAGTACAGAGAAGTGGAGGGTAGGAGGTTTGATTGTCGATCATCCCCAGTGCCCTCTCGCGCATCTCTGATGCCGCTTTGTTGGTAAAGGTCAGGGTCAGGGTATTGCCCGGGTCGATACCGATCTCACCGATGAGGTAAGCCAATCTGCTGGTAAGTGTCTTGGTTTTTCCGCTTCCTGCACCGGCAAGTATTAGGAGCGGACCATCGATATGTTCTGCTGCTTCGCGCTGATAAGGGTTAAGCTCATTCAGGATAGTTTTCATTCAAATTCTCTTTTTTCTTTATTAGGAGTACCTAAGTCTATTAATTATAGCCGTATTATAATTAGATTTGGGCTAAAGAGAGGGCGATAAGGCTGGATGCCCAAAGTATTAGAAGAAAATAAAATTAACCCAATAAGAATTTCTTATCTACTCTTTTAAGTATAATCTGCTATAATAACCATTATAGAAATAAATTTTGTTTGGACAGAGTTCAGGCACAAGAAAATTATATAAAAGGGATGTAATGCTAAAAGATTTTGTAAAATTGGAAACATTTTTGACGGTAGCACGGGAACGCAGCTTCTCCAAAGCTTCTGCCAAGCTGGGGATTTCACAGCCTGCCGTGACTCAGCAGATTAAGTTTGTTGAGAATTATCTGGGGACAAAGATCATCGAACGAAAAAAGAACGGTATCAAATTGACTGCAGAAGGTGATGAGCTCTATAAAGTCGCTTCAACACTGGAAAAATCGGTTCATAGTGCCGAAAAAGATATCTTGAAGATTATCAACAAAGAGATCACTTTTCGCCTTGCCGCATCCTTTACGATCGGGAATTATGTCATTCCCGGTGAATGTCTTAATGCGATGGGAGAAGCGATCCATAATGACATTACCCTGACTGTCGAAAATAGCGATGAAATTATCGAAGCACTAAAAGATCGCAAAATTGATGTGGGACTCATCGAGTCGTTTATTCAGAATGATGGCATGGTCTACAGGGAGTGGCTGGAGGATGAGCTGGTCATATTCAGCAATGCACCTCTTCCAAAGGTATTGAAAACAGAAGATCTGTATGATTATGATTGGATTTGCCGTGAAGAGGGCAGTCATACCAAGCGTATTATTTCTGATGTTTTTGAAGAGATCGGTGTCTCCTGCTCAAACTTTAATGTATTGAGTGAAGTGAGTAACACGACTGCTGTACTTCAAACGATAAAGCGCAGTAAAAAAAATGAGGCAAGACCGGTTGTTTCGATCATTTCAAGACATGCCATTGCAGATGAAGTTCAAAATGGAGAGCTGTTTGAATCACGTGTCAGGGGCTATAATATGATGCGTAAATTTTATATCGTTTATTCCAAAGAGAACAAACATAATGCCTATGTCGACAATGTTGTCGACTATATCATGTCGGGTTACTGCTAAATAGTGAGTAGAGGCAACTGAGCCTCTCTACAATTTTTTCTTTTTCAAAAGTTTTTTATTCTCGGGATTGCTGAGAAGCGCCTCCATCGACTTGCTTGAGTCGATTTCTGAGAGTTTACCTTCCTCGCCGGGGCCTGCCGGTTCACTGATGTTGATCGTGATAGGATATTCGCCGACAAAGATTTGCTTGATAGCGAGCAGGGGCAGCGTGACCAGCGAACCGAAATTTTCTTCACCGAAACCGGCTTCAAAACTGAAATACTCCTCATTTAGTTTCGCTGTTTCGTACGTGTATCCTGTGAGAAGAAAGAGAACACTCTCTCCAAAACTCTCCATGATCTCCTGTGGCAGTTCCGGCTCAAAGAGAAGAAATTCTGTTTCACAAGCCAGAGCGAACTCCTGATTGTTCTCAAAAAGGAAGAGTATGGTTTTCTCGAGATGAGAAGAAATGAGTTCCTGATAGGCAGGTGTCTGAAAAAGGTCGTCTTGCATAGGCTTACTTTTTAATAAATTTTATTTTTTAGAGATGCTCTCTAACCCAAGTAGGGTTTATAACTTTAAATCCTAGCATAGCATTCATTAGAGCAAAGCCATCAAAGTGATCAATTTCATCTGCCCGGATAGCTTTGGGGGTTAAAAAACCCTCATCGATCAATCTTCGGCGGACTGTGCCCTCTAAAAGCGGACACTCCGGAGTGATCCATCGCCCCTCCTGCAAAAAAGCAATATTGGCGATCGTCGTATCGGTGAGAAAGCCTTTCCGGACGATCAAAACCTCATCACACTCCGGAGAGGCATCGAGAAGCTTATTGAACGCTGTGCGGTCGGCATATTTAAAAGGATAAGAAAGATCACTGGAAATGAGTGAAATTTTCCGGATGATTTTTGACTGATAAGGGAGATATTCAATTTTTTGAATCTCCCGGTCGTAGAGAACTCTGCAACGATAAGTCTCTTGATTGGGCGGCTTGATAATTGTGGCTAAATCAAAAGAGCTATGGATATTAAAAAGTTTTTTGCGCGTTTTGTTGAATCGTTGGTTGTGGTAAGAGAGATGAAGTGCTTTGCCTTTTTCTATGCGAATGGTTTCCAGGAGGAGAGAGGAATTCATTGGGCTGCTTTCGAACTTAAAATGATGCTCTTCCGGTAGGTTTGGCACTGCCAAACGTCAAGATTGACTTTACAGGTATTTGATAACTCTTCTACTATAACGCTCTCTATGCGTTTGGCAGTGCCAAACCTACAAAACATCACTACTCATCAAATAGTGGAGTCGAGAGGTAGCGCTCCGCCGTATCACAGAGTATGGTGACGATGGTTTTTCCTCTATTTTCCTCGCGGCAAGCAATGGTGTAGGCTGCCTGGAGATTGGCACCCGACGAGATACCGATCAGCAGCCCCTCTTCTCTGGCAGCTCTTTTTGCCATCGTAAATGCATCCTCACTACTGACCTCGATCACCTCATCGTAGATAGCAGTATTAAGAATTGCGGGGACAAATCCTGCACCGATTCCCTGAATCTTATGCGGGCCTGCTTTTCCACCGCTCAAGATCGCAGACTCTTTCGGTTCGACTGCGACTGCCTTGAGGGTTGGGATCTCTGCTTTGAGGACTTCGGAAGTGCCGGTGAGTGTTCCCCCTGTTCCTACGGCAGCAACAAAGAAATCAAGATCGGCATCTGTATCCCTGAGGATCTCTACTGCGGTGGTTTTGCGATGGATATCAGGGTTGTTGGAGTTTTGAAATTGCTGCAGGATGATGGCATTGTCAAGACTCTCTTGAAGCTTTTGCGCTTCCTCTATGGCTGCACCCATTCCTCCGGAAGCAGGTGTCAGTACGAGCTCTGCGCCTAGATGAGTGAGGAGTTTTCGTCTCTCTATACTCATCGATTCCGGCATAGTAAGGATGAGTTTCAATCCCTTGGAAGCACAGATCGCTGCCAATCCGACACCGGTGTTGCCGCTGGTTGGTTCTATGATGGTGGTATCAGGTTTGATCACTCCCTCCTCAATAGCAACTTCGATCATATTGAGTGCGATACGGTCTTTGACGGAGCTTGTGGGATTCATAAATTCACACTTCCCGAGGATCGTGGCTCCGCTCTCCCGGGAGAGGGCATTGAGCTTGACCAGTGGTGTATTTCCGACCAGTGCTTCGATTGAATTGGCTATCATTGGTTATCCTTTATGTTATCATTTACGGGGTGGGTCCTCTTGAACCAATGGCCTAAAGTCGTACAGCTCATCATCATAATAGTCGATCACCCCACTCTTCATATCATAATACCAGCCGTGCAAAAAGACTTTGCCTTCATCTACACGCTTTTTGACCGCAGGATAGGTGAGGAGATTTTGGAGTTGGAAGATGACGGAAACTTTTTCGGTATAGCGTAACAAAGCTTCTTTGTCTTCTTTGTACTCGCTCATCATGGCTACTTTTTTGGGCGCTTCTCCCAGTTCCAGCCATTTGATCGTATGGATGTTTTCATCTGTTTTGGGGATATCTTTGTAGAGTGAAGCGATCGCACCGCAGTCAGAGTGGCCGCAGACAATGATATCTGTGAGTTCCAGCACAGAGATGGCATACTCGATAGCTGAGGCGGTTGCGTGGTAATTGGATTCAGGCTGATAAGGAGCGACAAAATTTCCAATATTACGGACAATGAAGAGATCGCCAGGCCCACTCCCTGTGATCATCGCAGGCATCACGCGCGAGTCGCTGCATCCGATGAAGAGTGCTTTGGGGTTTTGTCCCTCTTCAGTCAGAGTTTTGAAACGGTTTTCATTTTCTTTGAACTTGACCGCACGGAAGGCTTCGTGGCCTTTTTCAAACTCCTGTAATTTTTTGTCAGACATGTTATGGATTCCTTTAGATAACAGTATGAATACTATAAGTAAGTGTCATACCAGAGTGGAAAGGGACGACACCCTTATAGCTGTCCGGTACGACAAAATGATCTTTCGTGAGCACTACCTCTTTTGGCAGTGGCTTGAGTTGGTAAATTTTTTGTGCATTTCCTGAGATAAATTTTTGCAGATTTTCCAGAGGAGCATCATTCTCTTCAAAAAGTTCCGTGAGTACCTGGAGGGCAATTGGTGCCGTGAAAACACCGGCTGCACATCCGGGGCACTCTTTGGCCTCTTTTGGATGGGGTGCGGAGTCACTTCCGAACATCACTTTGGGATGTGCTTCGAGCGCCACCTTCAAAAGTGCTTCTCTGTCTTCGGGCCTTTTGGCGATAGGTTTACAGAAGAGATGAGGCTGCAGCATCCCCCCGGCGACATCATCGAGGGTGATGATGAGGTGGTGCAGGGTAATCGTTGCGTATAGATTATTGAAGTGATCCAGTGCTGCGACACTCTCTTTGGTGGTGATATGTTCCATAATGATCTTGAGTTCAGGAAAGTGCGTCGCCAGTTTCTCGTAGATGGGCACGAATTCCGCTTCTCTGTCCATCACAAAACCGCCCGTTTCTCCGTGGATACAGAGGGGGATATTCAAATCACTCATCGCTTCGAGAGTAGGACGAAGCTCTTCGATATCAAAGCCGCTGACACCTCCTTCGCTATTGGTCGTGATGCCTGCGGGGTAAAGTTTGATTGCAATGATCTCATCGTGAACACTCTCCAGGAATGCCCTGCTGTAGTTCGGCTTGAAAAAAAGTGTCATATAGGGGATAAAATTCTCATTCCCTATCGCTTCAAGAATCCGTGTTTTATATGAGAGAATATCCTCTTTGCTTGCCACTGGAGGCACGAGGTTTGGCATGATCAGCGCACCCGAAAAACCGTGGGCACTCAGCGGTGCTACACGCTTGAGCATATCGCCATCGCGCAGATGCAGGTGCATATCAAGAGGGGAATGGAGGCTAGTCGGCATGGTAATCCTTTATGACATAATAATAACCGTTTGATTTTGGAACAAACCAATATTTGATAGTGATTTTGCCAGAAAGAATGTTAAGGTATGATGTAAGCTGCAGAGATGGAGGTGCTTTGTAACGGACAATAGGATAGTCGATGCCTCCGGGGAAAAGCTGGTTGCAGCGCAGTATTCTCAGCGTCGAGTTGACGATTGCCTTATGTGGAGCAGAGGTTTCAAAACTCCA
>Ga0209013_10001366_pt1 | contig 22494 bp, 15 predicted proteins | sample Cruoilmetagenom2_FD_187291 | JGI IMG/M metagenome (GOLD analysis project Ga0209013, IMG submission 187291) | Oil polluted marine microbial communities from Coal Oil Point, Santa Barbara, California, USA - Sample 2 (SPAdes) (version 2) | ecosystem: Environmental > Aquatic > Marine > Oil seeps ... | reverse complement strand
CCCCGGGCCGCGTTCTCAATCGATTGGATGGCTTTGAGGGTGGCTCCGGCTGCGTCTTCGGCTGCTTCCGACATGTCCATCGGCCGGCGCACCGGTCCACAGGTATAGATTCCGGTTCTACGGGTCTCATAAGGGAAGCAGATATAGTGTGAATCGGAAAACCCGTCGGCCAGGACCGGGATATGTGGTCCCTGCACATACTGAAGATTGAGCAGCGGACCACCCGGCAGAGCGGGCTCAACGCCATTTTTAGCCTCAGCCCCTTCTTCGTTGGCCGCAGTTTTTTCGACCGGGGCAGGCCCGGCATCATCACTGTCGCTATCAACAATTCGAATAGCCAGCGGTAGCGGTGCAAGCGGGTTGATGTCGTTGGCCAGTTGCTCGGCGCCTTTCTCGGCAGCCTCGAGTTCAGGATTGGTTGAGTTGGGCACCATACCGGTGGCCAGCACCACCATATCCAGGCCCTGCAGGGTCACTTCCTCGCCCAGCAGGACATCGTGATAGACCAGTCCCAGGTCAGCGGACACGCTCTTGACCTTGCCCTTGATGAAAATAACGCCGGCTTCCTGTGCCTGGCGGTAAAATTCTTCCGCCGTGCCGGGGGTGCGTAACTCGTCGAACAGGATGTAGACGTTGGCGCCAGGATCTGTCTGTGTGATCTGCAGCGCCTGCTTGATTGAAACACCGCAGCAAACAGAGGAACAGTAGGGCAGGTGATCAGGGTCGCGTGAACCGGCGCATTGAACGAACATGACGGTCTTTGCCGGTTTATTGTCGGACTTGCGTTGCAACGGACTGTCACCAAGCATTTCTTCGAGTTCGATTCCGGTCACCACATCAGTGCTTAGTCCGTAACCCAGGTGCCCCAGCTTATTGGCGTCATAAGGACGCCAGCCCGTGGCCACCACGATGGCGCCAATGTGCTCCGTACGCAGTTCACCGCCATGATTCATGGAGACGGTGAATTTTCCAGGACCACCCTCGGTTTTTGTCACCAGGGTATTGGTGAAGATCGTGATAGCTGATTCCGCCTCGACCTGGGCGATCAATTCCTTAACAGCATTGGGCTGGGGATCACGGTATGGCGGCAGGTACGGCATGGTTTTTGACCATTTGTTAGCCCAGCCGCCCACGCGCTCTTCACGCTCAACCAGTAAAACTTCATAGCCTGTCCGGGCACCCTGCAGTGCGGCTGCCAGGCCGGTTGTGCCGCCGCCGAGAACCAGGATTGTGCGGCTGTATTCGCCTTCAGGCCCAGCTACCGTGGTTGAGGTTTGAGCTGCCTGGGCGATAGCCATGCGCAGGTAGTCGTCGGCAAGCATCTGGGTGTCTTCTGCACCATCTTCCCCGGCAGCGGGCTGCGACCAGGCCACCTGCTCGCGCAGGTTGGCGCGAATTGCCGTTGCGCGATCAAAGGTAAAGCGGTCGGTCATAACGCGCGGGGAACAGGCGGCAATAATCGGCTGGTTCACGCTGCCATCGGCCAGGTCGGCATCGATCAACGCCCGCCCCTCGTCACCGCACAGGAAGTCATGCTGACGGCATACTGGTACTTTGTAATCGTTGGCGGCTATTTGCTCGAGCGCATCGACAGAAATTGCATCGCCGATGCCACAACCCTTGCACAGGTACACACCGGGTTTCATGGCTTGATCATTCATCCTGCTTGAACTCCGTGTGTGTCAGCGTTTCGGATCGCCTGGATCGCACTCAACGCTGCTGCAGTGGCTGATTGGACCGACATGGAAACATCCAACGGCCCGCTTGCTACACCAGCCGAAGACATGCCGGGCTCATCACCCGGCAGCGGCACGATAAAACCGTAGTCGTCCCGGTTTCCCATGTTCAGGGTATCGATACCGGACAAAGCGCTGGGTTCCATGCCGAGCGCCAGCACGACCAGGTCGTATGACCTCGCATAGATTTCCCGGCTTTGGGTATCCTCTCCGCAAATCACTGGTGTGCCGTCTTCTTCGACCTCAATATGGCCGGGCTTGGATTTGATGAAATTCACTTGCGGGTCGGTGCTGACGCGTTTGTAAAACGCTTCCAGTTTGTCGTGTGCGCGAAGATCTATGTAGTAAATGTCGACCACCGCGTCTTCATACTGCTCGCGCACATAGACTGCGTGTTTCATCGAACCGAGACAGCAAATCCGCGAGCAATAAGGAAGATGGTTGGTGTCCCGGGATCCGGCACACTGAACCAACGCGACGCGTTTCGCCGGCTCCCCGTTTGAGGGCCGCAGGATCTTGCCCCGGGTCGGCCCATCGTGCGCTGCGAGACGCTCCATTTCCAGGTTGTTGATGATATCCGGGCTCAAATCATAGGAATAGGGTGTGATTTTGGCCGCGTCATAGGGTTTCCAGCCAGTTGCCCAGATTACCGCACCGACCTTGAGCTCGACTACCGCTTCGACTTCCTCCAGGTCAACTGCGCCATACTTGCAGGCATCCCTGATTTTTTCTGCGTCCGGCGTGCCGATCACTTCGGGCGCGATCACATAACGTTGCGGATAAGCGTGTTCATGCGGCAAATACGCGGCGCTCACCTTGTCCATGCCATAGTTGAAGGCGTTTGCAACTTCCAGGTCGCTTGCCTTTGCACAGTCGCCGCAGGCCGTACATTTTTGATTGACGTAACGCGGCCGGGTCTTAACTGAAACGGAATAGTTGCCCGCCTGTCCGCTCAGCGACTCAACCCTGGCCATGGTGATAACCTTGATACGTGGATTTTTCCGAATTCTTTGGTAATTGATTTCCAGACCACAGGATGGGTGGCAAAGCTTGGGGAAATAACGGTTAAAGCGGGCTACACGTCCTCCCAACGCTGGGCTTTGCTCCAGCAGAATTACGTCATAACCGGTTTCTGCCGCCTCTACTGCAGCGGTGATCCCGGCGATACCGCCGCCTACAACCAGAATGGTTTGACTTGCTGGTCCCTGGTTCAACTCATTTCTCCGCTTGCCCGATACAATTGTATCGCCATTTGCTTCAGGTCTTTAAAAAGCTCAATTTCAGTGATCCTATCAACATCAGGAACCACGTTTGAGTAATAATATATTCGATATTGATAATATAATCGAGGCTATATAATGTAATTGGGCAACACAAAGCAATATTTTAGAGCAACTCATGGCCGGTAAAGTTAAAAAATACCTGCTGATTTCAGCGCTGGTTGTTGTGATGCTGCTGGCCGCCAGCGGCTTCGGCCTGGTGCCCATCAACCTGTTTTTCGCCAAACCGGCAATCAGCGAACTCGTCACCGGGAACCTGGGTATGGATCTTGAAATTCACGGCCCGCTACGGATCCGGTTCGGGCGCGCTCCCGCGCTGACTGCATCCGGGATCACTCTTCGGATTCCGGCTGTTGGTGACAAACCGCTGATGCAAATTGAACAGTTGGCCATCAAACCACGGCTGCTGGCTCTTCTGGATGGTGACATTTTTCTACGCAATATCAATGCTGTGGGCATCGATTTCGACTACTGCCAGGGCGGCCCGCCAAACTCCAGTGCGATTTCTGAACCCACCAGCCACAGGGAATCACTGCCATCCATTGCGATTGACCAACTGCGTATCCAGGACATCCGGCTCTTATGCTCTAATAATGAGAGAGAGGTCACGTTCTTGCCGCAGCACCTGGATTTGGAAGCGTCTGCGCCTCTGAACGGCCCGGTCAAAGCCAGCCTGGCAGGGCGCAGTGATGAACACGAAATTCACTTGACACTTTCCAGCGGGAGTCTTGCCCAACTACTGGAGGATTCTGCCGGCTTTCCATTCGAGCTGAAGTTGCAGGCTCCAGATTCCGAAATTTCTGTCAGCGGAAGCGTCTCCGCGCCGCTCAGTGAACCTGAAATTACCGTAAAGGGTGAACTGGTTTCCGGCCAGATGGAGCGCGCGACAGGTAATCGCCGCATGGCTTTGAGCGGCATGGCCCGCAGCTTTTCATCACGCCCGTACTTCGAGGTCGACGCCGAATTGGAGCAAATTGATTTGCAGCGCCTGTTTTATGACGCTGATCAGCCGGACCGAAGTGAAGAATCAAGGAATTTCCGGCCTGTATACGAACTTCTGGCCCCATTCGATGCCCGTGCAAACATTAAGATCGAGCGTCTGCTCAACGCCCCGTTGCCGGTGGATGATCTGATGCTGGAGGCCAGCCTGGAAGAAGGTGTATTAGACCTCAGCAGGGCTGAATTGCTATTGGCCGGAAGTCCCGTGGCGGCCGATGCATTGCTCGACATGCACACCGATTGTGTTCGCTTGACCGGCGGCTTGCAGATTTCAAATTTTGACCTCAGTCAGTTGAACCGTTTCCTTGATGACGACGCAAGCCTGGGCGGCCGGTTGGATGAAGCAGAGCTAGGCATCAGCAGCTGTGGAGACACGGTACAGGAGCATCTCCAATCCTTACGGATGACCGTCGCCGCCACCGGCTTTGCAGGAACCTGGGATAAGGCAAAAATGCCGTTGAGTTTCCATTCGCTACAGGCTGAAATCAACTGGAAGGAAGCCGGGTTTTTATCGTTCGAAGGCGAACTACTGGACGAAAGCCTTTCCGCATCAGCCGGCTTCGCTTCAATTGAATCAATCAAATCGGGAAGTCGCTGGCCATTGAATATCGATGCCAGGGGTGATGCCTCTCAACTGACCCTGGCCGGAGAAGCCGGCATCCTGAAAGACAGACTGGACCTCGATGTCAGCTTGAACATCGAGGCGTCCCGATTTGGTTCTCTACACGCGTGGATCGGTTCGAATCCTGAAAATGCCCTGCCATTGCTGGGCCGGACTTCACTGAAGCTCGACCAGGATGGCTTGTCCATCAACAATCTCGACGTGACGCTGGGAAGCTCGGACCTCAAAGGCAGTATGTCCTGGGCAGGACCGGACAGCGACCTGCCGATGACCCTCAATCTCCGGTCGAATAAACTGGATCTCAACGAACTCTCCAGCCTGTTTCCAGAAGCTGCAGAACCTGAGCAAGTTGGAAAGTTGCCATGGGCTGAGCTTTTCACACAAGGCGAATGGCTCGAGGAGTGGTTCGAGCTTCCCGCGGTTGACATTGATCTCTCTGTAAATCATGTGGACGGCTTTCGGCTAGACTTTGCCGACGCCACCTTACACGCCAGTTTAAGTGACCGGCAAATCAAGGACGGCCGTTTGAATCTTCGACTTGAGGACATCGCGATCGAAGGAGCCATCGAAGCCAAGCTGCGGGAAAGGCCCTGGACTGTAGCTTACGATTCAGTCTTCAGCAATATCGACATCGGCCGTGTACTGGCGGCTTTCGATCTGGCCGATAATGTCGATGCGCATGCAGGGCGCGCCAGCATCCAATTCACCTCAGAGGGTCACACGCTGAAGCAGTTGGTAGAAAACTCCCGCATGCAGTCGAAAATCGAAGGCTTGCACTGGTCATTTGAAGCCGGGGCAGAATACCAGCGTCACGAAATCGACCTTGCAACGTTGGAATTAGTCACAGCACCTTCATCAGCTTCAACATGGCTGGCGTCCGGCTACATTAATGACTTCCCAATCGAGGCCTGGATGAAAACACCGTCGCTGCGGTCCACATTCAACCCGGCTGCACAGTTACCGCTCACGCTGGTGATCGGCGGTGGTGACGACATCATGATGCTCAATGCAGTCATTGACCGGAAGAGCCCGGCTGGCAGACGCATTAGTCTCTCAGTTTCAGGTGAGTCCTCAGGCCCTGAAAACCAGGATCTCTCACAATTGGAGTCTCCCCTCGAGGATTACCAATTCCGCTCTGATGTGACCTTAAGAAAAAACGAACTTCTATTCTCACAACTGCAAGCGAAGGCCGGGACCAGCCATGCCTCGGGAAACATCAGTATCCGCTACGAAGAACCGAACTATGTTTTTGACATCGATATCAACTCGCCCTTCCTTGAAACAGACGACCTTGTGAAATGGGCTGAGGACTGGCGAAAAGAACGCCGCTTGCCTTCCGAAGTAAGTCCTGTAAAAACCGATCCAGATGCCAACTCTGGCGGAGCCATCACCCTGATTAGCCAGTCGGTCGATGACTTCACCGGCAATAATAACTTTGATGTCAACATCAACATTGATGAGCTCCATTCGTCTGGTCACCTGCTGGGCGGGGCGCAAATGATGCTCAAAGCGGATGGGAACGAAATCCTGCTCGACCCACTGCAAATTACATTTCCTGGAAGAAAAATCGAGGCCAGCTATTTCCGCAGGCAAGTCAACGCTGGTTTCGAGTACGCGATTGGTATGGACATAGAAGGACTTGAATACGGCGGCCTGTTACGTCTGCTGTATCCTGACTCCGAGGCGAACGGCGAACTGTTTCTCGACGTTTCCCTGATTTCACGACCCCCCGGCGCTGACCAGGCCATCAACCACCTGCAAGGCACTTTCGACCTGGCTTTGTTCCCCGAAGATGCCCAGGCCGGATTCCTCGACCTGTGGGCCTCCAACCTGATCTTTGCACTGCTAGCCGCAGAAGGAGAGTCGGGCAAGAAAATGAATTGCATGGTAGGCCGCTTTGACGTGGAAAATGGCGTCATGAACTCCAAAAGCACTTTTCTTGATTCGACGGAAGTCATCATCCGTGCCCGGGGTAATATCGACCTGGCTAACAGGGAACTGGATTTATTGATCGCTCCACAGTCCAAACGTGAGAAATTTCTGAGCGTCTCCACTCCGATCGCAGTCACAGGCCCGTTTTCGGACTTTTCCGTAGGCGTTGCACCCGGCGGATTCCTGACGACCATGTTCCGCTGGTATTACGGATTAATTTACGTTCCCTGGAAATGGCTGACCGGTGAGCGCTTCCCACCGGGCGGCATTGCTACCTGCTACAAGGCAATGGACTGGGAATTGCCGGAAAACGCGGAGTGAGTCTGCTTATGATGAGACTCATAAAAAATCACGCTTGAGAAATAATATATTCGATATTGATAATATAATCGAGACTATATAGTGTAATTGGGCAATGTGAGGCAATGATTTGGTGACTGCAGACCCGGTCAAATGATTGGATTTTTACGGTCACAGGATGTGGTTAAAGGAGGTAGAGACGTGTCAAAGTTAGTGCAGCCGCATGGCGGCAATGGATTAAAAGCGCTGCTTGCGCCGCAAACGGAGCGGGCAGAGGAACTTGAACGAGCCCGGGGCTTGAAAAAAGTGCCGATGACGAGCCGTGAAATATCGGATGTGTTGATGATGGCCATGGGCGCCTACACGCCGATAGACGGCTTTATGGGTGAGGCGGACTGGCGCGGCGTATGTCTTGAGATGAAGCTCGAAAGCGGCGTTTTCTGGCCGATACCCATCACGCTTTCCTGTGACAAGGCTCTCGCAAACAGTATTCATATCGAGGATGAGGTTGCGCTGATCGATAGTGAGAGTGGTGAAATCCTGGCGATTATGGAAGTGACGGATAAGTATTCCCCCGACAAGGTACTGGAATGTGAGCACGTTTACCGCACCACTGATGCCGCCCACCCCGGGGTACTGAAAGTGCTCGAGCAAGGCGACATAAACCTGGCTGGGCCTGTGATTTGCTTGTCCGAAGGTGCGTATCCGGAGAAGTATCCGGAATTGTATATCAGCCCGGCAGAAGCGCGGGCACAATTCCTGGAGAACGGTTGGTCGCGGGTGGCTGCTTTCCAAACCCGCAACCCGATGCAACGGGCACACGAGCATCTTGTAAAGATTGCCATTGAGGTCACCGACGGAGTTTTCATCCACCAGGTCCTCGGCAAGCTGAAGCCCGGCGATATTCCGGCTGATGTACGCACCAGGGCCATACAGGCAATGATCGATAATTATTTTGTGCCGGGCACTGTAATTCAGGCGGGTTATCCGATCGAAATGCGCTACGCGGGGCCACGTGAAGCCCTGTTCCATGCATTGATTCGACAGAACTATGGTTGTTCTCACCTGATCGTCGGGCGTGATCACGCTGGCGTGGGCGATTATTACGGACCGTTCGATGCCCATCATATCTTCGACACCTTGTGGGGCGGCGCCCTCGAAACACGGGCACTGAAGATCGACATCACATTTTTCTGCAACATGTGTTACGGCATGGCAACCGGCAAAACCTGCCCCCACAGTGATGCCGACCGGATACATATATCCGGGACAGAGCAACGGGCCATGCTTGCCGAAGGAGCGGACGTACCCCTTGAGTTTAGCCGACCCGAGGTGGTTGAGATCTTGCGGGACTACTACAGAGACCTGGCTGAGTCTTAATGTCACAACTTGTTAACTGCCGCTATTTGGTCCGGTCACCCGATGGTCAATTGATCACCGGCTATGACAGGCCTGAGGTAGCAGAACAGGCCGCAATCGGACTGGGTGAAAACGCACATGTAGTCGACACCCTTGCCCCCGTGTATGTGCCAATGATCCAGCGGGTGGTCGACGGCGAGCTTCAAATTCTCGGTGTGGGCGGATGGGGAGCAGACCGTCTGTCTCTTGAGCAGAACCTCCTTCAGGCGATCAAGCGCAAACAGGTCGCCATCGTGCACGCCTTTTTCGCCAAGGGCGCAGACCCTGATACTCGGGACGAGGCGGGCAAGCCCGCCATTATCTGGGCGGTGGCATCGGGTCGGCTGGAGATCGTTCAGTTTCTGCTCGAAAAAGGTGTCGATCCCACAGTAACCGACCCCGGAGGCGTAACGGCGCTCGGCCTGGCCACCGAGCGCCGGGAAACGGAGATAACCAGCATCCTTGAGCAGGCTTTAAGCCCTTGCTGACTCTATAGTGATCCTTTTTTCATGGGCTCGGATACGGCAGGTTTGGGTCTGCTTGATGTTTATTTGAGTTTCGACCTCCGGCCCACCGCTGCCCTTTGGCTACCCGTTTTTATAACTGGCCGGTGAAAATCCAGTGTGCTTTTTGAACGCCTGGGAAAAGTGGCTGCGGCTGGAGAAACCAACGCTTTTTCCTACCTGTTCAATTGAGGTGTGACCAGTAAGGAGCATTTTTGCCGCTCTCTCAAGTCGTACGTGGTTGACAAGGGCCATGGGTGACTTGGAAAAGGCATCATGAAAGTGCCTGGCAAATGCCGACCGGCTCATGCATGCAACATCAGCCAGCGACTCAACCGAGTGAAGAGCGCCCGGTTCATCGAGAATGTGATCAATGGCCCGTGCAAGGCGCGGGTCATCCAGGGCGCTAAGCCACGCCAGGCCCGATTCTGATTGTTCACCCAGGGCTCTGAGCATATACACCAGCAACTGGGTCATGATGGCGCCTTGTAAGACAGGTTTACCGGGTGCGTCATCGACCTGCTCGTCCAGCAGCATTCTGAACAGATTTGGAACGTTGGGAATACCCGACATATCAATGACCAGAATTTCAGAGAGGTGATCAAACAGGCCCAGCGCCTCGCCATAGCGGACATTGAGGGTGCCGCAACCCACCTTCATTTCTACAGGCCCGGTTTCTCCGGCGACAATGTAATGAACCGGCGGACCGGTAGGCGTGCATGGAATTTTCAACTCTCGATCAAATTGTTCAGGGGTATCGAGAGAATGGTCCCTTCCGGTAGGAATAACAATGACCCAATTGGGCCCAATTGGTGTGTGAGTACCATCCGGAGCGCTCAACCATCCTTCGCCCTCCACCACGAAATGCAGCATGGCACAGGGAGGACCGGGCAGTGAAAGCCGCCAACCGCGATCCAGCAAACAAATCGCGAACGGATCCACTTCTACTGACAGGTTAGCCAGGTAGCGCTCCAGGATGGAGGTTTCGTTGTTGTTTCTTCCGATCATTGTCACTGGTCCTTGATGAAGATGCTTGCCAATGCCCCTGGAAATAATATTTCTGGACGATTTCGCACAATAAGCGCACCAATCTGCATATACCCCTATTCCAGAATAGGCGGCATACCCGAAAGAATCTACAAAGATTCCTGAAAGTATGAATTTAATTTGAAACTGGAGGATCCACATGAAACTGTTCAAATCAGCAAACAAGGCATTATTACTGACGCTTTTACTTTTCCCCGTTTTCACTTTTGCCGGTCTTCCTGACCCGGGCATGACCATCACGCAAGGGAGCACTGCCCTGGTCCTGACCGATCCGCAGAATGATTTTCTGAGCCCCGAAGGCGTTACCTGGGGTGTGGTCGGAGAAAGCGTGACGGCTAACGATACGGTCAAGCACATTGGCCAGCTGTTGAAGGCTGCCAAGAACAATGACATTCCTGTATTTGTCTCGCCCCATTACTACTACCCGACCGACGATGGTTGGAAGTTCGGTGGCGCGGTGGAAACCATGATGCATGGCATCCACATGTTCTCACGCCAGGGCGCTTTAGACCTGCAAGGGTTTTCCGGCTCGGGCGCTGACTGGCTGGAGGTGTACAAACCTTACATCGAAGACGGCAAAACCATTGTTACCAGCCCGCACAAGGTATATGGCCCGGAATCCAATGACTTGATCCTGCAATTACGCAAACGCGGCATGGACAAGGTAATTCTGGCCGGGATGTCGGCTAACCTCTGCGTTGAATCACACTTGCGCGAACTTTTGGAAGCAGGTTTTGAAGTGGCGGTAGTGACGGATGCCACCGCTGGAGCGATAGTTCCCGATGACGGCCTCGACGGCTACCAGGCAGCTTTGACCAATTTCCGCTTCCTCGCCAACGATCTCTGGACTTCCGATGAAGCCGTCAAGGCAATGAGTTCAACTGCCAGCCTGGTGGCTAAATAAGTCGCTTGCAGATAGAAAACCACATTTTCAACAAAATAACGCCAAATGGGGCCGGATGGTATTCCGGCCCCTTTTCTATGCCATTTCAGACCCATTCCCGCCGCCCTGTCCGCCTGCGTGTTCCTTGATATGCGCCTTCACGTCAAAGTAGATTTTCAGGCCGATCACGGCAATCAGTACCGGCTCGGTCTGCCCGAGAATCATCGAAATTCCACCGCCGAGGATCAATACCAGCTGCATAAAAATAATCCTGCTGTACGGCTCTGACATCTGCTCTTTTATCGTGCGCTTCCGGTATTCGCCACGGCCAATAAAGTTGCTGAAAAAAGAGTAGGCATGGCTGGCAAACAACACCAGCAGCGCCGGCCACAAGTTGACAAAGAGTTGCGCGACGTCCGCCAGGTCACCGACCGAGGTGCCCATACCCTCGATGCCTTTTACGAAAATCGTGTAGATGAACAGGAAATGGATGGCCATGAAGCCGCCAAAGTGCCCGAGAAAGAACGGGCCGGCAAGCAATGCCATCCAGCGGCCGATCACGATGATCTTGCAAAGGTTGAAAATGCCGATGACGGCACTTTCCGCCCAGTAGAGCACCATCACGTCGCTCAGATTCCAGCCCAGGTAAATCGTTCCGGCCACCGGGAACAGGTTGGCGATGATCAGCACCAGGGTCGATGCGGATGTCAATGTGACCGGGCTTACTATGGCTGCCGGATCCGCCAGAGGCGCAACCGGGTGCGTTTCCTCCTCTGGTTCCCACCGGGTTTGAATTTCCTCCGGCAAAGCCTCTCCACGGCGAATCGCTGTACCACTCACCATGTGAATACTGCTCCTGATCTCCGCCAGTTCGTCGCTATTGATATCTGAGCCAAACGACACCGAATTTGCGCCGTAATCAAAAACAAAGTGCGTTCCCCGCCACGATGTTCCGGATTTCTTCGCAGGGTGCTCCGTGCGAAGGTTCCTCATCTTCGAGACGTCATAGCTTATGACAATACCCACAAAGGGTAAGCCGAGAAACAGCTCAACCGTTCCTGGGCGTACATTCAGGGCCTCCCTGCCAAACAACATCACCACCAGGATTCCGGTCATTATCAATGGCCCCATCGACCAGCCGAGCAACCAGGCACTGATAAACAGTGCACCCACCAGGTCGAACAGGGAATCGAACTTACTCCATTCACTGATCGCCTGTCTCAATGTGGAAATTGCCGGGATCAGAAAAATGACATCCATTACCGTCAGAATGGCTATGGCAAGCCATGAACGCCTGAATGGCCAGACCCTGCGATAACCGTCCCGGTCATCATGAGGAACCACTCCAATTCTGAAAGCAGGTCTTAGTCCTTTCCTGATCATTCATCAATTATAATGGCCGGGGAACCCATTCCGCCGCTTTTAATAGGCGTGAGCCCTGAATCTCCCGGAGATCGATCACTTAAGGAGTCACCATGTCTGACAACAAAGTTAACGGAAGCTGTTTTTGCAACAAAGTGAGCTACGAAATAAGCAGCAACATGGGCGTTTTCCAATATTGCCATTGCTCCCGCTGCCGGAAAGTCACGGGAAGCGCACACGCGGCGAATCTCTTTGTTGCTCCTGATGATTTCAAATGGCTGAGTGGCGAAGAAAACGTTGCAAGGTATGATCCTCCCGAGACGAAATACTTTGCCACATCGTTTTGTAAAAACTGCGGATCATCACTCCCCTGGTTATCAAAAAGCGGCCAGGTCGTTATTGTTCCCGCCGGGTCACTGGATGGGGACCCCGGGATCAGGCCAACGCAAAATATTCATTGCGGCTCACGGTCAACCTGGTACACAGATGCAAGTTCCTTACCGGAACATGAAGATATGCCGCCGAGAAAGTAATATTCTCTGATCCCAATCTGCCTGTTTTTGCTTTTCCCGGCTAACCAAACGCCCGGGGCCCCCGTCTATACTTCTGAAATGAGCCAAAGCGAACAAAAAATCATCCGCAAGGCCGCGGCAGGGGATCGCATGGCGTTCCGCGAACTGGTGCTGGAACACAGCCACGCGATGTTCAGGCTGGCCTGGCGGTTGACCAGCGATGAACGTGCGGCCGAAGACATTGTGCAGGAAGCGTTTCTCAAAGCCTGGCGGAAGCTGGGTAATTTCAGGATGGAGTCCAGTTTTAAATCCTGGCTTCACCGGATCACGGTCAATACCGCGATGGACTATCTGCGCAAGCAGGCCAGGCGCAAGCAATTTGAGACCGAGGAGCCGGAGTTCGAGTCTGTTCCTATGGGAACAGTAACGCCTGCCATCGATGCACAGATTGATATCAGGGCACAAACCGAGGCAGCGATGATGAACCTGAGCGAGACGGAACGATCCGCGCTGCTGCTCAAACATTTTGAAGGCCACTCCATCAAGGAGATCGCCCAGATCATGGAAATGACTACGGGCGCCTGCAAGCAAACCATTTTCCGTGCAGTTAAAAAAATGCGCATCGCACTCAGACCACTGGTAACGACATGAGTAAGATTACTGACGACGACCTGACGCTTTTGTTTTACGGGGAACACGATGAGCCGGCCCTGGCCGCCATGGTGGCTGAATCAGCAGAACTGTCAGCCCGCTTCGATTCATTGAGCGCCGAACTCAGACTGGCGGACAATTTTGTGCCGCCCCATCGTGAGGATGATTATGGCGCTGATGTCTGGCGACAGATTTCGCCACGTTTGGACCTTGAGCATCTCGAATCCGCCAATCGTATAAAAACCTGGTTGGCCACTTTCTCTCAACCACGATTCAGCCTGGCCGGCGCGCTTTCTTTCGCACTGGTGGCGGTGTTGGCATTCACGCTGGGCCGCAATGGCGGTCAGGACAGCATCACCGAACCGCTGAATCCGGTGAACGGTACTGCTATTGCCCTGGCGGACATAGACTCCAACCGTCTTTTGACCCATTCAGTGTCCGGCCACCTGGAACAGGTGAACCTGGTATTGACCCAGTTTGCCAACACAACAGAAACAAGCCCCAGCGAAGCCGAGTACGCCACCGACATGCTGGTAGCAAACCGTTTGTACCGGCAAGCAGCGGCTTCGCAGGGCAAACATAAACTTGCCGCATTCCTGGCCGATCTCGAACCCTTGTTGATTGAATTGGCCTATCAAGCCCAATCGGGCTCAGCGGCAACCCGTGAACGGATGCAACAGGAGGTCAGGAACGGCCTTTTGTTCAGGCTTCGCGTCATGAACAAACAACTTGATAAACCCCAAATCTCAGTTTAAGGACAGGACCATGTTAATGAACAAAATACTGAAACAGACCATTCTGGCCAGTGTACTGCTTGCAGCTACCGTAATGGCACAGAATCCTTACGACGAAGGTCAGAAAGCCTTGCGTGAGCAGAACTGGACGGAAGCTGCCGACCAGTTCAAACAAGCCATCAAGGAAGACAAGGACAATGCCGATGCCTCCATGTACTGGCGGGCGCATGCACTCTACAAGGCGGGACGCAAGAACCAGGCTGAGCGCCAGGTTCGCAGCCTGGAACGCAAACATCCCGACAGCCGCTGGGTAAAAGAGGCCCGCGTATTGCAAATTGAACACGAGGATTCCGCACCCGTCCTGGCGGATGCAACGGATGAATCAGTGCTGGATGAAGAATTACGACTGTTTGCACTGGCACAGCTGATGGATCGGGATCCGGAGCGCGCATTGCCGCTGGTACTGGATATGATGCAAAGCACTGATTCGGAAAGTGTGCGCAGAGATACGCTGTTCATGCTGGGCATGAGTGAAGATCCCCGGGCGCAGCAGGCTATTGCCCAGATTGCGCGTGACAGCAAAGATCCGGCTTTGCAGGTGGAAGCCATCCATATGCTTGGCATCGCTTCCAACCAGCCGTCGCTGACCTTGCTTGCAGACTTGTACCGCGAATCCGACAGTGATGAAGTCAAACAAGCCATTATCCAGGCCTATATTGTCGGTGAAGGGCCGGAATCACTGATTGATATCCTTAAATCTGAGCAGAACCCGGAACTGCAAATCGAAATTATCCATGCAATGGGTGTAATGGACGCCACGGATGACTTGAGGGGACTCTACCCCACCCTGGCGAGCCAGGAAACCCGGATTGCGGCACTGGAAGCCCTTTCTATTGCGGGAGATTCCCAAATCCTAAGGGAGGTCCTAAACACCGAGACAGACCCTGAATTACGTAAAACGGCCATCCAGGGCATCGCAATGGAAGGCGGCAAAGATGCGGCAGCGTTGCTCGAGTCGATATATGATAACGCAGCCTCCGTCGAGGAGAAGAAAATGGTACTGGAAGCCCTGGTCATGATTGATGAGGCGGAAGATCTAGCTCTGAAAATAGTTCGCACCGAGTCCGATCCCGAGTTGCGCCGTGAAGCGATCCATATGCTGGGTGTTATGGAAGCCACTGAGGAAATGGCAGCGCTTTATGCAAGCATTGATGAAACAGAATTGCGCAAGGTTGTCCTCGAATCCATGATGATCGCAGATGACACAGATGGCCTCATAAAGGTGCTGCAGTCTGAACAGGATACCGAATTAAGAGCCGCAGCCATCCAGGCGCTGGCCATCAGCGATGACGAAGAAGCAGCTCAGTACCTGGTCACGATCTATCCGGACGGGTCACGCGAGGAAAAGGAAGCTGTCATTCAGTCCATGATGATCATGGAGAATACCCAGGGTCTGATCGGACTGTTAAAAACTGAGACCGACCCGGAACTGAAGCGCAAAATGCTGCAAATGCTGACCATCATGGATTCGGAAGCATCTGACGAATACCTGTTCGAACTACTGGAGAACAAAGGATGAAAGCGAAATGTTTGGCAGTGGCACTGCTGTTTGTCGTCGCCGGTCATGCCCGGGCCCAGGCAGACGAATTGCGATTGCAGTTGCGAGGCACTGGATGATATCGTCAGCCGCGGGCAAGAATTTGAAAAACAACTTCAAAAGCAATTTGCGGAAGGTGGTTCGATATCGAACGAAGATATCCTTCAATTAACGCAATGTTTTTCGGTATGCCAGCAGGAAGTGATAGATTGTGCGATGAAGAAATAAAATATTTGGGGTCAGAGTTTTTACTCTGATCCCAAATATTCCAATAGGAGAGACCAATTTGCCCCAGGAGATAACCAGCTTATTGAAAAATGTTCCTATCGCCAGTTCGGGGATGGCCAGAAGGCCGCTGAATCGCATATTTTGCTTTTTCATGATTTTGTTTTCCACGAATATTATTGCTGCCGGCAATACGCTAGTACCCAGTGACAGAAACAGCAGGATCACGGTTGAAAACGCCGTCATCGATGGCAATGAAACTACAGTATTCTTCTTCACCTGGCCCGACATGGGTGATCCAAAATCTGGAAAACCCTGCCCATTGAATTACTACTCGGTCAAGCTCAAGCCTGGCTTGCCATCTGCGAATGCAGATGTCGTGGCGAAAGGTGTCTGTGGTGGCCTGTTCCAGAAAAGCCGGCTTTTGGACAACGGCGATGCCCTGATCATTGTCCGTGATCGCCTGGAGCGGTGGCGGGGGGGTGAGCAAATCAAAAGCCAGACTTTTTCCTCCATCGATGCCGTCAGTAAGCTGGGCGTTACCACGGACATGATGGGCGGGCAGTATTATGACATTTCACCAAGTGGTGATGTCGTGCTGGCAATACAGTCTGGTGATCACACCCAGGACAGGAGCGAGTACGGCAGTTCACTGCTGGTGATCTCCAGCCTGAAACCTGATGCTCAACAACGCTGGGAAGTGAAATTCAGTGGGGATGGTTATGGGAACCTGACTCCGGTATTTGCTGGTTCAGGCGGCGAAGCACTGATCAGCAACGGTTTCAAACAAGGCAACGAAAGTCAGCTTTACCATATTGACGCAAAGGGGGTCATGAATGAAATCGGGCTTACTGACAGTGAGCCTGTAGAAAAGGTCCATGCGGTTCCAAGGGAAGGTGGCGGCTTTGATGTTCTCGTCTACAAAGATAAAAGGCATGGTGGGAATCACTCCCTCTACCGCATCGGGCCTGGTGGAAATTTGCAGTCCGAGATTTCGTTGGGCGGCCACATTGTCGAGCATGGCCTGGAACGCTGGTTTGACTTCTACGTGGATGGCGAACAGTTGGTCCTTTTAAGCTCAGCAGCCGTCACGCAGAAGGTGGTCAGAAAAGTAAAGAAGAAGTGGGGACAAAACATCGTTAGCTGGATTGATCTGGATACGGGTACCCCAACAGCTCGCATGATTCCACTGGACGAGCAATATCTGGAGGCTGCGCTGAATGCCGGAGATGAAGGTCAACAATATCTCGATGGTCAGCCTGGTAGTGAGCCCGCTCTGTTGACCACTATGGGTGGTAAACCCCTGGTGGTTTCAGTCGGCTGGATTTCAAAGCGCCAGGTATTGAGGTTACATGAAGCCGATGAGCAATTAATGGCCTATACAGAAGCGTACGATGAAAAGCAGGCCAAACTGGCCAAGGAAGCGTCTAGCAAGCAGCGCAATACTGACAGGGAAGCACGAATGCAGAGAATGCAAGTCGCCGAAGCAGAGGCGGCGGGAATGACGCAAGAGGAATATAACGCGCTGAGCAACAGGGAGCAAAAGGAAGCCATAGTCCGCAACGGTGGTTTCGATAAATTGATGGAGACCATGACACAGGAGTCGCAGGTAGCCTTGGAGCAGCAAAAAGCCCGGGAAGGCGTGCCCGCCCAACAGGGCGCGCCTGTTCAGCAACCCGGCATGCCCCAGAACATGAACGCACAAATCGCAGCAGCCATGGCCCAGGCTCAGGAACAGATGGCCAATGATCCGAACATGACCCCGGAAATGCGCGCGCAGATGTCGACCATGATGGAGCAAATGGGCCAGAGCCCTGGCGGGCAGGTCACTGGAATGCCAGGTTTGCCCGATGAGCAGTCACCTGTGGCGCCTGCCCAGAATACTACTGGCGAGGCAGATGTACCGGAAAACACACTAAAAGTAGATTCCGGGAAGCGGGGCTTTATCGAATACGAAAACAAGGACGGGCGGCTTGTTACGCTGCTCATCTTCAACCGCCAGACCGGGGAAGAATTGCTCAAGAAGAATTATCCGGACGGCGTAATCTACGAGTACGTCGACTTCAGCCGGTTCAACTTGCCTTTGCAGAACGTTGGCGTGATTTACAGGGACATCGACGGGAAAATACTAGAAGACCTGACGCCATTGGTCAGTAAATAGAGTTACTGCAACAGGCAGTTCAGCTGCCGACAAGCAAGGGGCTCTATCAATCTACAACGTGTTTGGTTATTGAGTAGTAGATGTCCTGATTCTTACCAGGCTTATTGCATATTCACGTTGATTGAGGCTCCAGGCCCAACTGGGCGCGTTCGCGATTCATGTGTTCGATCATGCGCGACTGGATGGCTTCATATTCGGCAACCCCCTCCAGATCCTTGAAGTAAGGCCGGCTGTCACTGATCCGGCTTGAGGTAGTCTGGCCACGGTCTATGGCTGCCGCCAGGAACTTCAGGGCCTTTTCCTGCTCGTTTGCCAGCGCGTAGTAGGCCGCCTCATTTAACCAGAAATTGCTGTTATCGAAGCCCTGGGAAATCAGGGAGTCATGGGCGTTTCGAAGGCGGTTCATAGCGTCGTCGAATTTGTCCTGTTGGCCCGTTCTGCGGTAAGCCAGAGCAATATCGATCATCTCAGGATATCCCCAGTAGCCGCTGGAAGGAAAATCCTGTTCGAAGGCCCGCAGGTCCGGCCAGCGTTCTTCGAGGTAGGAGATCAGCTCATCCGATCGATCCGCGGCATTAAGAAAAGCAAAAAATTCTCCCAGATCTCCCTCGGCAGCAACTTGATAGGCCAGAATAGAAGCCTCTTCGGTCCGCCCCAGAATTCTCATCCCACTGATTTTCCAGCCACGATAACCTTCTTCAGCAAGCTTTTCGTATTGTTGGGTTTGCTCAAGTCCCCAACTGTAGTAGATACGAAAGACACGGTCATTCGGGTTCAGTTGAACGGCTGTTTCGGCGTATTTCAGTCCAGCGCCTATTTCACCCTGGTCAAAACTGATCATGGATTCGACCAATGCCAGGACAGGGTCGCCAGGCATGTAGGGCCGTGTTTTTTCGTGCAGTGCAATGGCATCATCCAATCTTCCCATCAGGATGTATGAAGCAACCAGGTTTGCAAAACCGGGTTTGTACAGGGGATCGCGTTGTATTATCTGTTCCAGCAGTTTGTTCGCCTCGGCGGGTTGGTTTGTCTCGGAATAGGCCGTCTGCAGCCAATTGGCAGCATTTATCAGGTTGGGATTCAGGGCCAGTGCTTTTTTGAGCGCCTCTATGCCCTGCTCCTGCTGTGCGGTCTGGCCGCTATAATATAGGCCCAAACCCGCCCAGGCCTCGGCCAGTTCCGGGTCGATTCGCAAGGCGTGATCCAGGTCAATCCTGGCCTGTTTTTGTGCTATCACATTCGGAATGGTTCCGTAGGATGTATCGGATAGCAGTAATGTAACAATTCCCCTTTGGGCATAGGCTGGTGCGTAATCCGGGTCAATAGCAATCGCCTCATCCAACAGATCTACGGCAGTTTCCAGCGGCAGGCGGCGACGCTCGTACATGCGTTGTTTTGCCAGCAGGTAGAATTCATAGGCCTGCGAGTCGGTGCGGGCAGAGCTTACGACCGGTAGCTCTTCCCCTATCAGGTGCGCCTTGAGTTGTTCAAGAATCGCTGTGGCGATTTCATCCTGGATGGCAAAAACGTCGGTCAGTTCCCGGTCGTAGGATTCTGACCACAGGTGAAAACCATCATCCACCTGTATCAATTGGGCGGTAATGCGTACTTTCGTGCCGGCCTTGCGCACGGAACCTTCCAGGATATGCTCCACACCCAGGGTCTGGCCGATTTGGCGCAGGTCCTGATTCTCACCCTTGAAGGCGAATGAAGAGGTGCGGCCTGCAACCTTAAGATCCTTTACTTTGGCCAGCGAGTTGAGGATTTCCTCGGAGATGCCGTCGGAGAAATACTCGTTGGCTGTATCGTCACTCATGTTGACGAAAGGCAGTACGGCAATGGATTTATCGCTGACTGTCTCTACCGCCGCCGGTTCGGGTGCTGCGGCGGTTGATTCCACCATGTCGCGATTCAACGCAGGCATCAGTATGAATTTGTCGATCGCGAAATAGCCCAGTGCCAGCGCCATCAGCGCAATGATAGTAAAATCCAGTTTGCGCCCTGTCTGGGCGGTGATGGATTCGCTGCGGTCAATGTCTTTTTCTTTCTTGATGCCTTCGGGAGTCATTTCAAAGGCCCAGGCGAACAACAACACCAGCGGAAAGCCGATAATCAACAATAGGAGAACGGTTTTGATGACCCATTCCGGGGCACCAAAATTTTCCAGGAAGACGTCGGTTATTTGCGCCATGATCCAGGCCACCACGACATAGGCAGCGCCCACCTTGAAGACATTTCTGCGTTTTAGTTCACCAATGAAATTCATGTCGACACCGGTTCCAGACCCAGAGCTTCGCGTTCCATGTTTACATGCTCAATCATGCGGGACTGGATCGATTCATAGCGCGGATTACCCTCCAGGCGCTCCAGCGTCGGCCAGAAAAAACTCACCCGTGTGTGTGTAACAAAGCCAAGAGTGATTGCCTGATCCAGGTAGTCCATGCTGGAGTCCAGTTCGCCGGCGAGCGCGAGGTAAGCTGCTTCGATCATAAAGAAAAAGGAGTTGTTGACCCGCTGAGCTTTCAAGGCTTCGTGCGCCTCATCAACACGTTGCATGGCCTCATCAAAACGCTCCTGGTTGCCAACGCGTGAATAGGCCAGCGCCACATTCAGCATCAAGGGGTAGCCAAATGCGCCATAAGGCGGGAGATCCTGTTGCAGTGAAGCCAGGTCCGGCCAACGGGTTTCGATGTAGGTAATGGCTTCGTCAGAGCGGCCGGCAATGTTGAGGAAAGCAATGAGTGTTTCTACGTCGGCCTGCTTGTCAGCGCGTTTATAGGCAAAGATACTGGCTTCTTCCGTTCGCCCCAGGAGTGTCAGGGCGTACACGGGCATCCAGGTTTCATCCATGGCCGCGACTTTTTCATATTGAAGTGAGTTCATCAAGCCCATAGTCCGCGTCATGCGGATGATGGAGTTTGAGGGCAGCAAGACTTCTGCAGTTTCAGCAAGTTCCAGGCCCTGGGCAATGTGTCCCTGTGAGAGGTGCAAAATGGCTTCGCTCGATTTGATCACCGCATCGTTTGGCACCAGCGGCCGGATCCGGTCCAGATAGGCCCACGCCTGTTCCTGTTGGCCAAAATCGATGAACTTGTTGACGGCATTTCGAATGCCGGGCCGGTAAAGGGGATCACGGTCGATCATGCCCATGATGATTTGCTTCGCTTTGGCAGGCTTTCCTGCATTCATCAAGGCGTTGTGTAACCAGTTGCTGGCATCAATCAGGCTTGGATTCATGGTCAGTGCTTTGTTTAACACTTCAATGGCCTGTTGACTACTTGTGGGAAAATGGAGATAGTACAAACCCAGGCCGGCCCAGCCCTCTGCCAAATTGGGGTCCAATTGCAGCGCTTTGTCCAGATAGAGCTTGCCCTGGGCCTGCGCCTGTTCGTTTGGAATGTCACCATATGAACCCTCCCCCTCTGATAACAGCAACGTGGCAATCCCACGCTGGGCATAAGCAGGCGCATACAGAGAATCAAGTGCGATGGCCCGGTCCAGCAACTCAGCTGCTGCTTCGATAGTCGGGCCGGTGCGTTCGTACATACGCTGTTTTGCGAGCAGGTAGAGGTCGTAGGCTTCTGTGTTTGTTTTTGTGGATTCCAGGACTTCGAGTTCCTCACCAATCAGTTGTGCTTTGAGTTGTTTGAGAATGGCCGTGGCGATTTCGTCCTGGATGGCGAATACGTCTATTAGCTCCCGGTCGTAGGTCTCTGACCACAGGTGGAAGCCATCGTCCACCTGGATCAACTGTGCGGTGATGCGGATTTTGGTGCCGGCTTTTCGCACCGAGCCTTCCAGGATATGTTCAACGCCCAGCGTTGCGCCGATCTGGCGCAGGTCCTGGTTCTGCCCTTTGAACGCGAACGAAGAAGTGCGGCCGGCAACCTTCAATTGCTTGATCTTGGCCAGAGCATTGAGAATTTCCTCGGAAATACCGTCGGAAAAATACTCATTACCCTTATCGCTGCTCATATTTACAAAGGGCAGTACAGCGATTGATTTTTCCGTGGGTGTAGCTGTAGCGTCTTCTGCAACCCGGGTGTCTGTCGACACGGGTTCCGGAGTTTGAATGTACTTGTCAATGGCGAAATAACCGAGCGCCATGACCAGGACGGCGATGATGGTGAAATCAAGCTTGCGCCCGGTCTGGGTGGTGATGGATTTGTTGCGGTCGACATTTTTTTCTTTCTTCAGGCCTTCCGGTGTAAGTTCAAAAGCCCAGGCGAAGAACAAGGCCAGCGGCAATCCAAGAGCCAGCATCGTCACCAGCATCTTCATGAACCAATCAGGAGCGACGAAAGTCTCGGCCGCCATCTCTGCTACTTGCGCCAGCAGCCAGGACAGAACCACGTAAGCCGCGCCGACCTTGAATACGTTTCTTCTCTTGAGTTCGTTAAATAAACTCACGGTGCTGCCTCGAGGCCGGTGCAGGTTTTTTTCATGGGCTGCCAGACATCGGGGATGGGGTTGTCGTGGCAGATCAGCAGCAGGATTTCTCTGCGCTCGTCAGCCAGCAAGTGATCGAGTTCAGAATTTAATGCCAGGAAGC
>Ga0209013_10001365_pt1 | contig 22495 bp, 19 predicted proteins | sample Cruoilmetagenom2_FD_187291 | JGI IMG/M metagenome (GOLD analysis project Ga0209013, IMG submission 187291) | Oil polluted marine microbial communities from Coal Oil Point, Santa Barbara, California, USA - Sample 2 (SPAdes) (version 2) | ecosystem: Environmental > Aquatic > Marine > Oil seeps ... | reverse complement strand
GTACCTTTCCCAACACCCGATGGTCCTGAAAGGACGATTAATAATCCACGTTCTTTTCGCATTCAATCCCTCTTTTTATCTATTCGGCTTGTTCTATCATTCGTGTCACCATGGTATCGGCATTAACGGCGGATAAAACCACATGCGCACTATCCATAACAAATATCACACGGGTTTTTTTACCATATGTTGCGTCAATCAAAAACCCTTTGTCTCTTGCATCTTGAATGAGTCGCTTTATCGGCGCCGACTCAGGTTGCAAAACGGAGACGATTCGTTCAACTGCTACCACACTTCCGTTTCCGATATTGATAAACTTCCGATTAGGCACAGTTCACCCTCCTACTAGAGCTTCAACTTTCTTTGTTATACACTTTGCCAATTATATCACATTCCCCGCAAAAAATGATAAGATAGAGCAAAACGTTTTGAAAGAGGATTACAACTTATGGCATTTGATGGTTTATTTACAAAAGCAATGACACACGAACTTCAACAATTGGTATCTGGACGAATTTCTAAAATACACCAACCAAATTCGCAGGAAATTGTCTTGCATATTCGCGCAGCTGGAAAAAATAGCCGCTTACTTGTTTCCATCCATCCATCCTATTCGAGAATACATATGACGACTGAGTCAATTGATAATCCTTCCGAACCACCGATGTTTTGCATGCTACTTAGAAAACATCTCGAAGGCGGATTTATTTCATCCATTTCCCAACTTGATATGGATCGTGTCATCATTCTACGCGTAGAGGGGAAAAACGAAATCGGCGACGACATGGTGAGAGAACTTCACATTGAAATCATGGGACGACACAGCAATGTCATCTTGATCGACCCTGTCAGAAATCTTATTCTCGATAGTTTGAAACATCTATCGCCATCGGTGAACAGTTATCGAACGATATTACCGGGACAACCACATATTGCACCCCCTAAGCAAGATAAACTGAATCCTTATGAAGTGGATGAACCATCGTTTCAAACTTTATTGACATCCGATGATCTATCACATGAATTTCTATCTAATCTTGGGGGATTTTCACCCTTGCATGCAAAAGAACTAACCAACCGAATTCAACAAAGTGATCAACCCAGCTACCAGGTATTCAAGTACTTTCTAGATGAATTCACTCTGCTTAACCCGAGCGGTACATATATCGAAACTGGCAACAAAGTAAACTTTTCATGTGTTGATTTGACTCACATTGAAGGGCATGAAATCGTGTATCCGTCATTAGGAGAGCTACTTGATAAAGTATACTTTGCACGTGCAGAACGTGACCGCGTAAAACAACAAGCAGGTGATTTGGAACGCTGGTTGCAAAATGAAATTGACAAGTTGAAATTGAAAATGAAAAAGCTTGCGAAAGAACAGGCGAATGCCGAAAAACTCGAGACTTTCCAACTTCATGGCGAGTTGTTGATGGCCAATTTGTACATGTTGGAAAAAGGGATGACAGAAGCAGAAGTCGTGAATTATTACGATGAAAACAATACAGTCATAAAAATTCCTTTAAGCCCAAGAAAAACACCCGTGGAGAATGCACAGAGTTTCTATACGAAATATAACAAAGCTAAAACCGCACTACTCAAAATACAACAGCAGCTGGAAATAACCACTAATGATATTCATTATCTTGAAATGTTGCAACAACAAGTGATGCAAGCATCACCTCAAGATATTGAGGAAATCCGTGAAGAATTGGCTGAACAAGGCTGGATGAAGGCGCGGGTATTGAAAAAAAAGAAAAAAATGGTGAAACCTTCACCCGAAAGTTTCGTGTCTTCTACAGGGTTGCCAATATCAGTAGGAAAAAATAACAAACAAAATGATTATTTAACGTTTAAATTGGCGAGTCGTTCGCAAACTTGGTTCCATACGAAAGATATTCCTGGATCTCATGTTGTGATTCACGACAATGAACCAGACGAAGAATCGATTTTAGAAGCGGCGATCCTGGCTGCTTACTTTAGTAAAGCGCGGGATTCGTCTTCGGTTCCTGTTGACTACACCGAAGTCCGCCATGTGAAAAAACCAAATGGTTCCAAGCCTGGATTCGTCATTTATTTTGAGCAAAAGACTGTGTTTGTAACACCGAGTGAGGATATCGTGAGGAAGTTGCGGAAGTAATTTTTTGAGCGAGACTCGCTAATTCCTCGATTAATCGATAGAATAACCAAAATAAGAAGATACCGTCGCGTTGGCGAACCGGTATCTTCTTATTTTTGGTATTTCTTATGTACGGGGGATACTACATTGTATTTTTAGCGCTCAGGGAGATAGTCACCAAATTTCAATTCCCCGACAATGTTTCCTTCATCATTTTTCACAAACACGGTATAATCTATTACTCGATTGATTCCATTTTGTATATTCATTGTATGAAGTTCCAGATAGATCTCGTCAGTGAAGTCCAGTTGCTTTGCTGTATCTACATTATTTAATGATGTTTCAAGAATAATAGCGTCTTTATTTTCAGAAATACTTACCCCAACGTCATTAAAATCTTTCAATGTTTCTTTTATCCTAGCCTGCAAAAAAGACAATAGTTCAATATCTGGTTGTTTTTCCATTATTGAAACCTGTTTTTTGTTTGTTTGTACTCCGGTGTTGATAGTTAGCATGAATATTGATCCAAAGATTAAACAACCCCATATCCCAAAAACGATTAGCTTTTTAGTCAAAATAATACCTCCCACTTGAAAATATATGTGCAGTTCAAGAGGCTTATTCAACTGGTGTGTGGCTATTAGTAGTAGCTATTAGTCAACATCTAATTCCACTCTCCATATAATCCTTTTAAGAAAAATCCAAAAGTGGATTGTTTGTTCTTTTCGTAATCGTGCTACACGGAATTCTACCTTGTGCAATTTGTATAACCGCATCTCCAAGTCGAAAAATATCCCCAACGCAAACATCTTCTTCCAGCATATTTATGACAGTTAAGTTCTCGCAGCTTCTCCACCGAGATACCCATCTTTCTTTTTTTCAAGCATTTCTGTTATTTTCCAAAGCTCGACCGGCCTTGAGAAATAATACCCTTGAACATAGTCGCATGAGATTTCTTTTAGAAACTCAAGTTGATATTCCGTTTCAACACCTTCGGCTGTCACTTTCATACCCAAACGGTGACCCAGTTGAACAATTAAATGAATAATGGTCCGGGCTTTAATATCGGTCTCGATATCCTTGATGAACAATCGGTCTATTTTCAGGATATCAAAAGGATAATTCTTCAAATAGGATAGAGAAGAGTATTGCGTGCCGAAGTCATCAATGGCGAGCCGGATGCCATATTCTTTTAGTCGTTTCAGTTTATTGATGGTTTCAACTCGGTTGTCCATTAAGATACCTTCAGTAATTTCCAATTCCACCAATTTTGGCGGTATATTGTATTCCTCGATTGTAGTGATGATTTGGTTAACCAAGTCATCTTGCTGAAATTGTTTTGGTGAGATATTAATACCCATGACCATCGGAGGTAGACCCATGTCCAACCACTGCCGAATTTGTCTGATTGCAGACTTCAATACCCACTTCCCTATTTGGAAGATAGACCCACTTTTTTCGGCTGTAGGAATAAATTCGTCCGGGAATATGATTCTTCCCTCAGGTGTTTGCCAACGGATCAATGCTTCAAATCCTTGTAATTGTGAATTTATATTGACTTTAGGCTGATAACACAAAATGAATTCCTGATTTTCTATAGCGTTTATTAATTTGCTTTCAATATCCAATCGATCCAATGAAGAAGTAAGTAAGTGAGACTCAAACATATGGAAACTGTTATCCTCTCTAACTTTTGATTCATACATGGCTAAATCGGCATTTTTCAAAAGTTCACTTACGGTCTTCCCTTGGTCTGGAGAAAAAGTCGCTCCGATACTTAAAGAAATATAGTAGTTCTGGTCGTCAATGATATATGGTGTTTTCATATATTCAATTAAAGCCCTGCAACGGTTTTCCAATTCTTGCTTAGAGGTCACTTCCGGTATAGCAAGAACAAACTCATCTCCGCCTAATCGGGCAATCACTTCATGAGGAAGAACAAATTGCCGTAAGCGGTTGGAAACCATTTTCAGTAAGTCATCGCCAGCTTGATGACCATGGTGATCGTTAATGTATTTAAAATTATCCAAATCGAATAAAATAACCGAGACTAATTGATCTGGTCTTCTATTTTCCAACAGTTCAGTTAGTCGATCTGTTAAAAGTCTGCGGTTAGGGAGTCCTGTCAATGAGTCATGATAAGCCATATGAGAAATTTTAAGCTCGGCTTCTTTTCGTTTTGTGATTTCGGTACGGATGGCAGTATATTGGTATATTACCCCATCTTTATCCAGAAAGGGAACAATGGTTGTATCCACCCAATACAATTCTCCACTTTTTTTCTTGTTATGGATTTCTCCTCTCCAGATTCTACCGCTGTTTATTGTATCCCACATTTCCTTAAAGAACTCTTTATGATGATAACCAGAATTTGTCTGTCTATGTGATTTTCCGATTAATTCTTTCCTTGTGTAGCCTGAAATATCACAAAATAAATTATTGACATATATTATTTTGCCATGAACATCTGTACAGGTGACAAGCGTTGATTCGTCCAATGCGTACTTCATATCTGCCAAGTGACGAACAGTATCATCAAGTGTAATCTGAGTCTCACATAGAGCAGTTATATCTTGGGTGGTTCCCCAAATTAGGTGTTCATCGATATGATCGAGATTCATCCTTACCAAAACATGAATCAATGTACCGTCATTTTGAATAATCCGATATTCATGTTCGAAGACTCGTTTTGAGATGCTGACAATAGACAAGTGTGAAATATTACGATTGAATTCCTCTCGATCCTCTTCATACACATAGGTATTTATATAAGAAGACATGGAAAGCACTTGCGGCATATTCGGGATTCCCATCATTTCTATATGTTCATCACTCAGGTATAGGTTCCCGGATTGTAAATCAAATTCCCACATACCGACTTTGGCTAATTTTAATGACTCAGAATAAGCAGGACCCTCAAAAGGGGTTCTACTAACAACTTTATTTTCAAGACCATGCCCAGTGTTTTTCGACATACATCCCACACGCTCATTTCTTTATTGATACATATAGATTATCCTACCAAAAAAATGAAAATTATGGTGTGATAATTGTCACACCAAATCAAAACTTCGGGATTTTCTAGACTTTTAATGAATGAGGAACTTCATGGATAACATAGGCACTGATCCATTTAGAGCAGTAAATAATACATATTCTTGAGAAATCCATTTTTATACAAACGGAACAATACATATTAATAAATATCCGTTTGGTAACAGGCGATGGTTAATTTGACTAAGCACTATTTGTTACGGCAAACAAAAAATAGGATGCCAATGCACTAAACATGCATACGCATCCTATTCTCAATTGCAGTTAAAGTTGTCCCCTTTTTAATTTCTCATGCCATTCCATCAATTGTGGCTTGTCTGCATCACTTATTTTCTTCTCGAGTGACGCGACTTCCACCAATGCATCGAAGTTTGTTAAGCTAATGTATTGAATTCCCGCTTCTTCAAACAATTCATTTGCTCGATTTAAGTTATATGTAAAAATGCACACAACACCTAGTACTTCACAACCTTGACTTTCAAGTGCGCGCACAGCGTCTATGCTACTACCTCCAGTGGAAACCAAATCCTCCACAACAATGACTTTTTGACCCGGTTCAATTTTCCCTTCAATTTGATTGCCCCGACCATGCTCTTTTGCTTTTGAGCGGACATAAACCATTGGCAAATTCAATTCATCACTCACCCAGGCAGCGTGTGGAATCCCGGCAGTCGCTGTTCCTGCAATTACTGCGGTTTGAGGGAAAAAATCTTGGATATTCGTTGCGAGTGCCTTGGCAATTTGCTTTCTTACAACCGGACTCGACATCGTTAAGCGGTTGTCACAATAAATAGGAGATTTAATTCCGGATGTCCATGTAAACATATCTTGAGGTCGTAATTCAACCGCTTCAATCGACAGTAAAGCTTGAGCAATTTCATGTTGTGTACTTTGCATTATTTTGCCTCCCATTGTTGTGTCACGAACTTATATGTTTCAACTGGATTTTCTGATTGCGTGATGGCTCTCCCGACTACAATGAATGAGGCACCTTCACTCCGTGCTACTTCTGGTGTAGCGATACGAATTTGATCATGTTCTTGCCCTTGATTCAATCGAATCCCTGGTGTTACGCGCAAAAAATCAGTACCGCATTGTTGTTTGATAGCGGCTGCTTCTAGAACTGAACATACAACCCCATCCAGGCCTGCTTGTTTCGATATATGTGCATAGTGAAGCACTGATTGTTCCAAAGATAAATCAATTTTTTGCTCATTTTTCATTTGCAGTTCGCTCGTTGAAGTGAGCTGGGTAACGCCAATAATCAAAGGGCGGCTTTGACCAGATGATGTTCCTGCTTCCAATCCTTCCAGCGCACTTTCCATCATGTGAACTCCACCAGCTGCATGGACGTTCACCAAATCCGCTCCCAGTTTCGCTAAGCCACGCATAGCGGATTTCACGGTATTCGGAATATCGTGAAGTTTCAAATCCAAGAACACATCATGTCCTTGCTCTTTTAATTCAGTGACGATCGATGGCCCTTCTTGTAGATAAAGTTCCATTCCCACTTTCACGAATAGCTTATCTTCAAATGGTTGAAGGAATTGAAAAACTTCACCTTTTGTCGGGAAATCTAATGCGATTATCGGCTGATAGTTGTTCATCGATGACTCCTTCCCGTCAGTTCAGACACATGATTCAATCCTAACCAATCTAGTTTCTCAGGTAATTGTTCAATAATCGTTGGACAAACAAATGGATCAACGAAGTTTGCTGTGCCTACCGCAACTGCACTTGCACCAGCTGACATGAAGTCAATGACATCCTCGACCGTCGCGATACCACCCATTCCGATGATTGGGATTGAAACTTGTTTCGCTACTTCATAAACCATACGCAAAGCAACCGGTTTGACAGCTGGTCCAGATAATCCTCCCGTGCCATTTGCAATCACAGGTTTGCCGGTTCGCGTGTCCAAGCGCATTCCGACAAGTGTGTTGATCATCGTTATGCCATCCGCTCCAGCAGCTTCGACTGAACGAGCGATTTCCCCTACATCCGTTACGTTTGGAGATAATTTCACATAGACCGGAACTTCTGAAACTGCTTTGACGGCTGCCGTAAGTTCTGCGGCAATAGCTGGATCTGTACCAAACGTAATCCCACCACATTTCACGTTTGGACAGGAAATGTTCAATTCGAGTGCATGAACATTTTTTGATTTAGAGATTTGTTTCGCCACTTCTACATAATCTTCCGTTAATGTACCTGCAACATTGGCAATGATGGGCGTATCGTATTGCTCAAGCCACACTAGTTCCTCGGCAATCACTTTTTCCAAGCCCGGATTTTGAAGTCCGATTGCGTTCAGCATACCTGACGCCGTTTCGGCAACCCGTGGTGTAGGATTGCCCAATCGTGTTTCTAGTGTAGTTGCTTTAATCATGATTGCCCCAAGTTTCGAGAGGTCATAAAGTTTAGCGTATTCTTTACCAAAACCAAAGCAGCCGGATGCTGGCATGATTGGATTTTTCAGTGACAATCCTGGAAGTTCTATTGCTAATCGACTCATACTTGCACCACCCCTGCAGGAAATACTGGTCCGTCCGAACAAACCTTCACATAATCAACTTCCACTTGCTCTGTGGTTTTACAGACGCAGGCAAAACACGCCCCAAGTCCGCAGCCCATTCGTTCTTCAAACGATAGAAACCCTTTTTTGTCAGGATACATGTTTTGAATGGCAGTAAGCATGGGTACTGGTCCACAGGTGAAATACATTGAGAAATCCTGTTCCAATTCGGCTAAAACAGTTGTCACGAATCCCTCATGACCGAGCGATCCATCGACAGTTACGATGTGTGTTTCACCAAGTTTTCGAAATTCTTCTTCATAAAAAACAACTTCCTGTGTTTGAAAACCGAGAACATGTATTGGTTTCACACCTTTTTCTACGAGTCTTTTAGAAAGTTCATATAACGGGGGGACGCCAATCCCACCTCCTACTAGAACGACGGTGTTGCCATTTTGTGCTTCATGGACAGGGAAACCATTTCCGAGTGGACCGAGGACATCCACTTCTTCACCTGCTTTTTTCAACGCAAGGAGAGTTGTCCCTCTCCCTTCCGCTCGGTATATCATCGTGAATTGATTGTTTTCTTGATTGATAGAAGCAATACTAATCGGTCTTCTAAGCAACGGTTCAGTACTATCCGAGACGCGTATATGAACGAATTGTCCCGGACCCTCCATCTCCTGAACCAGTTGCCCGCTTAAGGTCATTTCAAAAATGTTATGAGCGATTTCTTTTTGTTCGATTACACACATTCGCTCTTGTTTGATCATGAAAGTACCCCCTGTGCTGGCATTTCTTCGGCTTGGAATGTCATGGACTCAATGACTCGTAACATGGCTTCTGCTGTATCAAGGGATGTTAGGCACGGAACACCGTTTTCGACTGATTCACGTCTAATACGGAAACCGTCACGTGCCGGTTGTTTCCCTTTTGTCAGCGTATTGATGACCAGTTGTGCTTCCCCTTTTTGAATCACATCCAGTAAGGTCCGGCCCTCTTCCCCAATTTTGTTGACCGTATTCACTGGAATGCCCGCTTGTTGCAGCGCGGTCGCAGTGCCTCCGGTTGCCAAAATACGATAGCCGATCGACGTGAATCTTCTAGCAATTGAAACTGCCTCTTCTTTATCTTTGTCAGAAACCGTCATCAGCACCGTTCCGTGATCTTGTATTTGCATTCCGGCAGCCACAAGCCCTTTATATAGTGCTTTTTCAAGCGTCATATCTTTCCCCATTACTTCTCCTGTAGACTTCATTTCCGGTCCGAGCGTAATATCGACTCGGCGAAGTTTAGCAAAACTAAAGACTGGTACTTTTACGTAAACACCGCGAGGACTTGGTGCCAGTCCCGATTTGATACCTTGGGCTGGAAGGGATTGTCCCAAAATTGCTTTTGTTGCGATTTTTGCCATCGGGATGTTTGTGATTTTACTCAGGAATGGAACTGTACGACTTGAACGAGGATTCACTTCGATCACGTACACTTCCCCTTTTGATATTACATATTGAATATTCAACAATCCGATGATATTTAGACCTTTAGCCAATCGGGTTGTGTAGTCGATAAGCTGATCGACGTGCTCGCTCGATAAATTTTGTGGAGGATACACAGCAATTGAATCGCCAGAGTGTACACCTGCGCGTTCAATATGCTCCATGATGCCTGGGATACACACATTTTCCCCATCCGAAATGGCATCTACTTCAATTTCAATTCCTGTTAAATAACGGTCAACCAGGACTGGATGTTCAGGACTGGCTTCAACAGCATGTTCCATATAATGTGCGAGTTCTTCTTGGTTATAGACAATTTCCATCGCACGACCACCTAAGACGTAAGAAGGTCGAACGAGTACCGGATAGCCGATTTCATTGCCAATCGCTACGGCTTCATCTGATGAAATAGCCGTTTTACCCATTGGTTGTGGAATGCCGATTTCGTGTAATGCTTGTTCGAATTTGTCACGATTCTCTGCGCGATCCAAGTCTTCAAGCGATGTTCCAAGAATGGCAACGCCACGTTCCTGTAGTTTATCAGCTAAGTTTATCGCTGTTTGCCCGCCAAATTGAACGACGACACCTTTTGGTTGTTCTAAATCGACAATGTGCATGACATCTTCAATTGTCAATGGTTCGAAATACAGCTTGTCCGAAATGGAGAAGTCAGTCGAAACCGTTTCCGGGTTGCTGTTGATAATAATTGCTTCGTAGCCCGCTTCTTTAATCGCCCAGACAGAGTGCACTGTTGCGTAGTCGAACTCGACACCTTGACCAATTCGGATTGGGCCAGATCCCAATACGATAACGCTCTCTCTGTCCGTCTTGATGGATTCATTTTCATCTTCGTATGTGCCGTAGAAATACGGTGTTTCGGATTCGAATTCCGCTGCACACGTATCCACCATCTTGTAGACAGGAATCAATTGATTTTCTTTACGCCAGTTATAAACCGTTAATTCTTTGCTGTTCCAAAGTTTAGCCAATGTACCATCTGCGAATCCCATGCGTTTTGCTTTTCTCGCTGTTTCGAGATCAAAAGGATTTGCTGCCACAACTCCCTCGAACTTCACAATGTTCTGGAATTTGTTCAGGAAAAATAGATCGATTTGACTCCATTCATGAATGGTTTCGATGGTCACTCCGCGTCTTAGTGCTTCACCGATGAAGAATAGACGTTCATCTCCTGCGCGTCGAATGCGTTTTTCAATCCATTCATCCGTCATACTATCAGCATTCTTCAACTCCAGATGGACATGCCCATTTTCCAGTGAGCGAACCGCTTTTAGTATGGATTCTTCAAACGTGCGGCCAATTGCCATGACTTCACCAGTGGCTTTCATCTGCGTGCCTAAATTACGTTTGGCAGATTCAAACTTATCGAATGGCCAACGTGGTATTTTCGTCACCACATAATCGAGTGCAGGTTCGAAGCATGCATACGTTTTCCCTGTTACCGGGTTCATCATTTCGTCTAGCGTCAATCCAACTGCAATCTTTGCAGCAAGTTTGGCAATAGGGTACCCTGTTGCCTTTGAAGCGAGCGCGGAGGAGCGGCTAACTCGTGGATTCACTTCAATAATGTAGTAATTAAAGCTATGAGGATCCAGGGCCAATTGAACATTACAACCGCCTTCAATTTTCAATGCGCGAATGATTTTCAGCGAAACATTCCGGAGCATTTGGTATTCTCTGTCTGATAAAGTTTGACTCGGCGCTACTACGATTGAATCTCCTGTATGAATTCCTACCGCATCTACATTTTCCATATTACAAACCACAATGGCATTATCATTTGAATCACGCATTACTTCATATTCGATTTCTTTGAATCCTGCGATTGATTTTTCGAGTAGACATTGTGTTACCGGGCTATATTTCAGTCCGCTCGTAACGGTTTCCACTAACTCTTCGTCGTTGTGGCATATCCCTCCGCCTGTTCCACCAAGCGTAAATGCTGGGCGAACAATCACCGGGTAGCCAATACGTTTTACAAAGGCATGTGCTTCCTCTAAGTTGTGGATAATGTCGCTTTCAGGTACCGGTTCATTTAGTTCATTCATCAATGTTCGGAATAAATCTCGATCTTCCGCTTTGTGGATTGCTTCTAGTTTCGTCCCAAGAATTTCAACGTTTAATTCTTTGAGAATTCCTGATTCGTCCAATTCAATCGCCATGTTCAAGCCTGTTTGGCCACCTAATGTTGGGAGAAGTGCATCTGGACGCTCTTTACGTAAGATTCGACTAACAAATTCCAAGGTAATGGGTTCAATATAGACCTTGTCCGCAATTTCAGTGTCTGTCATGATGGTTGCTGGATTTGAGTTGATTAAGATGACTCGATATCCTTCTTCTTTTAGAGCCAGGCAAGCTTGTGTCCCCGCATAATCAAATTCAGCTGCTTGACCGATGACGATTGGACCAGATCCAATGACGAGAATAGTATTTATATCTTGACGTTTAGGCATGTTGTTTTTCTCCTTTAACATTGGAATTGGTGTGCATTAACTCGATAAAGCGATCGAATAAATGATTTGAATCTTCTGGACCAGGAGAAGCTTCTGGATGGTATTGTACAGTGAAAGCGGGAACATCCAGATGTTTCAATCCTTCGACCGTCCCATCATTCAGTGCGGTATGTGTTACTTGTAAACGCGTTCCATTTAAAGATTCTGGATCTACCGCGTATCCGTGATTTTGAGAGGTCATTTCAGTGCGACCTGTTTCAAGATCTTTCACAGGATGGTTTGCACCTCGGTGACCAAATTTCAACTTGAACGTATCGCCGCCACTTGCAAGGGCGAATAGTTGATGCCCTAAGCAAATACCGAAAATCGGAATCTTGCCGATTAAGTTTTGAATCATCGTAATGGCTTCAGGTACATCCTTTGGATTCCCAGGACCGTTCGATAACATAATGCCATCAGGGTAAAGGGCCATGATTTCTTCTGCAGTTGTGTCATAAGGAACTACTACGACATCACAATCACGTTTATTCAATTCACGAAGGATGCCATGCTTCATTCCAAAGTCAACCAGTACGACGCGTTTTCCCCGTCCCGGACTTGGGTACGGACGTTTCGTGGATACTTGCTCGACTTGATTGGTAGGGAATGTCGTATTTTTTAGCTTCTGCACAATTTCGTGTACATCAACCTCTTCCCCAGCAGCAGTTAGCATCCCCTTTACAGAACCTAATTCACGGATGATACGTGTTAATTTTCGTGTATCAATTCCTTGAATGCCTGGAATTCGTTTGAGTAGAAATAAATCATCCAGTGTCGCATCACTTCTGAAATTTGACGGTGTCTCCGCTAATTCGCGTACAATCATCCCTTTAATGGCTGGTTCAATCGACTCGAAATCATCACGGTTTATTCCGTAATTTCCGATTAAAGGATACGTCATCGTAACGATTTGTCCGCAATAAGATGGATCCGATAATGTTTCTTGATAGCCTGTCATGCCTGTTGTGAATACGATTTCTCCCTCACTCGCATCTGTACTTCCGAACGCCGTTCCATTGAATACATCTCCAGTTTCTAAAATAAGGCTTCTCTTCATCATTATTTCTCCTCCTGCCAAATTACGTTTCCTTCAAACATCGTCATGACCGGCCATCCCGTGCATGTCCAATCCTGGAATGGTGTGTTTTTCCCTTTTGATTCAAATGATGCATAATCTATATTTTGTTCCTTGTTGAGATCGATGAACACAAGGTCTGCGGACTCACCCATGTGCAAGCGGCCGTAAGGTAAACCAAAGACATCTGCCGGTTTCTCCGTCATCCATTCAATTAACTGAGTTAACGTCCATTTTCCTGTTTTCACAAAGTGCGTGTATAACAGTGGAAATGCGGTTTCTAACCCTACAATGCCGAATGGTGCTTGCTCCATCCCATGACCTTTATCCTCCAGCGTGTGCGGTGCGTGATCTGTTGCGATGAAATCGAGCGTTCCATCTTCCAAACCTTCAATTAAAGCATTTAAATCTTCTTTCGCCCGAAGTGGAGGATTCATTTTCCAGTTGGCATCATTTGAAGGAACATCGTCCTCGCAAAGTAGTAAGTGATGCGGACTAACTTCAGCGGTAACATGGACTCCTGCCTTTTTCGCATCGCGAATGACGCGTACAGATTCCTTCGTACTTACATGGCACACATGGTAATGCGCACCCGCTGCCTCTGCAAGCAATATGTCCCGTGCAATATGTACCGATTCCGCAATGGATGGAATCCCTTTCAACCCAAGTTCTTTATTTCGCTTGCCTTCGTGCATGACGCCTGCGTATATGAGTGTGTTGTCCTCACAGTGCGCCACGATTGGCATATTTATTTTTGCGGCATCTTGCATCGCTTCGAACATCATGCCCGCTTGCTGGATCCCTACTCCATCGTCCGTAAAGGCAAAGGCTCCATGTTCTTTCAATGCCGCCAAGTCCGTGCGTTCTTTCCCTGCTTCACGTATGGTGATGGATGCGTACGGAAGTACACGAACCTTGGCGTTTTTCTCGATGAGCTGATTTACATATGTTAAATTTTCAACTGTATCCGGTACAGGTCGTGTATTTGGCATCGCACAAATGGTTGTGAATCCACCTTTAGCCGCTGCTAGTGTACCTGTTTCAATCGTTTCTTTTTGTTCGCCACCTGGCTCACGCATGTGAACATGTACGTCAACAAACCCTGCAGATACGAAGTACCCTTGTCCATCTATTATTTCATCTACTTCTGGTGTTGATTTTGGATTCACTTCGATGATTCGGCCTTGTTCAATTAATATAGATCCCTCTGTCATTTCGTTATTGTCATTAAGCAATTGAATATTTCGAATGAATTTTTTCATCAAAATCTCTCCTTTAAAATAGATTCTAGTATTGCCATACGAACAAATACTCCGTTATGCATTTGTCTGAAAATCCGTGATTTTTCACTTTCCACTAATTCACTTGCGATTTCAACGTCCCGATTAAACGGTGCTGGATGCATGATAATCGCTGAAGGTTTCAACTGATCATAACGCGCTTTTGTCAACCCGAATTCCTGATGGTATTGCTCTTTAGAAAAAGAGGTATCTCCTCCATGACGTTCATGTTGAACGCGTAGTAACATCACTACATCCGTTTCCGGCAATACTTCTTCCCAAGCGGTTGTCGCTTCAAACTCGCCTTGCCACTCTGGAGGACATAGGAATGTGACATTAGCCCCTAGTTTCTTCAATGCATCTGCATTTGAATTGGCGACTCGGCTGTGGGATATATCTCCAGCAATCGTGATATTCAAACCTTCAAAGTACCCAAACTCCTCTTTGATGGTGAACAAGTCCAGTAGAGACTGTGTCGGATGTTGACCTGAGCCATCCCCTCCATTAATGATGGCGATGTTCAGTCCTGTCAACAATTCATCGTAGTAGCCATCTTGCTCATGTCGCACTACAACCGCGTCCACCCCGATTGCTTCCAATGTTTTGACAGTGTCGTATAATGTTTCACCTTTCAAAGTGCTGGATGTTCCCGCCTCAAAAGGCAAGACATGCAGTCCAAGTTTACGCTCTGCCATTTCGAAACTATTTCTAGTTCGTGTACTAGGTTCGAAAAATAAATTCGCAATCGTATATTGCTTTTTCAGTACGTTCGCTGAATCCTCTTGGAATTCTAACGCTCTTTGTAAAAGGGTTTCAATTTCATTTATCTGTAAATCTTTCATACTTAATAAATGTTTCAATTTTCTTTGCCTCCCTCTTCTTTTTATGTAAATAAAAGCCTCTCAACAAAATGTTGAGAGGCTAGAGGGTAAACCTAAGTAAAGTTCCATCAATGACGGAGCTCCTTAATGATTTCCCTTTGCCTGCCTCTCTGGACTAGGTATTAAAAGGTTTTATTTAGTTAAGTTGTTTTCTAGGTCATCAAGTGATGCCTGAGGCTTCCCTGGTAACACTAGATTCAGTAGAACCCCAACGATTGCAGCGAGTGCCATTCCTTCAAGTACAAACGTATCAGTAAAATGAAGTTTCGCTCCACCAATACCGATTACTAGTATAATAGAAGAAATAACCAAATTTCGTTTATCCCCAAAGTCAATGTTGTTATCGACCAGCATACGAAGACCTGATGATGCAATGATTCCGAATAGCATGATGGAAATTCCTCCAAGGACTGCTGTAGGAATGGTTGCAATCAGTGCCATAACTTTACCGAAGAATGAGAACAAGATAGCTAGTATAGCAGCCCCACCGATGACATACACACTATATACACGAGTGATTGCAAGTACACCAATATTTTCTCCATATGTTGTTTTTGGAGGTCCACCGACAAGACCACTGATCAAAGTTCCAAGTCCATCTCCAAGTATGGATCGATGCAAGCCGGGTTCTTTTATGTAATTCCGGTTTACAATTTTCCCTAATACCAATTGATGCCCGATGTGCTCAGAAATGGTCACAATCGCGATTGGTACCATTAACCCAAGCAAGGTTGGCGTAACGATGAAATCGTAATGAACCCCTGGAATCAGGAAGTCCGGTGCTGTTATCCACTTTGCAGCTAGTACACTTGAGAAATCAACGATGCCGACCGCTAGTGAGTAGACATAACCTACAACAATCCCGATAAGAACTGGCATTAAGCTGACGATGCCTTTAAAGAACAGTGTGGCGATTACTGCTGCCGCCAATGTAACCATTGCTGCTGAAAAGTGCAATAAACTGTATTCTTTCACTCCGTCCACAGTGATGTTCATTGCCATGTCGATGGCAACTGGCGATAACGCCAATCCGATGACAATGATGACTGGTGCCACAACAATTGGTGGCAATAATTTCATGATCCATTGATAACCTGTTTTCCAAATCACCAGTGACACGATGACATAGACGATTGCTACGAACATACTCCCGATCATGGCACTGCCGATTCCACCATTTTCCGTTGCGGCAATGATCGGAACAATGAATGCAAATGAGGAACCTAAGTAAGCCGGTACCTGGAACTTCGTTACGAACAAAAAGATCAGAGTCGCAATCCCGCTTGTTAATAGTGCGATTGCAGGACTTAGGCCTACAAGTTGTGGAACTAATATCGTAGCGCCAAACATGGCGAACATATGTTGTATGCTTAGTGTAGTTAATTTTCCTGCAGACGGTCTATCATGTATGTCTAGTACTGTCTGTGTATTCGCCATTTTCAATCCCTCCCAACGTTCTATTCGTGTATCGTTACGCTATCTTCATGATCGGTCTCTATTAATCGTACAAGAATTCTTTCTTGACTCGCTGTCGGGATATTCTTACCTACATAATCCGCCCGAACCGGCAATTCTCTGTGTCCTCTATCAATTAATACGGCTAATTGAATTTGCGCGGGTCTGCCTAGATCCATCACTGCATCCATCGCAGCCCGTACCGTTCGACCCGTGTATAGTACATCATCCACCAAGACCACTTTTTGATTGGATACCGAATGTTGGATGTCCACTTGTTGAACGAGCGGTTCTTTGGTTTCCGTTTTCATGGATAGATCGTCTCGATAAAGGGTGATATCAAGCTCTCCTGATTTGATTGGCTTGCCTTCGATCATTCTGATTTTCTCAGCCAAGCGGTTTGCTAGATAAGCACCGCGTGTTTTGATTCCTACCAGAATGCAGTTTTCAATTCCTTTATTGCGTTCGATTATTTCATGTGCAATTCGTGTCAGTGCTCTATTGATTGCTTGTTCATCAAGGATATTCGCTTTTTCCACCATGATTGATTCTCCTTTTTCCCCAAAATAAAAACCCTCTCGTCCAAAGAAGGATGAGAGGGTGTGAATGCAGAAAATTAGGCGTACCTTTACACACATCATGCGTACGGGTACGTTTCACTTTTACCTTCCCAGCCTCTCTGGACCGTCTTTAAAGGTGTTCTATTCAATTTCGTTATTGTTAGTATAGTTTCACTTTTCTATGTTGTCAACGTTTGTTTTCATTTCTTCAAGCAACGTCTCGAATACTTGTGGTAGTGGTGATTCAAATTCCATGTACTCTTCCGTACGTGGATGAATGAATCCTAAAACACCTGCATGGAGAGCTTGTCCATCAAATTCAATTGTTTTTTTCGGTCCATATTTCGGGTCACCAGCTAATGGGTACCCAATGTATTTCATGTGAACACGAATTTGATGTGTACGGCCTGTCTCCAATTTACATTCAACCAAAGTGAAATTACCATAGCGCTCGAGAACACGGAAATGTGTGACTGCATGTTTTCCGTTATCGATGACTGCCATCTTCTGGCGATCCTTCACATCGCGTCCAATCGGCGCATCGATTGTTCCTTTATCATGAGGAATATGTCCATGAACCAATGCCGTGTATTTACGTGTGACTGTCTTTTTCACTAATTGGTCCACTAATGACACGTGCGCCTTGTCATTTTTCGCGACCATCAACAATCCGGAAGTATCCTTGTCGATACGATGTACGATACCTGGTCGCATAACGCCATTGATGCCGGATAAATCTTTACAATGATGCATCAATCCATTTACCAGCGTACCCGCAGTATGACCTGGTGCAGGATGGACGACCATGCCACGAGGTTTATTCACAACCAATACATCCTCGTCTTCATACACGATTTCAAGATCCAGGTCTTCCGCAAGAATATCAAGTTCCACAACATTCGGAACCTTGACATTAATTTCATCGTTCTCTCTTACTTTGTAATTCGTTTTCACGGATTCCCCATTGACTAATACGGCACCATCTTTTAGCCAGATTTGAATTTGACTGCGAGTCCAGTCGGCTTCCAAAGTGGCTAGTGCCTTATCAATGCGTTCCCCTTTTTGTTCTTCTGAAATTTTATACGTATACTCTTCCATCTATTCACCTGTTTTCTTTGCAGCTTTTTCTGCTTTTTCTTCTAAAAATATTACAATAACGAGCATGACAACACCAATGGTTAATGCTGCATCTGCTACATTAAAAATCGGAAAATCATATTTTATGACTGGGATCAGCACATCCACAAAATCCACTACTTCACCACGGAATAAACGATCAATGAAGTTCCCCAAGGTTCCTCCAAGCAAGACCATCAAGCTGATTTGAAACAATGGTTTTCCTTTTGCTTCTTTATGAAAGTAATACAATATACCGGCTACTACAATAACCGTGACGATTGTAAATAACCACATTTGTCCTTCTAACATTCCCCATGCAGCTCCACGATTGCGATGGGACAGTAATGCAAATGTTGGATCACTTATGATAATACGTTCTCCGAGTTCCATATTTTTTTCCACAAACCATTTTGTTACCTGATCAATTGCCACGATGACAATTGCAACTAAATAATAAATGTACACAAATGTTCCCCCGTTATCCAAGACTCCTACCTAGTTTAACACATAACACAAAGAGACAGAAAGAGCTGTCCAAAAAGGACAGCTCTTATTTTTACATAATGTATAGAATTCTGGTGTTAATATGTGGCGCTTTCCGCTTTTCTTCTTAAACGTAATACTTTTCTACAACATCCGCACAACGAGCACATAACGTTGAATGTTTGTCGTTCTCGCCTACTTTAGGAGAAATCGTCCAACAGCGTTCACATTTCTCACCTTGTGCTTTTGTTACGACTACCGAAGAAACGTCAAGAGCTAGTGCTTCTTCAGGTGCATCTTCTTTCACACCAGCAAGTGCGAAGTCTGAAACAATGAAGAATTGAGCAAGATCAAGTTTGTTTACGTCAAATGCTTCTTGTAATTCTTTATTCACATAAACTGTCACTTTAGCTTCAAGTGATTTACCGATTATTTTTGCATTTCGTGCTTCTTCCAATGCTTTTAATACATCATCACGAACGAGCATTAATTGTTGATACTTCTTACGTAAATCTTCAAATGATTCATGAGTTACCGCTTCAGGGAAGTCCGTTAATTGAACACTTTCTTCCGTTTCATATGTCAAGAACTCCCATAGCTCATCTGTCGTATGCGGTACTAATGGAGTAGTTAATTTCAAGAGTGCCAACAAGGTATCATACATCACAGTTTGCATAGCACGACGATGTGAGTTATCTTCCCCTTCGATATAGACAACATCTTTTGCAATATCCAGATAGAATGAACTCAAATCTTGTGATACAAAATTATTTACAGCATGGTATACGCTAGCAAAGTCATATTTATCGTAAGCACTGCGAACCGTTTCAATCAACTCTTGAAGTTTCATAAACATGTACTGATCCACTTCACGCAAGTCTTCGAATGCAACGCGATCTGTTGTTGGATTGAAATCTGTTACATTCCCGTGAAGGAAACGGAACGTGTTGCGAATTTTACGATATACTTCGGAAACTTGTTTGAAGTTTGAATCCGAGACGCGCACGTCAGCTGTGTAATCGACGGAAGCTACCCATAGACGCAGAATGTCTGCCCCTAATTGATTCATGACTTTGGCAGGATCGATGACATTACCGATTGATTTGCTCATCTTGCGCCCTTCTCCATCAAGTGTAAATCCATGGCTAAGTAAACCTTTGTAAGGAGCATGGCCATTGATTGCCACACTTGTTGTTAATGATGAGTTAAACCATCCACGGTATTGATCTGACCCTTCCAGGTATAAATCAGCCGGATACACTAAATCATCGCGTTCATCCAGTACGGCTTGATGCGAAGACCCAGAATCGAACCAAACGTCCATAATATCCGTTTCTTTTGAGAAACGACCATTCGGGCTATTTGGATGTGTAAATCCTTCTGGCAGTAAGTCTTTTGCTTCACGTTCAAACCAAACTGTCGAGCCATGCTCACGGAATAATTTAGCCACGTGTGCAATCGTTTCTTCTGTGATAATAGGCTCTCCATCTTCTGCGTAGAATACAGGGATGGGAACACCCCAAACACGTTGGCGGGAAATACACCAATCTCCACGGTCACGTACCATATTGAAGAGACGTGTTTCACCCCATGAAGGCGTGAAGTTTGTGTCTTTGATTGCTTGCAATAATTGATCACGGAACGTATCAATTGAGGCAAACCATTGTGCCGTTGCACGGAAAATAACGGGCTTTTTCGTACGCCAATCATGCGGGTACGAATGTGTAAAGAAAGTTAATTTCTCTAACGCGCCAACTTCATCCAATGCTTCAGTAATATTTTTATTTGCTTTATCGTAAAATAAACCTTCAAATCCTGGTGCTTCTGCCGTCATACAACCGCGGTCATCCACTGGTGACAGTACTTCAAGTCCGTATGCTTTACCAACATGGAAATCATCTTCCCCGTGCCCTGGAGCTGTATGGACACATCCTGTGCCGCCTTCATTCGTTACGTGTTCGCCTAGCATTACAAGTGAATCTCGGTCATATAAAGGATGTTTCGCAACCATGCGATCCATTTGTTCACCTTTTACAGTTTGAACAATCTCGTAAGATGCCCATTCCAAAGTAGATGAAACAGTTTCCAGAAGATCTTTTGCAACGACGTAACGAGTGCCTTCAACTTCTGCGACTACATAGTCAAATTCCGGATGCACCGAAATCCCCAAGTTCGCTGGAATCGTCCACGGTGTAGTCGTCCAGATTATAATTTTTGTTCCTTCAGCAATGATTCCTTTTCCGTCTGTCACTTCAAAGCTTACATAAATCGAAGGGGACTTTTTGTCTTGATATTCGATTTCCGCTTCAGCTAAAGCTGATTCACTTGATGGAGACCAATATACTGGTTTTAATCCTTTGTAAATATAGCCTTTACGTGCCATTTCACCGAACACTTCAATTTGGCGTGATTCATACGCCGGCTTTAACGTTACGTATGGATTTTCCCAATCCCCACGAACACCCAGACGTTTAAATTGTCCACGTTGACGATCAATTTGCTCGTATGCATAGGTCTCACATAAATTGCGGAACTCCGCAACGGTCATTTCTTTACGGTTAACGCCCTTGTTTGTCAACGCTTGCTCAATTGGAAGACCATGTGTATCCCAACCTGGAACGTATGGTGCATGGAATCCAGTCATCGATTTATGACGGACAATCATATCTTTTAACACTTTGTTCAGTGCGTGCCCCATATGTAAATCGCCATTTGCGTAGGGAGGTCCATCGTGCAAGATAAAAGTAGGACGTCCTTTTGTACGGTCCATAACTTTTTGATAAAGATTCATGTCATCCCATTTTTCCTGCATGATTGGTTCACGTGTTGGCAGACCCCCACGCATCGGAAATTCTGTTTTAGGCATCAATAACGTATTTTTGTATTCCAACTAAAAAACCTCCAGTTAACATTCATAATATTATTATTACTTTAGACAATAAAAAAACTCCTCATCCCAATGAAGGGACGAGAAGTTATAACTCGCGGTACCACCCTAATTGCAACATATACATGTTGCCAGCTTAGATCACATTAACGGTGTGAAACCGAAATCACTTACAAAATCAAGTTCAGTGATTCAACTCTAGAGTGATTTTCCCTTGTACGCCACATGTTCGAGCTCTCACCATCCTCGAATCGCTTAGCTGTGCTTACAATGTACTGTCTCTTTCAGCGTCTATTAATTATTAATTATTAATTGTCTAGCTCCAAGCGCCAGCTCGCACCTCCGCTTGGGCCCACAGGATGTGGGTCATGAAGGCGTTGCGACAGGAAGTCGCGAACTTAGCCTTCCTTCCGTAATCATTCGAAAACAAGTTTTCGATTTAGGTGTTCCACCGTCGGTATCGAGAATGGCGCTTTCCGCTTTTCTTACAATATGTAGATATTATAGGGAATCATCCCGAAATCGTCAAGCTTTGGTCAATCTTCATTTGCCCCGATTTTAGTCAATTCAGTTGAATCAACGTGATATTCCATCAAATGATCCCAGTCATCTGTGTTGATTAAATCAAGTTGTGCTTCTATCAACATTTTAAAACGGTTTCGGAACACTTTTGATTGTTTTTTCAAATCATCGATTTCAAGTGCAATCCGACGAGCTTTTGTTAACGCTTCATTGATGATTCGGTCTGCGTTTTTCTCTGCTTCCTTCACGATTAACTTGGCTTCTTTTTGAGAATTTCGGCGTAATTCTTCCGCTGCTTCTTGAGCAACCAAGATGGATTTTTGCAATGTCATTTCTATTGTGGTGAAATGACCCACACGCTCACTTGACGATTTCAATTTTTCTTCTAAATCTTTTTTATCTTTAATCAAAAGTTCGAAATCTTTGATCACTTGTTCCAGAAATTCGTTAACTTCGTCTTCGTTATAGCCTCGAAATCCACGACCAAACTCTTTGTTATGAATATCCAACGGTGATAGCGGCATTTCAAAAATCTCCCC
>Ga0209013_10001364_pt1 | contig 22502 bp, 21 predicted proteins | sample Cruoilmetagenom2_FD_187291 | JGI IMG/M metagenome (GOLD analysis project Ga0209013, IMG submission 187291) | Oil polluted marine microbial communities from Coal Oil Point, Santa Barbara, California, USA - Sample 2 (SPAdes) (version 2) | ecosystem: Environmental > Aquatic > Marine > Oil seeps ... | reverse complement strand
CATATCCTTAAAGGAGTTCCCTATTTTCAATGCAGAACTTGATGAAGAAAACAGCCGGATTCTCCTCAAGAAAAATTATCATATCGGGATTGCGATAAACACGGAAAGTGGATTGATTGTCCCTGTTCTCTATGATGCTGATAAAAAATCACTTAAAAAAATACACAACGATGTCAAGAGCTTGACAGAAAGAGCACTTATCGGGAAACTTCAACCGATTGAAATGCAGAACAGTACGTTTACCGTGAGTAATGTTGGTCCACTCGGCAGTACGGGAGCCACGCCAATCATCAATTATCCGGAAACCGCATTGATTGCTTTCCATAAAACGAAAAAACAGCCAATCGTCAATGAACATGATGAAATCGTCATCGGGCATATCATGACACTTTCGATGGCATTTGACCACCGAGTTGCAGATGGCGCGACAGCCATAGCCTTTACGAATCGCTTTGCGAGCCTCATTGAACAACCACACAAGCTGATGATGGAGATGATTTAATATGGTTGTCGGTGAAATAAGTCAACAACGGAATCTCGTCATCATCGGAGGTGGCCCTGGTGGTTACACTGCAGCAGTGCGAGCTGCTCAACTGGGGCTGTCTGTCACGCTGATTGAGCAGACAGACATGGGGGGGCTCTGCTTGAACAAAGGGTGCATCCCTTCCAAAACCTTCACCTACGCTGCTAAGAAACGGGCGGAAACTGCACATTTGCAAGAACTCGGTATCGGAGAAGTAGCTTCAGCTTTCGATTTCACAAAACTACTTGCCTACAAGGAAAAGGTCATCGATGGCCTTAGAGCAGGAGTGGAAAGTCTATGTAAAAACAATAAAATTGAAGTGATTCGTGGAAAAGCCACTTTCCTTGGGACACACAAACTCGGCGTGGAAAATGGGCACCAGTTTGATATATATGAATTTGAACAGGCAATCATTGCGACTGGCAGTTCTCCTGTCTTGCCGTTGCTGTTAAATAATCTGGGTAAACGGGTCATTCTTTCCCATGAAATATTCGAGCTTGATGAAATCCCGGAACACCTATTGGTCAAAGGAAACGATTACATCGCCCTTGAAGTTGCTTCCAGTTTTGCAGCCCTTGGAGCGAAAGTGAGTATCATGTTTGATGAATTAGCTGGCAGTGCTTTCGATGAATCGATTCATAAGGAAATGCTGCGATTATTTAAGCGAAGAAAAATAGATGTCTTTAAGATTGTTGAACTTATTTCGGCAGATGAAACTGTTCATGACATATCCGTTACATTCCGGAACGATAAAAAGGATGAAAAAACCATTAGTGGGTCACATCTCTTTGTCACAGGAACTAGGGCAGCAAATGTGGAGTCCCTTGGTATTAACCGCATTGGAGTTGAGCAAACAAATGGAGGCTTCATCCAAGTCAATCGATGGATGCGGACATCGATTCCTCACATTTACGCAATCGGCGATGTAACAGAAGGTCCTCTTCTTGCTATTAAAGCAATCAAGCAAGCCAAAGCCGCGGTTGAAGCAATTGCAGGGATTAAACCGGAAGTCGACCTGACTTTTATGCCGGTTGTTGCACACACCATCCCACCGGCTGTTTCAGTCGGGCTTACAGAACAAAACGCACGTGATTTTGGGATAGATGTACGTGTTAGTCAATTCCCGCTTGGGGGCAATGGCTACGCAGCCATCACAGGCAAAAAAGATGGCTTCATTAAAGTTATTTCCAATCCAGCAACTGAATTGATCAGTGGCATCCACATGATCGGTGAAGGGGCCATCGAGATGGCAGGTTCATTTGTTCAATTGCTAGAGATGACCGCGAAAGAAGAAGATGTAAAATTCCCGTTGTATGCACATCCGGGATTCAATGAAGTGCTTCTTGAAGCAGTCGAAGGGCTAATTGATCAAGCCATCCATGCTGCTCCTGCCAAAAAGAAAGATTTGCTGAATATTTGATTCAGGAAACAAATTTATATTCGATCATTACTCCGGTTTCAAGATAACACCATATAACTAAACGCATAGGGGGAATATTATGAAATCAAGTTTGAAGAAATTCGGTGTTTTACTTCTTGGTTCGGCAATGTTGCTTGCGGCATGTGGGGATGATGAAAATGTGAAGTCGGCAGGAGAAGACAAAACGTTTAAAATCGGCGTCACTCAAGTGGTCGAGCATCCGTCATTGAATGCTGCTTATGATGGCTTTAAAAAGGCGCTCGAAGATGCTGGAATCAATGCAGAATATGATGTCCAAATTGCACAGGGTGATCCAAGTGCCAGCACGACCATTGCTTCCAACTTGGTCAGTTCGAATGTTGATTTGATTTTCGCCAATTCGACTCCAAGTGCCCAAGCAGCTGTTAGCGCCACAACTGACATCCCGATTGTATTCACATCAGTGACTGACGCCGTTGGGGCGGAGCTAGTCGAATCCATGGAAAAACCAGGAGGTAACGTAACAGGTACAATCGACAGTCATCCAGATGCCATTTCCGATACAATGAAATTCCTTAAAGAGGAATTAGGTGCCAAAAATGTCGGAATGGTATTCAACGCGGGTGAGCAAAACTCACGTGCCCAAGTGGATGCAGTAAAAGAGATGCTAAAAGAAATGGACATGACAGTCGTGGAAGCTTCTGTCGCGACCTCTGCAGATGTCAAGCAAGCAACTGAATCATTAATCGGTAAAGTCGATTCACTATACATCATTACGGACAATACAGTTGTTTCTGCACTGGAATCGGTCATATCAGTTGCGAACGACAATAAATTGCCGATGATGGTCGGAGAATTTGATTCGGTAAAACGAGGCGGATTGGCAGCATACGGATTTGAATACTATGACATCGGATACGAAGCAGGCGAGAAAGCCGTGAAAATTTTAAAAGGGGAAAGCAAACCTGCTGATTTGCCTGTCGACATTCCCCAAAAATTAAAATTCATCATGAACAAAGAAACGGCATCTGCCATTGGACTGGTTATAAAGGACGAATGGGAAGCAGAATTCAGCGAATAAAACAGGAGGGGATTTTACATGTTTTTAGCTGTATTTGGCTCTGTTGAGCAAGGGATTATCTATGCAATCATGGCACTTGGCGTGTATATCTCCTTTCGAATATTGGATTTTCCGGATTTAACGGTCGACGGAAGTTTTGTAACAGGGGCTGCAGTCGCAGCCACGATGATCATCCTGGGTTATCACCCCGTGTTGGCGACGGCATCTGCCGTCATTATCGGCTTTCTTGCCGGTTGCTTTACAGGACTCCTCCATACAAAAGGGAAAATTAATGCATTGCTGTCGGGAATCCTAATGATGATTGCACTGTATTCCATCAATTTGAGGATTATGGGCATGACTTCAGAAAGTTCCATAGGACGACCGAACATTCCACTATTGAATGCCGAAACCATGTTCAACCAATTCCAAAATTTTTGGGGTTCCCTAGGCATTGATGCGGCCATGAATAATTTCTTCGGCATGATGGGTGTACAATATCTCCCCTCCACATGGGGCACTTTGTTCGTTATGGGAATCATCGTTTTACTGATCAAGTTCGGTGTCGACTGGTTTTTGAAAACTGAAGTTGGTCTTGCTATAAGAGCCACTGGCGATAATAAAAAAATGATTCGGAGCCTTTCTGCCAATACTGATACACTCATCATCGTTGGGCTTGGTTTTTCCAACGCACTCGTTGCATTCTCCGGTGCCCTGATTGCCCAATATGCGAAGTTTTCCGATATCGGGATGGGAATCGGGATGATTATAATCGGTCTCGCATCGGTCATTATCGGTGAAGCAATTTTCGGGACAAAAACAATAGTCCGAACCACATTAGCTGTAATTGCGGGTGCAATTATTTACCGGATTGTCCTCGGATTGGCCCTTAGAGTGGACTTCCTGGATACAGGAGACATGAAATTGATTACCGCTGTCATTGTAATCGGTGCATTGATATTGCCACAATACTTTGAAAAGAGACGTGAAAAGAATAGAAAAGCGAAACGGCATGCAGAACGCTTATCTACTTTTCAGCAATCAAAAGGGGGAGCCGCAGTTGCTGAAACTCATCCAGATTAACAAATTATTCAATGAAGCTACTCCAGATGAGAAAATTGCTCTCGACCAGATCAATCTTCATTTGAATCCTGGAGATTTCATGACAGTCATTGGGAGTAATGGGGCAGGTAAATCCACGATGCTAAACATGATTTCCGGTGCACTTTCTCCTGATTTTGGTGATATCGAAATCGCTGATGAAAATGTGACGAAATTACCGGAATATAAACGTTCGAAGATGATTGGACGCGTATTCCAGGATCCCATGGCCGGAACTGCCCCTTCGATGACCATCGAGGAAAATCTAGCAATGGCCTACTCACGCGACAAGAAACGATTATTGAGGAATGGTGTTGACAGGAAACGCCGGGAAATGTTCCGGGTGTCACTTGAAACCTTGCATTTAAACCTCGAGAACCGACTGAATGCGAAAGTGGGGATGCTCTCCGGTGGCGAAAGACAGGCACTTTCCCTGTTGATGGCTACTTTTACCCAACCATCGATTTTGTTGCTGGACGAACATACAGCAGCACTGGATCCTTCCCGTGCTGAACTGATCACCAATCTGACGAAACTACTGGTGGAAAAAGACCAACTCACTACATTGATGATCACCCATAATATGCAGCAAGCGCTGGATTTAGGAAACAGGCTAATCATGATGGATAAAGGGCAAATCATTTTAGAAATAGACGAAGAAGAGAAGAAGAAATTGACCATCCCGAAATTAATGGATGAATTCCAACGTATTCGTGGCGAAAAGCTAACAAGCGATAAAGCTTTATTAACTGTGTGACCGTTCCAGATAACAAACGTTTGACCCTTAAGGAGTGAAAAAGCATGAGTACTGCCAAAATCAAATGGCTGGGTTCAATGGAACTCGATTCCGTCGAAGTAGATGTAGGAACAAATTCAATTGTTGTTGATGGAAATGCACGGTGTGCCAAAGAGCACGCAATGGACATTCCCATCAGCGGAACGCTTTATGGGACATTACTGAACTACCAAGGGGCTCTTAAGAGGATGGGAGATGCGGTCTACGAAACTCCGTACAATTCACCTCCTGCCGCTCCTGTACTTTATATCAAACCGCTCAATACATTCAATCGAAATGGTGCGGGAATCCCAATGCCTACAGATGAATCGACTCTGGAAATGGGCGCAGCTCTAGGTATTGTCATGGCAAGTACAGCGGTTGCTTTAACCGAAGATACAGCCATGGACCATGTTGCAGGGTTCACGATTGTAAATGATGTTAGCATACCGCATGACAGCGTATTCCGTCCTGCAGTCCAACACAAGGCTCGTGATGGATTTTGTCCAGTCGGTCCATGGATTATCAATCGAGAAGATGTGGTGGACCCTGATAACTTAGCAATACGTGTCTTCATTAACAATGAATTAAGACAGGAAAATTCAACTAAAAACTTGATTCGACCAATTGCCCGTCTGTTATCGGATGTGACTGAGTTCATGACATTGCGCCAGGGAGATGTATTGCTGGCCGGGGTTCCTGAAGACGCCCCTCTAGCTAGAGTGGGAGATTCTGTCCGAATTGAGATTTCCGAAATCGGTACTTTGGAAAACGTTGTGATCGACGAAAAAACCTTTATTCGGAGGGAAACGTTATGAGAACAGCTCGGATATCTTATGGCGGCGCGATTCACGAAGCATTCGAAATGAACGGTCGACTCCAACTTGAAGATGGACGGATCGTCGAAGAGAAGAACGTTGATTGGCTTACGCCGATTGTTCCACGTACAGTCTTTGCTTTAGGTCTTAACTATGCCGATCATGCAGCTGAACTTGCGTTTGATGTACCTACGGAACCACTGGTTTTCCTTAAAGGTCCAACTACATTCCTCGGTCATCATGCCTTTACACGTCGTCCGGCGGATGTCACTTATATGCACTATGAATGCGAATTAGCAGTGGTAATCGGCAAGACAGCACGCCAAGTCAATAAAGAAGACGCCTACGATTATGTCAAAGGATATAGTGTTGCCAATGATTATGCCATACGGGATTACCTTGAAAATTATTATCGGCCGAACTTGCGAGTGAAGAACAGGGATACTTGTACGCCACTTGGTCCGTGGCTGGTCGATGAAAAAGACGTGCCCAACCCCATGGATCTCAAATTAACGACGCACGTCAATGGCAAGCTCGTCCAACAAGGAACGACTGCTGATATGATATTTGACATTCCGATGCTGATCACCTACTTAAGCAGCTTCATGACATTGAGTGAAAACGATGTCATCCTAACAGGCACGCCAAAAGGGTCGGTCAATACAGCGGTCGGGGACGTAGTCGTGACGGAGATCGAGGGAATCGGACGCTTGGTGAATACCATTATCGGAGATGAGTCCTTTCAAAATCGATAATGTGAACAGGAGGGAGACTGCTTGCCGCATTTTATTGTTGAATATACCGATAACATCAAAAATGAAGTGAATCTGGCTTCGCTCTTCGAAGTGGTTCATCAAGTCTTGATTTCCCGAGATACTTTTTTTCCAATCGGGGGGATTCGCTCAAGGGGGATTGAATTACATGATTATCGTGTGGCGGATGGGGCGGAAGATGATGCTTTCATCCATGCCATCCTGAAGATCGGGGCAGGTCGACCAGAGGAATTAAAGAATGAAGTTTGTGAGGCGATTTTTGGATTGATGAAAGAACAGTATTCGGAGCTCATGTCCATTCGATACTTGGCATTATCGATGGAACTGATTGAATTCAGTGAAGCCGGGACATACAAGCACAACAATATACATGCCAGGTTTAAAAAGTGATGAATATATTCATTATCCATAGGGTGTGATAGATTCCTAGCCAGCAAAGAAAGTTTTCTACATTCAAGACAATCGCATTGAAAAATTGATTCGAAACAGGAGGGAATAGTATGGGAGCACGGACAGGACAGGAATATATAGACGGCATCAAAAAACGGAATACGGAAGTATGGATCCATGGAGAGAAAGTGGAAGACGTAACAACCCATCCCGCTTTTAAAAATGTCGTTGAAAGTGTTGCCGGCCTTTATGACCTGCAGCATGAAAAGCCAAAGAAAATGTTATATACCTCACCGACTTCCGGCAAGAATGTCGGACTTTCTTTCATCGCACCGAAAACGAAAGAAGATCTGTTCAGAAGACGGGAAATGCATACCGAGTGGGCATCATTTTCCGGTGGCATGATGGGGCGCTCCCCTGATTACCTGAATACGAGCATCATGGCTTTCGGGACCGCAAATGAGTTCTTCGCACAGGAAGGCGGAGGAAGCAAACAGTTTGCCAAAAATGCCCTGGACTACTATGAATATGTCCGTGAAAATGACATCAGCTTGACCCATACGCTAATCCATCCACAAGTGAATCGGTCTATGCTGACACAATCAGAGCAAAAAGACCCATCCTTGTCCGCTCGAATCACTAAAAAAACACCGGATGGCATTATCGTCAACGGCTGTAGGCTATTGGCCACTTTAGGCGGAATCACGGACGAACTGGTCGTTTTTCCTTCCACCATTAATCGTACACCCGGTAAGGTCGATGATCCATATGCTTTCGCATTTGCCATCCCGAATAATACATCCGGCTTAAAGTTTCTGTCACGTGAATCATTCGATTATGGGAAAAGCAAATGGGATCATCCGCTTGGTGCCCGCTTCGATGAAAGCGATGCCATCATCTCGTTTGAAGATGTCTTCGTTCCATGGGAAAGAGTGTTTGTAAGTGAGAGTACGGATATTTGCAATCGCACATATACAGAAACGAATGCAGTGATTCATATGACGCATCAAGTCATTGCGAAAAACACCGTGAAAACCGAGTTCATCCTTGGTGTGGTCATTAGTATGATGGAAGCAATCGGCATCAATCAATTCATGCATGTCAAAGAAAAAGCTAGTGAAATCATGGTCATCCTGGAAGTGATGCGCTCTCATCTATACCGTTCGGAACATAACGCAAAAATCGATCAATACGGCAATATGACTCCTGATTTCGAGCCATTGAACGCAGCACGGAACTGGTACCCGAAAATGTATCAGCGCATGAATGAAATTATCAAGATTCTTGGTGCATCCGGCTTAATGGCCTTGCCAACGGAGGCAGACTTCAGCAATGCGGATGTCGGGTCATTGGTACACCGTTATACGCAAGGTGCCAACATCAACGGCGAGGAAAAGGTTCAGTTATTCCGCTTAGCATGGGATATTTCGATTAGTGCATTCGGTAACCGCCAGGCCTTGTATGAATACTATTTCTTCGGAGATCCAGTGAGAATGTCCAATGCCTATTATGACCAATTTGACAAGGAACCATATAAAAAAATGGTCACCGATTTCTTGAACAGAACGAAGAAAGAAGCAGGCATTTTATTTTAACTCATTGTATGGAGGGCACCGTCACGGAAGGAAAGGGGTTTGAAACATGCAAATAGAAGAGCTGGAAGTGGATGATCGGTTATTCAGAAACGCCATGGGGAGTTTTGCGACGGGCGTAACTGTCATTACAACCGAAATCGATGGGAAGATTCACGGCATGACCGCAAATGCGTTCATGTCCATTTCCCTGAATCCCAAACTGATTGCCATCAGCATCGGCGAACGGGCAAGAATGCTGCAACATATTAATGATTCTAATCAATTTGCCATCAATATCCTGGCTTCCAATCAAATCAATGAATCCAAACAATTTTCCGGTCAGCTTAACCTGGAGCATGAAGTGGCATTCGCTTCATATAAAGGATTGCCGATTCTCCAAAATGCTTTGGCTGTCATAACGTGTAGTCTTCACAGTCAAAATAAAGTCGGCGATCATACAATCTTCATCGGCCAAGTTACCGGCGTAAAGTTGGAACAATATGATCCTTTGATCTATAGCCAAGGGAAATACCGGGAACTGAAAGAGCTACAAGAATAACGATGAGTAATCAAATACCTTAGAGGAGTAGATGATAGTGGCTTACGAAGAAGCGAAAAGCAAATTAAGAGGTTCCATATGTCCTGTGGTAACACCATTTACCCTGGATGGTGGGATTGACGAAAAAGCATTCATTGACTTAATCAATTGGCAAATTGAAAGCGGAAGCCATGGAATTTCGGTCACTGGAACAAGCGGAGAACCAAGCTCCTTAACAATGGATGAAAGGAAAAGAGTCATGACTCTTGCGAAGGAAGCAATCGATGGACGTGTGTTCTTTGCACCAGGCACCGGCTCTACGAACCACGCCGAAACAATGGAACTGACGAAATATGCCGAAGAAATCGGGGCCGATGCCGCAATGGTGATTGTCCCTTATTACAACAAGCCGAATCAGGAAGCCCTTTACCAACACTTCAAAACGGTCGCGGACTCAGTTAAGACGCCAATCATAATTTACAATATCCCCGGCCGTTCAGCGGTCAATATGGAAGTTGGCACAATGAAACGTTTAGTGGAAGATTGCCCGAACATCATTGGTGTGAAAGAGGCGAATAAAGATTTTGAACATGTTAATCGTGTACTGCTAAATTGTGGAAGGGACTTTTTATTGTATTCGGGAATCGAACTCCTTTGCTATCCGATGCTTGCCATTGGTGGTGCCGGTTTTATCAGCGCTACGGCAAATGTCGAACCGGCAAAAGTTGCTGAATTGTACAATGCATGGGAAGCAGGCGACGTGGCGAGGAGTCAGGACCTTCACTTCGAATTGATGCCACTCAATGATGTACTGTTCAAGGATACCAATCCGGGACCCGTAAAAGTCGCACTTGGCATGATGGGAAAATGCAGCTCACATTTAAGACTGCCTTTAGGATTTCCATCTGAACAACTACAAAATGACGTTCGTGAAACACTCATTGCACTAGGAAAACTCCCGAAGGAAGTAGCTGTGAAATAACACAGATATGAACAAGCACGTTTCATCACTAAAAAATGAAGGATATAGGTGATAAGCATGGTATCTTCCAAAGAACGAGTATCACTCAAACATGAGACACAACACAACATTCTCCTCTATATAAACGGGGAATTCACTACCGCTACAGGCGGCACAACGATGAAGAATATGAACCCTTTTACAAATGAACTAATCAATGAAGTCGCTGAGGGTCAAGCCGAAGATATCAATAAGGCAGTGGCCGCTGCTCGTGTTGCCTTTGACAATGGCCCTTGGAAATCGATGAAGCTGGCAAAAAGAATGGCCTTCATTTATCGCATTGCCGACATAATCGATGAAGAAGTGGAAAGAATCTCTTACTTAGAAGCTATGGATACTGGTCTTCCTATCAGCCAGACCAGAAAAATGGTTGGGCGGGCCTCTGAGAATTTTAGGTTTTACGCACGCATGGTGGAAAGTCGGTTAGTTGGGGATGCCTATCAAGTGGATGATGAGTTTATCAACTATACAATAAACGCTCCAGTTGGGGTTGCAGGACTGATTACACCTTGGAATGCACCTTTCATGCTCGAAACCTGGAAAGTTGCCCCTGCTCTTGCAACCGGCAATACAGTTGTTTTGAAGCCGGCGGAACTTTCTCCACTTTCGGCTAATCTATTAGCGGAAATCATCCACAAAGCGGACCTGCCGAAAGGCGTTTTCAATGTGGTTCATGGTTATGGGGAGACAGCTGGGGATGCGCTCGTCAAGCATCCGGATGTACAATTGATTTCATTTACCGGGGAAACGAAAACAGGTTCAACAATCATTAAAAATAGTGCTGATACACTGAAAAGCTGCTCGATGGAACTAGGCGGAAAATCACCCATTATCGTTTTTGACGATGCCGACTTTGATCGGGCAATGGATGCCTGTGTATGGGGAATATTTTCATTCAACGGGGAAAGGTGTACGGCAAACTCGCGACTATTTATTCAAGAAACAATCAAAGATATATTCATAGATGCATTGAAGAAACGCGTGGCAAAAATACGGATTGGTGATCCTTTGGACATAGCGACGGAAGTAGGTCCCTTGATTGATCAAGGTCATTTCAACAAGGTGAAAAGCTACTTGAATATTGCCATGGAGGAAGGTGCTGAAGTAATCACCGCTGAAATCCCGGACGAAATTTCCAAAGGAAACTTTGTGGCACCTACGCTGTTTTTGAATGCTGAAAATCATATGCGTATTGCGCAGGAAGAAGTCTTCGGACCGGTGTTGACTGTGATGACATTCAAGGATGAAGAAGAAGCCATACAACTGGCAAATGAAATCAAATACGGTCTGGCAGGCTACGTATGGACGAATGACATCAAAAGAGGGCATCGCGTGGCACATAAAGTCGAAGCAGGCATGCTATGGGTGAATGCCCAAAATGTTCGGGATTTAAGAACGCCTTTCGGTGGCTCGAAGCACTCTGGAATTGGTCGGGAAGGTGGGCACTACGGCTTCGAATTTTATACTGAGCAGAAAATCATCCATGTTTCGATTGCCGATCACCATATCCAACAGTTCGGAAAATAATAAGGAAGAGTGGTGTACAATTTGGATTTCACAATCATTCGCATTGCGCGGACCGTTCTTCATGTAACGAATTTACAGGCTTCCCGTGAATTTTATGTCAATGGATTAGGCATGATCGAAACAGAAGCAGACGAACACCATATCTACTTAAGGGGTCTGGAAGAACATTCACATCATAGCCTAGTATTGAAAAAGGCAGATAATCCGACGGTGGAAGTAGTCAGCTACAAAGTTGGGAAAGAACGGGATCTAGACGAAATTGAAAAACTTTTTATTTCAAAGGGTCTGAAAACAAAATGGATGCCTTTCGGAACACAGCATGCCATTGGAAGAACACTTCGGGTGCATGATAATTCTGGTATTCCTCTAGAGTTTTTTTCAGAAATGACTACCGTAGACCGAATGCTTCAACGCTATGACATGTATAAAGGTGCGAAAATTCAACGGATCGACCACGTGAACTGTGCAGTCCCAGACGTACAAAAAGCGTATGATTTCTATACCAACCATCTGGGCTTCTCGTGTTCCGAGTATACAGAAACAGAAAGTGGCGATCTGTGGGCTGCTTGGCTGTACCGGAAGCCGACAGTCCATGATCAAGCATTCATGAGTGGTCCGGGTCCAAGGCTCCACCATTTTGCGTACTCCCTATCTGATCGGTTAAGTATCCTTGATTGCTGCGATGTATTAGCGAGTATGGGCTATGCAGGAGCCATTGAGCGTGGCCCAGGCAGGCACGGACTTTCCAATGCTTTCTTCCTGTATTTAAGAGATCCTGATGGACACCGCATCGAACTTTACACAGGCGACTATTTGACGACAGACCCTGATTTGAAACCGAAACGCTGGGATTTGAATGACCCACTTAGACAGACATTCTGGGGTCATGCAGCACCGGATTGCTGGTTCAATGAAACCAGTTCGTTTCTTGATATTGAAACGGGCGAAGAAATCACTACAGAAGAACCGGTACTGCATCAAAGAAAACCGGAAATCATTGTGTAGATGAAAATGATTTGATAATTACATTGAAAAATGGGCGAACTCCTTTTTGAAGGGTTTCGCTTTTTTATTTAGACTAAAGAAGGAATAACTAGTGTAATTGCAGAAGAAATTGTAATATGGCTAGTTCTTATTCAAATGGAGAAGAGAGATGAACGTTTTATGAAAAGTGGCAACTTGAAAGAAATTTATGGCCAATATGAAATACCAGAAGAAATCCATCTTTTGTTTCAATTGGAAAATGCATTGTGAAATGAAGGATTGTCATTAAGTCAAATCGGTTTTCAACCAATAGACCAACCCGAACCATATACGATTACGCCGCCAGATCAATTTGTTTTTGCAAACACAGGCGGCGGAGGGATTCATTTCAGACTTTCATACTGTATCAACCTTGGAAGAAGCACCAATCGTATGTGTCTCGCCAACGAATGATCCGCCTATTCGATACATGGCACGGAATATTCAGGAGTTTATGAACTTAGCATTCTCTGTTCCGAAATGCTTGAAAGTATCTGGAACTACACGAATGTTAATCAAGTTCAAGAACTTGTCCTGGAGTTCGCGAAAGATACTCCAAGCGACTGGCAAAAAGATCGCGAACAAATCCTTACTCGTTGCAGTCATGTTTTTAGAACGAAGAAATTGGAGGTAATAGGCTATTTAACAAAAGCAGTAAACTCTAGGATAGAGTGCATCTGTATGTCTACTTTGAATGGACTGGGTGTAGTTTATGACCAATCCACGACACAATAAAGAGAGCACTATCATTTCCAGGTAAATCGCAATTGCGACGAAAAGGAAGTGTTACGGATGCGATCGTTTTTAGTAAATGCCAATGAGGTGGAGAAGTTTGCATTCATTCGTGACGCTAACTATTGGTATATTGCGTCGTCTGGTTACGATCAAGCGGTGTGGGAATTGATTATGGAGTTGCTGGAATCATTAAAACTGGCAGTTGGTTTCGGAAAGGTGCTAGGAAGATGCAATGAAAAGATTCGCAAAAGAAAATAATAAACAGGTAAATTATTTAATTGAACTTGGGTTTAGAAAATTACTTTCCAACAATGAAATCAATCTTAGTGAACTTTCAAACCAAACGACAGAGTTCAATACAAATCCACATATGATAAACAACTATTGAATGATATAAGAGTACTAGCACGAAGAGAAAAGGTATTCATCAATGACTTAATTGAATATAGCGTTTAATTCATTAATGAATACGCTAGGCAGAAGAGTCTCTAGTAAAAATGTAGGCTCTTTTTCATTTTATATTTTTTAGTTTACATAATATAAATTATAGGAAGCTACATCTCATCAGCCAAGTATACTTGTAACAGTGAGACAGAGTAGAAAAAATGGTTGAATTACAGGTTTTTCTTTAACCCAACATTTTTAAGAAATTATAAAAAGTTTTTTAATATTTGTTGCTGTTTCTACATTTATTTTATTTTGAGCAAATAAATCGGTAAACTTCCGCCTTATCTACTTATGTAAAACAGTCTCTGGTTACTTTCAGGATTTCAATTCATTTAATATAATAATTTCTGATCTCATTTTAATATTATTATCTCACATCAAAGTAATCAGAATTATTAAAACAACTTTCCCTTCGACTAACTTTAATGATGCTTAAACACTCCCATGCTTGCTAATAACAATTTTCACTTGTATATTCAAGTTTGTACGTATCTATAAACTCCAATATTATGCTAAAGAGTGATTATAATGACATCTAAACAAACATCGATCAACTTAAATTATCGAAATATGAGGATAGCCTATATGATCGCCATAGTGATCACGATTTTATTAGGCCTTGCAACCAGGAAATACAGCCATCATCTCCTTATATTCATAGCGCAGAACGCTGGTGATATGCTGTGGGCGATGATGGTTTATTTCGGCTTTCGTTTGCTATTGGTGCGTAAGAGTCTGCTCGTAGCCTTCTTACTCAGTTTTTTGTTTAGCTTTGGTATTGAATTCAGTCAGTTGTATCAAGAATCCTGGATTAATCAAATTCGCGGAACATTATTCGGAGCATTAATACTTGGCAAAGGTTTTCTTGCTGTGGATCTACTTCGATATTCAGCAGGAATAATAATCGTGATTGTCTTGGATAAAATCGTTCTATTACCTAATCTACGTATGATTAAGGAGCATTGATTAGCAAGATTTAGCCGTTAGTGAAACTGTTAGATGTTTTACATTTAAAAAATCCTTCGCCATGTAGTAAGCATTTACCGTAAATAATTGTGTTTTAATCTGATTTAACTTTATTAAATCTCCCATAGTATCAAAATCAACCAATTTAATATCGATTTCTTCGGTTTCATCTAATTCTTGCTCAAATGCTTGATAAGCATCTAGTATAAGAAAAGTTTTCACTTTATTATTTTGGGTAGCTGGATTCACCATGAATTCCCCTAATAAAACGGGCTTTGATAATGAGGTGAAACCTGTTTCTTCTCTAATTTCTCTAAGTATACCCTCCTCATCCGTTTCATTTCCTTCTATTTTTCCAGCAGGAATTTCTAAATAGATATCATTACCTACATAACGATATTGTTGGACAAGTACGACTTGATTATCTGGTGTGATCACAATAGCGTTAACCCAATCAGAATATTCGTTCACATAATAGTCGTCGATCACGATTCCATTAGGAAGCTCACATTGGTCTTTTCGAAGATTACCAAAGGGAGTTTTAAATAGATACTCTGATTTTATCGTTTTCCACTTTTCCATGTTTACCCTCCGCATTGTACTTTTGCAAGTTACTTTTACGTAACCATTATTAGTGCTTCATTTAAGTAATGAAGCATTTCAAGTTGTTGGATTATCAATTATAAATTTTTAAAAATAATAACGTACAAAAACAACCAACTGATCAACTCCTACTAATTTTCAACTCTATAATGGAGTTCAACAAATTGATTGAATTTCCTAGTACCTATTAATGAAAGGTCTAATTGATAATCTCCTTCTTTAAATAATGGTATACCTTTTCCAATTATTGTTGGGGCAATCGTTACTATTAATTCATCAACTAATCCATCTTTAATAAAAGATTGCAACAATTCTCCCCCACCAACAAGCCATATGCTTTTTCCTTCTCGTCTTTTCAGTTTATTAGTAAAACTAACTAAATCTTCATTTAAAAACTTTACATCTTTGTTATCCTCAATTGAAGACCGTGTAAACACAAAACACTCCTTGTTTTTATATGGGAATTCCCCTGTTTCGTGTTTCATTATCCAATCGTATGTTTTTTTACCCATTAATACTGTATCTACCGTCTCGTAGAATGCTGAATAACCATTATCTCCCTCACCTTCAACATTAAATAGCCATTCTAAGGAATCATCCTTCGTAGCAATATATCCATCTAAACTCGCGGCAATAAATAATACCAATTTTCGTTTTTTACTCATAATATCCCCCAGTACAATATTGAATGTTTTTAGGTTTATAGTATATAATTAAAATTTTTTCATTTCTAATTTTAGCGAAGCCAAAAGTATTTTTATATTACAAGATTTAATAGTGCTTCTAAATCATTAATAACGATATCTGCACTTTTCAATTCAGAAGCTTGAGCAAAATCAAAGTTAACTCCCACTGCTAAAAGATTATTGTCTCTTGCTGCATTAATGTCTGATGAACGATCTCCTACAACCGCTCCAATTTGAATATTATTTTCCTGTATAACTTTTTTCACCAAATGAGACTTATGTCCAGATGGCATTAACTGAATACTGTATGTACTTTCAATAAATCTGCCAAGCCTATATACTTCAACGATTGCACGTAAATACTCTACCTGACCATTACTCGCAATATACAACTTATACTTTTCACTTAATGTCTCAAGGACTCTTTCAGCATTTGGATAGAGTGCGCCCTTATTACTTCTTATTAATTCGATAAGTTGTTTGTGAAAAAACTCATTACTTTTTTCACGATTCTCTAGAGAATGACTGGGACAAAGCGTCTCCCAAACAACTGGTAATGGAACTCCCATAATTTCACGATACTTTTCAATTGGGGTTTTCCCTGACCATAAACCAATCTTACGAAGTTCATCAAAAGTACTTTCCAGTGCAGGTTCCAAAATCAAGTTTGTTTGAAATAAAGTTCCATCCATATCAAAAATAATTGCTTTATTCACAAAATCTCTCCTCTTTATAATCATCTAACGAAATTTCATCAGAAAGGTTTTATAAAAAACTAATGATTCCAAAAAAAATCGCATTTAGTGATTTCTATATAAATCCACACAAAAAACCGCTGAAATTATATAGTTTCAGCGGTTTTTTGATTTTCATCTAAACTAATGTTACGTCGTTTCATCTGAATTAAGAAAATGGTGGTTAAACCTAAGCTTACTAGTCCAAATACCACTACCATCAATTGCAATCCTATTAAATCTAGTAACGCTCCAGTTGCGAGTAAAACAACTTGGAAAATCACTCGTTCTAGCATATTTCGGAATGAGAAAAATCTTCCATGGAACGCTTTTGGCATTTGTTTTTGGAATATCGTCATGGCTGTCGGGAAAAAACTACCAACTGCGAAACCAAATACAGCAAATGCTGTGACTGATAAAACAGGACTTGCCGCAAATATTAGGATTAACTCAGCCAGTCCGATAACGAAGGCAAAAAAGAATAGAATGGTACTCGTTTGCCACTTTTTCGCTATATATTTCACGACAATCGTACCTAACATAAACGCAATACCTTCTGCTGCGTAAATTGCCCCTTTAATCGATGAAGAATCTTGTATTTCGCTAATATTGATCACTAACAAATTAAAAGATCCAATAAATAATAAAGGAATTAAGGTCATTACTAATGTCATCATAACGGCTGGATAAGATTTTAGTATTGGAAAGACTTCCATAAACCCACCTTTACCAGGTGCAGCGACTTTCACTTGTGCCTCTGTTCCCTCTTCCTCTTCAATACGCAACATAAACGTAAATACTAGAAGACCCGCATAGGCAATAATGGACATGATATAGAGAGATTGCAGAGACCAATAAACTAATACGACACCAGCAAGGGCTGTTCCAATGACACGGGCCATGGTTGCCACATTCATATGCCAGCCGTTCATTTGAAGCAAATGTTCGTCTTTTACTACTAATGGAATAGTGGCTTGCAGTGCTGGGAAATAGAAAGTTGCTGAGAGTTGGATACTGATCATAAATGCCACCATCCACCAGATTGAACCCGTCTCAATGGCAATAAGCATAAATCCAACGCTTAACATTCGACCTAAACCGGAAATTAATAATACGGTTTTTTTCCTTGATTGATCGATTACTTTTCCAGCTAATGGACCTGCTAAAATTCCAGCAAGCAATCCAGTCGCCATAATAAGTGATTTTAAGAAATCGGAAGGAATTTGTTCTTGCATGAATTCCAAGTTTCCGATGATCCCAGTCCATAAACCAAGACCTGCAATGGCTTCTCCGATTAAGATAATCCACACATTACGATTTTTCCACATATATAGTTCTTCCTGCGTACACAGAGGAAACTACTTTCGTTCCCACTGTCATACCCTTTCAAAATTTCTTACTTCTCGGTATTCATGGCTTGCACTTTCCAGAAACGAACTACGAATCCATCTTTGTCTGTGTCAACAGTAAATGAACCATTAGAATAACGATCTGATACACGGATCGGCTTCGTTTCAACAATCTCACGGACACCTTTTGCAGTTTCAATCACGACTTGATCTTGATTTTGAACATACATGACACCTATGACTCGATGTGTATTCGATTTTAACTCCCGCAACACAACGACTCCTCGTTTTGCACGGCCACCTGGTTCAAACTCTTTCAATGACATTTTCTTAACTGCACCACGATGTGTGACAAGGAATAAATCTCCTCGAACATCGACTGGAATGATGGTTGCATTTGCCACCATGTCACCATCTTTTAAGTTAATTCCTTTCACACCACCGGTTTTAACACCCGTGACCTGAACCTCTTGCATATTGAAACGAACTGCATAGCCATCGTGTGTCACTATAAATACATCATCTGTCTCTTTAACCAAGTCTACTGACACTACTTGGTCTCCTTTTTTCAGGTTCATTGTATTTAATGCACGTGAATAGCGTTGAACATTATATTCAGCGAGTGTTGAACGTTTAACTTGACCGTTTTTAGAAACAACAAAAATAAATTGATTGTCATCAAAGTTTACCACCGGAATTGCTTTGATAATCGTTTCATTCGAATCAAGTGAAACAATACTCGAAACATGTTGACCTAAGTCTTTCCAACGAATATCAGGCAACTCATGGACTGGTTGATAAATATAATTGCCTAAGCTCGTAAATAACAATAGCTGATGCTGTGTATTCATCATGGATTCAAATAATAAATAATCAGATTCTTTCATTGCAAAGTCTTTACCGTTTGATGCACTGTATGAACGGCTACTAGTACGTTTAACGTAGCCATCTTTCGTCACGGTAACCACAACTTCTTCACTAGGAATCAAAACATCCAATGTTACTTTTATTTCTTCAATTTTATCCTCAATTACCGATCGACGAGGTTCAGCAAATTGCTTGCGAATAACTTGAAGTTCTTTTTGGATGACTTTGATCAGCTTTGTGTCGCTGTTTAAGATGCCAGTTAACTCACTGATTAATTTTTGAAGTTCAGCTTCTTCATTACGCAATTCAGTGATGTCTGTATTCGTTAAACGATATAGCTGCAGTGAAACAATTGCTTCAGCTTGGGCTTCTGAGAATTCAAAACGTGAAATTAAATTGTTTTTTGCATCTCGTTTATCATTTGACGAACGAATTGTTTTAATTACTTCATCCAGGATTGATAAAGCTTTCATTAATCCGTCGACAATATGTATACGATCTTTAGCTTTTTGCAAATCAAATTTACTACGTTTTGTCACAACATCTTTTTGGTGCAAAATGTACGCATCTAGTAATAACGGAAGAGTCATCATAGTAGGGCGGCGGTTGTGAATGGCAATCATATTGAAATTATATGTTACTTGTAAATCCGTATTCTTAAACAAAAATAGCAGAATACCCCTACCATCAACTTCTTTTTTCAGTTCAATGACAATACGCAAACCTGTACGGTCTGACTCATCTCGAACATCTGCAATTCCGTCTAGTCGTTTGTCTAAGCGTTGCTCATCTATTTTTTTGATTAAGTTTGCTTTATTTACTTCAAATGGTATTTCTGTAATGACAATTTGTTCTTTACCGCCTTTTAAGGTTTCAAATTCTGCTTTAGAGCGAATGACAATTTTGCCTTTGCCTGTCTCGTAAGCTTTTTTAATTCCATCGACACCTTGAATGATGCCCCCTGTTGGAAAATCAGGACCTTTTAAAACTGTCATCAAATCATCTACTGTTGATTCAGGTTTATCCATTCTCATTAGTACAGCATCTAATACTTCATGTAGTGCATGTGGTGGCATGTCCGTTGCGTATCCAGCTGAAATACCTGTTGCACCGTTGACCAGTAAATTGGGGAAACGAGCTGGTAATACAGTTGGTTCTAATTCGGAGTCATCAAAATTTTGTACGAAATCTACCGTTTGTTTGTTAATATCACGAAGCATTTCACCAGCGATTGCTGACAAACGTGCCTCTGTATAACGCATGGCAGCTGGTGGGTCTCCATCAACAGAACCATTGTTCCCATGCATTTCTATTAACATATGTCTTACTTTCCAGTCTTGGCTCATTCGCACCATTGCTTCGTAAACAGAACTATCACCGTGTGGATGATAGTTACCAATTACATTACCTACTGTTTTTGCCGATTTACGGAATGGTTTTTCATTTGTATTGCCTTCATGAAACATCGCATACAGAATTCGTCGTTGAACAGGTTTTAAGCCATCTCGTGCGTCTGGTAATGCACGATCTTGGATAATGTATTTACTATAACGGCCAAACCGGTCGCCGATGACTTCTTCTAATGGTAAATCTTGATATCGTTCGGTTTGTGTCATTCTGAATCCTCCTCAGCATGAATGAGGTCATTTTCTAAAATATTACTGTCCTCATCTAAGCCAAAATTAACATTGCTTTCTATCCATTTTCGTCGAGGTTCAACTTTGTCCCCCATTAACGTTGTAATACGTCTTTCTGCACGTGCATCATCGTCAATTTCTACACGAATTAACGTTCTTGTCTCAGGATTCATTGTGGTATCCCACAGTTGATCAGCATTCATTTCACCTAGACCTTTATAACGTTGAATAATATACCCTTTACCAATTTTTTGAATGGCAGAAGCGAGCTCAGCTTCTGTCCATGCATATTGAAGGACTTCTTTTTTGCCGACACCACGAGACACTTTATATAGTGGCGGTAAAGCAATATAAACTTTTCCCGCTTCAATTAATGGTTTCATATAGCGATAGAAGAATGTTAAAAGCAAGACTTGAATATGTGCTCCGTCAGTATCAGCATCCGTCATGATGACAATTTTGTCGTAAGCAATATCAGGAACCGAGAAATCAGCACCGACTCCTCCACCGATTGCATGGATAATGGTTGCGATCTCTTCGTTTTTCATGATGTCCGCAAGTTTTGCCTTTTCAGTATTAATTACTTTTCCTCGAAGTGGCAATATTGCCTGGAATGTACGGTCACGACCTTGTTTCGCTGACCCACCTGCCGAGTCACCCTCTACTAGGTAAAGCTCATTTTTCGCTGCGTTACGTGATTGTGCAGGTGTTAGTTTACCTGACAGTAAAGTATCTGAACGTTTCTTCTTTTTCCCACTACGTGCATCTTCCCGTGCTTTGCGGGCTGCCTCACGTGCCTGTTGAGCACGGATTGCTTTACGGACTAATGATGCACTTAGTTCTGCATTCTCTTCCAGTACATATAAAAGTTTTTCTGAAACGACAGCGTCAACTGCTGCGCGTGCTTCACTTGTCCCTAGTTTCCCCTTCGTTTGTCCTTCAAACTGAAGAATATCTTCAGGAATACGCACTGAAATAATCGCAGCAACTCCTTCACGAATATCAGTGCCGTCTAAATTCTTTTCTTTTTCTTTTAATAAACTGGTTTTTCGTGCATATTCATTAAAGACGCGTGTAAGTGCGGATTTGGCACCTATTTCATGGGTCCCTCCATCACGCGTACGTACATTATTGACAAACGATAAAATCGTTTCTGAATATCCATCATTGAATTGGAAGGCAAACTCTACTTCGATATCGTCTTTTGTTCCTTCTACATAGGCTACCGGATGCAAGACATCTTTCTCTTCGTTTAAATACCCGACAAATGCTTCGATGCCAGTCTCATAGAAAAATATTTCTTGTTCCCCATTGCGTAGATCATTCAATTCTATTTTTAGGCCTTTTAATAAAAAGGCAGACTCTCTTAATCGTTCACATAATGTTTCATAATTATATTTTGTAACAGAAAAAATAGTAGGATCTGGTAAGAAGTGAATAGATGTTCCCGATTCTTTCGTTGACCCAATATGCTCAAGTGTTGTTACGGGGTGTCCACCACTTTCAAATCTTTGTCTAAACTTTTTGCCGTCACGGTGGATGGTTACTTCTAGAAATACAGATAACGCATTCACAACAGAAGCACCAACACCATGTAGCCCACCACTAGTTTTGTAGCCACCTTGTCCGAATTTACCACCTGCATGAAGAATCGTAAAAATGACTTCGGGCGTCGGTTTTCCTGTTTTATGCATACCTGTTGGCATTCCACGTCCATAGTCGCGAATGCTTATACTCTGATCTTCATGTATATTGACAACGATATGACCACCAAACCCAGCAAGTGCTTCATCGACTGCGTTGTCGACAATTTCATACACTAGGTGATGTAAGCCTCTAGCGTCCGTGGAACCGATATACATTCCTGGACGTTTTCGCACGGCCTCTAGCCCTTCAAGTACTTGAATCGCATCGTCGTTATAAGCTGTTAATGATTGATTTTTCGCCAAATCGTTC